>ERZ1035006.968-NODE-968-length-20754-cov-5.064399_pt1 | contig 20754 bp, 14 predicted proteins | sample MGYA00520694_ERZ1035006 | MGnify/ENA primary metagenome ERZ1035006 (study PRJEB33766, sample SAMN09781746) | gut metagenome | biome: gut microbiome | host: Homo sapiens | place: Madagascar | study: EMG produced TPA metagenomics assembly of the PRJNA485056 data set... | reverse complement strand
GCTCTTTCCACAGTTGAGAGAGAAGATCACGCCGGAGGATTTTGTGGATGAGCCGTATCACCGGCTGGCAACGCAGCTGTTTGAACAATATGAAACAACCGGAGCGGTTAATCCGGCTTTGCTGATCAACCAGTATGAGGATATGGAGGAACAGATGCGGGTGGCTTCTGTATTGCAGACGACACTGCAGATAGAGCCGTCGCCGGAGGATAATTCTTTGATAATTACTGAAATTGTGCAGAAAGTGAAGGAAGAGAGTATTAAGAATCAACTGGCACATTTGCAGGATTATAGTAAACTACAGGATTTAATCAGCCAAAGAGGACAGATTCCGAATTGGAATATTTCTCTGGAGTGCGGTTAAAATATCATTATGAAACGGAAGGATGGAAAACCATGGAAGTAAAAGAAGAGAAGAAGGACATGGACGTAAAGTTTGAGGAACAGTTAAAATCACTGATCGAAGTGGCAAAGAAAAAGAAAAATGTTCTGGAAGATAAAGAAGTGCTTGGTCATTTCACCGGTGTTGATTTAAATGAGCAGAGGATGGAAGTGATCTACGATACATTGGAGGCTAATAATATTGATGTGCTTTCAATGACAGAAGAAGAGCCGGAAGATATTCCGTTTGATGACATGGATGACGGAGAGGTAGAGCAGATCGATATCTCTATTCCGGAAGGTGTCAGCATCGAGGATCCGGTTCGTATGTACCTGAAGGAAATCGGTAAGGTACCGCTTCTGAGTGCCGAAGAGGAAATCGAGCTGGCCAAATTAATGGAAAAAGGCGGACCGGAGGGCGAACGGGCAAAGAAGAAGCTGGCAGAGGCGAATCTGCGTCTGGTAGTCAGTATTGCAAAACGTTATGTCGGAAGAGGTATGCTGTTCTTAGACCTGATCCAGGAAGGAAATCTGGGTCTGATCAAGGCTGTAGAGAAGTTTGATTACCAGAAGGGATATAAGTTCTCCACATATGCAACCTGGTGGATCCGTCAGGCAATCACCAGAGCGATTGCGGATCAGGCGAGAACGATCCGTATTCCGGTTCATATGGTAGAGACTATTAATAAGCTGGTACGCGTACAGCGACAGCTGTTACAGGAATTGGGCAGAGAACCGTCTCCGGAAGAAATCTCAAAGGAAATGAATATGCCGGTAGAACGGGTGCGTGAGATCCTGAAGATTTCTCAGGAGCCGGTGTCATTAGAGACTCCGATCGGTGAAGAGGAAGACAGTCACCTGGGCGATTTTATTCAGGATGAGAATGTACCGGTGCCGGCAGATGCGGCTGCATTTACGTTGTTAAAAGAACAGCTGGTTGAGGTTCTGGATACATTAACCGATCGTGAGCAGAAGGTATTGAGACTGCGCTTTGGACTGGATGATGGACGTGCAAGAACTCTGGAGGAAGTAGGTAAGGAGTTCAATGTTACAAGAGAGCGAATCCGTCAGATTGAGGCGAAGGCTCTGCGGAAGCTGCGTCATCCGAGCAGAAGCCGGAAGTTAAAGGATTTCCTGGAGGAGTAATATATGGAACTTTCGCTCAGAATGGAGCAGGTCATGGCTATGGCCGAAACCTGCTCTGCGGTAGCAGATATAGGCTGTGATCATGGATATGTGTCCATAGAACTGATACGAAGGAAAATAGCAGGAGCGGTCATTGCCATGGATGTGAGACAGGGACCGTTATCACGGGCACAGGAGCATATTGAACGAGAGCATCTGACCGGGCAGATACAGTGCCGGTTGTCGGACGGACTGGAAAAACTGCAGCCGGGAGAGGCGCAGGAAATTGTAATTGCAGGCATGGGTGGACCGCTTATGATCCGTATTTTAGAAAATGGACGGGAAAGCCTTGACCGGGTGCAGACATTAGTGCTGCAGCCACAGTCGGAGATACCGGAGGTTCGGAGATATCTACATAAAAGCGGATGGAAAATCACACAGGAAGCTATGGTAAAAGAAGAAGGCAAATACTATACGGTTATTCAGGCGAAACCCGGAAAAGAAACATATGAAAGACCATTAGAATATCAGTATGGTGCATGTCTGCTTCGTGACAGATGCGTGATATTTGAAGAATATTTAAAACAGGAAGAAAAGCAGTATGAAACTATCTGCAGACGACTGGAACGGGAGAACACCCGAAAAGCCGTAGAACGGCTGGAAGAAGTGAGACTGCTCCTGGAACAGAACAGGGAGGCACAACGGTAATTATGAGATTAAAGAAGATTCTGGAGTGGCTGGAGGAACTATCTCCGGTCACATATGCAGAAGAATGGGATAATGTAGGCCTGCTGGTAGGGGATGATGAACAGGAGATTAAACGGATTGTGATCGCACTGGATGCTTCGGATTCTGTGATCAAACAGGCAGTGGAGCTTCAGGCAGATCTGGTCCTGACACATCATCCTATGATATTTAAACCGGTGAAGCAGATTAATAATCATTCCATGATCGGACGGAGAATCCTTGCACTCGCATCGAATCGGATTGCTTATTATGCAATGCATACGAATTTTGATATTAAAGGTGGCATGGCAGAGCTGGCAGCGGAGAAGCTGGAGCTGACAGAGACTGTGCCGCTGGATGTGACTACGGTGATAGACGGACAGCCGGAGGGAATTGGCAGGATCGGATTGCTGAAAGAGGCTGTGGAGGTACGTCTGCTGGCAGAAACGGTAAAAGAACAGTTTGGTTTGAAAAATGTGACAGTATATGGAGATATAACGAAAAAAGTAAGAAAAGTGGCGGTTTGCCCAGGGTCCGGAAAAAGTGAAATCGAAAATGCACTGAAACAGAAGGCAGATATTCTGATCACCGGGGACATCGGACACCATGAAGGGATTGATGCAGTCGATATGGGGTTGGTAATTATGGATGCCACGCATTATGGACTGGAGCATATATTTATAGAATTTATGGCTGGATATCTGCGGGAGAAGCTTAAAGAGGCCGGGGAGGAACAGCTGCAGATCACCTGTCTGGATACAGGCAGTCCGGTTACGATTCTGTAGACATATTATTTATAAAGAAAAGACCGGAAACAAATTTAGGAGGTATTATTATGGGTGAAATTACAGTAAAGGTATATGGTGAGCAGGTAACACTGGAGGAAGGGATTACACTGCTGGAGTTAGCGAAACGATATCAGGAGCGTGAAAAGCATGATATCGTTTTGGCATATATGAACCAGAAATTATGCGAGCTACATAAGAAGGTACAGGACGGCACCGAGATCCGGTTTCTGACCGTAGCGGATGAGATTGGGTTCCAGTCTTATAAGCGGAGTGCAACGCTTCTGATGCTGAAGGCAATCGATGATGTTATGGAGCATTCCAAGGATATTCAGGTTCGGGTCATGTATTCGATGGGAAACGGCTACTACTGCGAGATCGAGGGACTTCCGGATGGAATCAGTGAGGATCTGCTGTTTGCGATCAAGCGTAAAATGAAGGATCTGGTATGGAAGGATGTTCCGATTCGGAAAGAGAGTATCAGTACGGATCAGGCAATGAAACAGTTTGCGGCAGAAGGTATGGAGGATAAGGTGCGATTATTCCAGTATCGCCGGGTTTCCGCAACCAATATGTACAGCATCGAGAATTATAAGGATTACCATTATGGATACATGGTGCCAAGCACCGGCTATATCCATTGCTTTGACCTGATTTTATACAGTGCCGGCTTTGTGTTGCAGATGCCAACGATGCAGGAGCCGGAGACACTGGCACCGTTTGAACCGCAGAAGAAGCTGTTCCGGGTGCTGAAGGAATCCGAGGACTGGAGCCAAATGCTGAATGTCGATACCGTAGGTGCTTTAAATGACGTGATCGCATCCGGGGATATGGAGAATCTGATTCTGGTGCAGGAGGCATTGCAGGAGAAGAAGATCGCGGAAATCGCAGAGAAGATCGAACGGGATGGCAAGCAGATCGTATTGATCGCAGGACCGAGCTCTTCTGGTAAGACCACCTTCTCCCATCGATTGAGCATTCAGCTGAGGGCCTATGGCATGCGTCCGCATCCGATCGCACTGGATGATTATTTTGTCAACCGGGAAGATACACCGAGAGATGCAGACGGTAATTATAATTTCGAATGCATTGAAGCAATTGATATGAAACAGTTTAATTCTGATATGAGCCGCCTGCTGGCCGGGGAGACCGTAGAGCTTCCGCGGTTTAATTTCCATACCGGAAGACGGGAATACAAGGGAGATTATAAGCAGCTCCGGGCGGGCGATGTATTGGTAATAGAAGGAATTCACGGACTGAATCCGAAAATGTCCGCACAGCTGCCGGAGGAGAGCAAGTTTAAGATCTATATCAGTGCGCTGACGAGCTTAAATATTGACCAGCATAACCGGATCTCGACCACCGATGGACGACTGATCCGCCGGATTGTCAGAGATGCCCGAACCAGAGGGAACTCCGCACAGGATACGATCGCAATGTGGAATTCCGTACGGCGCGGCGAGGAACATAATATCTTCCCATATCAGGAGGAGGCAGACGTGATGTTTAATTCCGCTCTGATCTATGAGCTGAGTGTCATCAAGCAGTATGCAGAGCCGTTGTTATTTGCAATCTCACACGATGCACCGGAATATCAGGAGGCAAAGCGGCTTCTAAAGTTCCTGGATTATTTCCTCGGAATCGATGGTCAGGCCGTTCCGAATAATTCCATTCTGCGTGAATTTATCGGCAACAGCATCTTCCGTATATAAAACGACTATTTACAATAAGGGTTATATTAAGAAATCGTAAGAAGTTCGTAAGGTACACCGGTTTCTTTTGTGATACGATAGCAGAGAAAAGAATCATACTTTCGGGGGAAGATGGAATGGCAACAATTTTAGTAGTAGATGATGAACAGGAAATCGCAGACTTGGTAGAGATTTACCTGAATAATGATGGATTTGATGTGATTAAGGCTTATGATGGTGAGGAGTGCTTAGAGAAGTTAAAGGAACATCCGGAAATCCGGGTGATCATTCTGGATGTCATGATGCCGAAGATGGATGGAATGGAGACCTGCAGACGGATTCGGAGAACCAGTAATATTCCAATCATCATGCTGAGTGCGAAGACTGCGGACATGGATAAAATCCTGGGATTTGGTACCGGTGTAGATGATTATGTAACGAAGCCGTTTAATCCGCTGGAGCTGACGGCACGTGTAAAATCACAGCTGAAGCGTTATCAGGCAATTCAGGGTATGCCGACCAGTCCGGATGTGATCACGGTCCGGGATCTGGAAATCAACAAGTCCTCTCACCGGGTAAAGCGCAGAGATGAAGAACTGGCGCTGACACCGATTGAGTTCGAGATCCTCTGTCTGCTGGCCGGACATCCGAACCGGGTATATAGCACGGATGAGATTTTTGAACAGGTATGGAAGGAACAGGTTTACGAGGTGAACAATACCGTGATGGTGCATATTCGGAGACTGCGGGAGAAGATAGAAGATGACCCGAAGAATCCATCTCTGATAAAAACCGTATGGGGAGTTGGATATAAAATTGAAGCTTAATATTTTAAAAAGTTTTCGGGTACAATTGGCAGGATATGCCATCATCAGCTGCATACTTACGTTTCTGTCAGATATCAGTGTGATAGCATTTATTCAGCTGGTGAAATGGAATCTGGCAAGGATTACATTAAAAAAATCATTGATAGGGACACCGGAAGATATTTTTACGATCATGAGACAGACAGAACCGGGTATCTGGTGGCTTCTGGCAATTATAACGGTATTTTGTTTTTTTGTATATTACATTGTAATGACAGCTCCCATGGTTAATTATTTCCGGGAAATCATCAGCGGTGTGCAACGAATAAAAAACGGAGATCTGGAAACCAAGATTCCGGTCCGGCCGTTCGGAGAGCTGGCAGATCTGGCACTGGCAGTCAATGCTATGCAGATGGAATTAAAGACAACGATAGCTAAGGAACGGGAGGCAGAACATGTCAAGGATGAGCTGATCACGAATGTAGCTCATGATCTGCGAACACCGCTGACCTCGATCATCGGATATCTGAATCTGTTACAGAATCCGGGGCAGCTGGATGAAGAAACAGAGGAAAAATATCTGCATATTGCATACGATAAGGCAGTGCGGATGGAGGGGCTGGTTACGGATCTGTTTGATTTTACCAGATATGAGAAGAATAAGGTGGTCATCACCAAGAGCCGTCTGGAATTGAAGCAGTTCATGGAACAGATTCTGGACGAGTTTTATCCGAGCCTTATGGAAGCCCATCTGGAATGCTATACGGTATTTCCGCCGGAGAAGATTTATATTGACGGGGATGGCGAGCTACTTGCCAGAGCCTTTGGTAACCTGATGGGAAATGCCATCAAGTACGGTGCAGAGGGAAAGCAGATCCAGGTTGAGATCCAGGACTATCCGGAGACGCACCGGGCAAGGGTTTCGATTATAAATTACGGAAGATTGATAGCACCGAAGGATCTGGAAAAGATATTTGATAAGTTTTACCGGGGAGATGCCGCACGCTCCAGCAAGGAGGGTGGTACCGGTCTCGGACTGGCGATTGCCAAAAATATATTTGATATGCACAACGGCATGATTCGGGTTCGTTCCGATGAAGGCGGAACTGTATTTGAAGTTCTGCTCCCGACAGTGTAGAAAGGATGGAAGCAAGGATGAAAAAGAAGCGACTGTGGCTGAGTATTCTTCTGGCAGTGCTGATGTTGGTTATAATTCCGACAGGCACGGCAGCAGCCGAAGAGGAAAAAGAAAAGGATGTCAGTAATCCGGACTTTAATGTAACCGTGGAAGCGGGACTGGATGAGGTTATTTTTCAGGGAAAATCAGTTCCGGTGACGGTGAATGTGGCAAATGCAGGAAAGGATTTCAGTGGTAAGGTCCGAGTGATCGTTCCATGTGATTATGGTCAGGAAGCAATCGCATATGAGCATTCCATTGTAATTCCGAGTGGCGGGGCAAAGACGTCATCCATGTTGATCCCGGATATTTCCAGTGCAACATTCCTGCGGGTAGAGCTGGTGAATGACAGGGGAAAGATCCTGTATTCCGCACAGGAAACGATCACTACGATCCAGGTAGGTAATGAAGCGATCATTGGTGTGCTGAGTGATGATTATACAGGACTGAATTATTTTGATGCAGTGTCTGTCAGTACCAGCAGCGGTATCGTTTCGTCCAAGCTGATACAGCTGGATGCAGCGACACTTCCGGAAAGCGGAGAGGGCTTATCGACCTGCCATTACATTCTGATCGATAATTATAATACCTCCCAGCTGTCGGACAAGCAGGTGCAGGCAATCTTAAGCTGGGTAAATGATGGCGGAATCCTGATACTGGGAACCGGTTCCAAGGCATCTACAGTGCTGGAAGCCTTTCAGGATAATGCCTGTCCGGTTACGATCGGCAGTCTGAGCAAGAAGACCATGACCGTTGTCGGAAGTGATGAGAATGATGCGGTACAGGTTGATGCAGCAGATTTAAGCAGCTGCGGCTGGGAAGATATTCAGAGCAATATTGCACCGGGAGCATCTGCATGGAAGACCGGGTACGGTTCCAAGGGAACGATCGTAATGCTGGGCTATGATCTGGCAATGGAGCCAATCGTCAGTATGCGGGATCGCGGTGTTCTGGCATCCAACATTCTGGCGAAGGCCGGAAACACCGAAAATTATGATGATATGATACAAGGGGATTCAGATCCGTACAATGAGTGGCAGATGCAGAGTGCAGTCAACAGTGTTGACGGCAACAAACGGCCGAATCCGTTATTATATGCAGCAATCTTTCTGGTTTATGTGCTTGCAATCGGTCCGATCATGTATCTGATTCTGAAGGCAAAGGACAAACGGGAAAAGATGTGGATCGTGATCCCAATCATAGCTGCCGGATTTACGGTGATCGTATTCGGAACGAGCATGATATACCGGATCCATCGTCCATTCATGGATACGGTGAAGATTCTGGAGTACAGTGGAAGTACACTGGAGACACGGGCATATGTGACGATGCAGAGTCCGAAATCCGCAGGCTACAGCATGCCGCTGGCAGAAGGCTACAGCAGTGTTACGACCTGGGGAGACAGTAATTATGACTACTCCAGTCTCGGAACGACCAATTATAACTATGCAATCCTGGAAGATGCGGGCGGACTTTCCATAAACGTAAATAAGGGGCAGCCGTTTACAACCTATAATGTGTTAATAAAGAAGAGTGAGCCGATCCAGACAGAGGGATTTGCTATGAATCTGAATTGTACACTGGCCGATGTGGAAGGCGATGTTACCAATCAGACCGGGTATGATCTGAAGAATGTCGTATTTTGCTATAACGATATCTACTGTTTCCTGGGAGATATGAAGAATGGCGAGACGAAGACCATTGAGAAAGCAGACAACCAGCCAACAAGTTCCCTTTCCTATGACTGTTCGGAATGGATGGAGAATCCGCCGACAGACAGCTGGTTTTTACAGGGCAATGAGAACTATAAGAAGGCGGTTCGAAATCAGAATATTTACAGTGTCCTGCGACAGAAGCAGAATACGCTGGAGCTGAATCAGGGCATGGTATTCGGTATGGTGGAAGGCTATTCAGAGGATATGTTGGCTGAAAAGGCCGGTAAAGTATATTCTTCACAGGTAGCGGTTTCTTATTTTACAGAGGTGCCGGAGGAGTATCAGAACTATACAACCTTTATTTCAGATATTAACCAGTATATGGTAGGCGGCAATAATATCTCATATGACCGGAATGTATATCCAGATGGCTATGACAGTATCTACGATGATGACGAACGTTATATGTATGGAGAGCCGGAGCTGAGTATCCTGTATGATTTCGGCAACCTGAACCTGACGGGAGCACTGCTTCGGAAGCAGTCGGATTCCTCAGATACCGGAGATGATGAGTATTCAAGCTATTATTCGGATGAAGAGGCAGAGGTATGGCTGTATAATTGTGAGAGTGACCAGTATGAGCAGGTATTTATAAATACGAATGAAGTAACGGATCTGACGCCTTATATAGATGAAAATGGCTGGGTAAAGATCCGATATGTAGACGGAAGCGGCAATGGTGATTGCTATGCACCGGTAATTTCTCTGATTGGGGGTAAAAAGTAATGGTTGAGATTCGAAATCTGACAAAGACATACGGTAAATATCGTGCATTGAATAACTTAAACCTCCACATCGACAAGGGCGAGATCTTCGGCTTTGTAGGACCGAACGGAGCAGGAAAGACAACAACCATGCGGATTATCTGCGGTCTGCTTCAGGCAGACTGGGGAGAAGTATATGTGGATGGAATCGACTCCCTGAACCATAATGAGCTGATCAAACGGAAGGTTGGTTATGTACCGGATTTCTTTGGTGTATATGATAACTTTAAGGTAATGGAGTATATGGACTTTTACGGTTCCATGTATGGGATTGACGGTGAGGCGGTGCGTAAGACCTCACTAGGACTTCTGGATCTGGTGAATTTATCGGATAAGGCAGATTCTTATGTTGACGGTCTGTCAAGAGGTATGAAGCAGCGGTTATGCGTAGCAAGAGCCCTGATTCATAATCCACAGCTTCTGATTCTGGACGAGCCGGCATCCGGTCTGGATCCGAGAGCCAGATTTGAGCTGAAGGAGATCATGAAGAACTTAGGAGCTATGGGAAAGACGATCATTATCAGTTCCCATATTCTGCCGGAGCTGGGAGAAATGTGTACCAGCATCGGTGTTATGGAGAAGGGAAACCTGATCGCGAACGGAAAGGTAGAGGAGATCACCAAACAGTCCAGACAGGCGAATCCGCTTACCATTCAGATCCTGGAGAATAAGGATCAGGCAATCCAGATATTAAGACAGACCCCACAGGTACAGAAATTATCGATCCGTGATAATGAGATCATTATTGCATTCTACGGAGAAGAGGCAGATATGGCACAGCTTTTGAGCAATCTGATCTTAAGTGGTGTAAAGGTCAGCGGATTCCACAGAGAGGAAGGCAATCTGGAAACACTCTTCCTTGAGATTACAGGGGGTGAAAAACGATGAGTCATACAAAAAAACAGATCAATCCGATTTTAAGAAAAGAATTACGGTTAGGTTCCAGAAGCATTAAGATTCCGCTGGCACTGATGTTTTACAATATTGTACTGGCACTGATCGCAGTCGTTATGATCTTCAGTGTCAATACGGTTGGCGGAATATCCGGTGTGCTCACCGGTACCAGAGATGCAATTGACTTTTCCGGCTTTCTGTATATTTTTCAGGTGATAGGCTGGACACAGCTCGGAATTACACTTCTGATCGTTCCGATTCTGTCAGCAGGTTCGATATCCGGAGAACGTGAGAAGCAGACGCTGGAGATCATGCTGACGACACCGGAGAAGCCGTTTGCTATTGTATGGGGAAAGCTTCTGGCATCCCTGTCGAACTTTATTATGTTTGTTATTTCCAGCATACCGATCATGGCAATTTCCTTCGTGCTCGGTGGATTGAACTGGTTCGCATTGCTGGGATTTATCGTAATGATTCTGGTGGTAGCGGTATTAGTAGGCAGTATCGGTGTATTCTGTTCAAGTGCGTTTAAGAAAACGATCGTATCCATTGTAATGACATTTCTGATCGAGTTCGGAGTTCTGGTTCTTCCGATGATTATCTGTGGCGGAGTTCTGGGAATTGAGGCAATCACGTATACAGCCGTAACAGATCAGATGACGAATCCGCCGGATCCGAACTTTGGACCGACACCGTTTATTATGATCCTGACACCGTTAACCGGTTTCTTTGACTATATGGTACGGGTGATGAACCTGACATCCATAGCAGAGATTTTAACAGATGCCGATATGTTTGGAGTGATCACACCGATCCTGTCATATGCATGGATTCCGGTAAATGTGATCATCAGTGGACTGATCAGTTATTTCTTCTTACGGATGGCTGCAAGAAAGCTGAATCCGATCAAGAAGCGGAAGAAGAAAGCCCCGAAGCAGATGGAAGCGCAGAAGCTGCAGGGAATGCCGGTTGCACCACAGCCACAGCGGTATCAGCCGCAGATGATGCAGGGACAACCACAAATGCAGCAAGGACAGCCGCAGATGATGCAGGGACAACCACAGGCAGCGCAGCCACAGCCGCAGATGATGGGGCAGCCACAGATGCAGGAGCAGGTGCCACCACAGCCGATTTATGCACCACCACAGCCGGCAATGACATCACCGGTGCAGAATGCGGAGCCGATGCGGCAGGCAGGAGTCGTACCACCGGTGCAGAATGTGCAACCGATGCAGCAGGCAGGAGTCGTGTCACCGGTGCAGAATGTGCAACCGATGCAGCAGGCAGGAGTTATGCCGCCGGCACAGAATGTGCAGCCGATGCAGCAGGTGGGAGAAGTTTCTCAGCAGACACCACAGGAGTAGCTGAGAGAAATGGTATGAGCCGTAGACAGGAGGCTGACATATGAATGGGTTAGATGCAGAAATAAAAAAATATGTGAAACGGGTACGGAGGAGACTGAGTGAGAAGGCAGTCCTGCAGATGCTTCTTTTCGGTATGCTTGCAGGCTTTGGAATCGCAGTCGTCATATCTTTAATCTCATTATTCGTGCCATGGTATTTCGCTGTACTGTATGCACTGATCGCAGTCGCAGCAGGAGTTGTGGCAGGCATGATTCTCGGTATTCTGAAACGGCCGGATATGAAGCAGGCAGCCTTAAGGCTGGATGCACAGGGCTTTCAGGAGCGTTTGATTACATCCTATGAGCTTGCCGGAAAAGAAGATAGCATCAGTGTGATTCAGAAGCGGGATACGCTGGCAAGACTGAGACTGGTAAATATCCGGAAGCTGTTTCCGTTAAAGCCAAAGGGAAAACAACTGGCAGTGCTGTTCGGACTGGCTGCTGTATTTCTGATTCTGAGCTTTGTACCAACGGCGGCAAAGGATCGGGCGCAGGAGCAGCATGCGATCGCACAGCAGGTAAAGGAAGAGGTTGCTAAGGTAGACGACGCAATCGAGAAAATTGAAAAAATGGAAGAGCTTCCGCAGCAGGAAAAGGAGGATCTCCTCTCTTTATTACAGCAGTCCCGCAAGGAGTTAAGTGATGCGGACACAGCAGAAGCACTGGAAAAGGCGAAAGAGCGAGTTGCAGTGAAGGTAGATCAGCAGGCAGATCAGACAGATACACGGACGGCCAGACAGGAGTTGCGTTCTCTGGCGGATTCCATGCAGGGAGAAGACCAGAGTGCATCAAAGCAGTTGGCACAGGGACTGCAGGATCTGCAAAAGGATCTGGAAAATATGGATGATACGACCAGTGATGCCGAAAAGCAGGCGATTGCAGATGAGATGCAACAGTTGGCAGATCAGGCACAGCAGCAGGCGAACCAGACCGGAGATTCCAATATGCAGCAGGCGGCACAATCCATGCAGCAGGCGGCGCAGGCCATGCAGAACGGAACCTTATCCCAGCAGCAGTTACAGAGTGCCAAGCAGGCGGTAGCCAATGCAAATCAGTCTGCACAGGGAAGCCAGACCGCCAATAATAATCAGAATGGTCAAAACGGTCAAAACGGACAGAACAGTCAGAATGGTCAGAACAATCAGAACGGACAAAATGGTCAGAACGGACAGAATGGTCAAAATGGTCAAAACGGTCAAAACGGCCAAGGCGGTCAGAATGGTCAGAGCGGACAGGGTTCTGCCGGAAACGGACAGAACGGAAATGGCCAGGGTGGTGGTTATAATACCGGCAGCAAGGATGGTACGGAACGGGCATCGGCCAGAAACGGAAAAATGATCACGATTCCGAACCGCCAGTTCCAGGAGAACGGCAGTCTGGAGGGAAAGGTCAATGATTCCTCCGGCAGTCTGACCCAGCGGGGCGGTGAAGCATGGTCCGGCACCTCCATTGATTATCAGCAGGTGATCGGAAATTATTCGAAGAATGCGTATAACAAGGTAGAAGGCTCCAATTATCCGAGTGGAGTTCAGGATATAGTAAAGTCTTATTTCAAGGACTTAAATAATGAGTAAGGAGAGCGACTATGATACAGAATGAACAGGAAATGCAGCAGATCATTTATCAGATTCAGAGCTGTGAAGAGGAAATAGGAAAAGCGATCATCGGACAGAAGGCAATCATAAGACAGATGCTGATCGCAATCCTGACAGATGGAAATGTATTGCTGGAAGGTGTTCCGGGACTTGGTAAAACGCAGATGGTAAAGGCTGTTTCCAAAGCAATGAATCTGGCATTTTCCAGAATCCAGTTTACACCGGATCTGATGCCGGCCGATGTGACAGGTACGAACCTGATCATCCGGGAAGAGAATCAGAATAAATTCCAGTTCGAGCCGGGACCGGTTTTCTCCAATATCGTTCTGGCAGATGAGATCAACCGTGCAACCCCGAAGACACAGTCTGCCCTGCTGGAGGCCATGCAGGAAAAAACCGTCACGGTCGGTAAGCAGACTTATTTATTGCCAAAGCCGTTTATGGTACTGGCAACGCAGAACCCGATTGAGAATGAGGGCACATATCCACTGCCGGAAGCACAGTTGGACCGTTTCCTGTTTAAGTTAAATGTGCGGTTCCCATCCAAGGAAGAACTGAAGGAAATCGTAAATCTGACAGTCAATCAGGAAGAAGCGGTGATGAATCCGGTAATGACAGCCGAGGATATCTTAAGAATCCGTCAGGTGATCTATGATATGCCGATTGCAGATGCAGTTATGGATTATGCGATGAATCTGGTTTACAATACACATCCGGAGGTCGCAGATGCACCGGAGATAACGAAAAAATATATAACAAACGGTGCCAGTCCGCGTGCGGCACAGGCAATCATTAAGACCGCCAAGGCAAGAGCACTGATGGAGAACCGGTACAACGTATCCTTTGAGGATATCCAGTATGTGGCATTTCCGGTACTGCGTCATCGTATTATCTGTAATTTTGAAGCAATCTCAGACGGTGTGACACCGGATAAGATCATTGCACAGTTATTAAAGCAGCAACAGTAGCAGAGTGGAGAAGCATGAATGGCAGAGCGGATTTTTGACCAGGATTTTTTTAATAAATTAAATAACCTTGCAATCGCAATGAATGCCAGAATGTCCTATGGAATGAGTGGTGGGCGCAAGTCCAGTGCCAAGGGTTCCTCTGTGGAATTTTCGGATTACCGGGAATATATTCCGGGTGATGACATCCGCAGGATTGACTGGAGTGCATACGGAAGACTGGACAGGCTGTACATCAAGCGGTTTATGGAAGAAAAGGAAGGTGTGTTCCAGATATTTGTGGACGCATCGAAGTCCATGACATTCGGAGAGCCGCCGAAGACCAGGCAGGCATTGCAGCTGGCGGGCGCACTGGCATATCTGGTGCTAAATAATCTGGACCGTGTCTATGTCAGTCAGATGCAGGAGGGTACTCTGCAGCAGGGAAAAGGACTGGCAGGCAGACAGGCATTTCAGCGGATCATGGACGAGCTAGAACGGATGGAGTTTGACAGCGGGACCGATCTGAACCGGGCAATTATGGCAAGACAATATCCGGGCAGCGGAGTATCGATCGTGATCAGTGATTTTCTGGATGAGAATGGCATCGAACCGGCCCTGAAATATCTTCGATATAAGAAACAGCAGATTATCCTGATCCAGATTCTGGCAAGACAGGAGCTTACCATAGAAGGGGAAGGAGTGGTCAATCTTCTGGATATGGAGACCGGAGAAGAGGTACGCCTGACCCTGAATCGAAGCACCGTGGAACAATACGAAATGGCATTGCAGAATATGCAGAATCGCTTAAAAGAGCTGGCGAAAAAATACGAGGCTTCCTATATACAGATGGCAGCAGACGAACCGTTAGATCGTTTTCTGTTTGATACCATATGTAATCAGGGAATCATTGTTCGCAAATAGGGGAGACATATAATATGGAAATAACAAACTGGTGGCCGTTAGCGTTTCTGCTTCTGATACCGGTCATTATCCTGCTTTATATGTTAAAGCAGAAGGCAAAAGAATATCCGTTTTCTTCAAGTATTTTATGGAAGGAAATCTATCATAGTGTCGAGGCGACCAAGCCATGGGAGAAGCTGAAGAAGAATATTCTGATGATTCTTCAGATCCTGACCGTGTGTCTGCTGATCGTTGCGTTAATGGCTCCGTATTTAAAAACCGGAGGAAAGATGTATGATAATGTGATTCTGGTTCTGGACACCAGTGCCAGCATGGGAATCCGTTATAATGAGAAACGGACCCGGATGGAAGAAGCAGTCGAGCGGGCCTGTGATTATATCGATTCTTTAAGTGAGACGGCACAGATTACCGTACTGACGTCCAATCAGGAGGCGGGAATCTTAAAGACCAATGCCGAGGATAAGCAGGCATTGAAAAAACAGTTAAAACAGCTGGCGGTTACGGATCTGAGCGGAGATGCGACTCCGGCAGTCAGTGTAGTGACATCCATGGTAAGCCAGTGGGATAAATATGAGGCTGTGTTCTTTACGGATGCACCGCTGGAGCTTGGAAATCTGGATGCAACGGTGGTGAATCTTTACACGGATTATAAGAACCTGTCGATGGACTATTTAAGCTACGGTTCTCAGCAGGATGAGGATGGCAACCGGAGTACGACCGTGATCGGAAAGATTACGAATGATACAGAGGAAGCGGTCACAACGGATGTGAATCTTTATGGAGACAATACCCTGCTCAAGGTGCAGAGCGTTACGATTCCGGCGAAGTCTTCTCAGAACTTTTTCTTTGAGCAGATTGATTTTCAGGGAGATATTCTGATGGCAGAGCTGAATAATCAGGATGATCTGTCAGCCGATAACCGTGCCTATGCGGTGGTCAGCGCAGAGAGCAGAAAAACGGCATTGCTGGTAACAGAAGATAATATGTTTCTGGAAAAGGCAATCTCCAATATGGACTGGGTGGATCTGTATAAGACCAGCCAGCTGAGTGCGGTGGGGAAAACAGAATCCTATGATTTTTATATTTTTGACGGTGTGATTCCGGAGGAACTGCCGGAGCAGGGAAATATATTATATGTGAATCCGCCGGATGGTACACAGGTGACGGTAAAGGAGAAGCTAAGCAATGTGAGTCTGGCATTTACCGATACAGAGGTGACACAGTATGTGGCAGGCTTTAGCTTCGGAGCAACGGCAGCAGAGAGCCTGGAGCGGCCGCTTTGGGCAGACAGTTTCCTTACAAGCGGAGATCATTGTATCGGATATTACGGAGAGGCCGGAGGCCGGAGAATTGCGGTGCTCGGATTTGATCTGCATGATTCAGATCTGGCACTGCAGGCAGAGTTCCCGATTCTGATCTCCAATCTGACAGAATATATGATGGTGAGCGGAATGGTTCCGCAGAACGACTATGAGACCGGAGATAAGATCGTATTTAACGGCAATCTGAACGGTTCCGATCTGACGGTGACTTCCCCGTCAGGAACAGTGGTAACGCTGCCGACGGCAGTTACTACAAATGCTTACACAGATACGGCACAGGCCGGTGTATATTCTGTGGCACAGACCGTGAACGGCGAGGAACGGCAGGAGCAGTTTGTGGTACGGTTCCCGGTGGAAGCAGAGTCGCATCTGGAGGAAGCGGCAGTAGAGGTCGGAGAGACAGCCGGTGAGGATAATAAGAATCTGACCGGTGGCAGAGAGCTTCGCAACTGGATCATTCTGGTCCTGTTACTGGCGCTGGGTGCAGAGTGGTTTGTTTATATCAGACAGCATTAGAGGTGGAGGAAAGTTATGAGCATAGAGGTAAGTAATCCCTGGTGGTTATTGTTAATTCCGGTGGTAGTGGCTGGATTGATCTATTCCGGCCGGTTTCTCCGGATACAGAGCCGCAGGAAGAAAATAGAATACCTGGTCATGCGTGGAGTGATCGCTCTGCTTCTGATCCTGACCCTGTGCGGCCTGAGCTTCCGGATCACAACGAAGGAAGTGACAACGATCTTCCTTGTAGATATGTCAGACAGTAATGAGAAGAATCTGGATGATATTTCAGAGTACATCCGGAATGCAATCGCAGACATGCCGAAGAAGAATCAGGCGGGTGTTGTGGTATTCGGTGACAATGTGCTGGTAGATCAGTTTGTGACGGAGAAGAAGATCTTTACGGAATTATCTTCCCAGCCGGTGGCAACCGCAACGAATCTGGAAAAGGCGGTTTCTACAGCTATGACGGTATTTCCGGAGGATACAGCGAAACGGCTGGTGCTGATCACGGATGGACTGGAAAATGCGGGAAGTATTGCCAAGATGGCAGGTACGGTCAGCTCTCAGAATGTGGATGTGAAGGTAATAAAGCTGGAGCAGAATGTCGGAAATGAAGTCTATGTGAGCAATCTGGAGCTGCCGGAATATGTACATGTCGGAGATGCTTTTAATATTAAGGTGACAATCGAAAGTAATGTGGAAACACAGGCACTGGTCAGTCTCTATTGCGGAAGAACCTTAAAGGGACAGTCCAATGTCAATCTGACAGCCGGTGAGAATCAGTTTGTATTTCAGGATGTCGGAGAAAGTAACGGTACACAGGATTACCGGGTAATGGTGGAGCCTGTGGATGATACCATGAGTATGAACAATGAATACAGTGCATTTACGCAGGTAGAGGCAGAGCCGAAGCTGCTGCTGGTGGAGGGTACCGCCGGAGAGGGCAATGCACTGGCCGGGATTCTGGATGCCTGTGGTGTTCAGTATGATCAGATCACACCGACCGGTGTGCCGGATGAGATGTCGAAGCTGATCCAGTACAAGGCAGTGGTAATGGTGAATGTAAATGCCTTGGATCTGCGTAGCGGGTTCCTGGATATTCTGGAGAGCTATGTCCGGGATTATGCCGGAGGACTGATCTGTACCGGTGGTGATAACAGCTTTGCAATGGGCGCTTATCAGGATACGGCACTGGAAACCGTACTTCCGGTCAATATGTTTCTGGAAGGCGAGCGGGAGGTTCCGACGATGGCAATCGCCATGGTAATTGACCATTCCGGCAGTATGGATACCTCTGCCAATGGCGGGAATGGAGCAACCTGTCTGGATCTGGCAAAGGAAGCAGCCGTGGAGGGCGTAAAGAGCCTGAAGCCGACCGATCAGGTAGGGGTACTGGCCTTTGATGATACCTATGACTGGGTAGTCCCGATGCAGTCGGCAAGTAATCAGTCGGGAATTACCGGTGGAATCGGACAGATCGGGTCCGGTGGCGGAACCAGTATCTATCCGGCACTGAATGCGGCAGCGGATCAGCTGTTGAGCACGGATGCACAGGTCAAGCATATTATCCTGCTGACGGATGGACAGGATTATTATACCGGCTATGAGGATGTGGTAAAGAAGATCAACGATGGCGGAATCACGCTGTCAACCGTTGCGGTCGGACCGGAATCCGATCAGGTGTTGCTGCAGAAGCTGGCAAATCAGTGTAACGGACGATTCTACTATACGGATATTAACAGTGGAATCCCGAAGATCTTTGTACAGGAGATCTTCCTTTCGTCCAAGAGCTATCTGATCAATGAGGAGTTTACACCGGTGATCACCGCCAATTCATCGATTATTGAAGGGATTATGAATGATGGCGTGCCGACATTGCTGGGTTATATCGGGTCAACGGCGAAATCACAGGCAACGGTGATCCTGCAGTCAGAGGAAGGGGATCCGATTCTTTCCACCTGGCAATACGGACTGGGACGCACTATTGCATGGAATACGGATGCGACCAATGAGTGGACCGGTAACTGGGCCAACTGGGAGAATTATACGCAGCTATGGGATAACATGATCAATTATGTGGTGTCCAATACCAGTTTGGATGGGGATCAGGTAGAAATCACACAGGAAGGAAATTCGGCTGTGATCCATTATACAACCGATAAGTACGATAAGGAAACCAGGGTGACGGCAGTCTGTACAAATGCAGCCGGGGAGCAGCAGGAGATTACACTGGATCCGGTGGCTCCGGGCGAATATGAGGCGAGCCTTGCCATGGAGGATACCGGGGTATATACGATCGCATTGAAGAATCAGAAGGGCAGTGAGATACAGGGCAGTATGATCACAGCGACAGCCATGCAGTACTCTCCGGAGTACCGGTTTGATCAGACAGCGGATGGACTGGAGGCATTTGTTTCACAGGTAAACGGAGCCTATATCACATATGAGGATCCGGTATTTGATGACAAGCTGGAGACGGTACGTGCAAGAACCAATCTGGCAGTTCCGTTCCTGATCACGGCACTGGTACTGTTCCTGCTCGATATTGCAGCAAGACGAATGGGTATGGATTATCTGGACTGGTTCACACAGTGGAAGCAGAGACGGAAATGGAAGAAGGAGCATCCGGAAGCGGCCGGAGCCGGAAAGAAAACGGCAGATACGGAAAAGAAAACGGCTGGCGCAGAAAAGAAAACGGCTGGTACGGATGTATTAGATGAAAAGCAGAGGAAGGCAGCAGAAAAGTCAGAGCAAAAGGCACAGAAGCAGGCACTCAGACAGGCAAAGCAGCAGACCAGACAGGAAGCGAAGGCTTCCCGCAAAAAGAAGCAGACAGGCGAACCTGCCGAGACTGAGGCTGCATTGGATATGGAAGAGCTGTTGCGGAAAAAGGAAGACCGGAACTGGTAGCCGGATGATTGACAGACGATTTCGAATAGTATACAATGATAGGCACTTTGAAGGAATATAAAGCAATGAGAAATAAATATAAGGCGAAGGGATGGCAGTAGAAGCATGCAGGCAATTGCGAATAACTGGAATATGATCATGGAATTGCCGGAGCGGATTCCTGTTCTGGTATATGTATATCTGATCGTGGGATTTGTTTTATTGATTAAGGGAGCGGATTTTTTTGTGGATGGTGCATCGGCGGTGGCACGATTGTTGCGGGTTCCGTCTGTGGTGATCGGTCTTACGATCGTTGCAATGGGAACAAGTGCGCCGGAGGCGGCAGTCAGTATCACTGCAGGACTTACAGGAAGTAATGAGATCGCAATCAGTAATGTAATAGGCTCGAACATATTTAACCTGCTGGTGGTGATTGGTGTCTGTGCGGCAATTAAGGCATTTGCTACCGACATGGAGATCCTGAAGCGGGATATGCCGATTAATATCGGAGTAACGGTGCTGTTATTTCTGTTTTTATTGGATGGCAAGTTAAGCCGCATTGAAGGAATTGTATTACTGATCGGACTGGTGGTATATCTGATTGTGGTAGTACGCTCTGCATTAAAGAACCGGACCGAGATTGAAAAAGCAGATGCAGAAGAAGGAGAAAAGAAGCAGCTGTCAATCCCTATGATCATTCTGTATATTTTAGGCGGACTGCTTGCAATTGTGTGGGGTGGTGATCTGGTTGTAGATAATGCACAGAGAATTGCGTTGTCATTCGGCATGAGTCCGATGCTGGTCGGACTTACAATCGTGGCAATGGGAACCTCCCTGCCGGAGCTGGTGACTTCTATCGTAGCATCCAGAAAGGGTGAAAGCGGCCTGGCACTTGGAAACGCAGTAGGCTCATGCCTCTTTAATATTTTGTTCATTCTGGGTATGTCATCTGTCCTGTCTCCGATTACACTTACCGGTACCAGTGGGGTGGAGAGTCTGACGGATACCGGGATTCTGGCGGGTGTGTCAGTACTGATGCTCATCTGTAGCAGCAGCGGCAAGCGTGTCAGCCGGCCGGAAGGATTTATATATATTATACTCTATGCATTATAT
>ERZ1035006.967-NODE-967-length-20774-cov-5.355085_pt1 | contig 20774 bp, 19 predicted proteins | sample MGYA00520694_ERZ1035006 | MGnify/ENA primary metagenome ERZ1035006 (study PRJEB33766, sample SAMN09781746) | gut metagenome | biome: gut microbiome | host: Homo sapiens | place: Madagascar | study: EMG produced TPA metagenomics assembly of the PRJNA485056 data set... | reverse complement strand
AATCTGTGCGGACTGGGTTGTGAAGATTTTCATAAACGTTACCTCCGCAGTTAACTCAGCCCAGGCACCCTCGCGGCACATGGAAAATCCCTCTTAGTGCTGCTCCGTTCCCGACCTGACACGGTTCGTGGGCATCCATTGCGCAAGACCCAGACTTCAACGCCACTTACGAAGGGCAGCTTTATGAAAAAAGCGACCCGAACCAGTCCATCACCCCTGCTATAGCGGATTGCAGGTACAGGGCACCGCTAACTCCCCGGCTGCACAGAAATTTGAAAACATATTAAGATGCGATAAACGCACTGTTTTTATAGTATAACGGAAACCGGGGCTTCTGTCAATGCTAAGCAGGCTTTCCCTTTTTCTTCTCCCTCAGGCTCCGAAAGAAGTCGGATAGCATCTTTGAACATTCTTCTTCCCGGACTCCCCGTACCACATCGACCTGATGATTAAACTCCTGCATCTGCAGAAGATTCAGGATCGAACCGGCACATCCGGCCTTGGGATTCATGCAGCCGATCACCACCCTTGGGATTCTCGCCTGCACAATCGCTCCGGCGCACATCTGGCACGGCTCCAATGTAACATACATGGTACAATCCTCCAGTCTCCAGTCTCCAAGCACCCTGGATGCCTTTGCAATCGCATCCAGTTCTGCGTGCGCCAGTGTTGTTTTCTTTTTATTTCTCTTATTATAACCTCTTGCGATTATCTTTCCCTGATAAACGATCACACAACCAATCGGAACGTCCTCATTAACCAGTGCCTTCTTCGCCTGCGTAATCGCATATCCCATATACCGTTCTTCCTCTGTCATGACCGGAACCCCTTTTTTTCATCTGATACCTGTAGTATACTATAAGCAGTCAAAAAGAACAACGGATGTTTTATCCGCAGAAAGGAGCTTTCCATGCAGCTTACCTGTGAGACCTCCCGGTTGCGGCTGCAGTGCCTGTCCGCTGAGCATGCACTGGCAGTCCGCCGTTTTTATCAGGAGAACCGAACCTATTTTGAGCCATATGAGCTGACCCGTGCCGAGAATTTCTACACGGTAGGCTATCAGACTGCCGTCCTGGACTGGGAGCTTAAGGAAACAAAGCTGCTACACAGTCTCCGCTATTATCTGTTCCTGAAATCAGATCCATCTACCATCATCGGCTGTGTAAATCTGTCGGATATCCGACTCGGATGCATGAAGCATGCCTCCCTGGGTTATAAGCTGGATCACCGCTACTGGCATCAGGGCTATGCGAATGAGGCATGCGATCAGCTGCTTGAAATCGCATTTCGGGAATATAAGCTGCATCGCATCGAAGCGAAAATCCTGCCGTCAAATGAGGCTTCGATCCGACTGATCCACCGGCTCGGTTTCACCTATGAGGGCCGTGCCCTTGAAGCAGCGGAGATCGATCATCAGTTTCAGGATTTATATCAGTTCTCGAAGCTGAATCCCTATACGATTTCTGAAATCCAGTAGCCAAAGTTTCCGGTCTTTACATTTGTGTGCTTCACCGGCACAAATAATTCAAAGCCGAAGATTTTGGCTATATATTGTTCCTTATTATCATAGACTCCCGGAACACCCAGCACCGCTTTCACAACTCCATCCTGAAACCGTAGCTTTCCAAGCATCAGATACTTATAATTGTAATATCCATGGGTCAGAAAGCTGTTGACACCCAGTCGCCAGTTATCCATCGCCAGCAGCCCGATATCATTCGGTTCAATCCGCACACAGTCATAGATCTCATGATTTCCAAAATCCGGAAGCTTCGGCCGTTGCTCCATCAGATGCAGCGTCGCTTCCGCAATATCACTCCGGCTCGTTGATGCAGACTGCCCTGACATACTGCTCTGTTCTACTACCGGATCCGACGTTCCATCTATATCCTGTTCCGTTATGCTATTCTCTTCAACCGTTCCCGGATTCATGGTACTATCCCGCTCCGACATTATACTCTGCGTATTGATTGGATTCGCGGTGCTGTCCCGCTCCGGCATTATACTTTGCGTATTGATCGGATCCGTGGTGCTGTCTTGCCCCCGCACTATACTTTGTGCGCCGGTCGGCTCCGCAGAATATACCTGCCTGTCAAAGATACTCGCTACCTGCTCCTCCACCGGCTGCGGTCGTTCCGCCGCATGAAGTGCCAGCCCCTCACTTTCTTTTATATAGATTCCGGACGTCACGCCCTGCTTCTGCCATTCCTGGTATGTATGGAACCGTTCGATCTGCAGCGGTTCATCACTCCACTGACTGCCATATGCATGTCCTCTGTCATAGATTGCAACCACACCGTCAAACTCCTCGATCCGGTGATTACTGTTCCATACATTTTCACTGTTTGTCTGCTTCCGCACCTCACCACATCCACGGTTCAGTGTAAACTCGTCCAGATAATATCCGACCGGATTTCCTTCCTTGGAAATCTTATACAGATACACCTTATATGTACCGCCTTCCACGCCCTGCCTGTCCTGCAGATTCAGGGTCAGTCTGCAGATCCCATGCCGCTGCTCACATCGTATGTATCCGACATTTACCCCCTTTTCTCCGTCTACATAATTATATAAATAAGAAATAAATCTCCGATAATCCAATATGTCCCGCTCCTTTCATACAACGAATCTCTCACATGTTTTCATTGTATGAAGAAGCGGGACATGTTATGTCTGTATTTCTTCGACAGAAATCTGTCTATATATCTGTCTATATGTTGACCTACACCTGTGCTCTTCCAAGCTCATCACTGAGTGCTGCAAATTCCTGCAGGGTCAGCGCTTCACCACGGATCGTTGCACTCAGTCCGAGTGCCTCCAGTGCCTCCGCTACCTGTTCCTTGGAATACGGAATATCCGCTGCATTGCCGATTCCGTTCACCAGAGTTTTTCTGCGCTGGTTAAAGGATGCCCGGATCAGACGAAACATCATTGCCTCGTCCTCCACCTTCACCGGCGGCTCCGGATATCTGGTCAGCCGGATAACCGCGGATGCTACATTCGGTCGCGGAATAAAACAATTCGGCGGCACATTGGCTACAATGTATGGCTGTGCATAATATTGAACCGCCAGAGATAAGGCACCATAATCCTTCGTGCCCGGTCCGACCTGCATCCGGTCCGCTACCTCCTTCTGTACCATAACCGTAATGTTGATCAGTGGCACATGCCGTTCAAAGAGTCCCATAATGATCGGGGTCGTAATATAATATGGCAGATTCGCAACTACCTTGATCGGCTTTCCCGCATTCTCCTGCTCCACCAGTGCTGTGACATCAAGCTTCAGAATATCGCCCTGAATCACGCGTACATTATTATACTCCTGCAGAGTTTCCTCCAGAATCGGTATCAGATTGGTGTCGATCTCTACCGCAATTACCTTACCCGCACGCTCTGCCAGATACTGCGTCATGGTTCCGATACCCGGTCCGATCTCCAGTACACAGTCCTCCGGTCCAATCTCTGCCGCATCCATAATCTTTTCCAGAACCCGACCGTCAATCAGAAAGTTCTGTCCGAACTTCTTCTGAAAATCAAATCCGTGCTTCTTAATAGTCTCTATTGTCACCTGTGGATTACTTAATTTCTCCATATATTCTCCTTGCTTCCTGCCTGCATCTCATTCCTGATAGCCGTCTCGATACCACATGCTCTGTCCGCTTCTACCGCTTCTACTGCTCCGACTGCATTCGGTACAGACGACATCCATTCTCCCAGGTGATCCGCTCTGCCTCTTCCGGACTTATCCCCTTGATCTGTGCCAGTACTTCTACCACATACGGAATGTTCAGCGAGGAATTCCGTTTCCCGCGGTTCGGCACCGGTGCCAGATACGGGCAATCTGTCTCCAATACCAGCTTTTCCATTGGGATGTAAGCGACTGCTTCTTTTAACTTCTTTGCATTCGTGAAGGTCAGCACCCCGCCGATTCCAAAGTAATAGTCCATATTCAGAAACTCCCTCGCCAGCTCCTTTGTATAAGAGTAGCAATGGATCACACCGCCAATCTCACCCGCATGAACCGCCTTCATAATATCAACGGTATCCTTTGCCGCATCCCGGCTGTGAACAATGATCGGAAGCTTCTGCTCCCTCGCCAGCTCCATCTGTGCCTCAAACCAGCGGAACTGTATCTCCTTCGATGGTTCATCATAATGATAATCGAGTCCGATCTCACCGATTGCCACAATCTTCGGACGCTTAGTCCAGCTTGCCAGCCGGTCGATATCCTCCGTCTTCATATCACCCACCTCATTCGGATGAACTCCGACTGCACCGTAGAGAAAATCATATTGCTCCGTTAATGCCACTGTCTTCTCTGAGGTCTCCATGCTGGCTCCGACGTTAACGATCCGTCCTACACCCCCAGCCTGCATACTGTTTAAAAGTATATCACGGTCTTCCTCAAATGCTTCATCATCATAATGTGCGTGTGTATCAAAAATCATATCCTGTTCCTCGCCGTTTCTGCAATCTCTGTCAGGATTCCTGCCATAATTCCTGCCTGTTTTATAGTTTCTGCTTCCATCATGCTAATTCATTCATACCGGAATTGCAAGTAAAACTTCATAATATTCCTATCGCAAAACGAATACAAGTATGGTATACTACTTTTGTTTATGGACAGGTTCCTAAACAGTAATTGAAATAATCGGGAGGAATCCATATGAAATTGAAATCAGGTGCAATCGTAAAGCGAATGCTTGCAGGTATTTTCACTGCTGTTATGATTTTTTCTCTGGCCGGCTGTTCCCTGCTTGGCAATAGCAAGAAAACATATGCCAATTATGTAACCAGCCTGTTAGACACAAATTATAAGGCAGATTTTACAAACTATATGAAGATCACAAAGGCAACCGAAGAAGAAGCGCAGACCGTTTATGATGACGGAATCGACTATCTGGCGGATGCTCTGATGACCGCTTATGGTATCAAGGATGTTGATGGTTCTGACATCAAGGATCAGTTCAAGACACTGGCAAAGGATATTTACAGTCATGCCAGCTATGAGGTATCCGAAGTCACAAATACCGACGGAACCTATACCGTTACCGTCACCGTATATCCGATTGATATTCTACTGATCACCTATGATGATGTGGTTACTTATATTGAGAATATGAACAAACGGGTCGCTGCTGGAGATTACAATGACTATGAGCTGGACGCTTATGAAACGGAATATGCACAGGGTATTTTAGATATTCTGACTGCTGCTGTTCCAAATATCGGCAACGGAGAAGGCGTTGACGTCACCGTTACCATTCAGGATAACGGTGAATATTACTACATCAGCGATGATGATTTCCTCGCTCTGGATAAAGCAATGCTTGCTTCCAAGCAAGTAAACGAAAACGGCGAAGATACCTCCGCCGCTTCCGATGCAAGCTCTGAAAATTAATTATCTTCTTGTTATAAGCGAATCAAATGTTTTCAACGGATCGAAGGAATAGGTTTCATCCTTACCATCATCCTTACACTGAATCGTATAACTCTTAACCAGGCAGCCGGTCTTGCTGAATGTAATGACATGGCTGCCTACTGTTTTATCAAAGGTACATGGTACCGTTCCCTTCAGGTCTCCATCTACATAACAGTATGCACCAACCGGTGCGGTGATCGTTACCGTATTACCGGTCTTCTTAACCTCTGTCGTTCCGGTAGAACTCTCGGTCGTGCTGTTCGAACTGCCGGAGGTCGATGTCGTGCTGCCGCCGGTGGTACTGCCGGATTCGGTCGTACCGCTCGAGCCTTCCGTTGTCACCACGCCCATGCCGCTTGTCGTTCCGGTTCCTGTTCCGGCTGTAGTTCCCGTTCCTGAGCCGGCTGTGGTCCCGGAAGAAGATGAGGACTCATCCGTCCGTACCAGCTCTATGTTAAAGATCTTGTAAGCCGCATCGACCTTGAAATATCCTTCCTTCGTATCATAACCGTCCGCACTCACACGAATATGATGCTTTCCATAGGTCAGCTCCACGATCTCTGCTGTATCTATCACTTCCCCATCAACCACTACTTTAGCGGTCGCCGGTGTCACATTAAAGAACAGACTGCCGACCGGATCCGGTGCGATCTGCAGCTCCATCAGATTCGCCACACATTCCTGATCCTTGGTAACCACTACATTCTTATAACCACTGTGCTCGCCCTTTGTGATCTTTAACTTATAGGTGCCTTCCCGCACTGTCAGAAGCATATTCTCTGTCACCGGCACGATCACATCATATCCGATCTCGATCATGCCGCCGATATAAGTATCATAATTCTCAAGCCGCACATATCCATGTCCGAGATCAACCGTCAGCGAGCAAAGCTTCCCGCCATACCCTCTGGCTGTCAGCTGATCCTCCTTACAGATCTCATTATTCTGGATCAGTTCATCCCCGGATACCACGATCAGATCATTGGTATACTGATAGATCTGATTCAGAATCGTCGCCTGCCGATTCCCTGCATCGAACTCAAAGCCGGAAATATCCCGCACCTCCCAGGCATCGGGATCGATCCGCACCTCCAGCAGCTTATTATTCAACGTATTATATACAATATCTACAATCTGTCCTACCTTCAGCTGTGAGCCGGCAATCAGCTCCTTATATTTATTCCGGACATCCACACCGCTGTTATACAGCAGATCATATTGCTTTCCATCCACCACCGATACAAACGACATCGTTCCGGCATCCAGGTCGATCGCCTTAATCACAGCAACCGCATCTGCCGACTGTGCATACGGATCATATGCCTCCGTTGTATCCTCTGTCGACTGCCGTCCGCACCCGCCACAGAGCAGCAACAGACACAGCAATCCAAGTAATCCAATATATCTTCTTATTCTCATATGTTACCTCACATCCTTACAGTGATCCTCTGAACTGTAGCTATTGTATCATTTCTTATGTCATTTGTAAATTTAGGCCAAAATGCTCCCGATAACATCTCAGCAGTTCCCGCTTCCCGGTCTCCTGCCGGATAATGGTCTGCAGCTTCTCGTAGGTCTTCGGCGGCACCCATGCCTTGTTCATATTGTTATATTGATTGGAGATCTTCCAGAACTTCTCCGGATACCACAGCAGATAATAAATAAACTGATAATCCTCTCTGCCTAACGGAATCTGTTGCTGATACACCTCCAGTAATCGAAACAGCAGCTCCGGCTGATAATCATTCTTCTCCATAACCTTCCGCAGGAACGTATAAAGATCCGTTAATTGATTATCGACCATAAAATGTTCAAAGTTAACCGTTGCAATCCCATCTTTTAAAATCAGAACATTATGCTGATGATACGCCCCGTGACAATAATACCGCCGCTGTGCTCCTTCCTCCGTGTGCACTGCCGCCAGCTGCCGGAGTGCGGCTTCACCCTGACTGTAAAAATCATCAAAGCAGGACAGATACAGATAATCGAACTCCGACTTTGTCGCGATCTTTCTCATATAACTGCGGACCCGGCGCATCTCCTGATTATGTCGTTCAAAGGTTTTCAACACCTTCAGATCCTTGCCCTCATTCTCCGGCCGGATTTCCTTCAGTGCCGTATGTAAATCTCCCAGATTTAATACTGCCGCGATCATGTCCCCTTCCTGTCGGATATTGCACTCTCTGCCTTCAAAATACTCCTTCAGAACATACGGTGTATGATAGCGGTCACAGGTGATCAGTTCTCCGTCCCGATTCCGGATCAGCCGATCCGTGTTATGGTATCCGGCTGCATACAATGCTTCCTTTAACTGAGCCTCCTGCTCCAGTCGGCTCTCAGAGGTTCCCAGTGGCTGGAGCGCCCGTATCCCCTGATCGGTACGTAGAACGGTCATTCCCCGCCCCTTATACATACTCGAAATGCTCATCTCATAGCATTCCCATACTTCCGATAATTTCTCAGACAAAATCATCCCCCCATAAGCCTTTCTACGTTCTATCTTATGAGGGGATGTCATAATTCATTCCAGGTTATAAAACTTTGTCCTTCAGGTACTTCTGCCGCACAATATCCTCCAGCTTCTCCACAGTATTCAGCTGTGGTTCCTCCAGTACCTGCTGCAGCAGGTCATTCAGAATCTGTCCCATGGCAGGCCCCGGCTTTACACCCATCCGGATCAATGCCTTCCCATCGATCTTCAGATCCCGGATTGCCAGACATTCACCGTCTTTCACGATCTCACGATGAAGCTCCAGCAGTTTCTCATAGTCTGCCTGCTTCTTCTCTGCTTTATAATCACTCTGTCCCAACATGTCTGCCCGACGGAGCTTCGCATAATCTTCAAACAGGTCCGGCTCCATCTGATTCAGGGCATGGCGCAGCGACCGCTTCGTCACCTTACCATCAATTCCGAAATCATGCCAGGCTACCAGCCGTTCCACTCTGTGAATCGTATCATTATCCAGCTTCATACGACGGAGTACCTGCCGTGCGATCTCGCTGCCTGCCTTCGGATGTCCATAAAAATGATCCACACCCTTCTCATCGGTTGTCCGGCACATCGGTTTCGCCGAATCATGCAGCAGTGCCGCCCATCGCAGTACCGGCCTCGCTTCTATATTCTGCATCACGGCAACGGTATGCCGTCCCACATCATACTTATGATACACCGTGTGCTGCGGTGTCTCCATCATCGCATCAAACTCCGGCAATACAATGGCTGTAATCCCAAGCTCCCAGGCATCCAGAATCCGTTCCGGATGATTGGATGTGATCAGCTTCGTAAGCTCTGTCTGAATCCGCTCTGCACTGATATCTCTTAAAAACTTCGCCTGCTCCCGGACTGCCCGTCTGGTCTCTTCCTCTATCGTAAAATCCAGCTGCGCTGCGAACCGGACTGCCCGCAGAATCCGCAAAGCATCTTCATCAAAACGCTCCTGCGGTACTCCGACGCATCGTATAATTCCCTGCTCCAGATCCGCAAGTCCGCCGAATTCATCTATGACACCGTCCTGATCGTTATACGCCATTGCATTGATCGTGAAGTCCCGCCGCTTCAGATCCTCTGTCAGACTGGCGGTAAATGTCACCTCTGTCGGTCTCCGGTGATCCTGATATTTCCCGTCTACCCGGTAGGTGGTCACCTCATACCCCGTCTTATCGATCATAACCGTCACGGTTCCATGCTCAATTCCCGTGTCAATCGTCCGACGAAACAGACTCTTCGTCTGCTCCGGGGTCGCTGAAGTCGTAATATCCCAGTCCTGTGGCTGTTTATTCAGAATACTGTCCCTGACGCATCCACCTACAATATATGCCTCATATCCATGCTGCATCAGTGTTTCAATTATATATCTCGCTGCCTCCGGCATCTGAATCTTCATACGGCTAACACCTTACCTCTTCTTAATCTTAAGCAGTCTTATTATACAATGTATGAAACAACTTTTGTAGCCTTATTCTGATTTTCTGTTACTTCATAATATCCTTCGTCCGTAGTTTTTTCGCCTCATACAGATCACTGTCCGCATATTCCAGCAGATCGGACAGCTTACAGCCGGTCATAAAGCTCTGGGTATATCCTCCCAGGGTCATCCGCACATAATACGGCTTTTCGCATTCCCGATTAAAGGCCGCCATACACTCTGCTGCCCGCATCCGCAGCTGCTGCATATCGATCGGAGTCTCCCGGATCGCAAACACCACAAACTCATCTCCGCCGATCCGCCCGATGATATCCTCCTTCCGGTCAAATATCTGCTTTAACATTCCCGCAATGGAACGCAGGGAAAAATCGCCCTCCTTGTGTCCGAACCGGTCATTTACGATCTTTAAATTATCCATGTCTGCATAAATCGCCAGCAGATATTTCCCCTGATTTCTTACATCCCGCAGTACCCGTTCCACCTGACTCTCCAGTCCGCGGCGGTTCAGAAGTCCGGTCAGTTCATCCCGCTTGGATGCACTGTCCAGCTGAATATTATGCAGCTCCAGCTGATATAAACTATCCTCCAGCTGCTTCTGGATATCCTCCTGATTATGCAGAAGCTTCAGCATCCGCACTGCTGCACTCATCTGATAGGATAATGACTCCAGATAATAATTCTTGTCATAATTCATTTCCATCATCAACAGACCATACTGGGTATCCGTTGTAAACAGATCCAGCAGGACCATCGTGTATCGCCGGTTCGGCAGGTATTCATGACTGCACAGCTTCTGAACCGGATACTCCTGACAATGCTTCGGAATTGCCATGACAGTTCCATCACAGGAGCATGCTTTTAACAATAAGTGCTCCGGCTTTTTCCAGTTCTCCTCCTGCAGATGAATCACAGGCGCAGGAAACAGCCACAGATACGCATTCTGTATCTGCAGCATATAAAGGCGTTCCAGCAGAGTCGCATAATTCTGATCCGCATACTTATCAAAATTAAACATATCTCTGGTTATCATATTTACCGCATGATTGTCTGTCAGAAATCGTTCGATTGACATATCCGTCAATGACTCATAAGCCGTAGAAGTCTCCTCCTCCGAGGCCCCGGCCGAAGCTCTCGGAATAAATGTAACCGGCACCCGGTGTTCTACCGGCTACCCCTGAAGCAGATGACAGATTCCTTCCCGCACTGCCTGCTCACCCAGACTCGCAGCATCCGCACGTACCGTTGCCAGTGCCGGCTGTATACGGTGTGCATAGGAGAGATCATCATATCCCACGATCGCAATATCCGTTCCGACCCGGATTCCCCGCTCCTGCAGAACCTCATAGAGACAGTATGCCACCTCATCATTTACACACAGAACAGCATCCAGATCCGGGTTCCGGTCCAGCAGCCGTTCTACCTCTTCCCGACTGAATCTGGACATGTTACAATACTCGATCCGTTCTTCCGGCAGTTCCATCCCATGCTGTTCTAACGTTTGTTTCCATGCCTCGAGCCGTTCCCGCGCTTCACAGTTGTCCCGATATCCGGCCAGACAGCCGATCCGTTTTCTTCCTCCTGCGATCAGATACTCTGTCGCTGCCCGGCAACCGGATGCATTATCATACATGATATTCTCATATCCGTCTATCTCCGATGCGATCGTAAGGATCGGAACCGAGTGGAAATAGTCCAGAAATCCCTTTCGTCGCTTGTCCGTAGACAAATATCCGATCGATCCGATCGTCACTACCAGCAGATCGATTTCCTCCGGATTCGCATATGTAAACAGCGTATTGTACTGGTAATCATACTGAATCCCGTCAAATACCTCCAGATTCCGGTCGATGTATTTACCCGGGAAAATGATCATGTTCACGTCCAGCTCTTCCGCTGCCTGCATCGCTCCCCGACAGATCCCCCGGCTGAAATCATCTGCCACATCTGCCAGGAACAGGCCAACTGTTAATCGCTTACTCTCCATAACTCCACCCCTTAATTTCGTTTACAGACCTCTTCGGAACGGTGCCACCGGCAAACCATAGTTGTCAAACAGGGTTACTTTTCCGAAGTTTGTATACGCATATCGTATATACTGCGGTGCGGAAACCTCTGCACTGTGCACGATCACCTCATGCTCGCCGCATAATTCTGCCTGTGCCGGATAATAAGTTTCATCCGCTCCCGCCAGTTCAAACAATGCGATCTCCATTCCCTTCACCTGTAACGGCTGTCCGCTGAAGGTAACACGAACCTGTGCATCCTCTCCGGCTACCGTCTGCATCTTCGGTCCATCCGCATGGCATGGTCTGCCATATACATGCTCCAGACAAAGAGCCGCCATCCGGTCACCGACTGTTAATTTATCTGTTGGATGTATATTATCAAACTCACCACAATCAATCAATACATTCATATAAGTATTGGGAATCTGTTCTGCAATCTTTGCCTGCTGTTCTCTTAATCTTGCCCAGTTTCTGTCATCTGCCTCATGATTTGCAATGTACATCGGAAGCTGGGTCAACACAAACGGCGCATCTGCCTCTCCCCATTTCTCTCTCCAGCAGCCGATCAGGGATTCCATCAGAATTCCATATGCTTCCGGAAGATACGTATCCTCTTCGCCCTGATAATACCAGAATCCCCGCAGTGTATATGGAATCACTCTCTCCATCATGCCGTAATAAGGGTTTGTTGGTCTGAAATTCGAAGTAAGCCCTGCCGGCTGTGGCCATGGACAGATTCCGACATGCTCATTTAAATACTCCCAGGTCACATCCGGATTCTTCGCCCGCTCTGCCTGCACTCCGTCATCCCAGGTTTTCCACTGACGATTGTACTCTGTCATTTCTGCCTGATATTCTTCCTCTGTCTTATCCCCAATCTGCTCTGCATAACGTCTGATATATCCACGTCCTTCTTCTGTCCGGCTTAACGTATCATTGTCCATCCAGCAGGTAACCGATGTGCCGCCGATATAGCAGTCGATCACGCCCACCGGCACCTGAAGTTCTTCCTGTAACCGTCTTGCACAGAAATAGGCAACTGCTGATACATCTCCTGCCTGTTCCGGTGTACATACCTTCCACAGCTGCTTCTCCTGCTGTGCAAGAACCGCATCTGTCAGCACACCTGTTTTAACCACATTATAAAACCGGAGTAGCTCATGATCCGCCGCCTTTACCTGATCCGCTCCATTCTCACTGTTTATCAGCTCCAGTTCCATATTGGACTGTCCGCCGGCCAGCCAGACCTCTCCGACTAATACATCCTGAAATGTTTTACTCTCATTCTCGCAGGTCACACACATCTCATATGGGCCACCGGCTGCGATCGGCTCCAGATAAAGACTCCACCGTCCGTCTGTGACTGTGGTCTCTACCTGCTGTCCTGCGATCTCTGCCTGTACTGCCTTACCATTAATTCCGGTTCCCCACACTTCTATCTTCTTATCACGCTGTAATACCATATGGTCACTGAACATCTGTGATACTGCAAATTCTGTTTTATTCATATTAGGCTTCCTCCTGTTATTGTAAATACATCCTTCTGTACCTAGTTTAAACGCCCGCATATGCGGGCGTCAAGATGTTTCCACTATTCTTTTCAAGACTTTGGGAGCTTTTATTCCCCGTCCTGCTTCAGATACTCCAGATTCTTCCGAATCAGATCACATCTCTGTGCCACACACTCAACACTTCGATGCGGATCCTCCGGAGTCTGGAACACATAGTCCAGAAGTCTGTCTACGGTCGTTGTTGCTACATGCATTCTGGTATCGGAAGATGCATAGTAAAGATATACATCTCCGTTGTCTCTTGCGATCAGACCGTTGGTAAATACCACATTGGATACATCACCCACCCGTTCACTTCCAAGCGGTGCCAGGAAATATCCGGATGGCTCTGCGATCACCTTAGTCGGATCATTCAGATCGGTTGCAAATGCATACAGGACATACCGGAGTCCGGCTGCCGTGTTCCGCACGCCATGTGCAATATGGATCCATCCCTTTTCTGTCTTGATCGGTACAGCACCGGCGCCATTCTTTGCCTCTGTAATCGTATGATAAACACGCTTGCTGGTGATCACTTCCTCGTCGATCACCGCGTGTTCAATGTCATCACACAGTCCGAATCCGATACCGCCGCCGGAACCGGTGTCGATGAAATCATCCATCGGCCGGGTATAGAAGGCATATTTGCCATTCACAAATTCCGGATGCAATACTACGTTTCTCTGCTGTGGAGACCGGAGGGTTTTCAGATTATCCAGACGCTCCCAGGTCTTTAGGTCCTTTGTACGAACAATTCCGGCCGCTGCAACTGCTGCGCTTAAATCATTGGTTGAAGTATCCTTACTCTCAGAGCAGAACACTCCATATATATATCCGTCCTCATGTTTTGTCAGACGCATATCATACACATTGGTTTCTTCTTTACAGGTATCCGGCAGAAGAATCGGATAATCCCAGAATCTGAAGCCATCAATCCCGTTGTCACTCTCCGCTACACCAAAGAACGATTTCCGGTCATTGCCTTCGATACGGGCAACCAGATAAAACTTTCCGTTCAGCTCAATTGCTCCGGAATTCATAACTGCATTGACTCCCAGACGTTCCATAAAATATGGATTTGTCTCCGGATCCAGGTCATATTTCCAGGTAAGCGGAATATGCTCTCTGGTCAGAACCGGATATTCATACCGGTCAAACACACCATTGTAGAAGGTGCTTTTCTGATTCTTTCGCTCCATCAGGCGATTGTATTTGTCAAGTTCTACATAATACTGTGGATGTAACATCTGATTCTCCTCCATTGTTTCCTGTATTTTATACGGACTGGCACCTATCGGATCCCGATCTCGGTATCAGCCTCTGTTACAACACTATGTTCTTTAATATAAGCCACGATCTCATCCAGCTTTGTAAATGCTACGCCTACATAGCTGTCGGCAGCGCCATAGTAAATTGCGATCCTTCCGGTATCGGCATCCTGAAGGGTCGCACACGGGAAGCATACATTCGGTACAAATCCGCGCTCCTCATACCATTCCTCCGGTGTCAGAAGATAATTCTCACAACGATATTTTACAACAGATGGATTATCAATATCAAGAATTGCTCCACCAATGCTGTATACAAATCCATTACAGGTTCCGGATACGCCATGATAGAACAACAGCCATCCCTCGGAGGTCTCGATCGGAGCAGCACCGCCGCCGATTTTTACAGATTCCCACCATTCACTGCTACGTCCCATAACATGACGGTGTTTACCCCAGTAGGTCATATCCGGGCTCTCACTTAAGAAGATATCGCCGAACGGAGTATGTCCGCTGTCACTCGGACGAGAGAGCAACATAAAGTTGCCATTTATTTTTCTCGGGAATAATACCGCATTCCGGTTGAATGGAATAAACGGATTCTCAATTCTTACAAATGTCTTGAAATCTGTGGTTTTCGCCATGCCGATTGCTGCGCCGTAGAAGTCGGTACACCAGATCACATAATATGTATCCTCTACTTTCACCAATCGCGGATCGTATGCATATTTCGGCATATATTCCTTTCCGTACTGATCCAGAAACCGGATTTTCTCCTTATCGAATTCCCAGTGAATACCGTCTTTACTTCTTCCGAGATAAATATACGGAATACCGTTTGTCTGCTCACCGCGGAACACTCCGATGTAAGCTCCCTCATACGGAACAACCGCACTATTAAAGATTCGGGCTACGCCTTCTACCGGATTTCTTCCGATCACCGGGTTCTCTGAATATCTCCAGATTGGTGCGCCGGTCAGTCCTGCCGGCTTCTCCTGCCATGGAATATTTGGCAGCGGGGTCTTATCTATAAACTTAACATTTGCCATGGTTTCTTCTCCTTTAACTTTATTCTTTTACAGCTCCCTGTGTCATACCACTGTAGATCTGCTTCTGCAGTAACAGGAATATGATCAGCGTCGGGATCATGGTGATGATCGCACCTGCACAGATGACTTCCCATCTGGCGCCGTATGGGCCCTTGAATGCGAACAATGCTGTTGAAATTGTCTGTAATGCCGGCTTCGGTGTATACAGGTACGGAGTATAGAAGTCATTATAGAAGCCAACACCCTTGATAATAATTACAGTTACAATTGCCGGTTTCAGCAACGGCATGATGATTTTTGTGTAGATCTTGAAGTAAGAGGCACCATCCATGATTGCCGATTCATCCAGGGATGTCGGTATATTCTCCAGAAACTGCAGGAAAATATAGATGGAAATAATATCCGTTCCGGCATATAACAGGATAACGGAAAGGCGGTTGTTAAACAGTCCCATCTTGGAAATGATCTGAAATACACTCATCTGCATCGTAATACTTGGAATCAGAGATGCCAGCAGGAACAGATTGTTTACCAGCTTCCGTCCCGGAAACTTAAAACGATTCAGCACATAGGCAGTCATGGTTCCGGTCAGGATCGTTGCCACCAGTGAAAATACCAGAATGATACAGGTATTAATGAAGCCGGTCAACATATTACCGTCAATAAACGCAGTCACGTAGTTGCTGAAGTTGAAGAAATTTTTCGGAAGTGCAAGTACGTTTGTGCTATTGAACTCTGATGAGGTCTTAAAGGAACCGAAAAGTGCTACTACCAGAGGAAGAAGTGTGATAATGGAAGTAATAACCAGAATCGCATACTGTACAATCTTCCAGATAATCTGTCCTGCTTTAGGATGTTTCTTTTCTCCGCCGGATGCCTGTGCAGCTTCCGTTACCGGCTGCAGGGTTTCAGTTACCTGTGCTTTGCTTGTTGTCTGACCCATATTAATCTTCCTCCTTTCCTTCTATAAATCGTTTCTGGATAAATGTTACGATCATAATAAATACCAGCAATACAACACCCATTGCAGATGCCAGACCGATCTTCCGGCTGGTAAATGCGGTATCCAGAGTCTTCATAACGAAGGTTGCTGACTGGTTTGCACCATTGGTCATGATCATCGGGATCTCGTATACACTAATCGCACCCTTAACTGCCAGAATCAGGTTCAGGCTGACAATGGTCTTGATGTTTGGCAGAATAATGTACCAGAACTGCTGCCATTTGTTCGCACCGTCTAAGCTGGCCGCCTCCAAAAGCTCTGTGTTAACGGACTGGATCGCACCGTTGAACATTACCATATTCTGACCCATATATCTCCAGACTGATACGAATACCAGAGAGATATTAACCAGCGCCACATCTCCTAACCAGAGTGGTAATGCCTGCTGCGGAATGCCCAGCATCGTCAGGACCGAATCCAATGTACCACCGCCCTTATAGAAGAGCAGAAAGATCAAACCGATCGCAACACCGTTTAGCAGGGATGGGAAGAAGATTACTCCCTTGAAAAAGTTCCGTCCCTTGATCTTGTAGTTCAGGATCGTTGCGAAAAACAGTGCAAGCATAATCTGTACGATCGATCCTATGAAATAATAAATACTTGTTTTTAATACCTTCAGATATTCCGGTCTGGTAAATACTTCTATGTAGTTGTTCAGACCGATCCATGTTTTCTGTTTACTGGTTCCGTTCCATTTAAAGAAACTATAGCCAACCATATCAAATAGCGGAAGATAGGTAAACACTACCAGCAAAGCAATTGGTATGATCAGAAACAGGATTATGATCACCCATTTCTGTACGGCTCTTCTGGAGAAAAACTCCACCAGAGCGTTCTTTTTCTTTTCTTCCATTGTGCAGCCCTCCTTAAAGCTCATAAATCATCTTCGAAATTCTGCTTTGACGATTTCCTCCTGTTTATAATTCGAGCCTCAAATATATCCAGATATACTTGAGGCTCCTTACACTTACAGAGGGTCTCGCTTTGTAGCCATGAATCCCTATTTCCAGTTGGAGACTACCTTATTTATCCCAGGTAGCATTTACAGACTCTAATGCTGCACTCCATTTTTCATTCCATTCTCCCATGATGGTATCGAAATCCTTATCTACATTACCGAATGCTGCTTCTACGATCTCGATCTGATATTCAGAACCGCTCCACAGACCAAGCTCTGACTCATTATGAACTGCATCCCACTTGCCTTCATTCTCCGGGGAAGCCGGGTTATCAATTACCATGTTAGCACCCTCGAAATCAGCTAATGTAGCCGGCATTGCAGAACCCTTAACGATTGAGATCTCGCCCTGCTTATCTGCATAGCCTGATTCCTGAAGCATGTAGTCGATGAATGCTCTTGCTGTTGCCTTGTTTGAGCTGTTAACATTAATTGCATATGCATAGTCACCGGAAGCACTTACATACTGATTTCCGTCTGAGCTTGTTACAGGGAATGGCATGTAACCAACGTTAGCCGGATCTTCGCCTGCATTCTTTGCAGCTTCCTGAAGCTGGCTGACTGCCCATGAACCCATTACCATAGAACCGATCTCGCCGGTAGCTAATGCTGTCTTGGAAGACTCCCACTCAGTTGTGAATGGATCTGCCTCACATAACTTCTGATCAATGATATCATATAATAACTTGTATACTACATAATGTGGCTTACCTGCATCGAATGGTGTCGGATCGTTTGCCATCTCATCTACGATATAAGAAGCATCACCGTCCATACCGTGTGTGCAGCCTTCCCACTGGCTTAATGCCCATGCGTCATGTGTATTTGTGTAGTAAGGATTGGTGCATTCGCCCTTATCCTTGATTGCCTGTAATGCAGCTAAGAACTCATCGGTTGTCTTAGGTACTTCTGTAACACCTGCATCCTCGAATACCTTCTTATTATAAACGATACCGGCTGATACGTTTGCTCCGGATGCTAATCCGTAAACAACTCCGCCAGACTGCTTTGCATACAGATATGCTTCTGTATATGTATCACTTAATTCCTCAACGGTTCCCAGTGGCTCGCAGAAGTCTGCAAGCTCATCCTGTGGAATTGTATTCGGAATCATGAATACGTCACCGTAATCACCGGTTGATAAACGAGTGGAAACATCCCCTTCGTAGTCCTCCATTGCCTCGTAGCTGACAGTGGTTCCCGGATACTTCTTTTCAAATTCCGCCTTATAATCAGCCAGGTCTGTACTGATCAGGTCTGTTCTATGTGTCAGAACTGTGATCTCTCCTGTGATTTCTCCTGCAGCTTCTGATGAAGATGAATCAGAGCTTGCACCTCCGTTTGTTGAATCATTGCCACCGTTACTGCCACAGCCTGCTAATAAGCTTGCGATCATTGTTGTGGCTAATACAGCACTTAATAATTTCTTTCTCATACTGTCTCCTCCTTTTCTTGTTAAGTTATCGTTAACTTATGTTTTAATTATATATATTACACATTAGATTGTCAATGGATTTTTACTTTCGTACCTTATTTTGTATATTTTAACGATTTTTTATTCTATTTCATTATGCATATTGCACAGCCCATTCACAAAACGCACCGGAGTTCCCCTTATTTATTTTCCACTATTTAGCTAATTAAGTAACATTAATCTCTTTAGTTTGATTTAAGTAACAAAAAAGGTTGTCAGTTAACTTTTTTCTTAACCTAACAACCTCTTTTATTCTTACATCCGGTTTTCCGGCCGTTTCATATCCTCTTCCGTCAATACGATCCGTATCGGCTCATTCTCTGCTTCCACAGCTTCTGTTTCAGCATCTCTTTCCTCTGAATCTCTTTCCTCCGAAGATGCTTCCTGCTCCTCCTTCGCCGGGATATATCTCCGAAATGCAAGATTATAAAACATTCCGAGCAGCCATCCCACAGTTCCTATACCTATCACAAGCGTCAATACATTAGCCACCACAAATGTATAGTTCAAGCCAAGCAGCAATCCCCAGGTCACCAGGCACAGCAGCGTGATCGGAAGATTCTGAACCGCCATGATCAGAGCATTCTTCATTGTATTTCCTATAGTATTCTCAAACTTTGCCTGCACCGCAAAGACAAATAGCACCTCCAGCAGCCAGACAATCAGGATTGCAACGGAAACAAGTGTCAGAATCTGGCACATACTGCTTTCCTGATGCATCCAGTACCAGGCAGAGAACCCAAAAGCACCGCCCAGCACCAGTAAAATCAGATATATGATCGTAGACTGTTTAAAATTACTTTTAAAGGCAGACCAGAAATTACGCACTACATATCCGTCCCTGCCCTTTGCCAGCTTCATCCCGGTATAAAGCAGAGCCGTGGTCGATGCACCAACCGTAATGATCGGCAGGGAGCAGACAATCCACATCAGATTTAAGAGCATTAGGTCGCCCAGCTTACTCATAAGATTAAAAAACGGCGAATCCAGTCCAAATATTTTTTCTTTCATAGCCCTCCTCCTCTATTTGATCCGGCATACAGAATCACGGATTACGATATTTCCACTGATGACCTTTCTTCCGGCATGGTACGTTCTGTCCTTCATCTTACGAGTCAGCGCATCCACAACCGTCTCCGCCATCATTTCCTGACTGATTCGGAAGGTTGTAAGCTGCGGATTGCACAGACTTGCATAAATGAAATCATCAAAGCTGACCACCGAAATGTCCTCCGGTACCCGATATCCGTTGTCTTTCAACTGTTTCACCAGATAATATGCAATCTCATCACAGTTGCATACAAACGCAGTCGGCATATCCTCCGGCAGCTCCAGATGGATAAATCGTCCGTTCTCATCACGGTCCTTAATAATCCAGTCTTCCCGTACCGGAATCTCCTGCTGCAGCAATGCCTTACAATATCCCAGATAACGATCCAGAATACTGCTGGTCGCCATAATGTCACCGATAAATCCGATTCTCCGGTGTCCATTCTCTATCAAATAATTCGTCAGGATACAGCCTCCGTATACGTTATCACTGACAACGGTATCGATTGCGAACTGCTCATCATACCAGTCCAGGAATATGTATGTGATGTCCTCCTTCTCCAGCGCCGTCACATAATGCTTCTTCAACTGGCCAAGCACGATCAGTCCATCTACTTTATTCCCACTGATCATCTTCGGCATAACATCCTGTTTTTCATCCTCATAAGAGAGAATCTCCAGAATACAGGAATAATTCTCTTTGCCAAGTTCAATGACCAGCCGCTGATATAAATTCGCATAGAATGCATTGTCTGAGAAAAAACGTTCAGCCACCACAACCCCGACATTATAGCTCACGCCTTCCTTCATACTTCTGGCCAGTGAATTATAGCGATATCCCATTTCATCTGCTTTCTGCTTAATCTTCTGCCGAACAGCTTCACTGACACCTTCTTTATCCGATAACGCTTTCGACACTGTAACCGTACTAACCTGAAGCTCCTTCGCAATATCCTTCATGGTTATATTCTTTCCCATAAGTTCCTCCTTACTCTTCCGTATCCCACCTTTTCAAGAAGATTTCCATATATTTCTTTGATTGTAACACAGTTAGTTAAAATTGAAAAG
>ERZ1035006.966-NODE-966-length-20787-cov-14.203695_pt1 | contig 20787 bp, 10 predicted proteins | sample MGYA00520694_ERZ1035006 | MGnify/ENA primary metagenome ERZ1035006 (study PRJEB33766, sample SAMN09781746) | gut metagenome | biome: gut microbiome | host: Homo sapiens | place: Madagascar | study: EMG produced TPA metagenomics assembly of the PRJNA485056 data... | reverse complement strand
GCACATTTTTATATTAGGAGGGTATGGCATCCTGCCATACCCACGCAGCCTTAGTCTCAGCAGTCTCTGCTGCACCTTTTTATTTTAGAGCAGAAAGACTTGGTCGAGAAAAAGTTCTGAAGGTCGTGGGTTTGAATCCCACCGGAATCACCAGGGGGTGCAGCCTTTCGAGGTTGCACATTTTTATATTAGGAGGGTATGGCATCCTGCCATACCCACGCAGCCTTAGTTTCAGCAGTCTCTGCTGAAACTTTTTATATACCCACGCTGCCTTGATACATCCATTTTTGTTATTCGCACCGACCGACGCAGACATCCGCACCGACCGACGCAGACGTCCGCACCGACCGACGCAGATGTCCGTATCGACCGACGCAGATGTCCGCATCGACCGACGCAGATGTCCGCATCGACCGACGCAGATGTCCGTAACGACCGACGCAGATGTCCGCATCGACCGGCGCAGACGTCCGCATCGACCGACGCAGATGGTAGAAGTAGGCATATAAAAACAAAAGAGGTAACTGTTTGATACATCAAACAATTACCTCATTTGTGGAGCTGGTGGGATTCGAACCCACGTCCAAACAGGGAAACCATACGCTTTCTACATGCTTATTCTGACCTTCGGTTTTCGTGACGCGACAAGACCCAGACCACCAATCGCGCCCTTATCCTCTAAAACTTCACCCGTGCGGCGAGGCACACACTGGCTATTTCCGATTTACCTGCACCGCTTGACCCTCAGATTCGGAACAACATCCTTGGAGCGATGTCTCGTTCCGCCAAACCTTGTGGCGGAATAAAGCTAATCTACTATACTTCGATTAAGCAGCGAGAGCGTAGTTGTTTTCGCCAATTAAATTTTTGATCACTCTGATTAAGGAGGTAGCCATCGAGACTCCGCATGCTTACGTACCATTTCATCCCGCTGTCAAATCCAGTCAACCCCGAGATGTTATACTTAACTTTGCAAAGTTAGTACAAATGCACGAAACTGCAAAATAAAACTGTAATATTTTACTGTTTTAGTCGTTGCCCAAATTTACGATTTCCCAATAGCCCCCCTTGTCTGCGCCATTGCGTTTGATGATACCAGCCTCACGAAGTTTTTTGATTTGCTTTTCAACCCCTCGCGAGCTAATGCCAATTTCCATGGCGATTCCTGCTGCTGATATTTTGGGGTTCTGTTTAATTAGTTCGAGTATTTTCTCCGAACTATTTGAAGTTTTCTCCGAACTATTTGAAGTTTTCTCCGAACTTCCAGTGCTTTTCTCCGAACCAAAACCAACCGTTTCTATACTTTCCTCCGAACTACTCAGAGATGTTCCCGAACTTTCCGACTTTGTTACCGAACTATCTGAACACCCTTCATGTATCGGAATAGTAACCAAGAAAGTCAAGCGATCATCTGTCGTTTCAAAGATGGCGCGTGGTGACCCATTCTCTGCCAGTTTCGCTTGAATTGTTGGAACACCGGTTGAGCGACCTTCTGTAAGGTCGAGTTCTTTCAAGAAGTCGCCTAACCTTCGATTTCGGTAGCGACGGCTTTTCAGCATATCGCCTTTTGCAATATCTTCTTTGGAGATACTTCTATCTGGACCAGGACAATTAAGTATAGATATTCCGCTCGGTTCAATGGTTATCTCTATTGGTTCATGTTGCAAGAAATCTCTATGATATACGGAGTTTACAACAGCTTCCTCAATAGCATCGTATGGATAATTCCAAAAACGTTCTGCTTCCTGTCTGCCCGACACCTTACGCACATGCTCTTTGAGAACATTGCTCTTTATGTAATCAATTGTCTGCTTTATCATCTGCGGAACACTGCCCTTGAATGTTACTTCGGTAAAATTGTTGGGGTCTTTCATCTTTCCGTTAGGGAATGTCACCACATCAATCTGAGTGTATGGGAAGAACTTGTTTGGGTTCTCGCAGAACATCATGGCTGCCACGTTACGAAGTAAACGATTCTCTTTCGGGCCAGTGTAAAGTTCCATTTGGTCAAGAATCGTAGCAAGCGGTGTTGTTATCACCTCATCAGCCAGCTTGCTACCCACCTTGACAAGATAATCACGAAGAAGCACCAATGAGATGTCTTCCAACTGTATATCGCTATTTCCTCGTTCGTCAAAAGGCATACGGTTGGCCAACTCTCGCAGTTCAACGAGCACTTCTCCTCTTGCCTCTATGCTACTTGTTCCGCTACGAATGTAGAAATACTCCTTTGAACCTTTTGCCGTAACATTCACCGGTACGGAATAAGGACGATAACTACCTGCTGGACACCAAATTACAATCACCTGTTTGCCGTCCACTTCTTCCACGGAGGTACGAGGCAAATAGTATGGAGACATCTTGTTATTGTACGCAACCATCTCCTGCAAGATGCTATCAATCTTTTCCAATGAAACTCCTTCTACAGGACGAATTGCCATACCCGTCTTGTCGTCGGTATCTACACCAACGATGATATATCCACCACCAAGGTCATCGAAATCATTAGCGAAAGCACATATACTGTGATATATGCTCCCTGGATTCCAACCTTTCTTAAACTCAATGCGGTTAGACTCAATTTTCTGCTTGTTAAGCAGGCCGTTTATATTTATTGCGAGTGCCATATTAATAAGATTTTATATCACAGTATGCATCTTCCAATAACGTATCACTCCATTTGTGAAAAAAAACATCCACATCGTGCATTCTCCTGTGGGTACTCCAGAAGGAGATATTGTTGTAGACCGTATTCTGTCATATTATATTTTTTCAACAAGATCCTATTTCGGTTATTTAATCACTTGTCCTTGCTCTTTTTTACAGGTATGTATAACATGTTCAAAGACAGTTTTTATTATTATTCACTCTGTATCCATAGATTGGTTTAATTTTGTCTCCCAAATAGGGTAACCATTCTCATCTATACCTAAATACTTAGCGATGAAATATTCTCCCTTTTTAAAAACCTTCTCTTTGAACAGATACTTTTTGTGTACAACAAATGATTTACCTTGAATTTTAATAATTAGACCTATTGGCATGAAAGCTTGTACTTTGGCATCATATTCCGTTCCAACTGACAATTCTAATACATGAGAAGCTTTCTTTTTCAATTTTTGTAACGATATAGTCTTCTTTTCACCATTAGTATTTGTTGTCGTTAGGTTTTGCTTATCGTCAAAATCTGATATTGAAGAGTATTTACATGTGATGACTATACGTAAAATTCTATCAATGATACCATATTTTTTTTCTTTCTTATTATCCGAAGTGTAATAAGTATATGGATTTCCTCTATAACCATAGCCTGTATGGCGAACTCGTATTTTTTTTGATATGGTTCGAGATACGACATAAAAACCATTGCCAATAGATCTGACAGACTCGTATACTAACTCCGTCTTTTCATTGGCAATATTACCAATTGCGACCTTATCTCCCTTCCATAAAGCCAGAATGCCATCATTATCCAATATTTCTATTTTTGAATACCCTGTTGGAATAATAATCTCATCAACATCATTAAATACAGAATAGTCTCCATATGATGACTTCAAATATCCACCAGCAAATGTTTCCACATCAGCAATTTCATTACCATTGACATCTAAACAGCCGACACTATTATTGCGAGTCGCTTGGATAGTTCCATCTTCTCTGCATAAAATATCAGTATATTTGAAATCTGTAAGAGTTTCACCCTTAATGCTAAACAATGCATACTTGTTCTGCTTGCAGACTTTTAGAAGCGTATCTCCGAGGAATTCAATGCTAGAAAAATGTTCATCCAAGGATAGAATAACAGTTCCATCTGCATCTTCCAATCCCCTATCTGCAAAACAACGCGTTAGAATAAGCCCGTTGTCACAATAGTTTTTTTCTACGATGGCATTGCCATTCAAATCAACAATGCCCTCAGACCCGTCAATGCTGACTTTAAATAATTCCTCGTTAGCTTCTATAATGGAGTCATATTCCCTATCACTCAAATAGGTGCAATCTTTATTTGCTAATTTCCATGTAGGTTTTACATTATATCCAATACCATATTTCTGCAATGCAATATAGCCATTATCCAATAGTACAACCGACGAAAAGCATTCGGAAGATAATCGATCTATGCCCTTATATAATTGATAGACGTTTTTATAGGAATTAGAATTGTCGCATGATGCCCCCTGTATTTTTACGACAAGCATTTCATCCACGATATGGGTAATGTCCATAAAGCTATTCTCTGATGTCTTTTTCACTTCTAAGGAATATAATTTGATATTTCCATTGTAAAATGTCAACTTGAATATTTCTCCATACAAATGTTCAATTTCTTCACATCCGTCAAAATACTCATATTCTCCATTCACAAATAAGCCAGATTCACCATCGGTGTTTTTTATTATAGCTGCTGTTTCAGAGACAAATAAAACATCAGAAAGGCTATAACTGACAAACTCTTCACTATTTGACGACAATATTGAATACAAATTCCCCGAATGCCTAACATGATATTGCCCTATATTTTTTTCCGTATAGACAATTTCACCATCATCATTTACAGAACATAACATAACATTATCATTATATGATGGGACATTATTTTCAACCTTCCATTTTGTAAAATACGACTCTAAAGTCGATGCCATAATACTTCCCGACGCTGTTCTTCTAATACAGGTGAAAGATTCCTCATGAACGATATTACCCATACGATCACAAATACCCCATAAAAGGTTCTTTCTGAAAGCGAAACGCTCTGGGGTCAAATATATTAATGCTTCATATTGAGGCTCTATGAATTCCCTACCTTGATAATCAATCATACCATAAGTTACAGATTCTTTTTCATATTGGGCTATTAGGTATTCGGATTCAGTTGGGATAAGTGTTGCATACTTGAATTCAGTTACGACATTACCCTGTAGATCAATGACCCCCCATAACTCAGTATTCAAATCTTTCGCAATGAAAAGTTGGTCAAAGCCAATCGATTTTATGTCAGAATAACTTCCGTTCACTGCAGAAAGACGATTCTTTGACAACAAATACGTTTTCTCATTAATCCATATGATGCAAAATTCCTTCTCTTCAACAACAGTAAAAAGTGTTGATTTAGAAAAACCTGACCAATCTTTGTGACAGATTGGGTGGTCTCCATAGTAACTTTGAGAATAAGAATAACTATATGTATTGGTTTGAAGTATATAATTCGTTTTACCATTCTCATCTTCCTTTATAATTGATTGCTTTTTATCATCATAATCGCTCCTCAAAGAGAAATATTCATCTCCCAACCAGAGATCAACCCGCTTGTATGAAGCCATTACAATCCCATGTTGGCTGTTTATTATATCTATATTCTTATATTCAACAGGTACGATTTCCTTACCATCTTTTCTTACCAATCCAATTTTTCTATTGAATCCCACTTTTGCATAGCCATTTTCACCAATAATTTCCGCACTTGTGTATTTTGCTGGAAGAATTGTTGTACCTTCAAAGTGGTAGCCATATTTTGTTCCATTACGAAAACGTTCTACACATTTGTCTGTATTCAATAATTCCAATTGAAGGTTGGTACACTCTGTGTTCCTCTTTTTTTCAAGCTCTTCTTCATGCTTTTGGCGTGCCATTAAAGCCTTCAAAATATCTTCGCGAGAATTTTCAAGTTGCTTTCTACGTTCAACATATTCTGGATGTTTTTCAAGATATGCTTTATCTGCATCCATTATGAATGGTTTGTGGTTTTCCTCATCATATTGGAACATATCCAATGTTACGAACTCATCGCTACTCCACACTCCATTCTCATCAAGCCAACGACATTTTAAAACAAGTTCGCCTCTTTCTTTTGACAATTCTTCTGTATCTGCATCAAAAATAAAAATATTACGTTTGTTGGCATAGTAGATGTCCTTGCACATAAGATTATGCAAGCTAACGTATTCTTTGTTGTCTTCAAAGTTAAATACCCATATTATATTGTAATCATTTAATCGATAAAAAATATCTCTATCCACAATTACACTAACAAATGTCGTAGAAAGTTGTAGCTCAAACACATATTTACGGCCATTATATTCTGCGTATATATCTGGACGCCTCCATTTAAGATATGGAATTTCGCTATTGATGCGTTTCTCGCATTCAACTTTTCCGACTCCCATTGATTTACTTTTTTCTCCCTCCAGTGCAGATGCAATTACAGCCTTTAAGCGCTTATGCCTTTCACTTTCTTGTACCAGAGAATACTTTAACCTTTCTATTTCCTCTTTTGTCCTGTTAGTACCAGTTTTGTATGGGCAATCATCAGAATCTTTAAAATGTGCAAAGTAACATACTCTTCCTCTTTGCAACTTATGACCATTTATTTTTACTGGCTGTTTACATTCTGGGCAAATGAAACGCGCATTCCCCATTAAGTACTCTTCTTGAAGATTTCGACGCCAAAGAATTAATTCACTCTCATGTTGAGAGAAAAAATCTCTTGCATTTACAATTCTTTCTTCTTTGACATCATACACTTCTGGAATAGACAACTTTTCAGCAGGTACTAAACCAATGTCGTATATGTTAGGTAGAGTGTCGTCTTCAAACACTTCATCAACGGCTTCATCTGTATTTACAGAAGTAGCCTTATAATTTTCTTCCTCGTTACGTTTCAGCTCTGCGTTCTCTTCTTCCTTAAGCAAACGCTCAGATTTTCCCTGCTCTTTACGTTTTCTTTCAGCTTCCTCTTCTTCCCTGCGTATTCGCTCAGATTCTTCTTGCTCAATCAGTTTCTTTTCTTGCTCTTCTGCTACATTAGACGCAGAATCTAAACATCCTTTTTGAATCATCAGTTCTTCAAGTGTGCAATCAACAGAATCAACCAATTCAAGTGAAGATTTTATAACATCTTCTAATGTTTTTTTTACTTCTTCATGTTTAATGGTTGACAAAATGGACATGGCTGAATCCAATGATTTCTGCAAATTCTCTCTTGCTTCTTTAATCGCTGATTCAATTACTTCCTGCTCTTTTTTTGCTTCAATCAGATACATGTAAGGTGATAACTCTTCTTTCTCTGTAAGCAACTCTTGTATTTGTTGCCGAAGAGTATCATTTTCAGACTTTTGTTTATCTAATTCTTCGCGTAGTGCAGATTTCTCACTTTCTTTACTGGAACTTTCTTCTGTTAAAAGATCAATCTTTTCCTTTGCTTTGGCAGATTCTTCCTTTAAACTGCTGTTTTCACTTGCTAGTTCATCTACAGCAACTTGCAATGAATCGGATTTCTCGGATAGAATACGATTCCCATCCTGTAACTGAGCTATATTCTCTTCTAAGAACTTTTTTGCGGTCTTTTCACCTTCAATAGTTCTGTTTACCTCCTCTAGTTGTTCTTTATTGTTGTTATAATCAGATTGGAGCTTATCATAGTTAGCCCCCATCATCGATATTTTGGTATCTTTCTCGGATAGCTCTGATTGCAGTCTTAACAGAATCGCCTCCAACTGCGTAATTTTTTCTTCAAGTGCCTTTACATTATTTGTAAGGGCTAGGTTCTTACCATTTAACGAAGCATTAGACTTTGTAGTTTTCTCATACTTATCTTTAAACTTCTGTTCTGAAATTCCAAGGATCTCATTCTCGTTTTTTAGCTCTGTTATGGTTTTACTTAGGTCATCAGCTTTACCTTCTAGGATAGAATATTTGTTTCTCTCCCTAGTCACGTCCTCAGATAAAGAAACATTCTGTTGCTCTAAAGACTCGATTTTGTTATTTTTTTCTGTCAACGACGTTGAATACCTGAATATTTTTCTCTTTTCAGAAGATATTTCCTTTTTTAAGGATTCTATTTCCCGCATAAGACTATCAATATCTACTCCTGTAAGAAAATGTTGAATATTAGATATAAATGCCATACGATTATTTTTGATGGGTTCAACAATTATTATTAAAGTACATTATGATATTTGTTTCGTTAGCCATAAACGTTGTGATTGTTTAATTGTCATAAAAAAATCATAGCCTCCTTCGGCACATACGCTGTAGCCACCAAGCAACTATCGAATAACTCCATAACAACACGCTGTTGCCCCGCAATTCTCGCTACTCTACCATGAATGCCCTTGAACTCACCTTCTGTCACGACAACGTTGTCACCCAATTTGGGTTGGATGTTGTTTGAAGTAACAGGGATTATGTGCGGATTCTTGATAGATGTTAGTCTGATGAAGTTATTCATCGCTTCATCTTGGATTATGAGCGGTGGATTGTGGTTGGGATTGTCTTGAAGATGGATGGTATGGTCAAAGTAGTAGCTGAGCAACGATTTGCTTTCATTTGCAACAACCTTGTTGTCGTGGAGCAAAGTTTCAACTTGCTCTGCTGTTGCATATACAAAGATGAATGAGGTGAGGAGTGGGATGGGGATGATTCGCTTCTTGCCTTGCTTCCTTACTTCTTTATATCGCAAAGGAACATAGCATTCCATTCCTTTTGCCTCTACAAAGATCTTTGCTTTGTCAATGCGTCCATACGAAACGCGTAGCACGAACCATTGCTTGTTTCCAGCAGGCACATTTTCTACCGACACCCCATTCCTGACATCATCAGAAATGGAGGGCGTGCGAGAGGTAAGTCCAGCACTTGGACACGATGAGCCAGTGTCGGATGGCTGCCCATTATACAATGAAGCGTCTGCCTTTGGAGACAGGTTGGTAGTATCTTCCAATGTTGTTCAGAGGTTAGATTAAAACCAATAGACTTATTCTTGATGGAATTGTCATAATTAGACTACAAAGATAGGAAAACTAAACAAGAATGGAAAAAGAAAACAAGGAAAATATTTGTGTTGTGGAGTTCTTTAATTTATTAGGGCTGTTGGTGGCTGACTGATAGCGACTCATCTGCCAGACCATATACGAAACATCAAACGGTTTTTGGCATAGTCGCCAATAGTAAGAATCTTATAGGTATGCGAATCTATACCTATAGGCGGAGTGCCTTTATAAATATTGCTGACCGCTGGAATGTGTACCTTTGTTCATGGTTGCTTGAATTGATATTTGCAACAAACAAGGGTAACTAAAAAGGCTGGATTCTTCGTGATGGAATCCAGCCCTAATTATTTTGCTCAAAATATCTTAGCATACAGCAATAAGAAGTTATGCATGACTGCAATATCCTGTTATATACTGCAGAATGTAAATATTGTTTGTCTTCTTACATCCTCATTATTCTTCTCTTATTACCACTGTCACGCCGCGTGCAGCCTGCGCTCCCATTACCAGTGCCTGCTCTATGTCGGCAGTCTTTGATGGTCCAGAGATGAATGTGCCGAGTCCGGTTTTTGGCATGCAGATGCGGTCGTATGCCTCGTGCATGTTGTTCACGATGCCGCTCTTCGGAAGGACGATGACCAGATATTCGCTGATGAAGCAGACTGCTTTCTCCTTCATGTCCTGCGGAATCCAGACGCAACCATTCTCCGCCACTCCAATCTGTCCGTACACCACTCCTACATCGGTGCCGTTAAGGTCTTGCGCCTCTGCCACGGTGTCGGGATTGATGGTGGCGATGGTGAGTTCTGCGATATTAGAGGCGATGGTCTTTGCCTCAGGATAGGCGTTTCTTACGATGTCGTCGAGCTTTTCGTTCGGCTTAGCCATCACCACTTTGCTGCCCACCGACATGCTCATATCCACAAACTGCTTTACCGTGTCGTCGTACGATATGCCGTCTATCGGTGTGTTGGGCATCGGATACTGTTCGTGTGTGTTGCGTCGCAACTTCTCCAATAGTTCGTCTTTGTATGTCATTGTTCTTTCTGTTCGTTTTGGTTCAGTTTTCCTTTCTTCCACATTGTCTGGAACGACTCATTCGCAAATTTCGGCATTGCGTGTCCCACGCCCCACGGATTGAGTGAGCGTATGTGCGTAAGGCTGTCAGGTATGAGGTTGGCAAGAGGAGCCAGACGCAAGGCTGAAGAATAGAGTAGGGGATGGTTGAAGAGCTCTTCCATTCCCTTTGACATGCACTTCTTCATCGTGTTCGCCTTGTGCAGCGAGTCGAGTTTCTGTCTCCACATATAGACCTGCGAACCGGGGTTCACCTTAGCCGGGCATACGTTGTCGCATGAGAGGCAGAGCGTGCAAGCGCTGACGTTGTCGCTGTAGCGTGATGCATCGTGCAGCATACCAAGGTTGATGCCGATAGGTCCGGGGATGAAGTAGGTGTATGAGTAGCCACCCGAGCGGCGGTATACGGGGCAGGTGTTCATGCAGGCTCCGCAGCGAATGCACTTCAGCGTTTCCCAATGCTCGTCGTTGGCAAGGATGTCGCTTCTTCCGTTGTCCACGAGGATGACGTGCATCTCCGCTCCCGGTCTTGCCTGACGGAAGTGTGAGGTGTATGCCGTTGTGGGCTGTCCGGTAGCAGAGCGGCAGAGCAGTCGCTGGAATACGGCGAGCGACTTGTAGTCGGGCACAATCTTCTCTATTCCCATTGCCACGAGATGTAGCTTGGGCATTGATGTTGACATGTCGGCGTTGCCCTCGTTGGTGCAAACCACGATATCGCCGGTCTTTGCCACACCGAAATTGCATCCTGTCATTCCTGCTCCTGCTTCCATAAACTGGTTGCGCAGATGCTTGCGTGCGCATTGCGTAAGGTATGTCGGGTCGTAATTGCCTTTCTCCGTGCTGATGCCTTTCTCCTCGAACATCTGTCCCACCTCTTCTCGCTTTAGGTGTATGGCAGGCATTACGATGTGGCTCGGTTTCTGATGTAGCAGTTGCAGGATGCGTTCGCCAAGATCGGTCTCCACGACGTCGATGCCGTGATTCTCAAGGAACGGGTTCATGGCACACTCCTCGGTAAGCATCGACTTGCTTTTCACCATCTTCTTTACGCCATGACTTTGCAGTATGTCGAGCACGATGTTGTTAAAGTCGTTGGCATCTTTAGCCCAATGCACAATGACGCCACGGCTCTCCAGTTGCGTGCTGAACTCCTCCAGATAGTCAGCCAAGTGCGTTACGGTGTGCTGTTTTATCTGGCTGGCATGTTCGCGCAGCTCCTCCCATTCTGGCAACCCTGACGCCATGTTGTCGCGTTTTTGTCTTAGCGACCAGAAGGTGGCGTCGTGCCATGTGGTCTTTGCTCTGTTGTCGTTGAAGCGTCGTGCCGCTTCTGAATGTATTGTGCTCATAGTCCTGCTGCTAATATTTCTACCACGTGTATGAACTTTATAGGCTTGTTCTCCTTCTTTGCAATGCCCTGCATGTGCATAAGGCATGACGAGTCGGGACCGGTGATGTATTCCGCTCCCGTAGCCATGTGACGTTCTATCTTGTCCTCTCCCATGCGTTTCGACACGTCCGGCTCTTCTACGGAGAACATACCTCCGAATCCGCAGCACTCGTCTTTTCTCTCCGGCTCACGGATGGTGATGCCGTCCACGAGTTTAAGCAAGTCGATAATCTTGTTGAACTGCGGCACTTGTCTTTCTGAGGGCGACGACAGTCCCAGTTCGCGTACGCCGTGACACGAGTTATGTACGCTGACAATGTGCTGGAAGTGAGCCTTGAGGCTTGTTGGTTTTACGACGTCGTGTAGAAACTCTACCACGTCCATTGTCTTCTTTGACGTGAGACATTCGTGATTGCCCTTGGCAAGTCGTGGATGATAAAACTTGACAAAAGCCGCGCACGATGCCGATGGTGCAACTACGTAGTCGAACTCCTTGAAGAGGTCGTCGAAGTGTCGTGAGATGTCCGTAGCCATATTCTCAAAGCCGGCGTTTGCCATAGGTTGTCCGCAGCAAGTCTGCTTGAGAGGGTAGGTGACGTCGAGTCCGAGGCTTGTCAGGAGCTTGTACGTTGCCACTCCCACTTCCGGATACAATGCATCGACGTAACATGGAATAAACAATCCTATCTTCATAATGTCTTTAAAACCCTATTAGCGTGTAAAAAGTGTTCTTCTTTTTTGTTGTTTTTATTTGTTGGCAAAAGTAATAATAAAAAATGAAAATGTTTATCCGTTATTATTTATTAAAAGTTAATTTTACGGTGTAACGACTGATCGGCTATTTAAAGTGAATTAGAAAAATTCTAATCCTTATATCATCATCTCATCCTATAACACCCAGGTACGTGAAAAACACATCTCTCAATAATGAAGAATATCACAACGATAGAATTTATCTATGAAAGTATAGTTGGTGTCTTTGGTATATCTATAATAAAAGCATTATCTTTGTACGCGAAATCGAAACACCAATTTAAAGGACAAGTAAGACAATATGGAAACGAGAAAAGAAATAGCGGCAGAAAAGAAACGTTGCGGTTCACATAATTGCACACAGGCTGTGCTTTGCACCTACCACGACTTCACCGGAATGGAAGAAGAAACCATTAAGAATGCGGGCAATGCCTTTGCGGCTGGTATGGGTAATATGGATGGAACTTGTGGCGCCCTCGTTGGAGCTGGCATCGTACTCGGACTTGCCACTAAGGACAAGGCAAAGTCTATAAAGGGCATGAGACAAATTATGGATAAATTTAAGCAGCGCAATGGTGCCACACAATGCAAGCTGCTAAAAGGTGTGGGCACAGGAAAGGTGCTTCGCGAATGTCCTCTTTGCGTGGCTGACGCATCTGAATTTCTGGAAGAAATACTGGAAAAGGAAGGCTGCCGAAAGTAAGCTGTAGAATCTATACGGCATTTTTATATATCAAACCATTATACCCAACAACGACATGGCTAAGTATAAAGCAATTAACGAGCAGGACCGCTGCGTGGCATGTGGTCAATGGGAATACCGCTACTAAGCAATACGGTTGCATTGGAATGGCGTGCTGTTGGCACTACTTTGCAAAGTCATACAATTTCGTGGAATGAAAAAGCATTCTTGTTGATTTTTTTTCGTTTACACGGATATTATTCGTATATTTGCAACCTATTTTTAAAATCAAGATAACCTATTAAATGTCAAAAAGATTTCTAACCCTCGCTGCAATGTTCATGCTTGCAGCCTCTGCTTTCGCCGTGCCGGCGAAGCGTGTGAAGCGTCAGGTGCAGCAGCCTGATGGCTCCGTGCTCACAGTGATGTTGCGCGGCGACGAGAATTTCCATTACACAAGTACAGAAGATGGTCAGCCGTTGGTGCAGCGTGCTGATGGTGCATATTGCTATGCTACGCTCGATAGCAACGGTAAGTTGACTGCGTCTGCGCAGGTGGCTCACGACGTTGAGAGTCGTGGTGCTGCAGAGTTGTCGTTCTTGAACAACTACACTGCCGAATCGCAGAAGGTGCGTTCGCTCGGTATGGAGCGTGCTAAGCAGCGCAACGCTCGCCGCATGGCTCGCCTCGCTAAGCGTGGCGTGGTTGATGCTTCGGGCAAGCCGGTGCGCAGGGTTATGGCTGGTGCTACTGGTGGCGAAGGTATAGGCGTCACGGGTAAGCGTAAGGGCCTTGTAATCCTCGTGAACTTTAAGGATAAGAAGATGCAGTCGAAGCACACTCAGGCTGAGTGGAACGACTATTTCAACAAGGTTGGCTACAATAAATACGGTAACAATGGCTCTGTTCACGACTATTTCTATGCGCAAAGCTATGGCAAGTTAGACCTTGAGTTCGACGTAATAGGTCCGGTTACAGTGTCGAAGAACATGGCATCATACGGTGCTAATGATGCTCAGGGCAACGATATTGACCCTGCAGGTATGATTAAGGAGGCTTGCGAATTGGCTTATGCTAAGGAGAAGATGGATATGTCGCAGTACGACTGGGATGGCGATGGTGCTGTCGACCAGGTGTACGTGATTTATGCTGGCTATGGTGAGGCTGCAGGTGGTGAAGCGAATACTATTTGGCCTCACGAGTGGGATATACAAAGTGGAGGTTACAGCCTTGTGCTTGGCGGTCAGCGCATCCGTACATACGCTTGTTCATCGGAGCTGAATGGCGGCTATGGCACAGATATCAGCGGTATTGGTACCGCTTGTCACGAGTTCAGCCATTGTATGGGCATCCCCGACTTCTACGACACAGCAGGAAGCAGCTTCGGTATGGACGCATGGGACTTGATGGACTACGGTTCGTATGGCGGTGATGGTTATGAGCCTACTGGATATAACACTTACGAGAAGTGGGTGAGTGGTTGGATAGAGCCTACTATCCTCACCGAGCCTTGCTACATAAAGAATATGAAGCCGCTGAGCGATGCTCCTGAGGCGTGCGTTGTGTTCAACGAAGCGAACAAGAACGAATACTATATCTTCGAGAACCGCCAGCTGAAGGGCACCGACGTTGCTCTCCCTAACCACGGTATGCTTGTCATACACGTCGACTACGACCAGAAGGTGTGGTTTGACAATGAGGTGAACAACACCTCTAACCACCAACGCTTCACTGTTGTGCCTGCCGACAATAAACTTACATCGGAGACAGTAACCGGCGACACATACCCTGGCACAACAAAGTCGACTGAGCTGACCGACACCTCGAAGCCGGCTGCCACATTGTTCAACGCTAATAGCGACGGACGCAAGTTCCTCGGCAAGCCGGTGACAGAAATCACGGAGAAGGACGGTCTTATCTCGTTCACATTTATGGGCGGTGTTAATCTCGATGCACCACAGCCGAAGGTGATGAGTATGACCGAGACATCGTTCACAGGCGGTTGGAACGCAGTGGATGGAGCCGAAAGCTACACTGTAGAACTGCGCGAGAAGAGCACTCAGCCTTCTGTAGATGAGGCTGTTAAACTGAGCGAAGACCTCAGCAAATGGGGCGAGAAACTCACTTCTGAGAGCAATAATGATATATCTTCCAACCTTGATAGCAAGATGCAGAATAAGGGCTGGACAGGATATGAGGTGTTCGAGTGTCCGGGTTGTGCAAAGATTGGTACTGCGAAGAAGCAGGGCAACCTCACTTCGCCTCTCATTACCGACAACTCTTCGGCAAATGTAACCGTTCGTCTCTCTGCAAGCGCATACGCTAAGGATGCTACTGATATTACAGTGTCGCTCCTCGATAACGATGATGCGACAATCGCTGAGCAGACAATAAAAATGGATGGCACAATGGCTACAATCGTACTCGATAATGCCGACATGAAAGACTACAAGGTAATGGTGCAGCCGAAGAAGCGTGGCTACATCTACTTTGTAGGTATCTACGACGGCAACTACTCGGCAGAGGACTTCCAGAGCATGAACATCGCTCCGAAGACAGCAATGAAGGCGGCTGCACAGCGTTTCACGGGCATAAAGACTACTTCGTATAAGTTCGATAAGCTCACAGCCGGCATTACATATCAGTGGCGTGTGTGCGCCGTAGCAGGCGACGCAATGTCGAAGTGGAGTGCTTGGCAGACTGCCGACCTCGCTACTTGGAGTGGCATCAACGGCGTGACGGAGAACTTGACACAGCTCGCTGCCGGTGAGCTTGTGAGAGTTTACTCTTCTGTAGGCACTGCTCTCGGCACTATGACTTACGGCGACTTCTGCCGCATGTCGCTGCCTGCTGGTGTTTATGTAGTGAAGAGTGCAAAGACTACACTTAAGGTGACAAAGTAAGAAGCTTTATAGGGGCGTAATCGCGCCCCATAAAGTGGATGTATAGTGATACGAAAAAGCCTGTTGGAGCATTGCTTCAACAGGCTTTTTTGTATCTTATAAGGTAGTGTTACTAAAGAGACTATGATCTTTAGAGCTCACTGTGCAATTTACTTAACGATGATTTCGTCGGTGAAGAGCCAACCGCCATCCTCTGTTGTGCTACCCTGCACACGGATGTAGCGTGTCTTTGCATTGCCCTTCCACGCAAGGTTGCGGAAGCCGAGCTGAATGTCGCGGTCTACTTCCGACTTCTTATTATACACCTCGGTGAAGTTCTGACCGTCCTCGCTGAACGAAATCTTGTACTCTGACGGGAAGAACACCCATGCGCCGTAAGCCTGCATGAAGTCGGCAGCTACGGTAGAGATCTTCTGTACCTTGCCGAGGTCGATAGTAAGGTCGAGGCAGTAGCCCTTGTTGCCGAGGAAGCCCTGCCACTTCTGGTCGCCGTATGTCCATCCGCCGTGCTGTCCGTCGACGAGAGTCTTGTCGCCCTGCGCCTTGTACTTGTCCTCGTAGCGGTGGTTGAAGGTGATGTTGCAGCCTATCGCCTTGTGCTTTGTGGTCTTGAACGACTCTGGACGTTCGCCGCGTTCCTTCTTGAGGTCGAAGGTGTTCACGCCTTGCTTGTGCAGACGTTCGCACTCTACGATGGCACGCTTGCGAAACTCGGGGTAGTTCTTGGTCTTTGTGCCGTTCCATCCGATCTCGGCGATAGCGAGGGCACGCGGATAGAGCATATACTCTACGTGTTCTGCTGTAGGCACGTATTCGGTCCAGAGGTTAGCCTGCACGCCGGTAATCTTGTTGCGTACTTCCTCGGGCAGAGTGCCGCCAGGCACGTAGCTGTACACCTTTTCGAGTGGAAGGAAACCACCGATAGCCTCGGGCTGAGTGTCGGGAGCATCCTGATAGTAGTCGAGATACCAGTAGCCGCTGGGCGAGAGCACCACGTCGTAGCCATGGTCGATAGCCTCCTGCGCCTTCTCAAGACCGCGCCACACCATCACGGTAGTGTTCTTGGCGAGGTTGCCGGCTATCACCTCGTCCCAACCCACGAGCTGACGACCGTGGTCGGTGAGGAACTTGCCAAAGTGAGCGATGAGGTGCGCCTGCAGACCATCCTTGTCTGTGCCGAGCTCCTTCATCTTCTGCTGGCAGAGCGGACAAGAAGGCCATGAAGCCTTGTCTGCCTCGTCGCCACCGACGTGGATGTACTTAGAGGGGAAGATGTCCATCACCTCTTTCAGTACGTTCTCAAGGAAGTCGTATGTAGCCACGCTGCCCGGGCAGAAGTCCATCTGCTTGTAAGGCTCGTGCGTGCAAGAGAGTTCGGGGTAGGCTGTGAGCACCTCAGCCGAGTGGCCCGGCATCTCAATCTCGGGCACGATAGTGATGCCACGCTCCGCTGCGTACTTCACGAGGTCGCGCAGCTCGTCCTGAGTATAGTAGCCACCGTATGCGCCCTCTTCGCCTTCATTCTTGTACTTGCATCCGAGTTTGCTCCACTCCTTCCAGGTCTTTCCTTCGCGCCATGCAGCAAGACTGGTAAGGCGAGGGTAGCGTTTTATCTCTATGCGCCAGCCTGCAGCGTCGGTGAGGTGGAGGTGGAGGCGGTTGAACTTATACTGCGCCATCACGTCAATCTGCTTCTTGAGAAAAGAGATTGGCTGGAAGTGGCGCGACACGTCGAGCATCAGCGAGCGCCACTTGAAGGCGGGAGCATCCTGAACGTCGCACGCCATGATGCCATTCTTCTGCTTCAGCTGCTCTATGGTCTGCCAGGCGAAGCGGAAGCCGTCGGCAGAAGCGGCACTGATGAGCAGTGTGTCCTTAGTGATGTGGAGGTTGTAAGCCTCGGGCGACGTAGCGTTGGCGAGGCGTGTGAAGCGTACCACCTGCTGAGCGTTGTTGTCAGCCTTTGCTGACCACTGCTTCGAGTAGATGTTCTCTGCATCCGCGCCAACCTCGTTGATGAGTTTCACCTTTGTTGTTGCGGTGCTGAACGCACCCTTGCCTGCACTGAACGACTGCGGCTTTGGCAGCAACGACTGTGCCGATGCTGCTTGAGCGGTAATCATGCAGCCGAAGAGTAGGGCTGCTAATGGTTTGTTTGTCATTTTATAGTTATCAGTTTTTAAATTAGTACTTTAAGTGTTCTTCTGCGTGGTTCTGGAAGGAACACGCAGGCTTATCTGTCTATGAAGTAGGCAGCGAACGCCAATGCTATCATTATAATAGCAATGGTGAACACCACGATGTATGCAACTTTTGCGTACAACTTCTTTCTTTGTATAGCCTTGAGGCTTTGTTCACGAAAAGTGTCAATGCCATCTTTCTTATGGCTATGTCTATGCTTATACTTGTGTTCCTGCATAATGCGAGTATATGTTAACAGCTTGTGTCGTTTGATAAATCTGAATAGAGGAGAGTGATTTAGAACTTCACGTCGAGCTGAAGGTCGAACATGTTATAGTTCGACTTGTTAAGGCTGCGGTCGTTGACGCGAGCATATTCTGCTGCAATCATTACGTGCTTGCCAATCCAGTAGTTGGCACCAATCTCGTACTGAGTCTTCGATGTGTGCCAATCGGCTTGCGGACGGTAGAGGTCGTAGCGAGCCTTTGCATAGAGTTTCTTGCTGATAACCGGCGCAATCATAAGTGCATAGAAACCGTCAGCCTTGTCACCTGCAGCGTAGTTGATGGTGCAGTCGGTCTCCTTGCCAGAAGCGTTTGAGGTCTTGAAGCTGTAGCCCTGACTGTGGATATACTCCGAACGCACAGTCCAATCGTGGGCTGCATACTCGGCGCTGATGGCATAGCGGTTCTTCTCAAGCGAGCGCACACCGTTCTTAGCTACAGCGTTTCCGGTAGCGTCTACCTCAGTCCATGTGCCCTTGCGAGCATACGAACCGGTCCAGCCGAAGGCGCCGATACGCAGGCCCTTCACGGGAGCCACCCATACGCCACCGATGATGTCCTTGCGCTGGTCGACATCCTTCATGTTAGTGCCCTGACCGTTGAACACGCCCACCTGATAGTGGAGGTAGTGGTGTCCGTCGTTAGCCTTGAGCAGGTCGCCCTGCAGCTGCACGCCGATGTCGCGTCCGTTGCTTGAGTGTTCGCCGTTGCGGTCGCTGAAGCCAGCGAGCTTAAGCACGTTCTGCGAGTAGCTCATAAAGCCCTGCGTAATGGGGTGCATGGGGTTCTCGAAGGTGAACGGACGCTTGAACTGACCTGCCTTCACCTTGAACGCATCGTACTTTTGCCACTCGGCGAAAGCATCGACCATTCGTGGCGCTACGGTGAGGTTAGAGGTGTTGCCGTTCACCTGCAGCTGCGCCTTCCAGTAGAAGTCCTTTGCCACGCGTCCTTCGAGTGCCATACGCACCATACGGATGTTGAACGAGTTGATGTCCTTCTCGCCCTTGTTGCTTTCCTTGTCGCTGTACTGATACTGCGACATGATGTAACCGCTGAACTTGATGTCGCTAAGCACCTTAAGCTTCGCTTCTTTCTCTTGTGCTGACACACTGCCGAAAGCGAGAGCGGCGAGTGCGAGAGTTGCTAATGTTTTCATTATGAGTTTTGAATTTTGAGTTTTGAGTTTTGAATTGTTGCGACATGCGTCGCAATTTTGAGTTTTGAATTTTGAGTTGAGAGTTGCGAATTCAAAATTCCAAATTGAATAATTCCTAATCGGCGTAGCCGACAATTTAAAATTCAAAACTCGATTTATTTTTCTTCCAAAAGAACTACGTTCTCCACGTGCGGCGTATGCGGGAACATGTCCACCGGCTGCACCGCCATCACCTTGTATGCCACGTCGAGCGCCTGGAGGTCGCGTGCCTGCGTAGACGGGTTGCAGCTTACGTAGACGATACGCTTCGGGTGGGCGCGCAGGATAGTGTCTATCACGTCTTGGTGCATACCGGCGCGTGGCGGGTCGGTGATGATTACGTCGGGGCGTCCGTGCTTCTGGATGAACTCGTCGTTGAGGATGTCCTTCATGTCGCCGGCGTAGAACTTGGTGTTGCTGATGTTGTTCACCTCAGAGTTCACCTTTGCGTCCTCGATAGCCTCAGGAACGTACTCGATGCCTATCACCTCGCGTGCCTGACGCGCCACGAAGTTGGCGATGGTGCCCGTACCGGTATAGAGGTCGTACACCAGTTCGTCGCCAGTGAGCTTGGCGAAGTTGCGTGCTACCGAGTAGAGGTGATAAGCCTGCTCGGTGTTGGTCTGGTAGAAGCTCTTCGGACCAACCTTGAAGCGCAGGTCCTCCATCGTCTCGAAGATGTGGTCGTTGCCCTTGAACACAGAGAGGTCGAGGTCGCCGAAGGTGTCGTTGCACTTCTGGTTGTCTACGTACATGAGCGATGTTATCTCGGGGAACTTGTCGGCGATGTGCTGCAGCAACGCCTTGGCGCGCTGTTCGTCGCCCTCCTCGTCGTAGTGGAACTGTATGAGCACCATCCACTCGCCCGTGTTCGAGTTGCGTATCATGATGTCGCGCAGCAGTCCGTGCTGCTGTCTGAGGTCGAAGAACGTCATGCCGGTAGAGAAGGCATAGTCGCGAATGGCGTTGCGAATCTTGTTGTGCAGGTCGTCCATAAGCCAGCACTTCTCGATAGGCAGAATCTTATCGAAGGCTCCGGTGATGTGGAAACCGATGCCGTTCATGTTGTCGAACTGCGTGCCTTCGGCAATCTGCTCGCGTGTGAGCCAGCGCTTGTTGCAGCATCCGAACTCCAGCTTGTTGCGGTATTCCTTGATGTGTACCGAGCCCATGATGGGCATGAACTCCGGCAGCTCTATCTTTCCGATGCGTGTGAGCTGGTCGAACACCTGCTTCTGCTTAGCCTTCAGCTGCTCCTCGTAGGGCAGGTTCTGCCATTTGCATCCGCCGCAGATGCCGAAATGCTCGCACATTGGCTCCGTGCGTACGTCGCTCTTCTTGATGAAGCGTATTACTTCCGCCTCGCAGTAGCTGTGTTTCTTCTTGCGCACCTGCAGGTCAACCACGTCGCCGGGCACGGCGAACGGCACGAAAACAACCATGTCGTTGACGTGTGCCAGTGATTTTCCTTCGGCAGCAACCGCCTCAATAGTTACGTTCTCGAGTATTGGTAGTGGTTTCTTCTTTCTTGACATTATTATATATGTA
>ERZ1035006.963-NODE-963-length-20846-cov-5.562984_pt1 | contig 20846 bp, 13 predicted proteins | sample MGYA00520694_ERZ1035006 | MGnify/ENA primary metagenome ERZ1035006 (study PRJEB33766, sample SAMN09781746) | gut metagenome | biome: gut microbiome | host: Homo sapiens | place: Madagascar | study: EMG produced TPA metagenomics assembly of the PRJNA485056 data set... | reverse complement strand
TTTTTTACCCCAAATTACTACCTAGTTCTAAAAATTTCCCGGGAATTTGGGTTGCAGGTCGCTTTTTCATTTGCCGGATAATCGGCGTATCGTTCGTATTGTCGTTTTAAAAAAGGATTCATCATGCAGTTCGTTCATGCCGACAAGGTCTACCCGGAAGTCTTGCAGTGGGCCGAGGAGCTCGTTCGGTTTCGTCGCAATGTGCACGAAACGCCGGAACTTGGGTTCGATACGCCCAAAACCGTTCAACGCATTTGCGATACATTGACAGCCTGGGGTATCACCACCTTTGATACCGAAATGGTCAAGGGCGGCGTGGTTGTCGTCATTGAGGGCGAACGTCCCGGAAAAACGGTTGCTCTGCGTGCAGACATCGACGCATTGGGTATGAACGATACGACGGGTAAAGCTTGGGCGAGTCAACACGAAGGTTGCGCGCACGCTTGCGGTCACGACGGGCATCAGACGTGGCTCATGGGCACTTTGCGCTTTTTGCATCTGCATCGCAACTTTGCCGGTCGCGTGGTCGGTCTTTTTCAGCCGGCTGAAGAGCCCGTCTTGGGGGCAAAGGCCGTGATTGCAAGCGGCTTTTTCGACAAGTTTGAAGTAAGCGAAATTTTCGGCGCTCATACTGAACCCATGCTCAACAAAGGGGTGTTCGGTTTTAGAGTCGGGCCGCTACAGGCTGCGTGCGACTATTTCTGGGTGAAACTGCATGGTAAGGGTGCACACGGGGCTCGCCCGCATCAGGGTGTGGATCCGTTGCCGGTGGCCTGCCAAATTGTGAACGCCGTTCAAACCGTGATTTCGCGCAAGATCAATCCGATCGATACGGCCGTTTTAAGTATCTGTTCTTTGAATTCCGGCCGCTTTGAAAGTCCCAACGTGATTCCGACGACATTGACCTTTAGCGGTACGGCGCGCATGTATAAAGAAGAGGTGCGCGATACGATCGAAGCGAGCTTCAAGGCCATGGTCAACGGTATTGCACAAGCCAACGGTTGCACGGCCGAAATCGAGTACGAACGCTCGATTCATGCGGTGGACAACGCCAAAGAACAAACCTTGGCCGGCATTGCCGCTGCCAAAGCGCTTTTTGGCGAACAAAACGTTGTTGACAACATGGATCCCTTTATGAGTTCGGAAGACTTTGCCGAATATCAGCAATTGGTTCCGGGTACCATGATGCGCATCGGTATTCGCGACGAAGAACATACGGCCGCTTTGCACAATACGGCATTCGATTTTAACGACGAAGTGCTGCCTGCCGCCGTCTCGCTTTTTGTGCGTGTGGTGAGGGATCGCTTGGACGGTCGGTTCTGATTTTTGAGGTTTGAGTCGGAACTTCTAGTGAAAATATTCTAGGGCGTTTTCCGCAGAAGTTCTGCCTCAAGCCAACGAATCTCGAAAAAAGTCGAATTTATCGAACAGACGACGGTTTTATCCCTGCAAAATAACCTTTACGCGTGCGAAAGCCTTTTGACGCACGTAATAAGTTTTTGAAAGGGAGAAAATCGTATGTCCATGAATCGTCGCGAGCTGTTTCGTTTTGCCGGTGCCGGTGTCGGAACTTTGATGTTGGGTTCGCATGCGGTGCAAGCTGCAAGCATTGCTCCGAAGTTTGTGCCGCCCACGCCCAAAAGCCCGTTGCTTTTGTGCTTTAACGAAAACTCGCTCGGCATGAGCGCTTCGGCAAAGGCTGCGGCACAGAAGGCGCTGGATCAGGCTGCTCGTTACCCGTTTGTACGTGCCGAAGCTTTGCGCAAGGCTTGTGCAACGTTCATGGGCGGCAAGCCCGAAAACATCATGCTCACGCACGGTTCTGCCGAATCCATTCGTGCCGCCATCGAATCGCACATTCGTCCCGATACGCAGTTGGTGATTCCGGAATTGACCTATAGCGACGGCGAAGACACCGCTCGAAAAAATAACGTCAAGGTTGTCAAGGTACCGATGGGTCCCAAGTGGTCGATCGATCTCGAAGGCATGAAGAAGGCTGTGGCCTCTCATAAGGGTTCATCCATCGTTTACTTCGTCAACCCGAACAATCCCACTTCGACCATCGTCAACAGCCAGGCATTGCTCGACTGGATCAAGTCCAAGCCCGCCAACACGTTCTTCGTGATCGACGAAGCTTACGCAGAATATGTGGTCGACAAGAGCTTCGTGTCTACCAAGACCTTGGTGGACGCCGGTTACGATAACCTTTGCGTTTTGAAGACCTTCTCCAAGATCTTTGCCATGGCCGGTATGCGCATCGGCTTTACCTATGCCGTGCCTGCTGTTGTCAATCAGTGTCGTACGCAGGTGGCCTATGACATCATGCTCAATATCTCGGGTATTGAAGCTGCCATTGCCGAGCTTAACGACAAGGAATTCATTGCCGCCAGCCGCAAGGAAAACGACGATGCACGCAAGGTTCTTTGCGATACGCTCGACGCATTAAAGCTCGAATATCTGCCGAGTCAGACCAATTTCGTTTTTGTCAACATCAAGTCCGACTTGAAGACCTTTGCCGAACGTATGAAATCCAAGAATGTTTTGGTCGGTCGTCCGTTCCCGCCGGCTCTTCAATGGTGCCGAATTTCTTTGGGTACGGTCGATGAAATGAAGTATTTCGTGGGCGTTCTCAAGGAATTCCGTAAGGCCGGTTGGGTGTAATTTTCATACCTTAATTTGCAAAAAATAGGGGTGCTGCGGCATCCCTATTTTTTTACCGAATCCAAGCAATAATCGCTGAGATTTCTTCGGTTATTTTTGACAGCTGCATTTGGCACAGTCCAACAAAATCGATCGCACCCATTGTAGTTCGAGATCGTCATTGGCTCGATGATGCCAAATCAGTTGCGGTTTGTGGCGCACGCTTTTTTCGACGGTCGGAACAATGGCGATACCGCTGTTTTTAACCAAAGCTTCGGCCGTACGACGCGGCAATACCATCAAGAGTTCGCTTTCGGCAACGGTCGGGATCAATGCCAAAAACTGGGTTGTGCGCATGGAGACTTTGCCTTGGGCCCATGCGGGGAAAACGTTTTCTCGCAACGATAACCAAGAAGCGCCCGGACGCGTATGAAAACAAATATCGGCAAAGGCGTATTTCAGGACTTCGGTCGTTTCTACCGGGCCGGTCTTGGCGGCAATTGCTAACGGGTGATGACAACTGGCAGTCAGAACATAGTCGCTTTCGGCCAATTCCAGTGCATGAAAACCGTCAGGCAATGTCATTACGGGAGAAACAGCGAAGTCGATTTCTCCGGTCGAGAGCAGTGCAAATCTGTCATCGGAAAGTGGCAGGTACGAAATAATGATTCCCGGGGCTTTTTCCAAAAGGGTTTGTGCGAAATTGGGAAAGACGGAAAACGGGGCATTGTCTGCACACCCGATGCGAATGTCTCGAACGATCTTTGCGGGATCAAACTGCTGCGGCTTCAAGAGCGCGTCATAAGCTTTCAAGACATCTTCGGCACGGCAAGCCAAAAGCTTGGCTTTTTGCGTGGGCATCAAACCGCCGGGATAGCGCGTAAAAAGCTGATCGTCGAAGTCTTCTCTCAATCGAGAGAGCATGCGGCTTGCTGTCGGTAGCGTCAGATCCATTCGTTCGGCAGCTGCCGCTAAGTTTTGTGTTTGACACAGAATGTGAAGGAGCCGAAGCAGCTCGATCGAAGGTTGTGTGGTGTCGACTTTCATTTTGTAGAAAAGCCTCTTTTCCGAGTTGAATTTCGGAGAAGGTATGCGTGTATTTATTTGTAACTCGATGGATTCTACACTTTGGGCATCGAAAGACTCAATTTCAGAGTTCATAACCAGAGGAGAGATTTCCAATGAGAAATATCACAAAATCGGCGCTTGCCGCAGCCGTTGTCGGTGCTTTAATGTTGGGTGCCGCACCGAGCACGGTGATGGCCGCAGGCGGCGCTTCGGGCGCAGCTGTTAAATATGCCAAACAAGGTCAAATCGGTGAAGTGATCAACAATCCGTATCGCATCGCTCCGTTGACAGCCATTATTCGTTCGGGCGGTTATACACTCACCGATGTCAACGTGCGTATCGTTCCCAAGCCCAACGGCAGCGAAATCAAATACGCAGTCGATCGCAGCGAAGTGTTGACGCATGGCGGTATCCCGGTTTTCGGTTTGTATCCCGATTTTGTGAACACGGTGGAAGTCTCTTACACCCGCATCGATTTGGCAGGCGAAAAGAAGTCGATCAAGGAAGAGTACAAGATCTATGCTCCGCCCGTGTATACCGAAGGTAACGGCACCGTTTCTCAAAAGGGAACGATGTTTGATACGACAGTTGTGAAGGTCGACAAGGAATTTAAGGATCGTCTCTATTTGGTGAACAACCTCTTGGTTTCTCCGCCCAAGGGTTCTCGCGTGGTTTGGAACAATCCGTCGGGCGGCGCTCTCGAATGGTGCTTCTATCCGCAAAACGCCATCATTGATGCAACGGGCGAAGTGCGCTGGTACATGAATGTCGACTCTATCTATGACATGGAAAGCGTTTATCACGGCGGCGTGATGATGGGTTTCCAGCAGGGTAAAGACGGTGCGCTCACCTGGGGTTACGGTCAGCGCTACGTGAAGTACGACATCATGGGTCGCGAAGTGTTCAACCGCCGATTGCCGGCCGGTTACGAAGACTTCTCGCACTCTTTTGACCAGGCACAGAACGGCAACTATCTGCTTCGCGTTGCTGCCAACGACGTGCGCCGTCCCGACGGTCGCAATGTTCGTACTGTGCGTGACGTCATTGCGGAAGTGACGCCGGACGGTCGTGTAGTCGACGATTGGCGCTTGTGGGAAATTTTGGATCCCTATCGCGATGTCGTGATCAAGACGCTTGACCAGGGTGCAGTGTGCTTGAATTTGGATGCCGACAGCGCCGGCAAGACCTTGTCTTCTGCCGATTTGGCTGCCATGGATAAGGAAGAACACTTCGGTGACATCACCGGTGTGGGTATCGGTCGCAACTGGGCTCACGTCAACTCGGTGGACTATGATCCGACCGACGACTCGATCATCATCAGCTCTCGTCACCAGTCCGCCATCATCAAGATCGGTCGCGACAAGAAGGTGAAGTGGATTTTGGGTGCTCCGGATGGCTGGGGCAAGAAGTGGGCCGACAAGGTTCTTAAGCCCGTGGACAAAAACGGCAAGGCTCTCAAGTGCGAAAGCGGCAAGTGTGAAAACACCGACTTCGACTGGACCTGGACGCAACACACCGCTTTCCGTATCGATGCCAAGTCTGATAAGCGTTATGTGTACCTCACTGCCTTTGATAACGGCGACGGTCGCGGTTTGGAACAGCCTCCGCTGCCCGATATGAAGTACTCTCGTGCCGTGGTCTACAAGGTTGACCAGAAAAACGGTACGGTCGAACAGCTTTGGGAATTCGGTAAGGAACGCGGCCACGCATGGTACAGCCCCGTGACGTCCTTGGCTCAGTACGAAGCCGACAAGAACTCCGTGATGGTGTACTCGGCAACGCCCGAAATGCAGCTCGTTAAGGGTAAGGCCGTGGGCGCTCCCAATCCGTATCTGATGGAATTCAAGTGGGGTTCGACGGAACCCGCTGTTGAAATTCGCATCAACGGCTCTATGGGTTATCAGGCAATGCCCTTCCGCATTGAACAGGCTTTCAAGCACGGAAAGTAATCCTTCTGCGTCGATGAAGCTCAAAAAGTCTTAACCAATCAAACTCCGCTCCCGGTATTGATGTCGGGGCGGAGTTTTTTTCGGTAATTGCTCAGACAGCCAAAGAGTACAAGCAAACGCAGCGCCAGACGGACGACCACGGATTTTCGACAGTTATTGTATGTTATTTACCACTTTGTAAAAGGATGAGTCACCAGACTGGAGTTGTAATAACGGGCGTCTCCCGTGACTTCTTCTCCAATCCAATCGGGCTTGTCAAACACTTCGCTTTCATCCGTCAATTCGATCTCGGCTACGACAAGGCCGGAGTTGTCGCCCATAAACTCATCGACTTCCCACGTGTGACCGCCGTAAACAATCACGGTGCGCGTTTTTTCAATCAAGGGACGCAAAGCCATCGTTTCAAGCATCTTGACGGCATCTTCGACAGCAATCTCGTACTCAAACTCGGCGCGTACGGCTCCGGTATTTTTTCCCTTGATCGTGAGAAAACCTTTGTCGCCGGCAACGCGCACACGTACCGTGCGCTCTTTTTCATCATTGAGATAGCCTTGGCGGAAAACCGTGGGGGTGCCCAGAGCTTTCCAGGCGTTACCGGTCACCAAAAACTTGCGTTCGATTTCAAGGCCTTTGTTTTTTTGTTGCGTCATAATCTTATCCTTTAAGCCAAACTTGAGACACCGGGGCCGCTTAAACGACTCACGCCGCCCGTTTGGGGGCTCACTTCAATGATGGCACCGATGCGTTCACGGATCTCTCCCACGTGCGAAATGATGCCGATAAGTTTGCCTTGGCTGTTTAATGAGGCCAAGGTTGATAGCGCCGCATCCAAAGCGTCGGCATCCAACGTACCGAATCCTTCGTCCAAAAAGAGCGATTCGACGCGCACGTTGCGACCGGCCATCTTCGAGAGCCCCAAAGAGAGCGCCAAACTCGCAATAAAGGTTTCGCCACCCGAAAGGTTCTTGGCGCTGCGCTCAAGACCGCCCTGATAGTTGTCGATGACGTTGATGCCCAAAGGCTCTTTGCCGTCGGTTTCATCGCGCTTGAGTCGGTAACGGTCGCTCATCATGCGCAGTGCATCGTTGGAGTAGGCAAGCAACGTGTCAAACGTAATCGACTGCACGAACTGGCGATATTTTTTACCGTCGGCAGAACCGATCATGCCGTGCAACTTTGACCAAACATCCAAAACTTTTTTCTGGCGTTCGACCGTGGCAATCACGGACGCGCGACGCGTTCTTGTTTCGGTGTCCTGATGGAGTTTTTCTTGCATTTGCCCCACTGTCTGATCGCATTCCGAGCGTTTGTGCGCGAGCTCCATCATCTGAGTTTCCAAGCTTTCCAAAGATGCTTCGGTCAAGGGTTTTTCATTGAGTTGTGACAGATGCGTTTGCTTGTCTTTTAAGGACTTTTCAACAGCATCCGATTGGGCCTTGGTCGACTCGATTTTGCGCTCGCCGGCAACAAGGTCGGCAGCGGACATACGTGCCGACAGCCATGTTTCATCACTGTCAAATCCTGCTTGTGTACGCTTTTGCGTCCAAACTTCGGCCTTCTTTTGCGCATCTTGACGCAACGCTGCAATCGAACCTTCTTTGGCTTGAATTTGCCCTTTTTGAGTACTTAATTCGCGATCTGCTTTTTGAGCTGCGGCTTGCGCCAGATCGCGCTTGGTGACACACTCGGAAAGGACGTCTTTGGCACGTTTTTCTTCAGTATCGCACGTCTTGTCACCGAAAAGTTCAACGCGTTCTTTGCGAAGACCTGCGAGGTTGTCGGTTGCGGTCTTGATCGCGTCCTGGCGTTGTCCGATTTCCTTGGTCAATCCAGCAATCGTTTCTGACAGACCTTCGATCTTGCTCTTATATTCGGCAAGCTTTGTGCGCTCGTTGGCCAACGCTTTGAGTTTGGTCTGAAGATTCTCAACGCGCGTTTTAACGGCAGTCATCAGCTCTGCCAATTGTGTCGAGGTTTTCGGTGTTTCAATACCGTGCTCGATCAACTTTTCCTTGATCGCCCTGCCGGCAGTTTTGGCTTGCGTGTCGGCTTCATCCAATAACTTTTGTTCGTTCTCCCGAGTCGTCTTTGCGCTGATATGTTTTTCACGAGCCGATGCGACATTTGTCTCAGCCGTATTGAACGCTTTTTGAGCCTCGTCGTACGCCTTGAGGAGCGCCTTACGGCTTTCTTCTAGTGCATCGATCTTGGTCAAAGTGTTTTTGGCCGTTTTTTCCTCGGCTCTGAGCGTGGCAACCAAATGATTGAGTGTTTCGGAATCGACATCTTCCGGCAACTCGAGCGCATGCAAAATCTCAAGGCGAACGGCGGCAGCGTCATCTCGATCTTTTTGATCGCGCACAAGCGTTTTTTGCAACGACTCGTAGGTGCCTTCAAGTTGCGAAAGTGCTTTTGTCGCGGCATTGATTTGTTCTTGCGTTGCCTTGATGTCGGCTTTGATGCGCTTGCCTTCGTTTTGGTCAAGCTTTTGCTCGGGCAGGTGTTTGGCCCAAGGATGTTCGAGTGCGCCGCACAAGGGACAGGGATGCCCGTCTTGAAGATCCTGACGAGCAGCTTGAAGTTGCTCGATCAAGCCCAAAAGCTTTTGCTGCTCTTCGAAACGTTCAAGAGAGGCTTGAAGCGTTGTCAAAAGCTTTTCGTGACTTTCTTTCAGCGCTGTTTGCGTTGCGTGTTGCGCGCGATTGGTCTCAATGTCCTTCGTCGCTGTGGCAATTGAGCGCTCAAGGTCCGATAGCTTTTTCAAAGTCTGCGACAAGTCTTTCAAGTGTTGCAATTTGTCTTTGACCGTATCGCCGATTTCGCGCCATTGGGCAGAGGTTTTGCCGGCCTGCGTTTTTTCGATTTCGGCAGCTGCGGACTTCAATTTGGCATCGGCCGTTTCATATGCTTTTTCTGCTTCTTCAACCTTGGGCAAGACTTCGTCAAGCTTCTTTTGCGCTTCGGTTTCACGCTTTTGCGCTGTTTCGAACGCTTTTTTACGTTCCCCATACGCTTTCAGCGAGGTTTTGACGGCTTCGTGCAAGACTTCGAGGTTGGCAATATCGGCGGCCAGTTTCTGCTCCGGGTGATCGGGCTTTTCCAAGACTTCGAGTTCGGTCACGGTTTGACGCGCTTTTGCTTCGTCAAGACGCGTTTGTGCGACCGACTTTTGTTTGTCGGCCAAAGACTGATTGGCGGTTTCGAGTGCCTTTGATTCGCGTTTGAGGTCGCTGTCGGCATGCGCGATATCGGCATCAAGTTTTCTCACGGCGATCAACGTTTTTTCAAGTGCTTCCCACACCGCTTGTGCTTTGGCATGAGCATTGTTGGCGTCATTTAAAGCGCTTTGCGCCTTCTTGTTCGTCGTTTCGAATGCCGGGAGATCGGCTGAAAGCTTTTCAAGCGAGGCTTGTTGGACTGTGAGCGTATTTACAGCATTGAGCTTGGCGTCGTAATTCGAGACGATGCTTTCGGCCGTGCGTGCCTTATCCAACGCCGGTTTATGTTTGAGCGCGTCTTGGTAATCAAGTTGCGCCTTCGTCAAAGCTTCGGTCTGGCGCGTGATTTCCTCAGTTGTTGTCACAACATCTTTGCGCCAGTCGCGCGCATTTTGCAATGTCTTTTCTTCTGACTGCAAACGGGTTTGAAGTTCTCTTTGTTGCTTAAGTTGAACTTCGAGTTCTTGACGCACATCGTCGGCGAGAGTTTCAATGCCTTCGACTTTGGCTTCGGCTTCTCTCAAAACGGTTTGTTCATTTGCGTATCGCGTATACACGAGCTTGGAAATTTCGGAATACACTTGAGTGCCCGTGATTTTTTCCAGTGCAGCAGAACGCACCTCGGACTTGGCTTTTAAAAAGGCGGCAAAACTGCCTTGCGCCAACAAAATCGAGCGAGTGAACTCTTCATAGCTCAGCCCCGTGACACGCGCAACTTCTTTGTCAAAAGCAGTCTTTTGTGTGGCCAACACATCCCAGTTGCCGGTTTGGGGATTGAACATGCTCAGTTCCGGCCTTGCTTGTTGCAGCTTGCCCTCTGGCTTTTTGCGGGCGCGTTGTTGCGACCAGTGGGCTTTGTATTTTTGGCCGTTGGCTTCAAAAATGACTTCGCTGGCGCACTCGCCCGTCGATTGACTCATCACTTCGTTTTCGGATTGTGTGATGCTCTCCAGTCGCGGCGTGCGACCGTAAAGCGCCAACGACATGGCGTCCAAAATGGTGGTTTTACCCGCACCCGTGGGGCCGCAAATGGCAAAGATGCCGTTGGTGCGAATGTCGGAGTGATCCAAGTCGATTTCCCATTTGCCGACCAAGGAGTTGAGATTGTGAATGCTGATTTTTGCGATGCGCATATCCGTTACTCCTTCTTCTCGAGGGTTTGATCGGTTTCGGGGTTGTAGTAGCTCTTCAGGATTTCGGCGTGCGCGTTTCTCAAAAGCGTTTTGGCGTCTTCATCCAAATCGAGTTCTTTGGAAAGCCTCAACTCAAACATTTCTTCAGGCGTAAGCGCATCGACATCGGTGATTTGATCCTCCGACGTGATTCGAGCCTCGATCATGGCGCGGCTCACGACGCGCACGATTTGTACCTTGGATCCTTGGGCAAGGTCGCGACAGTCTTGTGCCAATTGCGGCGCAAAGGCGCCTTGACTGTGCGTGACTTCGCAATAAAGGGGCTCGTTTTCCGCGACCAATCTAGAGAGCTTTTGCAGGATTTCTTCGGCGGTGCCGCTGACGCGCTCCAAACGATCGAATGCCGGGACGAGCACTTCGGTCACAGAAGGTGTTTTGCCGTTAAAGTCCACAAGCAACACCGATTTTTTAGCATGGTTTTCCGAAAAGTCCAATGCCAAGGGAGAGCCGCTGTAGCGACGCGTCGTATTGCCTGCGACAACTTGCGGACGATGCAGGTGTCCCAAAGCCATATAGTCGATTCTCTCGTCAAAAACATCGGCCGGAATCTGGCCGAGGCTTCCCACATAAAGATTGCGTTCGTCGTCGCCCGTAGCGCATTTGGCGGCAAAGAGATGCCCTGTGGCAATGACGGGAACATTGTCGGCTCCCAAAGCTTTCAATTCGCCTAAAGCGGCCTCAAGCACCTTGGTGTAGTGCTCGCGCGTACCTTCGACAATCAAAGCTTCCTTGTCGCTTTGGGTTTCGTGTTCGTGGCTCACGCGCACGTCGCGCTCGCGCAGGTAGGGGACGGCCAAAACGGCGGCTTGCGGCGCGCCGGATTTGTCTTTGAGAATCACGACTTCTTTTTCGGGGGCTTCGCACGCACAACCCACGATGTGAATGTTTAGCCTGGCCATAATGTCTTGCGGGGCGTTTAAAAGAGAAGCGGAATCGTGGTTGCCGCCCACGACGATCGTGTGGCGGCACGTCGGGTGGTTGATCAAAGAGCCCAAAAACTTGAAGTATTGCTCTTGCGCCAAGTGCGAAGGGGTGGCCGAATCGAAAACGTCGCCCGCGATGATGAGAACGTCGACCTTTTGCTCGTCGATCGCGGCTTTGAGCCAATCCAAAAACTTGCCGAACGCCTCGTCGCGTTTGACGCCGAAAAGAGCTCTGCCCAAATGCAGATCGGAAGTGTGCAGTACCCGCATGAAATCTGTCAGTCCAAAAATAGGGAATCGAAAAAGTTGCGGGCAATATAACGCAAAACCGAAAATGCCACATGGGATTTTCGGTTTTGTGCTGCGAAGTGAGGACTTGCTACGCCAGCGTCAGATCGTCGCAGGCCACCAGGGTGAGGCGTAGTCCGATAAGCGATCCAAGCGAACGGCTTGACCGATTTTGGGGCTCACAAGCGTTACGCCCAATTCCTTGGCGTTGGTTTGTGCGGCCAACAAGGGATCGATCCAGCGATGGCGGCTTAAATCGTACTTGCTGTTGTGGCACCCCATCACCTGCTTGAGACCGAGCTCGTAAACGGCCTTTTTCCAGTACTGCGGCAACAAGTGAATGCCCGCCCAATCGTTGTTGTACTGGCCGTCTTCAACGATGCCGAAGTCGATATGCGGCCACATGTCGCCGATTTGCGCAAAGTGCTTGCCGTAACCGCCGTCGCCCGACAAATAAATCGTTTGACCGGCCAACTCCAGCATATAACTTGTCCACAAGGTCTGGTTGCGCGTAAAAGTGCGGCCTGAAAAGTGTTGCGCAGGCAGACTTGTGATTTTTCCGCGCGGACCCACGGAAGTGTGTTCCGTCCAGTCGAGTTCTGTGATTTTTTCAGCGGGCCAACCCCAATATTCAAAGTGCGCACCCACTCCCAAGGGACAAATCACACGATCGGTACGCGATTCGATGTCTCGCACCGTGATCATGTCCAAATGATCGTAATGATCGTGCGTGATGATCAAAACGTCCAAATGCGGAATGTCTCGCGGCTGATAAATGTCGGATCCCGGAAACGGCGCAAAGAAATTGCCGATGGGAAAGCAGGCATGCAACGACGGATCGACGGCAATGGAAAGACCGTCAAGTTTGAAGAAAAAGCCCGAGTGGCCGAACCAAACCATGGAGCCGTCGGGAAGTTTGGATAGATCCGTTTTAATCGACAGAATGGGTGACGAGGGCTTTTGTCCGGTTTGATCTTCGAATAAAAAGCCCAACATCTTGCCCGCACGATTGCCTTGATCGATCGGATCGCGGACGGGTTCAAGGTTTTGAAATGCCCCGTTTCTGAAGTTGGGCGAGGCTTGAATGCGATCGAGTCGTTTGCCGCTCGGCGCCTGACCCATGGCGCTTAAACCGGCCGAGCCGGTTTTGGCAACGGCGGCAGCCAAAGCACTTGTGCCGACAAGGGCGGCGGCACCTACCAAAAGATTTCTACGAGTCGAGTTTGCCATGTTGAAAAAAACGAGATCAATCCTACAGATGTACGAACTTTACACGCACGAAAAGCGCCCTTTGGAAAAAGAGCGCTTTTTGAAAAATTTCGGCACAAAAAGAGAGATTTCGGCAATAAGCCAGAGAAACTTTGTTACGCCAAATAGACTTTGAGGGCTTCGACCACTTCTACGTCGGCAGGTAGCCACTCGACGGTATCGAGTTCATCCTTGGCAAGCCACTTCATGGCTTCGTGCTCGACCAATTCGATCGTGCCGGAAGCGATGCGAGATACAAAGCAGTGCATTGTCAGATGAAAGTTCGGATAGTCGTATTCGACCGTTGTGATAAGCTTTTCCGGCGTAATCGTCACGCGCAATTCTTCTTGAATTTCGCGCACAATGGCTTGTTCGGGCGTTTCGCCCGCATCGACCTTGCCGCCCGGGAATTCCCAGCCGTCTTTAAAGTCGCCGTACCCGCGTTGGGTGGCGAGAATTTTGCCTTCGTGGACGATGATGGCAGCTACAACTTCAATGGTTTTCATCTGTTTTTTCTCTTGGTGATCAATTGGTTAGGTAATCGTAAATATCGTTTCTTACCGGGTGCTTGAGACGGTAGTCGATCTCAAAGGCTTGCGTATTTTGCACCGTTACGGGGTGGGGTTGGCCTTGGGCATCGACTTCGCCTAAAAAATAAAACGCTTTGGCTTCGTGATCGTCTTGATTTTTGCGCACAAAGAGATAAATCCGGTTGCCTTTGTCTTCAGCCTTGCGCTTATAGATGTGATCGGCGTCGACCGAAGTTGTTTTGCGTTTCGTTTTGCTCAAAGCAACGATTTGACCTTCGGAGACAAAGCGGTCTTCGTAGGCAATGGCATCTTCGTGCTTTTCGTAGTTGATAAAGACCGGCAACGTTTTTGTGCCCTGATCGTAAAAATAGCCGCCGATGTTTTGCGCCGTCATGTTGCGGCTCCAATTGAGTAGGCGACAGACGTCTTCGTAGGTGTAACGCTCGTAAAGCTTAAGAGCCGTATCTTGGTAGCAGTCCTTGTAAACCTTCTTGTAGCGCATCTTGACGAATTCGATCAGATCGGCAATATACTCGGCAAAGCACTCGTTATTGCCGACAAGATCGCTAAAGCGACGTGCGGCTCTCCAATTGTCGGGGTCATCCGTTTCGGTATCCAAAAAGATACAGTTCGACGCGCGTTTTCTTTCTTCTTCGTTGCGCGCAAATCGATTGGTCAGCACCCGATAAACCGAGTCGAAATGTGCTTTGTCGGCCTTAAATCCGTACTCGGTTCGCAAGACGTCCGCAACATGGGTTTTGAGGTCGGGAATGCGTTCGTCATTGAGAATGCAGTCCAACACCAAAGCTTCGGTCACGCGTTGGCCGCCGCCGAGCTTTTGACTCAGATAGGTCAAAATTTCCTGCTCTTCGGCGTTAAGCACTCCGGCGTCCGGACTTTTCATGGCCACGAGGAAATCGTAGTAGGACGCGCGCTTTTGCAAAATTTTGGTGGCGTCGATCGAGCCGTGCAATTCGAAGTCGGTGAGCGTGGGCGTTCTGCCGAGCTTGTGTTTCAGTAACCCGAAGGCTTCTTTGAGAATGGCCATCGAGTTGGTGGCAGCCGTATTGATCGAATCGAAAATGCGCTTGCGCGAAACCTCGTCGAAGTGAATGGTCGAAGCCCCGGGAATGATACGGTTGCCGATGGAGACCGTACGGCGCATCACGTCCTTGTTGTAGCTTCTATCGCCCGAGAGCGCAATCGGAATCATGTAATTGTTTTCGTAATTGCCGATAAAGTCGAGCACGATGACATACTCTTTGTCCTTGGCCTTGCGTAGACCTCGACCGAGTTGCTGTACGAAAATAATGGGGCTTTCCGTTTGGCGCAACAGAATCACTTGGTTGACGTCCGGAATATCCACGCCTTCGTTAAAGATGTCCACCGAAATGATGTAGTCGAGCGCATCGGCGTTGCGCTCGTCTTGAGAAAGTCTTTCGACGGCCTTCAGACGCGCGTCTTGGGAGTCGGCACCCGAGAGCGCCTTCGTTTGGTAGCCGCGTGCGTTTAAGGCACCTTCCAAGAACTTGGCTTCTTTTATCGAGGAACAGAAAATCAAGCCCTTGAGACGATTGCCGCTGTAGCCGAAAAATTCGGCCTGTTGGACAATATGGCGAATACGGTTGTCGCTCGTTAAGAGATTGAAGTCGGAAAGTTCGTCTCGTTTGACTTTGTCGACGATCAAGTCGGCGATGCCGAAGTAGTGAAACGGGCACAGGAGGTTTTCCTCGAGCGCTTTTTGCAGACGGATTTCGGACAAAATAATGTGATTGAACAGCGCATAGATGTCTTCGCCGTCGGGGCGATCGGGGCTTGCCGTCATGCCGAACCACAAACTCGGTTCGAAGTAGGCCATGATCTTTTTGTAGCTTTCGGCACCGGCACGATGTACTTCGTCGATGACGATGACGTCAAAGTGCTCTTTGTCAAACTCGGTCATGTGGCGAGACATCGTTTGCATAGTCGAAAAGATGACGTTGCTTTCGGTATCTCTTTCTTGGGCAATAAACTTGCCGTAGGTATAGTTTTCCGTTCCCAAAACGCGCTGATAGCTTGCCATAGCTTGCGTGGCGATCTGTTCGCGATGCACTAAAAAGAGAACATTTGTTGGGGTCAAAGCTCGTACGGCAAAGGCAGAAGCGTATGTCTTACCGGTGCCGGTGGCAGAAATCAATAAGCCCTTCTTGATCGTTTTGGGGCCGGTTGCTTGCGTTTGCATCGGCACGAGGTGCAACACGTTTTCGACCAAAGCCTTTTGCATCTCATTGGGTTTGATCGACGTGTGCGACTGATTCGTTTGACCGTTGACCGTATTGCGACGCATCGTTTGAGCGGCTTTGTACTCTTGGGCGTAGTCGTCGAGAACTTCTTCGAGCGGTCGGCAGTATTCGTGATTCCACAAGCGTTTGAACTCGTCGCTGATGGCCTGACTCATTTCGGAGTCGTGGGCCGCGACAAAGCGAGCATTCCATTCGTTGCTTGAAGTCAGTGCCGTTTGCGTCAGATTGGCGCTGCCGATAATGAAACGCCAGTCGCTTGCAGTGTGAAACAGGTATCCTTTGGTGTGAAAACCCGGCGCATTGGGTTGCTTGGTGCGAAAGACTTTGACTGTGAGGTTCTTGAGACTTTGAAGTTTCTTCAATGCCTTGGGATCTGTAAAAGTCAGATAGTCGGTCGTGAGAATTTGGCCCGGTATGTTTTTCTTTTCGAGCTCTTTGAGCGTTTGTAGCAAAGGCGCCAAGCCGCCCATAGTGACAAAGGCAACGCTGACGGAAAATTCGTCGCAGTTTAAGAGCTCGGCTTCGATCGTGCTGATCACCTTGGTGCCCGATTGAGGGTTGTTGACCACCAGTTGCGCACGAAAATTTTGCTCGGACGAATGATCCGCACTGACAAAGGAAGTCTGTAAGCCGTCGAAAAGTTTGGCCGAGTGATCCATGGCAAAAATTGAAATAAATGGGACGATTCCGGCAGCTTACACATATCCGAGGGCAATATCCAGGTTTTCCCCGGTCCCATTCTTTTTCGCATGACGAATATAAGTAAAAAACCCAAGGGGATTACCCGCAAAGGCAAAGACTCTGCAAAAGAGTAATCCTAAAATCGCCTTAAATCTCGATGCCTCAACACATCGAGAGGTCGAACGTTTGGCGCTGACTGTTATTGAGCGGTCGGTGTTTTGCGTTCGTTATTTCTTTGAGGAGAGAAACACAAATGAAAATCAACAAGATTTCCGCCACTTTTGCGACTTTGGCTTTGTGCGTTTACGCCGCCGGTTCTCAGGCCGCCATGAAAGACGGTACCTATACCGAAGTCGTGACTGGGCACAATGCACCGATGACGGTTTCAGTGACCATCAAAAACAATCGCATCGCATCGATTGATACGTCCAAGAATCTGGAAACGATCGGTGTGGGTCAGGTTGCACTTAAAATGTTGAGCGACAAGATCGTCAAGAACCAGTCTTTGGGTGTAGATGTCGTGACCGGTGCAACGATTTCTTCCTTTGCTCTGAAGTCTGCTGTGGGCGCTTGCATTGAGAAGGCCGGCGGCGATCTCGATGCCTGGGAAAAGAATGTTGAAAAGCACGTCACCACGCCAGTGACTTATCAGGGTGACGTCGTTGTGATCGGTGGCGGCGGCTCCGGTTTGGCAGCTGCCATTTCTGCTCACCAAAACGGTGCTCGCGTGGTGGTGCTTGAAAAGTTGGGCATTTTGGGTGGCTCGACCAACGTGTCCGAAGGCGCTTTGAATGCGCCCGATCCGCAGCGTCAGGGCCCGCAGGGCATCGAAGACTCCGTACAGAAGTTCTATGACCAGACCATGAAAGGCGGTCACAATGTGGGCACTCCCGAACTCGTCCACTATCTTACGGAAAATGCACTTGACTCCGTTCATTGGATGGAAAAGTTGGGCGTCAAGTTTAAAGACACTGTCGGCACCGCCACCGGTGCTTTGTGGCAGCGCAGTCATTATCCGGTCACGCCCTCGGGCAACTCTTACATTCGTGTTTTTGAAGAGTACTTGGCCAAGCACAAGGATCAGATTACCGTTTTGACCGATACCACGGCTAAGAAACTCGAATATAAGAACGGGCGTGTGACGGCTGTGATTGCCGACAATAAGGGCCGTCCGGTGACGGTCAATGCCGCCAAGGGCGTGATTATTGCCACGGGTGGTTTCGGCGGCAACGTTAAGCTTCGTCAGGAAGTCAATACCGGCGTATGGAAGGAAGTCAAACTCGATTCTTCGATCGGTTGCACGAACTTCATGAAGTCGGCTCAGGGTGATGGTATTGTCATGGGTAAGGAAGTCGGCGCCAACGTCATCGGCATGTCCGACATTCAGATCCATCCGTGCGGCACGCCGGGTACGGGTTTAATGGAAAACATTCGTACGTCGGGTCGCAATCGCTTGTTTGTGAACTTGGACGGCAACCGTTTCGTTAACGAAGGTGCGGCACGCGATACGTTGGCCAAAGCCATTTTTGCCCAGAAGGATTCGAGCTACTGGGTGCTCGTGAACCACTTGCGTTATCCGGCTCGCGACTGGGTGGATGCCAACGGTGCAACGATTGCCAACATGGTGGCACAAGGCTCCGTGGTTGAAGCCGATACGTTGGACGAATTGGCCAAGAAGACCGGCATGAACGCCGCCAACTTGAAGGCTGCGGTCGACGGTTATAACGCCGTTGTTCAAAAGGGTGCCAAGGACAAGTACGGCTTTGTTGCCAACAACAAGGACGACAAGCCCTTGACCGAAGGTCCGTGGTACGCTTGCCGCAAGGTCCCGACCGTTCACCACACGATGGGCGGCTTGCAGATCAATACCAAGGCACAGGTCTTGAATGCCAAGGGTGAAGTCATTCGCGGTTTGTATGCTGCCGGTGAAGTCACAGGCGGTATTCACGGCTCCAACCGCTTGGGCGGCAACGCTATTGCCGACGTGATGACCTTTGGTCGTACGGCCGGTGCAAATGCAGCTAAAGGGAATTAATAATTCCTTGAACAGCTAGTTTGAAAAGTTTTGCCTCTCTGCATCGTTGTGGAGGGGCAAAATTACATTGAATGTGGTAAAAGAAATCTGTTCTATTCGAACTGATCCCAAGAATGATAACGATAAAAAAATTTGCTCAATCTTTAGGAGTGACTCAAGAAGTGGTTCGCCACTATACCGATATCGGATTGTTGCATCCTCATATTAATCCAATGAACGGATACAAGTTTTATGATGAAGTCGATGCTCTGATTCTCGCGGATGTACGTTCAGCTCGAAGTTTGGATTTTTCGTTACCGCAGATTGTTGGTCTGCAAAATGTGAGTTTGGAAACTAAACTTGAAGAAATAGATGCTCGATACACAGACTTAACCAAACAAATCGAAGAATTGGAAGAAAAGCGACTTCGGCTTCAAAAAATCCGAGAGTTTTACGACAAAGCGAGACTATGTAATGGGACGGTAGAGGATGTCAAACGAGGACCTATTCACAGTCTTTACACTTTTGGAGCAAAAAAGAATTATGAGTCGGCGCGATCACTCGTATCAGCGTGGATAAAAAAACTCCCGTTTACTCACATCTCAATCAAGCTTCCTAAGGATGAGCTGAATGATTCCCATCATGTCGGTGTCTACACAGTGGAGCTGGGGTTTGGTGTGACATGTGACTACGCACAATTGGTCGGATTGGATTTGTCAGATCCAGTGGAGACCATTCCCGGAGGACGTTTTTTGATCGTTTATCTCAAAACGAGAAATGTTCTGAAACTCACACCAGACGATTTAAAGCCGTTATTGGATAAGGCTCATGAAATGGGTGTTCAATTTTTGAACCATTCATCAGGGCGACTATTGAGTGTTGAGCAAACGCACGAAGGTCCGATTTTCAGTATTTTGATTCGAGTGAGAATTGGCGATTAACTATTGACCTTGGGGTTACCGCAGAGTTTAGTGTTCTCACTACAAAGAACAAAGTTCTTTGTACACAGACAATTCAGGTCGTGTTTCTTTAGTGAGAAAAACAAATGCATATACACTTTACGAGAAGAGATTTTATTGCGGGTGTCGGAGCATTGGGAGTATGTAGCTATCTTCCGCAAACAGTTCTGGCTAAAAACAATTATGACGTTATTGTTGTCGGTTCCGGTGCTGGAGGTTTCACGGCGGCGATTCGAGCTGCTGAAAATGGTGCCAAGGTTTTGCTATTGGAGGCAAATAGTTGGACGGGCGGAGCTTCCCGTGTTGCTACCGGTATTTTCGGATGCGCTGGTCATCCGATCCAGAAGGCGTTAGGTTTTACGACGACACCTGAGGATCTGTACAAGCTTTACATTTCGGTGGCTTCGGCAACGAAAACAAAAGCCGATGCCGAAGTCGCGAGGATTCTGGCTGACGGCGCCATAGGTGCAGCCGATTGGTTGGCATCTTTGGGGGTTGAGTGGTCTACCCAAAAAGCTCAAAAGTTTTTTCTCAATATCAAGGCAGGCCATCGGTTGGGCGAGTTTCTAATTGATTGTCTGGAAAAGAAAGCAATTTCGTTAGGGGTGGAACTTCGTACAAACAATCGCGTAACAGATCTGCTGACCGATAATGGACGTATTGTCGGGATTAGAAGCGAAACGCCCAACGGTAATGTGAGTGTTAGGGCTCCTGCGGTTGTTTTGGCAACCGGAGGTTTTGAGGCTAATCCGGAAATGATTGCAACCTATATTGGCAATGGCTGGGAAAAAGCAGGAGTGTATTGCACGCCAACGAATCGCGGTGATGGGCAGAGGATGGCAGAAAAAATCGGAGTTCAGTTAGCTGATATGCAGGTTATGAAAGCTAATCCGACAATTCATGTCAGTCAAGGGAATAAATATAACCTTATCAGTGCTGTTCGAGCCGGTGCAATTGCTGTCAATAAGGCGGGTATGCGGTTTATGAACGAAACAGGCGGTTATTATGAGTCTCTGAAAATTTGGTCTCTTCCCGAAAAACGGGCATGGTTGATTTTTGGGGAAACTACGGTAACAGCAGATCCGAGACTAGCTCGATTGGTAACAGCCGGTAGCATTATTAGAGGGCAAAGCATTTCTGAGTTGGCAAAAAAGACGGGCATTAATGCCGAATCTTTAGAAAAGACTGTTGCTCATTACAAGGAATTGGTCAAGACGGGCAAAGATACCGATTTTGGAAGAGGGAGTCTCAAAAACGTATTTGACGGAGAACTTTTCGCAGCTTCCTTCTCTCCGATGATTCAAGGAACATTCGGAGGCATTAAGACGAATACTCAAACACAAGCGATGCGTCCGGATGGTTCGGTATATGCTGGTTTGTATGCTGTTGGTGAATGTGCTGCCTCGGGATTGAGAGGCGTTAATCCCCAAACTGCCAATGTTGTGTTTGGTTCTATTGCCGGAAGAAACGCTGTTCGCTACGCCAAGAAGATTGAGGGAGAAGGACTATGAGAACAATCGTTTTAGCGGTATTGCTATCTTTTGGGGTGTTAACCATAGCGAGTGCGGGTATTTCAAAGAAGCACGAGACAATGGGGCTAAAGTCGCAACCTCAAAATGAACAGTGTGTATCTTGTCACGGTGGTTACGAAAGTTTGACACAAAAGACGAAAAACCTTGCGCCAAATCCCCATGCAAATCACATGGGAAAAGTTCAGTGCAATGCTTGTCATGCGTGGTCAGGTAATTCAAAATTGATGTGCAATGACTGCCATTCATTCCCGGATTTGCAAAAGAGATTAAAAAATAAGATGGAGCTAAAACGGGCTTCACCCGCTATCATGTAGAAGGCAG
>ERZ1035006.959-NODE-959-length-20901-cov-13.494435_pt1 | contig 20901 bp, 20 predicted proteins | sample MGYA00520694_ERZ1035006 | MGnify/ENA primary metagenome ERZ1035006 (study PRJEB33766, sample SAMN09781746) | gut metagenome | biome: gut microbiome | host: Homo sapiens | place: Madagascar | study: EMG produced TPA metagenomics assembly of the PRJNA485056 data... | reverse complement strand
ACCCAACGCACGAACAAAGACAGTGGGTGGTCTTGCAATTTTTAGAGGAAATATAAAAAATATCAGTTTATAGCAAACATCTTTCAAGAGAGATTTATGGTTTATCTCCTTTCCTCCGAAGGTATACGCGAAGTAAGGCGAAAAGACTAATTACTGTCGCAAGCGATAGTTACAACAAGGCACACTTTTCTCCAGCCATTTCTGCAACAAGTCCGCCAACTCCACATTGTTCTTCTCGGCAAAGAGGAAGTGACTGTTGCCCATGATGCCAATGTCCGGCAGAACTACGAGTTTGGCGTTCCCACCATGACGATTGATGCATGTCACGAACATCCTGGCCATTTCCAGACGCACTCTCCAATGATCTTTTGCCCAATCGGAGCTTGGCTTTGTAGGGATGTTGTCGCCATAATAGATGATAATCGGTATGCGTGTTAGGGCGGCGAAGGCCTCGGCATTGATCTGTTTCGCCTCCAAAATGCCGTAAGAGTCATTGCACTTGATGGGCGCTGGAACTTCGCCCTCGGGAAACACGAAGTCGCTGCCCGGTTCATAGGCTGCTATTGCCTTAATGTGCGGATTCTTGATGGCAGTAAGCCAGCCAGGCCCGCCACCTTGCGAGTGAGTCACAAGGATGCCGTCACCTATCTTGTCGAACACAGCTGACATGGCGTTGGCTATCTCCTCCGGGGCATAATCACCAGTGTTGGGGGTTATCTGGCGGAAGAACTGGTCGAGACTCGCTGAATCGTCGGGGAACTGGCTACCTGCATAGAGATTAGGCCAATGTCCCATACGGAAATTTTCAAACCAATACTGGTCTTGCGGAGTGGCCGGAATAGAAGCCGACACGGTGGATTGTCCTGCCCGTCCGCGACGAGGCTGGTCAACAATGTAGGTACTATAGCCACGGCGAAGAAAGAGTGTGCCGAAGCCATCGCGTCCGTCCGGAGTTGTTTCCCAAGTCTTGCCGGACTGACCCGCACCATGGAGGAATACTATCGGATATGGACGCGCGTTGATGGGTATCTGATAGGAAACATATGCATGGTCGCCATGCATTGTCTGACCTTGCGGATTGGTCTGATCTGTAGTATCGTACACGCCGTCAGCTTTCTCGACAGTCCCGCCAGCAAGAAAACTACCCAGAGACATGATTACAATAGGCGCGTTTGCAGCCTGCTCTTGCGCGGAGATAATAATTGCAAAAAATAATGCTAAACAGGAAATGAGTAATTTCTTCATTTTTGAGATATTGATTTTATTGTGACAGTTCTGCTTTTTTCGTTGTATTAACGAGTATTGCTCCGAAACTGAGCAAGACAAACAGCAGCATAATCCAAGACATCGTAAAAGGAGTCCCGGTAGAGAACGCGGCGAGCAACAACGACGACACGATGCCACTGCCGTATTGCAAGGCTCCCATCAATGCCGCCGCCGAACCGACCATGTCTGATGGCACAGCATCAAGGGCGGCTGCGTTTGTGCACGAGGCAATGATGCCGTTCATACTGAAGACCACGAACACGAAGCATATAATGCCTATGATGCCACCCCATCCCGTAATTGCAGATAAGAGAAGTCCAGCCCCTCCGATGATGGCGATTGAGATTGCACACAGCAACAGGCGGTCTAGCGAATAGCGTGTAACCATCTTACGATTGAACAAGCCGAGTGCTGACACGCCTATCATATTCACCCCAAAGAGCAGTCCATAGTATCTTGCGTCAACATGAAAATATGTGATGTAAACAAAAGGGGAACCGGCTATGAAGGCATAGATGGCGACATAAAAGAATGCCACGCTCAATGTGTATGACATATAGGGCTTATTGCCGGCAAGACGTAAATAGCAAGTGAACTCACGAACAAAGGAAGCATTGACACGCTTCTCCTCTGGTAGTGTTTCCGGTAGGAAGAACACCGCCACGAAAAGTATCGTGCTCAGAACTGCCATCAGCCAGAATATGGCTCTCCACGACCAGATGTCCTGCAAGAATCCTCCTGCAACAGGGGCTATTATCGGAGCAAGAGCCAATATTGTCATCAATGTAGAGAGCATTCTTGCTGCCTCCGTGCGCCCGTAAAGGTCGCGTACCATTGATCGAGAGAGCATTGGCCCGACACAGGCTCCTGTCGCCTGAAACACCCTCCATATTACAATCTCCGTGATGGATGAGGACAAAGCGCAACCTATCGTGCCGATGGCGAATATCGCCATACCTATGAACAGGGGCTTTTTACGGCCAATGCTGTCGCTGACGGGACCCCAAACCAACTGTGCTAAGGCAAATCCAACGAGAAAGCCGGTTATTGTCAGTTCTACATTTCCTCCAAGATCTGTCTCCATGACGGGCATCGCCGGCAGGTAGATGTCGGTGGAAAGCGTGGTGCATCCCATCAGTCCGCTAAGTATCAGCATGAACAGCCATTTTCGCTTTATATTGTCCTGTTGCTTCATCGTGTTTTTTTTCGACAAAGTTATAATCAGAATGACAATACTCGCTTTCACATATTTCGCCAGAGGTTTCACAAAAACATGAAAAATAGGGCCATTATCAATGATAAATCCATTATCTTTGTCGCATGGACAAAAGAATTTTGCATTCAACGGATTTCCATACAATATCCGACTCTTCACTTAAGGGATATTGTATTCACGTGGTGTGTCTGACGGGTGAGGCTACCTTTGCCTATAACAAGCGGGACTTTGCCGTCCATAAGAATGATGCACTTGTCATTTCCCATCCCGAAGACGTGGTTATAAACACTGTAGGCGCCGACTTGAATGTGGTGGTCGTGGCAGCTCCGGCTAAATATCTATATAGCCTGCTTCCGTCAGTCAACTATGGCGTGAGCGGGAGAATAAGCCTGTATGACAATCCGGTCATACCACTGTCTGAAGAACACGCACAGCAGCTGCTTAAAGACTTCGACAATTTGATAGAACGTATCCCCGACACCAGTCATACGTTCTATTCGGAAATTATCGGAAGCTTGTTATTGACAATGATTTACGATATCTATTATTTCCACGCCCTCATACACGATACGCAAGCAACGACCGACCGCAAAGCTTACGTCGTCAAGGAACTTATCTCAAAACTCGAGAGAGGGACATCCCGGCAGCACCGCGAGGTGGCGTATTATGCGGAGAGGCTCAATGTCACACCGAAATACCTTACCGAGACAATTAAAAGAGTGACTGGCAACAGCGTCACATTCCTTATAGACCGCTACACGGTACCAATACTGAAGGAACTTCTCAACAATCCCGACCTGTCCATATCGCAAATAGCCGAACGTATGTGTTTCTCGTCGCTGTCTTATTTCAGTCGATACGTCACGAAACACCTCGGAATGTCGCCGGCAAGGTACAGGGCGACACTGGCTGCGCAAAACAGCAGGGCATCAACGAATACGCAACTATAAGAGAAAGTACAACACACAAGTCGCAGCTATTAAGAATTTCCCAGGCTTCCGAAATGTCCGAAATCAAGGAAACAGACCGGACCGAAACTTCATGCAATAAGATACTCAATGAAGCCCTATATTGAACAGCAACAGATGACTTGCTACCCTCTGTATGCTATTCAATAGACGCGTTGCTTATTTCTGATTTGATATTCTTTCCAATCGTGATGTGATGCCCAGCTTATACGCTTCCTTGCTCTCGTCATCCAGAAACGACAGGTCAATCATGTCGTGGAATTTAGGCAGGAGTTTTCTGTACTTTTCGATCATATTGTCAAATACCTTAGGTGCAATGCCTGAAAGTGTCATGGCTCTGACGAAATCGCTTTTCGATATCCGCTTCTTCCGTCCGTTGAGTGTGAGCGCCATTTCTTCTGTGTCTTTCGGATTTGCCATTGAGACATTTAGAAGCTGTTTTGAATTGTTTGAAATGTTCTTTGAGGTGAAAAAATCTTCATTTTCTTCCCGCTTCTTCAGTCAGATAGCACCGCTATCTTCCTTGGAAGAAGCGGTCGAACCTGAAGTTTTTCACTCTCAAACCTTCAAACAAACAAATCAAAACAGCTTCTAAGTATTTCGAAAATTTTATGGTTGCAACCGAAACCGGTGTGACTTCACTACGCGCGGTCGTTCCGGGTGTAGCCATATCGATGCACCGGAGCCAGTAGGGTGGTGATGGATGATTGTGTGGCTGTGAATATTAGTTAACACCCTCGAAATTAATCAATTATAATAATTTCAAAATCCTTGAATTGCTATTTGATTTTATTGTACTCCTCGTTGCAGACAGGCTCCAGCCACTCGTTGGAAGTATTCTCTCCTTGGATTTCGAAGGCAAGGTGGGCGAACCAGCTGTCTTTTGATGCGCCATGCCAATGCTTTACATTTGCAGGTATATGGATAACTGTGCCCGGAAGAATTTCTTGGGCAGCTTTCCCTTCCTCCTGATACCAGCCACGTCCGGCTATGCCTATCAGCATTTGTCCGCCACCCGTTGTAGCATGGTGTATGTGCCAGTTGTTACGGCAGCCTGGCTCGAATGTGACATTGAAGAAAGGTATCTGGCTGTCTGATATTTGGGCCAGATAACTGCGGCCCGTGAAGAATTTGGCGTAAGCGGTGTTTGGTTCGCCGATAGGGAAAACCATCTCACGCTGGAATGCAGCCTTGGCGTCATCGCCTTTTACATCGTCGTTCCACACTTCTTTTGCAAGGTTGAAGGCAGTCCAACCTTTAGGCCAGCCTGCGTAAAAGGCGATATGTGTAATTATCTCTGCAATTTCAGTACGGGTGATGCCGTTGTCCTTCGCTGACTGCAAGTGATACTTCAGTGATCTGTCTGCAATGCCTTGGCTGATAAGAGCCGTGATTGTCACCATGCTGCGGTCTCGAAGTGATAGGAGATCGCTACGGCTCCATACCTCCCCGAAAAGAATGTCGTCGTTGAGATGAGCAAACTTCGGGGCAAATTCGCCCAGCTGGGCTTGTCCTGCCGTCTGTACTGTTTTCTGCCGTGCCATGAGATTGTGCGAAAATATTGTTAAAACCCTAGTTTCTTTAGCCATTGACCCACCTTGGAAAGGTCCTTGCGGCTCTCATGCCCGTAAATGCTGAACGCATCTCTGAACTTTGCATTCGGATATAATTTCTTAAGGTCATTTACCACATTGCCGAGCCCGCTGCCCTCGTGAGTCGTAAACGGAATGATAGTCTTGCCATTCAGGTCATACTTGTCGAAAAACGTGAACATCACCTGCGGGTACGTTCCCCACCATACGGGGCCACCGATGAAAACGGTCTCATATTTGTCAATGTCAATGCCGCCCTTGAAAGCAGGTTTTTCGTTTCTTTTCAATTCTTCTTTGGCAAGTTTCGTGAGCTCGTTATAAGGCATGTCATAATTTTTCTCCGCCACGATTTCAAACTCATCACCACCAGTTACCCTCTGAATTTCATCGGCTACAAGTTTTGTATTGCCTACCTTGACATTGCCGACGGCATAGTTCTCCCCGGCATGAGAGAAGAATACGATTAACACTTTACTGTCCATAATTGATTCTCCTTTAGATTCTGACTTGGATTGCCCGTTGCAAGAAACTGTGACTGCTATTGCGGCCATAACCATTGTTAAACATTTGGATAAAACTTTCATAATATTACTTTTTGCAAAAGTAATAGTTGTCGACGATACTGATGTTACCCAATTTTCAGTATAATTTACCAATTTCCCTTATTTTGGAAGCCCATGTCGAGCGGAAGAAAAGCAAAAGCGACTACATACTGGATACCTGCTCCACAGACGAATAGGTAGTTTCAGTAGTTTCAATAGTATACGTATTTCCCATAAACGAAAACTGCACCATGTCTACGTGTAACAGTTTATGAATGTGGTACCATCCTTTTATATTTTGCTTTTAGCCTTTCATATATTTCCGTACAAAGCGGTATTACAGAAATGTGTGAAAGTCTTGTGGTCTTTTGTGTAATATACAAAAGCATAACTTACGATAAATTTGCAATCGAAAAGCTGTACAAACGGTCTTATCGACTATGCGATGGCATCAGAGAGAAGGATTCTCCTCCTATCATGCTGACAATTTTTGATATGGAGCATATGGGAAATACAGTATGGCTGAAAATATACATTTAACAAATATAGCAGTATGAAGAAAATAATAATTAGTTTAATCGCATTAATGACAGTAACAATTATGCAAGCACAACTAACAGTAAATCAGACATATCTGACGCTGAACAACGGCGTTCAGATGCCGCAGTTCGGAATCGGCGTATATTGCATCGCCGACGGTGAAGACACCTACAACTCCGTATTGACCGCCCTGAAGTGCGGCTATCGTCACATCGACACCGCACATGCCTATCAGAACGAGCGCAGTGTGGGACACGCAGTGAAGGACAGCGGCATCGACCGTTCTGAGATTTGGATTACCAGCAAGCTCTGGCCCAATGAGTATGGTGAGGGCAAGACCCTGAAGGCCATCGACCGTATGTGCGGTCGCCTGGGCGTAGATTACATCGACCTCGTATATTTCCACCAGCCAATAGGCGATTACGTTGGCGGTTGGAAGGAAATGGAGAAAGCATTGGAGAGTGGCAAGGTACGTGCCATCGGCATTTCCAATTTCGATGTGAACGACAGCATCTGGAACTCGCTCGTGGAAACAGCCCGTATAAAGCCTCAGATGGTGCAGATAGAGTGTCATCCTTATGCGCAGCGCGAGCACTGGCAGCAGATGGCAAAGAAGCACAATATCCAGATAGAGTGCTGGTTTCCGCTGGGCGGACGCGAATCGAAGGGTGAACTCTTGCGAGACCCAGTAATCAATGAAATAGCCAAAGCACATGGCAAGAGTGCCGCGCAAATCATCATCCGCTGGCACATGCAGATGGGATTCTCTGTAATTCCAGGAGCTTCAAACCCAGACTATATCCACGAGAACATCGAAACCTTCGACTTCGCACTTTCCAACTACGAGATGCATCGCATTCACGAACTCAACAAAGAGAAGCGATACTTCAATATGCCGTATGAAGATCAGGTGAAGTGGTTCTCTCAGTTTAATCCGACAGACTAATAATTTGTAATCAAAGGTACTAATGATATAAGTACTATGAGAAAGAATGTATTTATCTGGATAACCCTTTGCCTATCGGTAGTTACTCTCGCCTGCGAGAGTAACAATCCGGAGGTGAACGACACCACAGGTTCTACGGAACAGACGGGTGGCAATAGTAATGGTAATGATAATGCTACATCAGGAAAACGGTCGCTTGTAGTTTACTTCTCGCGTGCTGGTGAAAACTGGCAGGTGGGCAATGTAGAACGTGGCAATACTGCCATCATGGTGGACTACATCAAGGAACTTGCCAATGTTGACGTGTTCGAGATAGTACCGGAAACGCCCTATCCTGAAGACTACATGGAGTGCGTCAGATACGTCAATGATATTGAGATTCCGCAGAACCTTCGCCCTGCCTATAAAGGTGATGCAGAGAACCTCGCAAGCTACGATAACATCTTTATCGGCGGTCCCATCTGGAACGGACAGCCACCAATGATTATCCGCACGTTCATCGAAGCACATCAGAGTGAACTCAGCGGCAAGACCTTCATCCCTTTCGTCACGCACGGTGGTAGCGGCGTGAGCAGTTACTCTTCGCTAATACGCAGCTATTTCCCTAACGCCAAGCAGCTTGAATCACTCGGTATTGCTGGTACAGACATCCGATCAAGTGCATCGAAAACCAGAGTGGAGAACTGGCTGAAGCACATTGGCCTGGACAAGGAACCGACAAGTACAGACTCAGGCAACGATATGGAAAAAGCAAGAGAGGAAATACTACAGTATCTAAGTGGATGGTGTAATGCTATGGTAGATGCCGATACTGGGAAGCTGGGCAGAATGTTGGCCGATGACATCATCTTGCGTCACATTACAGGACAGACACAGACCAAGCAGGAGTGGCTCGACGAGGTGAGCGGCGGCTCTATGGACTATCACAAGATAGAGCGACGCGACGTAAACATCAAGTTCATCAACAGCGAGACAGCAGACATTTCGTTCACCTCTATCATAACTGCTACCATCTGGGGCAGTAACGGCACATGGACGCTCCATAACAAGATGCGTTTGGCCCGTATCAACGGACGCTGGATAAGGGTAAAAGACGACTATGCCCGCGCCTAATATACACTCTATGAAGTTTCAACTTTAATATGAAAAGAATGATACTTACGACTTTAATTACTGGATTATTACTGATGTGTGGTTGCCTGAATTCTGAACAGGATGTTCAAAACAAACCGATTCAGAATAAAGACAACAATACGGAAATAACCATAGAATTACTCTATATGGGACAGGCTAGCCTGCGTATCGTGACGGAAACGAACAAGGTTATCTATATTGATCCCTATGCCGGTGAATATCAACTTGCTGCAGATCTGATACTCGTTACGCATGAGCATTACGACCATAATGCCATAGAACGCGTACAGAACCGACAACCCGATTGTCGGGTAATTCGTAGCCGGGATGCTATTATCGATGGCAAGCATCAGACGTTTGAACTTGGATATGTACGAGTGGAGGCGGTGGAAGCTGGCTTCAACCGATATCACGATGTCCGCCAGTGTGTTGGTTATGTGTTGACATTTGCCAACGGACGGAAGGTTTACATATCGGGAGACACTTCTACTACCGACCAAATGCACGAGATGTCGGATATGCACATCGATTACGCTTTTCTTTGCACAGACGGAGTTTATAATATGGGGAACGAGGAGGCGGCTCGTGCCGCAGAGATAATAGGTGCACGCCATAATATACCCTACCATAACAGCACTACCGGCAAAGGCGAAATGTTCAGTCTTGATGCCGCCGAACGTTTCGCAGCACCCAATAAGCTAATTGTTCGACCGGGAGAAACAATTACAATAGAATAATAAAACAGCGTATTCTGCACGACCTTTCATTCTGAATCATCTGTTCGGAGAACTTGCTCCAGACGGCAAGTTAAAAAAAGTGAAGGATTCAGCATACCATTCCTAATATGCAATAAGCTAATATTACGAGATATAAATTATTAATTTAAAAAAGAAAGAACAATGAAAAAGTTAAATGCAATTCTATTTGTGAGTCTTGTGTTGCTGTGTGGTTGCGGCCATGAAAATGCTGAGGCTCACGAGTCTGAAAAACCTGGAGAAGAAAATCCAGGAGGGAGCAACGACAAAGATGATGAAAACGGAAACACGAATAACGTCAATCCGTTTAACTTCGAGACTCGTACTGTTCTACTGAACAGTGGTTACGAAATGCCTATTTTCGGCATAGGAACCTACTTGCTTTCTGCTGCACAAGCAGAAGAATCTGTGTACAATGCCTTGAAAATCGGTGTCCGCCTTTTCGATACGGCTGACATTTACGGAAACGAACGTGGCGTTGGACGCGGACTTCAACGTGGCATGAGGGATTTCGGGATTAAGCGTGAAGAAATATTCGTAACGACGAAACTCTGGACATCAGATTTTTATCGTGCGGATGAAGAGGTTGACGAGCGTCTTGAACGACTCGGACTCGATTATATCGACTTGTTGCTGTTGCACCATACCGCGCCTGATGACGAGCATGCTTATCAGGCTATGGAACGAGGCGTGGCGGCTGGGAAAATCCGTTCTATAGGTATCTCGAATTTCTATGAATCCGATATTGACCGCTTGATGAAAATTGCCAAAATAAAACCAGCCGTCATCCAAAACGAACTCCATCCGTATTTTCAGGAACGTTCAGTTAAGGAGCACATCGCACCGTTGGGTACGGTCATGGAGTCGTGGTTCCCTCTTGGCGGACGCGGCACGGGTATTCGTACACTTTCCAAACACGAGGTTATAACCGAAATAGCTTCGGCACATGGAAAATCTCCTTATCAGGTTCTTATTCGCTGGCACTTGCAGAGTGGCAACATTGCCATTCCAGGTTCATCTAATGCCGCACACATTGCTGAGGATTACGATGTCTTCGACTTTGAACTGACACCAGATGAAATGAAACGAATCAATGACCTCGACTGCAAGCACCGGTTTGCGAATTATTAAAATCACGTTAATTTACTCTCTCATCTTTAGTCGATTTCTCTGATGAGCTTGGCGGGATTACCACCGACAATAGTGTTCGGTGCCACGTTCTTGGTAACTATAGCACCGGCTGCCACCACGGCATTTTCGCCCACAGTAACTCCAGGCAGGATGGTTGCACCTGCACCAATCCATGCATTACGGCAAATGTGGACGGGCTTGCACACCAGCACATATCGGTCGTGAATATCGTGGTTATTGCTGATGAGCTGAACGTTGGCGGCAATCATTACACCCTCGTCGAGGGTAATTCCGCCACGGCTCATCATCAGGCAATTGTTCATGATGAGTACTTCATCTCCAATATTAACTTTGTGGAAGCACACGCCTGTAAGTCCTGGCATAATGCGAACACCGGCACCAATATGATCACCGAACAACTCCTTTACCAGATGGTCGTACTCCTCCGTATAGGGCATCGTCTGATTCAGTCTGAACAACACCTGTGCCTGTCGCACTCCCTCGCTCATCTCCTCTGGAGTGAGCTCTCTTGAATCTACTCTAATTTCATCCATTGTATATTGGTTTTGTTTTAAAAAAAGATAGCGCGAAGGTAAAGAGAAAGTAGTTATCTCGCATTACATTTTTTCCTCAAACATTTCATATATTGCAGGAATATTGGCACATAGCCACGCAAAATGAATCAGATAAAGCGAGAATATCTTCCGAAATACAGGTATAAAGGTTATTGATGAAAACTATTACTTTTGCCGGCAAAAGACTGCTGGTTTGCCCACCTCGCCTTTGAAATACCTGGTGAGGACACCTCCAACGAGTGGCTGGAAGCGGTAAGTGATGAGGAATATAACGAGATAAAATAGCTACAAGATTTTACTCAAGTTTCGCAAGTGAGTATTATATGAGACAAAAAGGAGATGGTTTGGGCTGGTTGTGAATGATATTTTCATTTTGCTTCATCACTTGGATTGTCCGTCAGCTTCCGCCTGTATTCAGATGGGGATACGCCCAGCATCTTCCTTACGAATCGGGTGAAGTGGGCAGGATTATAGAAATTCAAGCGATCGGATATTTCCGAAAGTGTCATATCCGGTTTTTTCAGGAGCGAAACGATTTCCTGTGTGGCATATCCGTTTATCCAGTAGGAGGCGGGTTTGCCGCTGCCCTTTTTCACTACCTCGGAAAGGTACTTTGCAGAAACGCACAATTTGTCGGCATAGAAAGCGACTTCTCTTTCTGATGAGGAATACTGGCGTACCAAGTCCATGAAACGGTGAAAAATACTGGCGGACAGGTTGCTCAACTCCTCCTGCCGGTTGATGGCTTCTTCATAGACATTCCATAAGTCGAAGAGGAAAATCTGCAATGTCCGGCCCAATATCTCCCGACGGAAAATATTGCTTTCCGATAATCTTTGTCTAATCAAATCGAAATCAGTCTGCAGTAATCGTCTCTCTTTTTCATCCAGACGGAACACCGGATTCTCCTTGATGAAAACATATGCTTTCGTCGCCCATACGACCTCCGGATTATTCTCTATCAGAAAGTTACGTTCCACCAAGAGGATGTCGGCATCGAAGTCGGATGAATAATCGGTGTCATAAATATCAGAACCGATCTGCCATATCGCCCAATCTCCCGCCTCCATCACATATCTCTTTTCCATCAGGGAAAACTGGGCTTTCCCGGCGTGACAGAGTATGTGCACATGATACTTTCCCCTATAGTCAGACAGCAGGCAGTGGTCTGTCTGCGTGTTGAACAAGATTATGTCATCTTCACGAAATACCATAACAATTATTACAAATGTCCGATTTCCTTTCACGGTTTCCCAAATATAAGCTAAAAACAGAAATATGTGAAAGAATAGCAGTAAAAAATATTAAATGTGGCAACTGAAAAATAATGATTTTTGCAGTCGTTGGAAACATCCTATAAGTCTCACGATTATGTTACGAAAACTAAGATTGACTTTAGCCCTTGTGGTGTTCGTGCTCATTACGGGGCTGTTCCTCGATTTCACGGGGACACTGCATGCGTGGCTGGGTTGGCTGGCAAAGATACAGTTCCTGCCTGCTTTGCTGGCATTGAACCTGGCGGTTGTGTTTTTCTCGTCGTCCTTACGCTGTTATTCGGGCGAATCTATTGCTCTGTCATCTGCCCGCTTGGAATTTTCCAGGACATCGTCTCATGGCTGAGCGGAAGACGGAAGAAAAAGAAGTACCGTTTTTCCTATTCTCCGGAAGTGAAGTGGTTGAGGTATAGTGTGCTCGCAATTTTTCTGATTGCCTTGGCTGCAGGAGTCGGCTCGTTGGTGGCATTGTTGGCCCCATATAGTTCCTATGGCCGCATTGCACAGAATCTCTTCTCACCTGTTTACATCCTTGGAAACAACTTGCTTGCATATTTCTCTGAGCGCATCGGAAGTTATGCCTTTTACGGAAAGGAAGTATGGCTGCGCAGCCTGCCGACATTCATTATTGCCGCATGTACATTCGCGATAATCGTGGTTCTGGCATGGAAGAACGGCAGAACATACTGCAACACGATATGCCCGGTGGGTACCATTTTGGGACTCATCTCCCGGTTTTCCCTGCTTCATCCGGTAATCGATACTGCCAAATGCAAGAATTGCAGTCTTTGTTCCCGTCAATGCAAGGCAGCTTGTATCGACTACAAGAACCATAACATTGATTATAGCCGCTGCGTATCCTGCATGGATTGCATTGACAGCTGCAAACACGATGCTTTGCACCTGCAATGGCGATGGAAGAAAGACGTGGCCCCACATGAAGAAAAAAAGGACATGAGAGTCACACAAGAGCAGATTGACTCCGCGCGTAGGACATTTCTTGTCGGAACGGCAATGGTGACGACATCGATGGCATTGGCTCAGGAAAAGAAGAAGGTGGATGGCGGGTTGGCCGTCATCGAAGATAAGATTGCTCCGAAACGGACAACTCCGCTGACACCTCCGGGATCCGTCTCTGCTGATAATATGGCCCATCACTGCACAGCCTGTCAGCTTTGCGTGGCGGAATGTCCCAATGACGTGCTTCGTCCATCTACTGATTTAATGAAACTCATGCAGCCGACAATGTCATACGAAAAGGGATACTGTCGTCCTGAATGTACGAGGTGCAGCCAGGTTTGTCCTGCAGGTGCGATACTTCCGATTACCCGCGCAGAGAAGTCTGCCATCCAGATAGGCCATGCTGTCTGGATAAAGAAGAATTGCATTCCGCTGCGGGATGGTGTGGAATGTGGAAATTGCGCACGTCACTGTCCGACGGGAGCGATAACGATGATCCCGTCGAATGCTTTGAATCCCGATTCTCCTAAAGTCCCGGCAGTAAACACGGAAAGATGCATCGGCTGCGGAGCGTGTGAAAACCTATGTCCGGCGCGTCCGTTCAGCGCGATCTATGTGGAAGGGCACGAAATGCACCGTATTGTCTAATTCATAATGAACTCGAAAATGGCTAAAGATATAAACAGGAGGAATTTCCTTAAAGTATTGGGAGGAAGCACGGTCGCGGCTTCAGCATTGTTAACGGCCTGCAAAGGATTGAATAAGGGTAAAACATCTGCCGGGCAGGAACCTGAGAACGGTAAGATGACATATCGCACCAATCCTAAGACCGGAGAGAAGGTGTCAATCCTCGGTTATGGAATGATGCGTCTGCCTGTGGTAGGCGGCGGAACAGAACGCGACCATCCGGATGCGGATATTGACCAGGAAATGGTAAACCGCCAGATAGACTATGCTTTGGAACATGGCCTGAATTACATTGACACATCTCCTGCCTATTGCAAGGGACGATCGGAACGGGCAACCGGCATAGCCCTGCATCGTCACGACCGCTCGGAATATTTCATTGCCACTAAACTGTCCAATTTCTCTCCGGCGACGTGGAGCAGGGAGGCATCCATCGAAATGTTCGAGAATTCCCTTCGCGAATTGCAGGTGGACTATGTGGATTACCTGCTGTTGCACGGCATAGGAATCGGCATTGACGGTATGGCGGAATTCTACCATCGCTACATCGACAATGGAGTTCTCGACTGGCTGGTGGAACAGCGCGAAAAAGGCCGCATCCGCAACCTCGGTTTTTCGTACCATGGTGATATCAATGTCTTTGACCTTGCCCTCCGGTGGCATGATGAAGGCCGTTATCATTGGGACTTCGCCCAGATCGAGATGAACTATCTGGACTGGAATTACGCCGATGAAATAAACGCGCGGAATACTGATGCCGTCTATCTGTATGGAGAATTGCGCAAGCGTAATATCCCGGCAACCATCATGGAACCGTTGCTTGGCGGACGTCTTGCCAATGTTCCCGACAATATCGTGGCTAAGATGAAGCAGCGTGAACCTGAAAACAGCGTTGCAAGCTGGGCATTCCGTTTTGCCGGAACGCCTGAAGGTGTCCTGACCGTGCTCAGCGGCATGACTTATATGGAAAATCTCAGGGAAAACCTTTGCACTTTCTCTCCATTGCATCCGATAAGTGAGGAAGAAAATGCTTTCCTTATGGAGATCGCAGATGACATCTATAATCTGAAAACCATTCCATGCAATGAATGCAACTATTGTATGCCTTGTCCTTACGGCATCAATATCCCAGCGGTATTCTCCCATTACAACAAATGCATAAAGGAAGGCAATATGCCGAACAAAGGGAATCAGCATCCTGATTACCAGCGTGCGAGGCGAGCTTTTCTTATCGGATATGACCGGGATGTGCCGCGCCTGCGCCAGTCCAACCACTGCATAGGTTGCGGTCAATGTGTCACTCATTGTCCACAACGAATAGAAATTCCGGCAGAGATGCGTAGAATTGACAAGTTCGTAGAACAATTGAAGCAAGATGTGTAATGGAGAAACTGATTGAAATGCTGCGCAACGGGGGATATTCTCTTGTCATTGACAATGGAACTGTCAGTACTTTTGACGGCAGAGGCGTGTCGGATTTGTTTCGGTTGTTGGAGACGGCCCCGATATTTTTGAATGGAGCCCTGGCCGCGGACAAGGTGGTAGGCAAAGCTGCTGCCGCATTGATGGCATTGGCAAAAGTCAAGGAAGTTTATGCCGAAGTTATCAGCCGGCCGGCGTTGGAACTGCTGGAAAGCAACCGGATCCGGGTAACCTATGGCGAAGTGGTCCCAAATATCATCAACAGGACAGGTACCGGAATATGCCCGCTTGAAACACGTTGTATGGGATGTGTGACATTGGCAGACTGTTTCATGCAGATAGTGGTTTTTATGGAAGAAATGAAAAATAACAAGAAATGAAAAGAAGAATTGTTGCATTGTCAATATTGGCGATGCTCCCTTGTCTAGGGAATGCGCAGGAGGCCGGCGCCTTGAGAGATACGCTTTCAGAAAAGAAATACAGCATTGACGAAGTGGTGGTTACCGGCACCCGCAATGCCACGGACGTGCGGCATTTGTCGCAGACGGTGTCGGTGGTCAACCGAGAAAGGATAGAACAGACGATGCGTCCGTCATTATTGCCGGTACTTACGGAGAATGTGCCCGGACTTTTTACGACAAGTCGCGGCGTGATGGGATACGGCGTGTCTGGCGGTGCTGCGGGCGGCATCTCGTTGCGCGGACTGTCCGGAGGCAGTGCCAGGCTGATGGTGCTTATCGACGGTCATCCTCAGTATGCCGGCATCTTCGGGCATCCGATAGCCGATGCATACCAGTCTTTGCTTGCCGATAAAGTCGAGGTGCTTCGCGGACCTGCATCTGTGCTGTACGGCTCCAATGCCATGGGGGGAGTTATCAATATCGTTACCCGCAGAATGCACGAAGATGGCATAAAGACCAGTCTCCATACAGGTTACGGCTCATATAATACATTGGAAACGGAACTTACAAACAGCATCCGCAAAGGCCGTTTCTCAAGTGTAGTCAGCGGCTCCTATAACCGTACTGACGGACATCGCGAGAATATGCCCTTCGAGCAGTACGGCGGCTATGCCAAACTCGGCTATGAACTGACCGGCAACTGGAGTACCTATGCCGATGTGAATGCGACTCATTTCAATGCTACATATCCAGGTCCTGTATCTGCGCCTCTTCTCGAAGGAGACCAGCGTATCACTCGTGGCGTGACCTCCTTTGCTCTGGAAAGCCATTACGACAGGACATCCGGTGCATTAAGTTTCTTCTATAACTGGGGTAATCACTGGATCAACGACGGTTACACCCCGAGTAAAGGTGAGTCGCCTCAGAATGGCCGTTTTAATTCACGAGACGATATGATGGGCATTTCGCTATACCAGAACACTCGGTTTTTCAAGGGAAACCGTATTACATTAGGAGTGGATTGGTTCCGTTACGGCGGAAAAGCCTGGACGAAATTTGTAAAAGGCGAGAATGCCGGTACTCAGAGGGATCTGGTCGACAAGCACGAGAATGAACTGGCAGGTTATGTCGACTTGAGGCAGAACATAGGTAACTGGCTTACTTTCAATGCTGGATTGCGTGTGGACCATCATTCCCGTGTCGGCACCGAATGGGTCCCTCAGACAGGACTTGCCTTCCATCTTCCTCATGGTGTGGAATTGAAAGCATCGGCGACCAAGGGCTTCCGCTATCCTATTCTTAGGGAAATGTATATGTTCCCGCCGCAGAATCCTGACCTGGAGCCGGAGTCAATGTGGAACTACGAACTGGCACTCACCCAGAGTTTGCTCTCCGGCCGTCTCTCATATGGAGTAAATCTCTTCTATATTGACGGAAATAATCTTATAATGACACTGCCGAACCCCAATGGTAGCGGAATGCTTAACCAGAACTCCGGCAGCATTGACAATAAGGGCGTTGAACTACAGGCATCTTATCGTATCAGTACTCATTGGTCAGCTGATGCCAACTACAGTTTCCTTAACATGAAAAATCCTGTCTTGGCGGCTCCTGAACACAAGATGTACGTCGGAGGTGCATTCTCGCAAGGCCGCTGGAACATATCGACCGGACTCATGTATATAAACGGACTCTACACTGCAGTAAATCCTGATGCGACAGAAAATTATGTCCTGTGGAATGCAAGCGCGTCGTTCAGTGTAATCAAATGGCTGGCAATCTGGGCGCGCGGCGAAAATCTTCTTGCTCAGAAATATGAAATCAATGCCGGTTATCCTATGCCTCGCGCGACAGTTATGGGTGGAATCAATATTAACATCTAAATAACAAGAATATGCAAACAACAACTGTAAAACTATATCAGTGGGGTTATGATGAGGCCAGAACTTATTTGGCTGCATTGGCTTTCATTCTCGGCAATATTGTCTTGCCTCAGCTTTTCCATCTCGTGCCTCAAGGCGGTGTTACATGGCTGCCGATATATTTCTTTACCTTGGTCGGCTCATACAAATATGGGTGGCGAGTGGGACTTCTTACAGCCGTATTTTCGCCACTGGTAAATTCCATATTGTTCGGAATGCCTCATGCAGCCGCCCTTCCGGCTATATTGCTGAAGTCCGTCCTTTTAGCTATTATATGCGGATTAGTGGCGTCACGTTTCCGCAAAGTGTCCATAAAGTTGCTCGTTCTTGTAGTATTGTCTTATCAGATTGTCGGAACCTTGGGCGAATGGGCCATGAAAGGCGACTTCTTGCTTGCTATACAAGATTTCAGAATCGGCATTCCCGGAATGTTGCTTCAAGTGTTCGGTGGGTGGGTTCTCATTAAAGCCCGGAAGAACTAAATTTTTCCGCCGTCAATGTCAATGCTTTAGAGAATATTCTTCTTGTATAGTTCGCGCACCCTGGACACTTCGTCGGAAACCTGGTCATGTTGGATCTGAAGCGCCTCGACACCCAGTTTGTAATCGGCGTCATCCAGCGAGGCTATCAGTTGCCCCTCTCTGACATACTCACCTTCCTTGACATTGATTTGCGCGATCTGACCCGCGGTCTTGAAGGCTGCGTTGTGTATCCTGATGAAGAGCGGCTCCATGCAAATTATGCACAACCTCAAGGAATACACCATCTCCAAGAACGATGTTTTCGTGGTGATGCCAAGGCTCTTCTCCAGTCACATAAATATTCAATCCAGGAAATAAGCTGGAAACTGAATTTCGCCAACCAGTCCTTCTTCGGGACGTGGTTCAAAAAAGCCGCGGGGATGTCCCCACGGCAATATTGTGCGTATTTCTCGGTTTAGATGTTCCCTCTACTTCGCGAAGACCATCTCGTCCAGCAGGTGGCCGGCGCCGGCGAGCTTGTCTATCGTGAACAGGACATAGCGGATGTCAAGCGAGATGTTGCGGCAGTAGTCCGGGTCGAAGACGATGTCACTCATCGTGCCTTCCCAGACGCGGTCGAAGTTGATGCCTATCAGGTTGCCGTCCTCATTTATTACAGGGCTTCCTGAGTTGCCTCCTGAAGTGTGGTTGGTGGCGATGAAGCAGACAGGGACGGTCTGTCTTCCGTTTGCTCCGGGGATCGCCCATCTTCCATAGTCCTTCGCTGCATAGATGTCGCGCAGTCTCTGAGGAATGTTATAGTCGAAAATCTCAGGATTGTCCTTTTCCATTATTCCCTCAAGGGTGGAAAGCGGCTTGTAGTAGGCCCCGTCCGCAGGGGAGTAGCCGCCGATGCTTCCGTAAGCCACTCTCAGGGTGAGGTTCGCGTCCGGGTAGAAAGCCTTTTCAGGTTCAAACTCCATCTGTCCTCTCATGTAATCTCTGTAAAGGAGTGTAATCTCCTGGCTCAGACGCTTTTCGGAAGGATACACATCGCTTGTGTACCATTTCCTGAACTCATTCGCGAACCTTACCGCAGGGTCGGCGTACATGGCGGCGGAATCCGAGGCCTCAAGCTTCGCGACCTTTTCAGCATCGGCGAAAAGCGATCCGCCGAACAGGGCGTCCGCCCAGCCGCTTACGCATCCGTACTTCGCCAGCTCTTCTTTAAGATATTCAGGATGAGACTCTTCCGGGACATCGTTGATGAAAGCGCCCATGACGGACACAAAGGATTCTTTGTCTATAGGAAGATAATAGTCCTTGAAGAATGACTCGGACATGGATGCTGCCTTTCCCTTGCCGCCGCCGGCAATTTCCTTCGCCGCCGATGCCGCGAACCTGCAAAGCTCCACCGTGGCCGCTGTCTCGTTGTAATATTCCTTGGCGAATGAATATGGTTCCAATGCCTTATACAATGAATCCAGGCGCGGAAGGATGGAACTGTATTCCGTCCCTTGTGCCCAGCGGGCAAATCTCCTCTCATATTCCTGCTTCGCGGCGACAGTGCCCAGGCGGTTGATTCCCTTCATCTCTCCCTGCCATTTCTTCCACGCGTTGGCCACGCCGGCGTTCTTGGAGGAGTACTGGATCCTGACCTTCTGGCTTTGGGACATGTATTTTCTCTGTGCGTCGAGCCTCATTGTCCTCAGGGCGATCTTCGCGGGATCGGAAATCTCCGACACGTATCTCACGCCTTCCGACATGATGTACTCCTGTGTCTTCCCCGGGAATCCATACACGAATGTGAAGTCGCCTTCCCTGACGCCTCCGAGAGAAATCCTGAAGAACCTCTTAGGGGTGTAGGGGATGTTGTCCTTTGAATATTCCGCAGGATTGTTGTCCTTGTCGGCATAGATACGGAAGATGGAAAAGTCCCCTGTGTGGCGCGGCCACATCCAGTTGTCGGTGTCCCCTCCGAACTTTCCGATTGATGAAGGCGGCGCTCCTACAAGGCGGATGTCGCGGTACACGCGGTAGAGGAAAAGGAAATACTGGTTGCCGTAATATATCGACTCGACAGAGGCTTTAAGTCCCTTCCCGTCGGCGGTCACCTCCTTTATCAGGCTTTTGGAGTTGGCTTTCACCACGGAGTCCCTTTGAGATTCGCTGAATCCAGGAGCGCATCCCTCGAGAATCCTTGAAGTCACATCCTCCATCCGTTCCAGGAAGCTGACTGTGAGTCCTTTGTTCGGAAGCTCTTCCTCACGGCTCATCGCCCAGAATCCGTCACGCAGATAGTCGTGTTCCACGCTGCTGTGCCTTTGAATCTGACCGTAGCCGCAGTGATGGTTGGTAAGAAGCAGTCCCTCGGGGGAAATGACCTCACCGGTACATCCGCTTCCGAAAAGTACGACAGCGTCCTTCAGAGAGGCCTGATTCACGCTGTAGATGTCCTCGGTGGAGAGCTTGAACCCTTTGCTCTGCATGTCCCCGATGCGCTCTGAGATAAGTGACGGCAGCCACATTCCCTCATCGGCGGAGGCTGTGGATTCCGTGAAGATTCCCAGCGACAAGGTTGCGACCACCGCGCCGAGAGTGTTCCTGAAAAATCTTTTGTTTGTCATGCGGTTATGATTTTGATTCATAATATTCAAAATTTCCCCTAAATTACCGCATAAAATTCTGATTGGCAAACTTCCTTGGCACATTTACCTACCATCGCTCACATCATACGGAAATATTCCGTAACTTTGTCACTGTCGATCGACAGGGAGTTCATCGGAGGGCATAATCCCGTGCTTTTCTCTGGCCTTGTAAGACCTTGTAAGAATAGAGTAGGATGAGGGACGCTTTTTGCGCACAGTGATGATGAAGAATACGTCAGTCGGCCTTTTACCTCCTGCTGCCTACCGGCCTCTCTTTGGTGAAGCCTGGGAACACCCTGACGAGAACCACTCCGTGAGGTGGTACATCAGCATCGAAACGATCCCTGTCGTTGGTGATTTCGGCGACATCTTTCTGCCTCCAGACATCTCGGACGATGATTTTGTCCCCGATAATTCCGATGGCTCTCGGCTTGAAACCGATCTTCTGGGTTGTCTCGCTG
>ERZ1035006.957-NODE-957-length-20922-cov-4.584607_pt1 | contig 20922 bp, 22 predicted proteins | sample MGYA00520694_ERZ1035006 | MGnify/ENA primary metagenome ERZ1035006 (study PRJEB33766, sample SAMN09781746) | gut metagenome | biome: gut microbiome | host: Homo sapiens | place: Madagascar | study: EMG produced TPA metagenomics assembly of the PRJNA485056 data set... | reverse complement strand
GTTTCGTGTCAGCGCCTTAAAAAGCCCGTAAGCCGCAACGGCACCCGTTGCCATCGTCACGGTATTGACACCCAAAACCGTGATGCCGCCAAACTGGAAAAAGAGACTTTGTAAAAGAAGGGCGGCAAAGATCACGGCAAAAGCCGCGGGGCCCACCAAAATGCCCACGAGCCCGTTGGCAATCAAGTGTGCGCTCGACAACCCCACCGGGACGTGCACGAGGCTTGCCACGAAAAATGCGGCACCGGCCAATGATGCCGTCATGATTTTGTCTTGCGGCAACTGTCTCAACCCCCAAGCGATGCCGCCGGCAGCCAGCGCCGCTCCGGCCACCAAAACCGGAGCGGACAAAACGCCTTCTGCGATATGCATACGACCTACTTCACGGAAAGCGGTGCCGTAAATTCGGTCCAGAGCACGGCGCCCAATTCAACGTCTTTAGCCTGCCCCTCATGCTCAATCTTTTGATCCGAATCGTTTAAGGCGGCAAAGCCCCACCATCCGGCCCAAGGCGCGACAAAGCTGAAAACACCGTTGTCGTCGGTCTTAACCGCCTGAGTGACGAAATAATCGTTCGGTGCCTTCATTTTGCCCGCATCATTGAAGTACTCGACTTCGACATCGCACCCGGCAACGGGCTTGCCGTCCAATAGCACGCGACCTTGAAACACGTTGCCCGCGTAGTTGGCAAAGGGGCGCGTCAAGGGCACGATTTCGGTCTTCACACCGACGGGCTCGCCCCAACCGTCTTCTTCACCGTAGGCGGCCACCACGGTCTTGGTGTAGTGGACGATAAACTTGTCTTCTGCCGGTTCCCAATACGGTTTCGGTTCGACCACGAATTGATAGACGCCCGGGCGATTGACTTTGTATTGGGTCTTCCAAGAGGCCTTGCCAAAGAGTTTGTCTTCTTTGAGTTGCCCCACCAACTCCGTCTTTTTGCCGTCTTGAAAAAGCGCGAAAGACTTGGGCTTAACCATCGTCATGCCGCTTTGTTCCATCGGATGTGCGAAAGCCACGCGCACGTTGACAAGCGATTGCTTTTGATCCAATACGGTTGCTTTATCGGGGACAACGAAAGCGAAGTGTGCCATGGCCGTCATCGGCAACAGCGCCAAGAGACCCAAGGCGGTTCTGTAAAAATAGGGCATTGTGAAATTCCTTATGTCCGGGTACTACGATTGCAAAGATCGCGCTTTCGGACACAAGTACTTCAGGAACCGAAAGTTATGCGACACCGAAAATTTCATACGAAATTTATTTTCGTCATACGATTGTACGCTCAATGCAACGCTTCGCGCCTCGTTCGAACGGCGGGCTTTGGGACAGTTCGTCGGACTTAGGGAAAATGTCGCGCTTTGTATCCCTCACACAAGGGACTTTTGTTGTCTGTTTTCGCCAAACACTTTGCTATGATTTTGTCTAATTGAACTCTTGGGCCGCAAAAAATGATCGATCCCGACGTCCTTCGCCACGTGATCCTCGACAACCGAGAACGCATCCGCAACGCTTGTGTCTTTGAGCGCAAATTTGAAACCGCCAAAGGCAACTGCTGCATTTACATCGGCGGCAAATACTCGGGCAAAACATATGCGCTCTACCAAAGGATTCAGGCGGCATTGGCCTCGGGTGCCGACTTGACCGATATCGTGTATGTGAACTTTGAGGATCCGCGCCTACACAATTTTGAATTTGCCGACTTCGAACGTCTTTTGGACGCGCACCGTTTTCTGTCCCGCACCCAAAACCCGCCCATGCTTTTCTTGGACGAAATCCATCTTGCGGATCACTGGCAGAAATTTATTCGGCAAATGCGCAAAGCCGGCCTGTGCCTTCATGCCACAAGCAGTCGCACTTCGCTTTTAGCTGAAGATGCCGTTGCCAAATTGGGCAAAGGCGTACGCGTTGTGAGAGTATTGCCGCCGGACTTTCGCGAACGGCTGGCCATGAAGGGCGTCCCCTACGATGCGGCAGCGATTGCCCAGACTTTGCAAGGCGGAAAGATCTATCGAGAGTTTTTGGAATATTTGGATCACGGCGGCTTTTTGCGCGTGGTCGTCGATCCCGATCCCAATGTCATTCACGAGATTTTCAATCACGACTATTTCGGCGACATGGTTCGGCGTTACGCGGTTTCCATGCCGGACGCTTTTCTTTTACTTTTGCGGCTCGGTGCGCAAAACATCGGTCAAGCGCTTTCCTTTACGCGTTTGGCGCGCATGTTGGATGAATCCGATGCGCATTTGGCCAAAACCACTGTCATCGGTTATGTCGAAAACGCGATTGACGCGGGGCTCCTTTTGCCGGTTCGCAACTACGCCGCCAAGCTCGATGGGAAAGAATCCGTACCCAAGTACTACTTCGTCGATAGCGGCATTTTGAGTCTGCTTAAACCCGAAATTTCCAAGTCTTCCTTTGAAAATATCGTCGCACTGGAGTTGATGCGGCGCTACGGTGCCTCGGATCAAGTCTTTTTCTGGAAAAAGAAAACGGCCGTCGACTTCTATGTCCCGGCGGAGAAACTGGCTGTCTCGGTCGCAACAGACAGCGACACGCTCAAAGAAAAGCCCGAAGCTTTGGTTAATGCCGCCAAGGTTCTGCCGTGTCGGAAACTGTTGCTTTTGACTGCCGGTGCCGACGAAGGCAAGTTGGTGGTAGGCGACTACAGTGTCGACGTCATGCCGATCTGGAAATGGTTGCTTACGGGCGAAAGTTGATGACGACAGTCCGAAAGCTTCGGAAGATCGGAAAAAGAACCGCCGACACCTCCGGTAAGGGAGGGCGGCGTTCTTTTGATGTCGGCAATTGCCTCATGACCGGTGCGCCGACAACAGCCAAATCGATCCGATAACGTCTACTTCTTAACCGCTTTCACTATGGCGTTCGTATAGGCCTCGCCATAAGAGCCCATGCCGCGATATTGTTCTTCTTTCTGGAAGGTGCCGGCGTACGGAGATTGAACGGCGTTATCCAAAGACTCAAACATGATCGTTGCCAAAGAGTCTCCCTCACTCAAACTGATAGCTTGTGAGGAAACATTCGTCACGCGAAAGTAGACGGGCGTCTCATGCCCGGGATGGTACACGGGGGCCGTCAGCAACAGGCCTTGGCGAATGCGACTATTGCGCAGATGGATGAAGGCGCACAGGTCGTTGGGCAGCTTGATCGTCTCTTTGCACTGTACGAAGACGGATTCCATCGCCCCCAAAACAATATGGTCGACTTCGGCTCCTTCACAAACGATGAAGTTTTTGGCGGTCAGGTCATAGCCGATCGCTTGAACCAAGGCCTCGTTGTAGGGCGAAATCACGCTCGCGCCAATTTCTTTAATTTTTTGATCGATCAGTATCATTTTTTCCCTCGCGCTCGACGATCATTGAGATTGCGAAAAACTCTCCGTCTTGGCATGTTTGTGAGACAGCTTATAGTCTGAGAATCACGCAACGATTCGATATTTTGTGCGTCTGATCCAGTGCCCCCAAACACCCGATACGACACCGCAAAAAAACAACGGCACCGCCCCCAAAAAGGACAGTGCCGCTTGTCTTAGCCGATTTCAGAAAATCCGATTAGGCTTCCTGAGCACGCTCTTCCAACACAGCCACAGCCGGCAAGGTCTTGCCTTCAAGGAATTCCAAGAAGGCGCCGCCACCCGTGGAAATGTAGCTCACGCGATCGGCAATGCCGAAGGTGTGCACGGCAGAAATCGTGTCGCCGCCGCCGGCAATGGAGAAAGCACCGGCATCGGTTGCCGCAGCAATGGCAGCGGCCAACTTTTCCGTACCGTGAGAATAGGGTTCCATTTCAAACACGCCCACCGGGCCGTTCCAAACGATGGTGCCGGAGCTTGCAACGATATCGGCCAAAGCTTGCGCCGTTTCGGGACCGACGTCAAGAATCATTTCATCGTCTTGAACGTCTTCGATCTTGCAAGTACGGTGTTCGGCAGTGGCGGAAAATTCCTTGGCAACCACCACATCGGTCGGAAGCGGCAGATTGGCACCCTTGGCTTTCAACGTTTCCAAAACCTTGCGGCATTCTCCCACGAGTTCGGGTTCGGCCAAAGACTTGCCCACCTTGTAGCCTGCGGCCAAAAGGAAGGTGTTGGCGATACCGCCGCCCACGATCAGCTGATCGACCTTGTGAGCAAGGTTATTCAAAATGGTGAGCTTGGTCGAGACCTTGGAGCCGCCAACGATGGCCGTCAACGGATGATTGGCTTCGGCCACAGCCTTGGTCAGGGCTTCGATTTCGGCAGCCATCAAGGGGCCGGCACACACAACCTTGGCAAAGCGAGCCACGCCTTCGGTAGAGGCCTGAGCACGGTGAGCGGTGCCGAAAGCGTCGTTCACATAAATGTCGCACAACGAAGCATAGGTCTTGGCGAGCTCTTCGTTATTTTTCTTTTCACCCTTGTTGCAACGGCAGTTTTCAAGCATGATCACTTGACCGGGCTTGAGACTCACGCCTTCGGTCAGGTAGTTCTTGGACAAACCGATGGGAAGCCCCACCAATTCGCTCATACGCACGGCAACGCCGGCCAAGCTGTCTTCGGGCTTGATTTCGCCTTCGGTCGGACGACCCAAGTGGCTCATGATCATGACGCTCGCTCCGGCATCCACGGCCAAACGAATGGCAGGCACGCTGGCAATTAAGCGCGTTTCATTGGTGATGCGACCTTCGTCGTCGCGCGGAACGTTCAAGTCGGAGCGAATCAAAACACGTTTACCGGCCAAAGCACCCTGTTTGGCGAGCATTTCGAGCGTTTGAACTTGCATGGAAAGCCTTTCCTCAAAAAAGTCGTTGGCGGGGTTGCCGGGTTTTGTCTGAATCCTAAAGCCGATCCCGCAAAAATATTCTCAAAAGGGCGCACCGACCGTCGGTTGCGCCCTTTCGTATCCAAGTATCTTACCCGATTACTTGGCTGCCATCATGGCGCAAGCGGTATCGAGCATGCGATGAGAGAAGCCCCATTCGTTGTCGTACCAGCTCGAAACCTTCACGAGGCGACCGCCCGAAACCTTAGTGAGCGTCGCATCAAAGGTGGACGAGTGTGCGTCGTGGTTAAAGTCGATCGAAACCAACGGCAGATCGTTATAACCCAACACACCCTTCATTTCGGCGCTAGCGGCCTTCATGATGGCGTTGACTTCTTCGACCGTCGTGTCACGCGATGCCACAAAGGTCAAGTCCACAAAGCTCACGTTGATCGTCGGAACGCGCACGGCATAACCGTCGAGCTTGCCGTTCAAGTCCGGCAACACCAAACCGACGGCGGCGGCAGCACCGGTCTTCGTGGGAATCATGGAGTGCGTAGCGGAACGAGCGCGGCGCATATCCTTGTGATAAACGTCGGTCAAAACCTGATCGTTCGTGTAGGAGTGAATCGTGGTCATGAGGCCGCGCTCAACGCCGATAGCTTTGTGAAGCGGAGCCACAACCGGAGCCAAGCAGTTGGTGGTGCAGCTGGCGTTGGAGACAACAGTCATGTCGGAAGTCAACACGTCGTCGTTGACACCGTACACGACGGTAGCGTCGGCGTTTTTGCCCGGAGCGGAAATCAGCACCTTCTTGGCGCCCTGTTCCAAATGCACCAAAGCCTTTTCCTTGCTCGTGAAAGCGCCCGTGCATTCGAGCACGACGTCGACACCGTATTCGCCCCACGGAATTTCACGCGGATCGCGCGTAGAGAACATGCGGATGCGATCGCCGTTGACGACCAACCAATCGGGACCGTCTGTGGAAACTTCGGCGTTAAAACGACCGTGAACCGTATCAAAGCGCAACAGGTGAGCGTTGATTTCGTCCGAGCCCAAAGTGTTGATGGCCACGATTTCGAGATCATGCTTCTTGCCGTCTTCATAGTGAGCGCGCAAGACATTACGACCGATACGACCGAAGCCGTTGATGGCAACACGAATAGTCATGAGTTTCTTCTCCTAGTTCAATTGTTCTTATCGGCCGATGAGAGCCAAAGCTTTTTCAACGCAACGTTCGACCGTAAAGCCGAAGTGCTTCCACAAAACGCCGGCAGGTGCCGATTCGCCGAAAGTGTCGATACCGACGACGTCGCCCTTGCCCGTAAAGTACTTGTGCCACAAACCCGTAACACCGGCTTCGATGGCAAGTACCGGCAAACCTTCAGGCAACACGGCCTTGCGATATTCTTCGTCCTGACGATCGAACGCATCGGCGCAGGGCATCGAAACCACGCGCACCTGAACGTTTTGAGCCGTCAACAACGCACGGGTCTTCATGGCCAATTCCATTTCGGAACCCGTGGCCACAATCACCAATTCGGCCTTATCTGCTCCGGCCGGAGCTTCGGCAGCGACATAACCGCCGCAGGCGATCGCATCGGCATCAACCTCGTCGCGATCGACAAACGTCACATTCTGGCGAGAGCAAACGATGCAGCTCGGCCCATCCTTGCGTTCGATAGCCTGTGCCCAAGCAACGACAGCTTCCAAAGTATCGGCAGGGCGCCACACGTCCACGCCCGGGATCAAGCGCAAGCTTGCCACGTGTTCGATGGACTGGTGCGTCGGGCCGTCTTCACCCAAACCGATCGAGTCGTGGGTGTAAACGAAAATGGAGCGAATCTTCATCAAAGCGGCCATACGCACGGCATTGCGAGCGTAGTCCGAGAACGTCAGGAACGTGCCGCTAAAGGGAATGAAGCCGCCGAACAAGGCAATACCGTTTTGAATGGCGCTCATGCCGAATTCGCGCACGCCGTAAGAGATGTGGCGACCGAGCATGTTGTCAGCCGTCAAGCGTTCCACACCCTTCCAGTTGGTGAGGTTGGAGCCCGTCAAGTCGGCAGAACCCCCGAGGAGTTCAGGCAACACGGGTGCAAGAGCATCCAATGCCTTTTGGCTGGCTTTGCGCGTAGCAACCGTTTCGGCCTTAGCCTGGGCATCACACAATGCCTGCATGACGGTTTCGTCAAAACTTTCGGGCAAGACACCTGCCAAGCGGCGCTTGAGCTCGGCAGCAAGTTCCGGGTACTTGGCTTCGTAACCGGCAAACATCGTGTTGTATTCGTTTTCAAGCTTTGCGCCGGCATCTTTGGCGTCCATCGCAGCATAGACTTCTGCGGGCACTTCAAAGGGCGGATAGTTCCAGCCGATGTTTTGGCGCGTCAAAGCGATTTCTTCGTCACCCAAAGCTTCGCCGTGAGCCTTGGAGGTACCGGCGCGATTGGGACTGCCCTGACCGATGACGGTGCGGCAGATGATCAATGTGGGCTTCTTTTCTTCAGCCTTGGCTTCGTCGATGGCTTTCGACACAGCTTCTGCATCGTGACCGTCCACGGGACCGATCACGTTCCAGCCGTAGGCTTCGAAGCGCTTTTTCGTGTCGTCCTTGTACCAGCCCGAGATGTCGCCGTCGATACTGATGCCGTTGTCGTCATAAAGGGCGATCAATTTGTTCAAACCCCAGACGCCTGCAAGCGAGCACACTTCGTGGCTGATGCCTTCCATCATGCAGCCGTCGCCCAAGAAGACATAGGTGCGGTTGTCGACGACGTTGAAACCGTCGCGGTTAAATTCGGCAGCCAACATCTTTTCGGCCAACGCCATACCGACGGCGTTGGCAATACCCTGACCCAAAGGACCTGTGGTGGTTTCCACCCCCGGGGTCACGCCTACTTCAGGGTGGCCGGGCGTTTTACTGCCCATCTGACGGAAGTTTTTGATGTCCTCCATCGAAAGATCGTAACCGGTCAAATGCAACATCGAGTATTGCAACATCGAGCCGTGGCCGTTGGAAAGGATAAAGCGATCGCGACCGAGCCACTTCGGATTGGCGGGATTGTGACGCAAATGGCGGGTATAGAGAGCCACTGCAATATCGGCCATACCCATGGGCATGCCGGGGTGACCGGACTTGGCGCGTTGCACCGCATCCATGGACAAGGCGCGCACGGCGGCGGCCATCGTCTGCATAGAGACTTCAGAGGACATAGTGTGTCTTTGGGAATTATTTTTTGTGGGTCGAAAGAAAAGCAACCACGACAAAAGGCGCCTGGTGCACTTCAATCGGCACAAGGTGCTCTAAAGAGTCGGGCACAGCCTTTCCCGTTGGCTGAATTTTACAGACAACACGGACAAATTTCTTCTTTTCGCGTGTAGTTCAGCCAAAGACTGTACCTTACGAACCCTACTGCATTTCGGTACAATCGCAAGAATTCTTCCAACACAATCGTTACTTGCTCAATAACGAGTCGACAATACGCATGATCGACAATCAAAAACGTATTTTGATCGCTCTGATATCAGACCGTCAAAGAGGCGATTTTGCTTGAGATTCCGACGGATACACAGCCCTTGTTAACCGCGTACGTCTCCGTCTAACTTTTTTATTCAGTTCCGAAGAAACCATGGCCACTCCCCGCTTCTACTGTCCCGACACCGTTTTCACCCTCGGCGAAAAAGCTCTTTTGCCTGAAAAAGCCCGCCACCACGCAGGCCGCGTCTTGAGAATGGTCGCAGGCGACACGGCGCTCTTGTTTGACGGCAAAGGCAACGAAGCACTGGGTCCCATTGCTTTCGAAGGCAAAGACGCTTGGATTGTTGTGAACGAACTTCGCAAATCCGAAACAGAAAGTCCGGTTGATATTACCTTGGTGCAAGCTTTGGTGAGCCCTGAAAAACTCGACTGGATCGTGGAAAAAGCAGTGGAATGTGGCGTCAATCGCATTGTGGTGATCCCGGCCATGCGAAGTGTCACCAAGCTTTCGGGAGACCGTTTAACCAAACGTTTGACGCATTTCAACGACGTAGCGCTTTCTGCCGTAAGCCAATGCGGCAGAGCCGTGGTGCCGGTTGTGGAATTTATGACTTTGGAAAAAGCCTTGGAGTTGGAAGCGCAAGCCCGTTTTATCTTGGCACCGGGCTCGACGGACGCCCCCAAGCTCACTGAATTGAAATCCGTGATCTTTGCCGTGGGCCCCGAAGGCGGTTTTGATGAAAAAGAAATCGAACTTGCCCTCGAAAAAAGCTGGCAAGCGGCGTTGATCGGTCCGAGAGTCTTGCGCACCGAAACCGCCGGGATTGTGGCGGCAACGCTTGCCAATGCGGCTTCGGGCGACTGCAAATTCCTCTGACAGAAGCTTACTTGATTTGGGGCTCAGGCTGCTTCTGAGCCCAAATCCAAACCACAAGACCCAAGAGCAAAACCGGCAAACTTAACCACTGCCCGCGAGAAAGGCCCAAGAGCCCCAGACCCAAATAGCTGTCGGGTTCTCGGAAGTACTCCACGATAAAGCGGGCAACGCCATAACCCATACAGAAAAGCGCCCCCACGGTACCGGGCTTGCGGGGCTTGGCAGAATAAATCCAAACGAGCGTAAAAAGAACAATGCCTTCAAGGAGCGCTTCGTAAAGCTGCGATGGGTGTCTTGCAATCAACGTGCCCGAATTCTGAAACACCATCGCCCAAGGCAAATCGGGACTTGCGGCACGTCCCCAAAGTTCGCCGTTGATGAAGTTCCCAAAGCGCCCGAACATCAACCCCGGCGCCACCAAAGGCGCCACAAAGTCGGCCACGGTAAAGAAAGTCTTCTTGCGAAAATGCGCAAACACGGCAATAGCGATAATGCAGCCCACAATGCCACCGTGCGCACTCATGCCGCCTTGCCAAACCTTAAACACATCCAACGGGTGCGAGAGATACCATTCGGGCTGATAGAAAAGACAAAAGCCCAGACGGCCGCCTAAAATCACGCCCAGAACGCCGAAAAAGAGCAGATCTTCCAGATCGGCTGCCGACATATTGCGCCAAGCATCCTTGGCACGTTTGTGCCCCAGAACCCAAAAGGCGGCAAAGCCCAGGAGGTACATCAGCCCATACCAATGCACGGCCAAGGGGCCGATGGAAAATGCGATCGGATCGAAGTTCGGAGCGTACATGAGAAATTTTTAAGAATAATTAGGCGATGGTTTCGTCATCAAGCAAATAGCGCCATTGCCCCAAAGGCAACGCACCCAAGCGAATATTGCCGATGCGAACGCGCTTTAAACGCGTGACTTTAAGCCCCACAGCTTCGCACATGCGACGAATCTGACGCTTCTTGCCTTCTTGCAACGTAAAGCGCAATTCCGACTCGTTCATCACGTCGATGCCGGCAGGCAGCAGTTCTTTGCCGTCAAGACTTAAACCGTGGCGCAACAGCGCAATGCGATCGGGCGTCAATTTCGGGGGCACGGAGCCGTCCAAGTTGGCCACACGCACGATGTACTCTTTATCAACCGTACTTTGTGCGTCAATGATGGTTTTGGCCACACGACCGTCTTGCGTCAAAATCAAAAGACCGGTGGAGTCGATATCCAAGCGTCCGGCAGGCACGAGGCTCACAAGTTGCTTCGGATGAAAACGACGGGGGCTTTTGTCTTGCGACCAACGCGAGTCGGCGTTGACTAAAACGCGAGCGGGTTCATAACCGTCTTCTGCCTGACCGCTCACGTAGCCGATGGGTTTGTTGATGATGATCGTGACGCGCTCGCTTTGCTCCTTTTGAGCTTGACGGTGCACGGTGATTTTGTCGTTGACTCCCACCTTTTGGCCCAAAACAGCAGGCGTGCCGTTGACAGAAACCCAGCCCTTTTCTATCCAAGCATCGGCTTCGCGGCGGCTCGCCAACCCTAAATCACTCATGCGCTTGGATAGGCGCACCAAGTCACCTTCTGCCATGGGCTTAGTCAAAGGTTTGACCGGTGCAGAACGTGCGACTGAGCCCCTGACGGTATTTTCGCGAAAAGGGCGTGCAAAACCCTCGGCGCGTTTCTGACCGAACCGAGGAGACTTGTTTTGAGAAGTTTTCTTGACGAACTGCGCCACGTCTGTTTGACTCTTCAAACGTTATTCGACTTTGCCGAGCAAGCAGAATTCCATCACGCCCTTTTGAGCATGAAGACGATTTTCGGCTTCGTCAAACACCACGGACTGAGGACCGTCGATGACTTCGGCCGTGACTTCTTCGCCGCGGTGCGCAGGCAAGCAATGCATAAACAATGCGCCCGGATTGGCGGCAGCCATCACGCGGCTATCGACTTGGTAGTCGGCAAAGTCCTTCATGCGCTTGGCGTTTTCTTCTTCAAAGCCCATGGAAGTCCAAACGTCGGTGGTGACCAAATCGCAACCCTTAGCAGCTTCCACCGGATCACGGTAAAGCGTGTAGTAGTCGTTGCCTTCCGGAATCAAGGAAAGGTCAAGATCGTAGCCTTCGGGGATGGCCAAATTGATGTGGAAACCCAAAATCTTGGCGGCTTCCAACCACGAGTAGCTCATGTTGTTCGCATCACCCACCCAGCACACGGTCTTGCCTTCGATCGAGCCTTTATGTTCCATAAAGGTCATGATGTCGGTCATGATCTGAACGGGATGGTATTCGTCGGTCAAACCGTTAATGACGGGCACCTTACTGTTGTCGGCAAAAGCCTGAATGCGATCCTGGCCGAACGTGCGAATCATCACCAAGTCGACCATGCGCGTCACGACGCGTGCGGTGTCTTCGATGGATTCGGAACGCCCCAACTGAGAGCCTTGGCTAGAGAGATGAATCACGTTGCCGCCCATCTGATAGAAACCCGTTTCAAAAGACACGCGGGTGCGGGTGCTTGCCTTTTCAAAGATCATCAAGAGCACTTTGCCGGTAAAAGGCGTGTAAGGCGTACCGGCCTTTTGCTGAGCTTTGATCCACAAAGCACGCTTTAACATGTGGTTGAGTTCGTCGCGGGTAAAGTCTGCAAACTTCAAAAAGTGACGCATGGCCAAGATTCTCCCTATTGAATCCATAGATAGATTTTTCAAAGTACCCGCCGAGAAACGGGCGCAAAAGTTAGCGTATTTTACTCGCCCGACTCGATTCAGGTCTGTATTTCGGGGCAAAAGAATTGTTTCGAGTTCTGTTAAGTGTGACGCGCAATACATCTTTCTGACAGACGTTCACACACTGTTAAACTTTCAAGCCTACGCAAACGGCGCGTTTTTGTTATATTTCGTGCCACAGGAACTTGGCGTTCCGCAAGAATTTCTCGTATTGCAGGCTCTATCAAGAAGAGCATAAAAGGAAAAAATCATGAGCGAAAACATCGTTAACGTTACCGACGCCTCCTTTGCCACCGATGTGAAGGCTGTGGCCGATCTTCCCGTCTTCGTCGACTTCTGGGCTCCGTGGTGCGGTCCGTGCCGCATGTTGGCTCCCTCTTTGGAAAAGGCCGCCGACGAGTACGCAGGCAAGGCTGTGATCTGCAAGTACAACGTTGATGAAAACAACGCCGTTGCTACGGAAAACAACATCCGCGGCATCCCGACGATTCTCGTTTACAAAAACGGCGAGATCGTGGGCCAGCACACCGGTGCCATGGGTAAGAGCGAATTGATGGCCTTTATCGACCAGTACATCTAATTTTCGTACTCGACACCAACACTTTTTTTCGGCTCGTTGCTACAATGCACGAGCCGAGAACGTTTCTCGATAACGTTCGAGAACGTTTTCTCTGATTTCTTCGCTGTTTTCTGCATCGGTCTCAAATACGTTTTGAGTTTCTCCGACACCCAATTCCATAACACCTTGTTTGCGGTTGCTTTAAGAAGCCCCGCGATTGTGTCCGCAAATGCTCATGCCCGGCATGCGACCTCCTTAGAAGCAGTCAAACAGCGCAAACCCTGACGATTTTTATTTCTTTCGGATTCTTTCGACACTATGCATCTGTCCGAACTCAAAACCCTCCATATCAGCCAGTTGCTGGACATGGCCACCGAACTTGAGATCGATAATGCGCAACGTATGCGCAAACAGGAACTCATGTTCGCCATCCTCAAAAAACGCGCCAAGAAAGGCGAACAGATTTACGGCGACGGCACGCTCGAAGTGTTGCCCGACGGTTTCGGTTTCTTGCGCAGCCCCGATACGAGCTATTTGGCAAGCACCGATGACATCTACATTTCTCCCTCTCAGATTCGCCGCTTTAATCTCCACACGGGCGACTCCATCGAAGGCGAAGTAAGAACGCCCAAGGATAACGAACGCTACTTTGCTTTGGTCAAGGTCGACACCGTCAACGGTCAGGCTCCCGAAAGCCAAAAGCACCGTATTCTCTTTGAAAACTTGACGCCCTTGTTCCCCACCGAGCCCTTAAAGCTTGAACGCAACATGCGCGGTGAAGAAAACAACACGGGCCGATTGATCGACATCATCGCTCCCATCGGCAAGGGCCAGCGCGGCTTGATTGTGGCAAGTCCCAAGTCCGGTAAGACCGTCTTGATGCAGTCCATTGCCCACGCCATTACGACGAATCACCCCGACGTGATTTTGATGGTTTTGCTCATCGACGAACGTCCCGAAGAAGTGACCGAAATGCAGCGCTCGGTTAAAGGCGAAGTAATTGCTTCGACCTTCGACGAACCCGCCACGCGTCACGTGCAGGTTGCCGAAATGGTGATCGAAAAGGCAAAGCGCCTTGCAGAAAGTAAAAAGGACGTCGTGATTCTTTTGGACTCCATCACCCGTTTGGCTCGCGCCTACAACACGGTGGTGCCAAGTTCCGGCAAAGTCTTAACGGGCGGCGTGGACGCCAACGCACTGCAGCGCCCCAAGCGCTTCTTCGGTGCGGCTCGCAACATCGAAGAAGGCGGCTCTTTGACGATTTTGGGCACCGCTCTGGTCGACACGGGCAGCCGTATGGACGACGTGATCTTTGAAGAATTTAAGGGGACGGGCAACTCTGAAATCGTGCTCGAACGCCGTTTGGCTGAAAAGCGCGTTTATCCTGCCATCAACATCAATCGTTCCGGCACCCGCCGCGAAGATTTATTGATCAAGCCCGATCTGTTACAGAAGGTATGGGTCTTGCGTAAGCTCTTGTTTGATATGGACGAAGTCGAAGCAATGGAATTCTTGTTGGACAAGATTCGCAATACGAAGTCCAATGAAGAATTCTTTGACATGATGCGCGGTAAGTAATTTCCACTGCCAGCACAAAGATCAGAGCCCCGAAGGAACGTCCGACGGGGCTTACTTTTTCACTCTGGAAAACAAATAGCGTTATACTCAAATATATGATATGTGGATGTCTATTATGTTTTCGATTAAATTTTGGTATAAATCTTTATCCAAACAAGCTCAGTCTAGTATTCATGCCGTCTCTTTCATTTTAGCAATCTTGTCTTCCGCTCTAAGCATACTTGGGATATCTTGGAATTCTTTTGAATGTATAGCATCTATTAGTATAGTATATCGGTTTCTCTTTTTTGCTGTTGCAATCTTCCTTTTGTGGTGGGGTATATATCTATTCATTGGCAAAAAGTATAGAGACAAGATCGAAATACCGAATAAACAAATGTCAATAACCGTAACATATGGAGATATTTTTGAGGCTCCCGGTTGGCGGGTTATTGGTTGCGACACAAATTTTAGAACTCAAGTTGATGACTACGTTATATCAAAAAAATCATTACATGGCCAATTAGTTTTGGAACATGGAGATGCCGATGAGATCAAGGCTCTTGTTGAGTCTGAAGCTAAACTCTTGCACTTAAAAAGAAATGAGAATGGTTTTTTTGACTTCCCACTTGGAAGCATTATTCGCTATCATAGTTCCGCAGATAAAGCAAATTACCTTTTACTTGCAATGACAGAACTAAACGATCGATACGAATCCCACACAAACATGGAAAAGTATGAGCACATGTTGATGAAAATGTGGAAAGAAATTGATCGAGTACATGCAAGTAACGACATTGCATTACCGCTATTAGGAAATGGAATAACACGTTTTGACTTTGGACCTAAAAGTGAAACCTCTCTATTGCGTTGCATGCTTTGCACACTTAACGGTAGCGGTATCAATTTAGATTCAAATATTACAATTTTTCTACACAGTAAGAAGCACAATATTCCCTTGTATGAATATACTGATATATTCCGAATTTATCCTGAAAAATAAAAATGTCTTACAGAAACTCTAATTATGCAGCATTTTATGTTGCTGACGATTTCAATACGTCAAATTTGGGGGCAAATCAAGCCCCTGACTTTTGCTACTACAACCTCTTACGTGCCTGGAAAGGTGATGATTCAAGTTTTCCCTTTATAGATGCTCATGCCAAAACTTACAATGTTCGAGATGACAGCAAGTGGGAAACTCTTCAGAAACGTTTGCACGAACGTCTTGACTCGTCAAAAAATATCATTTTATTCTTGAGCAAAAACACTCAAGCAAGTCGAGCACTCAATGAAGAGATAAACTATGGAGTTAATGTTAAGGGACTTCCTGTCATTGTTGTGTACCCTGATTTCACAAAGTGTGAGGATATCGCATACTCTAACGACATTCGGCAACCGGTTAAAAACTTATGGAATAAACTGCCGATCTTTAAAACTAATATGCTCAAGGTTGCAACTCTGCACATCCCTATGGATAAGAGCACCATTCGTAAGGCTTTGTCCCTAGATACTTTCACAGTCCAAAACATGTGCAAGGCAAACACTTATTTCTACAAGTGATACACCTAAGAGTGACCAAAGCAGTAAGTACAAAAAAACTTACTGCTTTAGTTTATAACCGGCCACAAACAACCCCGTCGCCACCCCGGCAAAGACCACTGCCGCAGCCGCCACCACCGAGAAACTCATCCAGGCATTGAAGTCGCTTTGACCGAAAAAGCCGTAGCGAAAACCGTCAGTCATGTAAAAGAAGGGATTAAAGCGAGATAGCGTCTCCCACATCGGAGGCAGGCTCTTCACGGAATAGAACACACCCGAAAGGAACGTGAGCGGCATCAACACAAAACTCTGAAAGGCACCGAGTTGGTCATACTTCTCCGCCCAGAGGCCGCAGATAACTCCGAGGCTTGCCATCAACACGGCACCTGCCACAGCAAAGCCCAAAATCCAGACGGGGTTCACGATCATGGGGCGCCCCCAAAAGAAGGTCGCCACAAAAACGCCTACCCCAACAACAAGCCCACGAACGACCGAAGCCGAAATAAAGGCCGCCGCCATCTGAAGGCCAGAGAAAGGCGCCAACTGCACGAAGATAAAGCTCCCCATGATCTTGGATTGAAGTAATGACGACGCACTGTTGGCAAAACTATTTTGCAACAAGGACATCATCACAAGACCCGGCACCAAAAACTGCGTGTAAGTAACGCCCTCAAAGGTCGCCATCTTGTCATCCAGCAATTCGCCAAAGACCGCCAGATACATCACACCCATGATGATGGGCGCTAAAACCGTTTGAAGTGCAATCTTCTTAAAACGCTCAATCTCTTTTTCAAAGAGCGTCAAAAACGCGGCAAACGAGTTGTAGGTCTGCGCCGTCGGATACGTTTGCGAAATGCTTTGATTGTTTTCAGTCATTATTTGGCATCCTTTCCGTGTGCAGACAAAGACGTCACAGTGTCGCTTCCTGTTAAACGCAAAAACACTTCTTCCAAGTTGGCGGGCCCCATCTCAAAGTCGGCGATCGAACACTTTGCGTCATAAAGCGCATTCAAAACACGACGCAAACCGTCTGCCCCGGCGCAGCTAGCCGTCCACCAGTCACTGTCCAAATGCGACCACTCAACACCATCCAAATGAGGCAATTCGCCTGCGGTTAGCCGGAACTTCAAACGATCACCAGAAAAACGCGCCAAGAGATTCTTAGTGGTATCCAAAGCAACGAGGCGACCGCGATTCATCATGGCGATACGCTCGCACAAGCTCTGGGCTTCTTCGAGATAATGCGTCGTCAAAATGATGGTGTGACCTTGATCGTTAAACTTCTTCATCACGTCCCAAAGCTTGTGACGAAGTTCGACATCCACGCCTGCCGTGGGTTCATCCAACACGATCACGGGCGGGCGATGTACCAAAGCTTGCGCAATGAGAACTCGGCGCTTCATGCCGCCCGACAAGCGTGAGACTTTATCGTTTCTCTTTTCGGTCAAACCCAATAGATCCAAAAGCTCGTCAATCCACGCGTCGTTGTGACGCAAACCGTAATAACCGCTTTGCTGCTGCAGGATTTCGTGCACACTGAAAAACGGGTCGAACGTGATTTCCTGCGGCACGATGCCCACGGCCATCTTAGTGCGACGCATGTCGGCAACAGTATCGACACCCAAGACTCGCATCGAACCGGTATCGGCTTTGACGATGCCGCCCAAAATACCGATGAGTGTTGATTTGCCGGCACCGTTGGGGCCCAGAAGGCCAAAAAGTTCGCCTTGCTTGACCGTAAAGCTCACGTCGTTTAGAGCATGTGTTTTATAAGCACCTCGTTGATAGGTCTTGCTCAAGCCCTCAATCGTGAGGGCATCCGTACTTGTCTGAAGGCTCTGTGCCATCGATCGTTATTCCTCGTCTGCAAAACCGAAGCCGTGAACGGCAAAAAAGTCATTGAAGCGCTCAAAGCGTTGCGCGATTTTTTGGTCAACCACGTGTTCCAATTCGCTCGCAAGCTTGTGTGCGGTTTCTTTTTCAAGCGCCATGACGTTCTGAAAAAAGTGTTGAAGCACTTCGCGCTTTTTGGCGATCTTTTGTGCCAGAGCTCTGCCCTCTGCTGTCATCACAATGGGACCGTAGGGCGCGTAAGAAACAAGCCCCTTGGCTTTCAGAGCACGCAGGGTCGTGGCAACCGTGGCACGCGTCACTCCTGCCGAATCGGCAATCGAACATCCGCGCGCCTGTCCCGTTTCGCACTCTTCTTTGTAGATAATCGCCAGGTAGTCTTCCTGCACGCTTGTGAGTTTTACCATCGTCGAGTCTGTCATTGCCGTAAAAAAGGTTCGGTCAAAAAAGTTTGAAGATTCTAACTTATTCGTCCGCACTAATTGAGTTTGAATTCGACCGGTACATCCACGGTCAAACTTTTGACCGGCAACTTCATCCCGATCAAGGGTTCGGCGGCTTTTTGTGCAGCACGGTTGAGAAGCACCGATGCATGCGGCTTTGCCAAGCGCACCGATATCACAACCCCGTTGGCATCAATGTCAACAGCCAACAGCACCAAGCCTTGCGTCCCCGTCTGACGTGCACGTCTCGGGTAACGTTTGTTGGCTTCGATCGTGCTCACGATAGAAGCCAGAGCCGAAGCACGATCCGTATCAGAATTGCCAACTGTGGCAGCCACGTCCACCGTGCTGTTACCCTGCGTAGTTCCCTCGGTACTGCTACCTGCCATAGCAGGCGCTGCAACAACGTCGGGTTTAACTTCCTCTTTGGGCGGCGCTACAGGCGCAGGTTTCTTCACCGGCTGAGGTTTGGGCTTGGGCTTAGGTTGCGGTTTCGGTTTGGGTTGCGGTACGGGCTTGGGTTTTTCTACCGGAGGCGGCGGTTCCACAACCGGTTCAGGAATCGGTTCGGGCTTGACTTCGGGCACAGGCTCGGGCTTAGCCTCGATCTCGTAGTCCGAATTTTCCACCGTGTGTTCAATCACGCGCTCCTTTTGCACAACGGGCTTGACCAGCTCGATTTGAACTGTCGTTTCTTCACGCAAAATGCCTTTAGACAGTTGCGGCACGGCAATGACCTGCTGCACAAACTGCAGACTGGCCCCTGCAAGTACACAAACCGCCAAAGCCAAAACGGAGAGTCTGGCTACGCGTGTCGCAAAAATCACTTCTCCGTGTACGACTCTCATGGCGCAGCGTCCTGAGGTTGAGTAGGCATCGTTTCCTGTCCCTGCGTGCCGGTGACGTCACCGGGCTCGCGGGTGCTGATCACAAACTTGCCGGCGCGCTTTAATTTGGCTAAATCGATCACTGACACGAAACTGGCAAACGGCGCTTTTTCATCCATAAAGATGTTCAACAGTTTGTTGGGCTCGCGATCGAGTCTTTGTTCCAGAATAGCCAACGTTACGGGCTCGTCGCCGATAAAAAGCGAACCGTCGGCTTTGACACTCAGAAGGATTTCGTCGCGCTGAGTTTCGGCCGTGGCGTTTTTAGCCTCCGGCAAAATGATTTCCAAAACCGGGCGCGAAAAACTCATCGTCAGCACGAAAAAGATGATGAGCATGAAGAGACAGTCGATCAAGGGGGTCAGATCGATCTGAGGCTCTTCGTCAAAACTGTCAAAGAAATTGGGACCCATGGCACCTTTCTCCTTTTACACGCGAGAATGCGCCTTAGCGATTGGTCGGAACGGGCGAAACATCGTTGTCGCTTTCAAAACGACGTGCATTTTTACCCAATTGCAATTTGCGGCAGACTTCCAAAGCGCGATAGCTGTGTTCGATCGCTTCGAAGTGAAAACCTCTGAACTTGAGCATCAGGTAGTAGTAGCACATCAAAACGGGAATGGCGACCGACAAACCCATGATGGTTGTAATCAATGCAGACCAAATCCCCGAAGCCAGAACGCTGGCGTTGGCTTGCGTCACATCGCTCATGCTTCTAAAGACGTCGACCATCCCCCAGACCGTGCCCAAAAGACCCAACAAAGGACTGATGACGGCAATGAGCTTCAACCAGCAAAGGCCGTTGGAAACCCGCTTGAAATTGCGATAAAAGAGATACCCCACTTCAGCACGGATGTCGTCGGAGTGACTCCCGTGCGTGGTCACAATTTCATAAATGATGCGAATCAGGGGATTTGCCTTTTTCGGATCAATGTCTTTCAGACAACGATCTTTGCCGCGTTCCAAATCCAAGAAGTCGCGCTTGAAGTTGCGCCAAACGGCAGCCATGTAAAAAAGCTGCCAGAGCGCCACATAAATGGCAAAAAGCGCCACCAGAATCAAAACGCAACCTGCCGGACCAATCAATGCATAGATTTGCGTCCAACCGCTAGAACTGAATTCCATCACCCTCTCCTTTCAAATTCCGAGAACCTGTTAGAGCTTGTCGGCGAAAAAGTCGACTGCCGCCAACACATCCATGCGATCGGGGTGTGTTTCGCTTTCCTTGCGACGCGCTTCGCGCTCAGGTGTCACCGTGCCGCCCATCATGGCGGTCATGCGTTCAAACAAAGCTGGATCAATGCGGCCGCGACAAATGAAGTCGCCCACCAACGTATTACCTTCGCCCTTGGCCACAACGGCTTCGCTCGTTTTCTTCATCCAAGCCAAGGCCTTGGGGTCTTGGGCGTTCCCACCCATCGTGGCAAAGCAGGCGATGCGCTTGCCCTTCACTTTTTGAGCGAACTCGTAGATTTCCAAAGGCGCATCGCCCTTGTCACACCAAAAGCCCAAGAGGATCGTATCGATGTCGTCGATCTTCACATCGTCGGTGGGACGGGCCACGGGGTAGTCGGAATAAGCATCTGCCAAACCGTGCGCCACGATCAGGGTGTTGCCCGTGAGGCTGCTTGCCACCACCAAGGTGCGGGATTTGTCGTTTTTGGTCTCAATCATTTTTATTTCGTTTTTCAAAGTTGTTTTTAGGCGCAGAACTTTTCCTTAGCAGCCTGGAAAGCGGCAACCACGGATTCGATCAACTTGTGGTTTTCTCGACCGACGTAGACGCTGAAAGACACCGAGCCGTCCTTGGCAAAGAACTGCACCGAGTGCGATTCGCGGCCCATAAAGGGCATGGTCATAAAGGCGCAAGCGGCAAATTCTTCATAGCGAATGTGGCCGCCCACCACAGTATCCTTGGCAAGGATGTTGTAGTAGCCCTGAGCGCGCTTGCCGGTCGACAATTTGGCCGCAATTTCAAAGACGTGACCGCCGTGAATCAAAAAGAGCGTGACTTTTTCCCAGGAAGCAAGTTCGGCCCAAAGGTCGTCGAACTTTTCGACAACGTCGCCCGTCACAAATCGAACGGCGGTTTCGGGCATTTTCTGCGCGGCGGTCAGTTCGTCGCAACCGAGAGCCTTGGCAATGGAGGAAACCGTTACCGGGAAAGATGCCTGCATCAGTTCGGCAATCTTTGCGGATTCTTCTGCGGTGGGTGTGATGTGTTGGGTCATGGTGTTTTCCTTTTAAA
>ERZ1035006.956-NODE-956-length-20923-cov-18.050316_pt1 | contig 20923 bp, 18 predicted proteins | sample MGYA00520694_ERZ1035006 | MGnify/ENA primary metagenome ERZ1035006 (study PRJEB33766, sample SAMN09781746) | gut metagenome | biome: gut microbiome | host: Homo sapiens | place: Madagascar | study: EMG produced TPA metagenomics assembly of the PRJNA485056 data... | reverse complement strand
GTTTTAATGTCTTGGCTTTATCTTTAGTTTCGGTATTCTCAGTTTATCGCCAGGCTTCACTTCCTTTCGGTTGTTAAACACTTCAACGTAACATTCCATGCCAGGACCGAGATAGGCTTTGCTAATAGATGCAAGGGTCTGACCGCTACGTACTGTCACCGAGGTCTCTTCACCAACAATAATGTATGCACCTGTGCGCACACGTACATCAAAATTATAATCAGCAGCTGGCTTTGGCACATTTGATTTCTTTTTCTCTGCAACAGGTGGCTCATGTGTCTTCTCTATAGGCTTGGACACCTCTTCCTTAGCTACAGTTTCCGCTGCATCTGTTATAGCTACTTGTTTAGCAGCATCTGTTGTATCTGCCACAATATTCTTTTTAGAAGCTACACCACCCTGCTTAGGTTTTACAGCAGCCGACTTAAGCGCCATCGAATGCATTGCAAGCTTGGTCTGCAGCTGTTCTATTGCCACATTCTTTGCCTTAACTTGCTCGTAAAGGAAATACATACCAACACCAATAAAGATGAGTAGCACAAACGAGGCTATGGAGAACCAATACATCAAACGCGAATTGCGTTGCTTGCAACCTTCAGCCACAACAACCTCTTTTGGTTGAGGAGTAGTCGCCGAACTTTCAACTGATGATTGCTGAGAGTCATCCGAGCTTTTTTCAACTGAGTCATCCGAGCTTAATCCAACTGTCGATTGTTGAGATTCATCCGAATTATCTGCTTCAACCTCAGACATTGGTTCATGTCCATATTCATTTTCAAGCTCCGGCTTTGCCTCTTCCTTTTGTCCCTGATCCATTACATTCTCAGGCACAACATCAGAAGCCTTCTCTTCAATTGCCACATCACTCTTATCCTCTTCCGCTCCAACTACCGATTCAGCAACTGATTCATCAATAGTCTCAACAACAGCCTTTTCAGCTACCTCTTCGGCATCATCCGCAACAGTCTCATTTGCAGTTTCCACAGTAGAGTCACTTGCAGCAACCTCTTGCTTACTGCCATTAAACTCGTTGTCAATCTCTGAGAAGTCAACACCATCATTAAGCACAACAGTCTCAAACTGCACGAAGGGGCGGTTAACCCTATCGCGCAACATAACCTCAGGCGTAAATGATATCTTATTACGCCCTTCAATAATGATGCGTTCGCCCGTATTTACATCCACACTTGCACGTGCGCCAACACTCGTAACCTTAAAAGTTCCGAGTCCCTTTACCTTTACCTGTTTATCAGCACCGTCAAGTTGTTCGCATATAATGTCGAACATTGCGGATATAAATTCGGTTGCCTCTTCTTCCTTCAAGCCATAACGCCCTACAAGTTCCGAAGCGAAATCAGAGACCTTAGCCATTCTGTTCTCCTTTCTTCATTTTGTTCTTGACCGAAGCCACAGGCTTAAAGCTTAGCACAATCTTTGGAGGAACCATCATACGCTGACCAGTCGACGGGTTAACGACAATGCGTTCCATCCTGTTCTTCAGTTCGAAAGTTCCAAAGTCGGGAACCATTACATTCTCTCCGCCATCAAACTGTTGTGCCATCGACTCTATCACACAGCGTACCATACGCTGTGTGTTATCTTGTGAGAATCCCGTACGACGGGACAATTCGGCTATGTATTCCTTGTTGTTCATTTCATTAGGAGATGTTTCAGTCTGTCACTTCGCCATAAAGGTCGAAATCGTCGCTGTCTGTAATGTGTACATTATAGAAGCAACCCTTACGCAGACGACGTGTGTCCTTAATAAGTACCTCTGGGTCTACCTCTGGCGAGCAGAACTCAGTACGTCCTATATAATAGTCGCCTTCCTTTCGGTCGATGATTGTCTTCATAACACTGCCCACCTTGCTTGCCTCCACTTCTGCAGATATACGCTGCTGTACAGCCATAAGCTTGTCAAGGCGACGTTGTTTCACTTCTGCAGGAACATCATCCTCATAATGCTCGGCACTGTATGTGCCTTCTTCCTCACTATAGGCAAAGGCACCCATACGCTCAAACTTAGCCCATTTCACAAAATCGACAAGTTCCTTGAAGTCTTCCTCCGTCTCTCCTGGGAATCCCACCATAAGGGTTGTACGTAAATGTATACCAGGCACTGCCTCGCGTATTTTCTCTATCAGCTCCATCGTCTCCTGCTTCGACACATGTCGGTGCATACGTGTGAGCATGTTGTCCGAGATATGCTGCAAGGCGATGTCTAGATACTTGCAAACATTAGGACGCTCGCGAATAACATCGAGCAAGTCCATCGGGAATTGATTTGGATAAGCATAATGCAAACGAATCCACTTAACCCCCTTTATGTCGGCAATATCCGATATAAGGTCGGCAATATGACGCTTGCCGTCAATATCCACACCATAATATGTCAATTCCTGTGCAATAATCTGAAACTCCTTAACACCACGTTCCACAAGAGCGCGCACCTCATCCAGTATTTCCTCCTTAGGACGACTCACATGCTTGCCCGTAATAAGCGGAATGGCGCAATATGCACAACGACGGTCGCATCCCTCGCTTATCTTTACGTATGCATAATGATTAGGCGTTGTGATGTGACGCTCGCCCGAGCATGTCGAAACCTCAGGCTTTCCAAGATCAGAGAGAAGCTGCATAAAGTTGAACTTGCCATAATACTTGTCCACTTGCGGAATCTCTTTCTCCAGTTCCTCCTGATAACGCTGCGACAGACATCCCATAACAAAGAGTTTGCTTATGCGTCCCTCCTCCTTTGCCTGTACCAGCTCCAGTATAGTGTCTATACTCTCCTGCTTGGCATCCTCAATAAATCCACATGTATTCACCACAACAATCTCGCCTTCAATGCGTTTTGCGTCGTGTGTGCAATGATAGCCGGCTTGCTCAAATTTTGTCAACAGAGCCTCGCTGTCAACAAGGTTCTTCGAGCAACCCATTGTAATAATATCTACTTGTCCTTTCTTCATCTTGTTCTGTGATATGCCTACTTGTTAGCATTAAAAAGCGAGTCAACAAACTGACGTCTATTGAAAAGCTGCAACGACTCCATCGACTCACCCAGTCCGATATACTTTACCGGCACCTTAAGCTGGTCAGATATGCCTATAACCACACCTCCCTTAGCCGTTCCATCGAGTTTGGTTATGGCTAATGATGTTATCTGCGTAACCTGTGCAAACTGCTTAGCCTGTTCAAAGGCATTCTGTCCGGTGCTTCCGTCAAGCACGAGCAACACTTCATCAGGTGCTTCGGGCAGCACTTTCTTCATCACATCCTTTATCTTCTTAAGCTCATTCATCAGTCCTACCTTGTTGTGCAAACGTCCGGCTGTATCAATAATCACAACATCCGCACCGTTAGCTTTAGCCGAAGACAATGTATCAAAAGCCACAGATGCAGGGTCCGAACCCATTTGTTGCTTAATAACAGGTACACCTACACGCTCCCCCCAAATGCTTATCTGCTCTACAGCAGCAGCACGGAATGTATCAGCAGCACCAAGATACACCTTCTTGCCCGACTTCTTAAACTGATATGCAAGCTTGCCGATAGTTGTGGTCTTGCCCACACCGTTCACTCCAACAACAAGGATTACGTATGGACGATGGTCCGTAGGCAAATCCCAGTCGTCGTTGTCGGCTGTATTGTTTTCGGTTAGCAGCGCGGCAATCTCGTCACGCATTATTCCGTTCAGCTCGGATGTCGACACATACTTGTCGCGAGCCACACGTTCTTCAATGCGCTTTATTATCTTAAGCGTTGTCTCCACGCCTATGTCTGATGTGATAAGGGCCTCTTCCAGATTGTCAAGCACTTCATCGTCAACAGTCGATTTGCCCATTACGGCACGCTGAATCTTGTCGAATACACTATGCTTGGTCTTCTCGAGTCCATTGTCAAGAACTTCTTTCTTGTTCTTATTAAAAAATCCAAAAATTCCCATATAACGTTATTTGTGTCTGCAAATATAAGCATTATTTTCCGAACAGCAAAGCGATTGAGCCTTAAATACATACTTTACCACACCCCATTTAAACCTGCACACCCAAGCCAGTACCTATTTTTAGGTATTTTAGCACAATTAATTCGAATTATAAAACCACTTTTCAATTATTCTGTGTAACTTTGTCATTTTAGATAGCAAAAGAAATATAAAAAACTGTATACAGAATAACATATATAGATAATATGAAGTTATCAGATTTGAAAACCGGCGAACGCGGTGTCATCGTTAAGGTGATGGGACATGGAGGATTCCGCAAGCGTATCGTTGAGATGGGATTTATCAAAGGCAAGGTGGTTGATGTCTTGCAAAATGCTCCTCTACACGACCCTGTAAAATACAAACTCATGGGCTACGAAGTATCGCTACGCCACTCTGAGGCTGATATGATTGAGGTCATAAGCGTGGAGGAAGCCGAGAGAATTGAAAAGGAAAACAAACAGCACAAGTCAAACAACCCGTCCGATACATACGACGAGGCTGCCAACAACGCATCTGTAGAAGACAAGGCTGCCCCTAACCCTACCCCACTTACCGATGGACAGCTACGCGATGCAGCTATGAAGAAACGCCGCACCATTAATGTTGCGCTTGTAGGCAATCCTAATTGTGGCAAGACTTCTCTCTTCAACTTTGCCTCTGGAGCTCACGAGCGTGTAGGCAACTACTCTGGTGTTACTGTCGATGCCAAGGTTGGTCATGCCGAATTCGAAGGCTATGAGTTCAATATTGTTGACCTTCCTGGCACATATTCGCTTTCTGCCTACTCGCCAGAAGAACTTTATGTGCGCAAGCAAATCATCGAGAACACTCCCGACGTTATCATCAACGTTATAGATACAAGCAATCTTGAGCGCAACCTGTACCTTACCACCCAGCTCATCGACATGCACTTGCGTATGGTGTGCGCGTTAAATATGTTCGACGAGACTGAGAAACGTGGAGATAATGTCGACTATGCAAAATTGGGCGAGCTGTTCGGCGTGCCTATGATTCCTACTACTTTCACCACTGGACGTGGTGTCGAACTGCTGTTTCATATCATTATTAATATGTATGAGGGTCTCGACTTCCTCGACGCCAACGGCAATCTCGACCCCGAAGTAGCCGAAGGCATCAAGCAGTGGCACGAACAATACAGCAAGTCGGAAAAAGAACAACCCGACCACGACGAGGATTTTGCTTCGGGTGTCAAGCCTAAACATAATGTGTTCCGACATATACACATCAACCATGGCACCTACATCGAGGAGGGCATCACGGCAATACAGGCCGAGCTGAAGAAGGAAAACGACCTACGTCACAAGTTCTCCACACGCTATCTTGCCATCAAATTGCTTGAGCGCGACTCCGATACCGAGCAGCTTATCAAAAGCTCTACTTCCCATCCCGACCGTATATTGGCCGTTCGCGATAAGGCAACAGCCGACGTGCAAACCTATACTCACGAGGATTCGGAAACGGCTATCATGGATGCCAAATACGGTTTCATTCACGGCGCTCTTCAAGAAGCCGGCTACCAGACAGGCAATAAAAAGGACACCTATCAGGTTACTCATCTCATCGACAACGTCATCACCAACAAGTATGTTGGCTTCCCTATATTCATTCTTATGATATGGGTGATGTTCGAGACAACGTTCTCGCTTGGCCAATATCCTATGAACTGGATAGAAGCTGGTGTCGAATGGATTGGCTCTATGATTTCCGAGCATATGACAGCAGGCCCTCTTAAGGACATGCTTATAGATGGAGTGATTGGAGGAGTAGGCTCTGTCATTGTCTTCCTACCGCAAATCCTCATCCTCTATTTCTTCATCTCCTTTATGGAAGATTCCGGCTATATGGCCCGAGCTGCCTTTATCATGGACAAGCTAATGCACAAGATGGGACTGCACGGCAAGTCGTTCATCCCGCTCATCATGGGCTTTGGATGCAACGTGCCAGCCGTAATGGCAACACGCACTATCGAGAGCCGACGCTCACGCCTTATTACAATGCTCATCCTGCCACTCATGAGTTGCTCGGCACGCTTCCCTATATACATTATGATTATAGGAACCATGTTTGCCCAGCAATATCGCTCTGCCATCATGATGTCGCTATATCTTGTGGGCATCGTCATGGCTGTCATAATGAGCCGACTGTTCAGCAAGACTCTGTTCAAAGGCGAGGACACTCCGTTTGTTATGGAACTTCCACCCTACCGATTCCCTACAGCCAAGGCCATTGGTCGACATACATGGCAGAAGGGTAAGGAATATCTCAAGAAGATGGGAGGCATCATCCTTGTAGCAAGCCTCATTGTCTGGGCTCTTGGTTACTTTCCACACGACGAAAGCCTATCGCGCGAACAACAGCAGGAACAGAGCTACATTGGTCGCATTGGCCATGCTATCGAACCTGTATTCCGTCCTCAAGGCTTCGATTGGAAACTTGATGTAGGTCTCATCTCTGGTGTAGGTGCCAAGGAAATCGTTGCTTCCACAATGGGTATTCTATACCATAGCGACGAGGCTGCCGAGGAAGGTTCCGAGGAATCCTACTCACATTTGCAGAAACAGATGGTTGCCGATGGCATCACACCGCTTGCATCCTATTGCTTCCTACTGTTTGTATTGCTCTACTTCCCGTGTATAGCCACTATTGCAGCCATTAAGGGCGAGACTGGCTCATGGAAATGGGCTACTTTTGCAGCTTGCTATACCACTGTGCTTGCATGGATAGTATCGGCTATTGTCTATCAAATAGGCAGTTTGCTGATGTAACAACGACACACAGATAATAAAGCATAAATGGAAACAAGCCTTCCATTTAACTGTAAACAAAAGTAAATTTCGTGTGATTTCAGTTAAATTATGCTATATACGCAATAAATAACGACGAAAGCACTTGCTTATTTGTAAAATCAAACTATCTTTGCAATGTGTTTTTCATGGTATTAGATTATTAAGGTTAAGAAAGCATAGGTTGTTGTGAAACAATCTATGTTTTTTGTTTTTATAAGGACCTAAAACCCCGCTTGAAACGACATCAAGCTCTTTTTTTTAAATCAACATCAGGCACTTTTAAATAAATATCAAGAAAAATAATCATACAATAAATTGATAGTTACAATTAATATGATTATCTTTGCAATTAGGAAATGCCGCCAACGGGCGGAAATCGCAAAAATACATATATAGCAACAAAATTTAAACCTACAATAAATAAAATGAATAGCAAGCAACTTATGAACCACGCTGCAGACAACATCCGTCTGCTTGCCGTTTCTATGGTAGAAAAAGCCAAATCAGGACACCCTGGAGGTGCAATGGGCGGAGCCGACTTTATCAATGTCCTCTTCTCCGAGTTTTTGGTATACGATCCCGACCAGCCTACATGGGCAGGACGCGACCGCTTCTATCTCGACCCGGGACACATGTCGCCTATGCTTTACTCTGCTTTGGCTTTGCAGGGAAAATTTAGCATTGACGAACTCAAGTCCTTCCGTCAGTGGGATTCGGTATGTCCAGGACATCCAGAGCGCGATATTGAGCGTGGCATAGAGAATACTTCTGGTCCTCTCGGCCAGGGCCACACATTTGCTGTAGGTGCTGCTATTGCCGAAAAGTTCCTCGAGGCTCGTCTTGGCTCTACTATGATGCAGCACAAGATTTATGCCTACATTTCCGATGGTGGTGTTCAGGAAGAGATCTCACAGGGTGCCGGTCGTATTGCCGGTCTGCTGAAACTCAACAACCTCATCATGTTCTACGACTCTAACGAGATACAGCTCTCTACCGAGTGCGATGTCGTAATGAAGGAAGACACAGCCAAGAAATACCAGTCATGGGGATGGAATGTTATGGAGATTCCTGGCAACGATCCCGACGCTATACGTGCCGCTTTAGTTCTCGCACAAAAGGAAACCGAGCGTCCTACACTCATTATTGGCCACACTACAATGGCTAAGGGTGCCCTTAAAGACGACGGCTCAAGCTACGAGCACAACGTTAAGACTCATGGAGCTCCTCTCGGTGGCGACGCTTACACTAATACTGTAAAGCACCTTGGTGGCGACATCAACGACCCATTTGTTATCTTCGACGACGTTAAAGAATTATATGCTAAGCGCAACACAGAGCTTCGCGAGATTGTTAAGGCTCGTCATGCTGAGGAAGAAGCTTGGCGTAAGCAGAACCCTGAATTGGCAGTCAAGATGGACGATTGGTTCTCTGGCAATGCTCCTAAGGTAGACTGGAGCGCTCTTGTACAGAAGCGCGACGGTGCTACACGTGCTGCATCTGCTGCTTGTCTCGGCGTATTGTCTGAGCAGGTAGAGAATATGGTTGTTTCATCAGCCGACCTCTGCAACAGCGACAAGACCGATGGCTTCCTAAAGCATACCCACAACCTTCAGGCCGACGATTTCTCTGGAGCCTTCTTCCAGGCTGGTGTTGCCGAGCTGTCTATGGCATGTATCTGCATCGGTATGTATCTGCACGGTGGTGTTATCCCGGCTTGCGGCACATTCTTCGTGTTCTCCGACTACATGAAACCCGCTGTTCGTATGGCTGCTCTTATGCGCGTACCTATTAAGTTCATATGGACACACGATGCATTCCGCGTTGGCGAGGACGGTCCTACACACGAGCCTGTTGAGCAAGAAGCACAGATTCGCCTTATGGAGAAACTCAAGAACCACAAGGGCGAGGATTCTGTTCGCGTATTCCGCCCTGCCGATGTCGACGAGGCTACCGTATGTTGGAAAATGGCTATGGAGAATATGTCTACTCCTACAGCCCTTATCTTCTCTCGTCAGAACATAACATCACTGCCTGAGGGCAATAACTACGAGGAGGCACGCAAGGGTGCTTACATTGTAGAGGGTTCCGATACCGACTTCGATGTTATCCTTGTTGCTTCTGGTTCAGAGGTATCTACACTTGTTGCCGGAACCGAGCTTCTCCGCAAAGATGGCATAAAGGTTCGTGTGGTAAGCGTACCTTCTGAGGGTCTTTTCCGCAATCAGAGCAAGGAATATCAGGAGAGCATCCTCCCTGCTGGTTCTAAGATCTTCGGTCTAACAGCTGGTCTGCCAGTCAACCTTCAGGGACTTGTAGGTGCCAACGGTATGGTTTACGGACTCGAGTCGTTTGGTTTCTCAGCTCCTTACAAGGTGCTTGACGAAAAACTCGGCTTCAATGCCCAGAACGTTTACAATCAGGTGAAAAACTTTTTATCTAAATAAAACTAATTAATTGTCTCGCACACCACCTTATTATATAGTGGTGTGCGATACCTTAACCCATTAAAAACCCAACAGCTATGGAAATCAAGACAGTAGGTATTGCATGCGACCACGCTGGTTACGCATTGAAGAAGTTCGTTATCGAATATCTTGAGAATCATCAAATTCCATTCAAAGATTACGGTACTTATAGCGACATGAGCTGCGACTATCCCGACTTTGCTCACGCTCTCGGCAATGGCATCGCCAACGGTGATGTTTACCCAGGCATCGGCATATGTGGTAGTGGCGAGGGCATGGCAATCACTCTTAACAAGCATAAGGGTGTACGTGCCGCTTTAGTATGGAGTCCTGAGATTGCTCAGCTTACACGTCAGCACAACGATGCCAACGTTATTGTACTTCCGGGTCGCTTCATCGACAATAAGACAGCCGAGAAAGCACTTGACGAATTCTTCAAGACTCAGTTTGAGGGCGGACGTCACGAGCGCCGCGTACAGAAGATCGACTTGTAATATCCTTTTTATCCCAACTCATTTCATAGGAGGGTACGGCTCTTTTGCTGTATCCTCCTTAAAATTATATACTAATCCCAAACCCTATGAAACGCCTTTTCATTTCAGCCTCCTTGTTTGCTCTATGCCTAACCGCCAGTGCACAGGGCACGTTTATATCCAACGCAGCCTACCGCACAACTATGCAACAGCAGTTTAACGAGCGTATAAAAACAGTAGGCAAGACCTTCTACAACACCAGTAACCTCAATCTCACAGCCAACGAGAACCAGGCTCTTGAGTTTCTTTATGCATACATGCCCCTTGCCGACATTACCGACTACCCCACCTCATTCTTTGCCGACAACGTGCGCCTGTCATTCCAAGCCCGCAAGGAGATGCCCTGGGGCAAGGACGTACCCGAATTACTCTTCCGCCACTTTGTAGTGCCTATCCGCGTCAACAACGAAGCGCTCGATTCATCACGTAGTGTTTTCTACAACGAACTAAAGAATCGTGTCAAGCATCTTTCTATGCACGATGCCATTCTTGAGATTAATCACTGGTGCCACGAAAAAGTTACTTACCAGCCTTCCGACGCTCGCACATCATCGCCATTGCAGACACTGCGCACCGCAACCGGACGTTGTGGCGAGGAGAGCACATTTGCCGTTGCAGCCTTACGTGCTATGGGCATACCTGCAAGACAAGTATACACCCCACGTTGGGCACATACCGACGACAATCATGCTTGGGTAGAGGCATGGGCAGATGGCAAATGGTGGTTCCTCGGAGCATGCGAACCCGAACCCGTACTCAATCTTGGTTGGTTCAATGCACCAGCCTCACGCGCCATGCTTATGCATACCCGTGCCTTTGGCAATTATCAAGGGCCTGAGGAGGTTATGCTTCGCACAAGCAACTTCACCGAGATTAATCTCACATCCAACTATGCTCCAACAGCACAAGTATGCTTCACCATAAAGGATGCTAATGGTTCTCCTGTACCAGGAGCACGTGTCGACTTCAAGATATACAATTATGCCGAGTTCTATACAGCCGTAACCAAATACACCGACCAGCAAGGACATGTGTCATTGTCTGCTGGCATAGGCGACTTATTGTTATGGGCTTCCAAAGATGGCAAATACGGATACCAGAAAGCATCATTCGGCAAGGACAAGACAATAACCATCCAACTCAACCGCGATGCACAAACCGACAGCAAACAACTGATATTCCCTGAAGAGACAATTGATGTAGTGCCACCAGTCGAGAGTGCCAAGATGCCTTACGTAAGCGACGAGATGCGCAAGGAGAACAACCGCCGCTTTGCCTACGAGGATTCTGTGCGCAAAGCATACACAGCCACGTTCCTCACTAAGCAACAGGCCGAACAAATCAATCCGCAAGCTGCCGAATACCTCGTTAAATCACGTGGAAACAAGCAAACCATCATCGACTTCCTTGCTCGACATAAGGACAACGAACAGCGTGCACTCGGCATCCTTGCCACATTAACCGATAAAGACCTGCGCGATATTCCTACAGAGATACTCGAAGACAACTTCACAGCTGCCACCAATCAACTGTCACCACGTGTGGAGAGCGAGATGATATCACTACCTTTCAAAAACTATCTTGCCAAAGCCTTCCCAGCCTCAACAGTCAATGCTTTCCGTAAGAATCCAACAACCCTCGTTACTTGGATAAACAAGAACATACGCCTCAACCCCGACAAAAAGGCATTGCAAATAGCCCAAACACCAGTAGGTGTCATGCAATCAAAGCTTACCGACGAGCGTTCACGCGATATCTTCTTCGTAGATGTTGCACGCAGCCTTGGCATCGAAGCCCGCAAAGACGCAGTTACAGGCAAGGTGCAGTACAAGAAAGACGGCAAATGGCAAGACGTTAAATTCGAGGCAAAACAACAGGCAACCGCACCAACAGGCACACTCAAGCTCACATACAAGGCAAGTCCAATACTCGACGACCCCAAGTATTACAACCATTTCACCATCAGTCGCATAGTTAATGGCACCACCCAACTCATGCACTTTGAGGAAGGCCAGGCTGATATGGGCAACGGAACATGCTGGAGCAACACCTTCAAAGACGGTGCAACATTCGATGTAGGCACATACATGCTCACCACAGGCACCCGACTTGCCAATGGAGGCGTACTTGCAACCACACGCATGTTTAATATCACCGAAGGCAAAACCACAACCCTGCCCCTCGACATACGCTACGATGCCAACGAGGTAAGCGTTATCGGACAGTTCAATTCCGAATCTATAATCAATAAAGACGGCAAGGACGTCAGCATCCTCTCCCAAACTGGTCGCGGTTATTATATACTCGCCGTGTTAGGAGTTGGACAAGAACCAACCAATCATGCCTTGCACGACATCGAGAAAGAGCGTGCCGCATTTGAGGCTTGGGGCAGACCTGTTGTGCTGCTATTCGAGAGCGAGGCAGATGCCAATAAGTTCCAAAAGGACGAGTTCGCTTCCCTACCCTCAACCGTACAATATGCTATAGACAAGGACGGTTCCATCCGTGAGCAAGTAGCACGCGAAATGAAGTTGCAAAACAAGACACAGCTACCAATGTTTATCCTCGCCGACACCTTCAACCGTGTAGTCTTCTCATCCCAAGGCTATACAATTGGCCTAGGCGAGCAGCTTAAAAACGTGTTCAAGAAGCTATAGCAGGTTAATATTGTTAAACTTTACAAAAAACATCTACATGTATTTCCTTGCTACACAAATAATTAGTACCTTTGCAGCCGATTTAATCCGCATAGGCCTGAAAAAGTAACAACATAGTGTTGTTCGCCTCACGGAAAAACCCGTTTATATTAATTAATTAAATGTACGCAATCGTAGAGATTAACGGTCAGCAGTTTAAGGCAGAGCAGGGCAAGAAGCTCTTCGTTCACCACATCAAGGACGCTCAGGAAGGCCAGACTGTTGAATTCAACAAGGTACTGCTTGTTGACAATGAAGGTTCAGTACAGGTAGGTGCACCTGCCGTAGAAGGTGCAAAAGTTGTATGTGAGGTTGTTAACCCTCTCGTTAAGGGTGACAAGGTAATCGTCTTCAAGATGAAGCGCCGCAAGGACTATCGCAAGAAGAACGGTCACCGTGAGCAGTTCACAGAGATCACAATCAAGGAAGTAATCGCTTAAATTTTAGGAGGAACAAGAAATGGCACATAAAAAAGGTGTAGGTAGTTCTAAGAACGGACGTGAATCAGCTTCTCAAAGATTAGGCGTTAAGATCTGGGGTGGTCAGAAGTGTATCGCAGGTAACATCATCGTTCGCCAGCGTGGTACAAAGCACAACCCAGGTTTGAATGTAGGTATTGGTAAGGACGACACTCTCTATGCATTGGTTGACGGTACCGTTAACTTCCGCAAGGGTCGCAACGACAAGAGCACTGTTTCCGTAATACCCGAAGCTGAGGCTTAATTAAAACAAAAAAACTATTCCAAACAAACATAATTAATCCCAACCTTCAAGTCTTTGAAGGTTGGGATTAATGCTTTATACAACAACCACAAAATCATCCGCCAAGAATAGTCAGTGTTCAATTTAGGGAATACAACTTTTATAGACACCTTTGCAAGTGCCTATATAATGAATAAAAAAATAAAAGATTAGTTCCCCATTGCAGTATCGCTCTGCACTATGCCGCCACTCGGATGAGGCTAATAATTAAATGTTGAGTGTTGAATGTTGGGGTATTTACAATAATTGAGATACTTTATCCAATACTTCCAATATTTTCAATATTCCTTCCGCATGAAAAACAAACGAAAAGTTACTCTTTAATGCAGTTTTATTTCCATGCATATACGCATTTCTCGCCAGAATCATTTGTTTTCCATCATAGATTAACTCCGTGTTGCTTGTAGCTAATTGTGTATTTATTAGGTCCTCAAATTTTTCAGGAGTATTACTTCCTACTGCTGACAAATGTTTGCACAACAACGGAATAACGAACTCAAAAGCCACAAACGTATAAGCAAAGCTGTTTTTATTATTAGTTCCCGTTATTTTCAGCAACTGATGAAATGCCATATCTAATTGGGCGATAGTTTCCTTTTTATTATTCTCATTTAATCGAGGTGAAGCATTAATCTTTTCCTTTATTCCCTCCACCAACTTGTAACTCTTACGCAAGTAATTTCTGCGATAGCAATATCCTATAGTTTTTACGAGATGCTTTGCGTTTTCTCTTGATTCTTCTTTAGAAAAATGAAAAAGCGGTGACTCTTTAAGGTAATATTCGTCAGCTCCATTGTCGATTAGAGCTTTCAGATTCCATGATTTACTAGAAGCAGTGAATATTATCACCTGATTTCCTGGATTGGCCTGTTTGATACCTTGCAAAACTTTCATTCCTGAGAAATCCATAACATTTAAATCCTTATTCTCCTCACAAGCCATCAAACGCAAATCCAAAAATATTACATCATAAAAACCTTCTTTCAGCTTATCCCTTAGGTCCTGTGGAAGCGCGTTATACGATGCTGTTTCTTTGTCGTGAACATCAAATGCTTCTACATCTCTGACACAACACATCAATACTTCTTTCCAACCTTCATTTCCTTTGTCGTCAATCAGCAGATACTTTCCTCCTTTTTGTTTGTCTTGCTTAGGTATAAGATTGGCATCCTTTTTCTCATTGTCAGACGTATCTTCCAAAACATCACGTATATCCATATTCTTTATTACAGAATATCTGAAAAACATATTCTTTTCTGCTTTTCGCAATATCTCAGAAATACAATTTGTGTCCTTCGACACAAAGCGATTAAGAGCCATCAATCCCCATTCGTTTGCCAACGAATGATGACCGTATGTCGCATATTCTTTAATATTGATTCTATTCAAGAATCCCGACTCAAAAGTGTCACAAGTCAATAGTGGAGTATTAGCTAAACAAGAATCCAAATCTTCAACGCTACAGATGGCAAAACCCTCTGTTTGTAGAATTAGTGAATATGGGAAATAGCGATAAAAACTATCTATTGATTGCTCGGTTACCCCAATAATACGCGCCAAAACAGCCTTGCGCAATTGTTCACACATCAGTCGTATTGTGAATGCCATTTGAATGCCATGTTTGGCATACTCGTCCAAATCGAGAATGATAGTGTCTGTAGTTGGATCTATAGTTGATATTATTATATCATCAATATCCTTATCATCATCTATAGTATAAAATTCGCATTTGTTAGCCTGTTTCAACAATTGGTAGCTACTTAAATTTTCTTCATTGCCAAATACAACAATGTTGTTTGGACTACTCGTTTCCAAATAGTCCTTTGAAAATATTTCCAAGTCTACTTTGCCAACATTCTTATAATGCAGAACAAAATGCTTCAGTCGTTTATAAAACATCTCTTTGGGCATCCCATATATTATTTGAGATCCTTCATCGTAATCGATGGTAGTACAACCTTTAGAATATTTCACCAATGGTATTTCATCCATTAAATCTTCTATGCCAGTCAACAACATCGAAGCTTGTTTCCAAACACCATTTTCTTCTATAGCCAAGGATGAATGATAGCAGATACAAGCCGCATCATGAAAATCCTCCACCTTTGTTTCTTTACTCGGTTTCACCCATCTAACAACATCGTTGTATATGCCAGTCTCTATGTAGCCACAGGCTTTAGACAACTCCCCATACTGGTTATCGTCAATTATATATATCATTTTATTACCATTCATAGTATATCAGTTTGATTTTATTTTATAGAAAACAAATTCATGAGTAAACCCAATTGTCTGTTCTGCTATTTCTTCTATCTCTTTCACACCTTCACTTCTTAATATATTCCAACGTAAGTTTTTGTCGTTCCATTTGGATATGATGCTCCAGTTACAATAACTTCTCATCTTTTCCTTTATAACTCCCAAATCACCGGCACCTACATTCAACCTTTTAATAGCATCGTTTATATCTGCCGAGGGAAACGACCCAACCTGTGTAAACAGGATTGTGTACACTATCCAGCCATTCATAGAAGATCTTGTACATGAAATTTTTATTTCTTTATGTTCTGGATATTGACCAAACATTAACAACACATGCACCAGACACCAACGCAACATATATACATTTGTATAAAAGTCTGCTTTTTTTAATTCCTTTGAATCATAGTCAAATACAAACTGTGTATTCTGCCCTTCAAGGGCTTTTATCAAATCTAACAGTTTAGGCGACCTTATTCTTATTGTATTTCTGAATATATCTATAATGTCTCCATATCGTTTTATAGGATGTTCTTTCTTTTTTTCCCAATCATTCCATGTCTCCGTATGTAGCTTCTCGTCATAACCAAGCCATCCTTTTATATTGTTACTGACACCAGACATAAAAGTATGCACTAAGCTATATAGTGACTGTGGAATATTGGGATGTCCCTTTGCTTCTTCGTTAAAAACGGTCCTACATTGCTTGAGAAGTTTATCTATTGTCCAACTTGCATCAGGAAAATCGTGAGTCAAAAATTTCAACCCATTAGGATCTTCAAATAAATGCAAGACTTCATATGTAGCCTCAATATCATGTTTCTTGACTTCCCTCTTGTTTTCTTCCTCTATTATATTTTCACAATCAATATTCTTCTTCGTGCCTTTTCCTAACAGTTTGTCCAATCGTGAACGCAGAGACATATACAAGGGATTCTTACATCCCTTTATCATTTTCAGATATTCAATTTTTCCATCAAGAACATTTTCCAATGAAACGAACTCACCATACGTCCTATGTTTTACATATGCATTATGATACAATGAATATTTTTGACTTGCAACCGCATAGCTATAACATTCCCACATGAATAACAATGATCGAATCTCCCTAACATACGCTTTCGGAACATTCACCTTATCACTAATTACAAGCCCCGTAACCTCTTGATGCCCTCCACGCTTTTGTAACTTCACTTTTGATGTGTTTATAGTAAAATGTTCATCTTCGATGATATGGCGTAGTTCTTTACAGAAATCTCCATCGTGTTGATATACATTGTGCATACTGCTGAATGTTATATCATCAGCATAACGTGTATAAGTCAATCCAAACCGTCGTGCTACACCTGAGAGTTTCCAATCCAAACGTTCACATACAATATTCGATAACATAGGAGACGTAGGGGCTCCTTGTGGCAAGACATATCGTTTATTTCCTTTCTCGTCTTCAATCTCCATAGAACAAAGACCAGCAATAGCACTTGCAACCTCTTTAGTCAGACATAAAGGTCGTAATTGTAGTTTTTTCCATACTCTTGCTTGATCTATGCTTGGAAAAAAATCTTGTAGATCTACATTAAAAATGTAATTCTTTCCTATATGAGGTGATGCATTATCAACTATAGACTTACCTCGAACAAAACCTGTTACATTGTCTTTTGGATAATACATTAATTCTAATAGATAGTTAAGACATTTCTGTATTTCTTTCAACCCTCTTATCGGAGCTGATATATGTCTATAGCCTCCAGATTTCTTAGGTATTTCGAAAGAGACATAATTACGGACTGACCTTTTCGGTGAGGAAAAAAAGCAATAGTCCTCCCAAGAAATCGGATAGTATTCCACCCCAAATTCTTTTGCCATATTTTGTTTTATAACATTAAGAACATAGTGTAAATCCCTCGATGTAGTCATGGAAGCTATCCTTTTTCTAATGGTCCTATCATCCATAATTATTCCTTTAATTAGAAAAGAGAGCCTTCGAGATTTCTCTTCTTTATTTCACACGCGCAAGGCGAAAGCGATGGCGTGAACGTCTAAACATTGTTTATTCTCCAAAACTGGAGAACATCAGTCAAATCTACGACTGACGGTGCAAAAGTTTATCTCTCAGGCTCTTTTATATTTTACCATCTTTCATCATATCATGGTAGTAAACCAACATTGCGGTTCGCGCATAGTGTTAACTGTTAACACAAAACCTGTCAACCATCCATTTGTTATCTTCATATCTTCCACTACATCTATTGCCATATTCCAATTCAGCCACAGCCACTTCTGATACAAAAATATCATTTGGACTTAACAATGCCAAATATTCTGCTATGTTTTTCTTATTGCGCAAGAAAAAAACAACAATATCTGTGTCAAGCAAATATCCATTCATAATATTATTTCTGAATTATTAGTTCTTGCTTTATGTATGTCTTCAACTATTTGGGCAGTAGTGCGCTGGTCCTGCCATTTACCAGCAAATTCATCAACCCACGACTTGCTTGCAGTAGCAGTTGATGCTGTCGGCTTTTTCTTGTCAACAACCTGCCATTTCATCCTCAAAGCCAATTCCTTGAAAAAACTTAAATCTGAATTAGGAATATAATAGCTTGTTCCGTCTGATAAAATTACTGTATTCATAATATGCCCTCCTGGTAAATGTTTTATACATATTGCAAAGATATACATTATTTGCGAGATAAATATGATTCAAGCCATAATAATTCAAAATTCGACAATTCAAGCTTGTCTTTCATCACAAGTGTCAGGATCACCTCATCCGCAATATGAGAAAGACCCATCACAAGCCTCATTTCCCCTAACAGCCAGCAAGTCCTTCTCTATCTTCCTCCAGTCCAAGTCTGGCTCTCCGAATCGCTTGCCCAACACACCAACATGTGCAAAGCAAGCCTCCACCATTCTTCGAGAGTACCTTATCTATCTTATCAAAATCTGTATTTGTGTTCATACAATGTTCCCATTGTTAAACCATTCAAAATATTCACTTAAAAGTGAACAGTATTCAATTTCTTTATGTATTTTTGCACTATCAAACAACTAATGTTTATAGCTATGACAAAAGTATCACTCAAAACAAGTGCAACCTTTGAAATTTAGTAATTATGGTACAGAATAAACTTTTCCGTGATTGCCTTGCAGCAATTCCAGCCGAACAGAAAGCTGAGTTTGACTTGTCGTTTGGAATAGCAGAGCGACTTAGTGAGATTCTGAAAGAAAAGGGGCTCAGCCAAAAAGACTTTGCCAGAATGCTCCATAAGCGAGACTCTGAGATTTCCAAATGGCTCACTGGTCGCCACAACTTCACCACACAAACCATTGCTCGCATTCAAATCGTATTGGGATGTAACTTAATAAATATTGCTCATTAGGTGTATTGGAGAGTCTGAGTAAAGGCTCTCCATTTTTTACCATATTTTTCGATATTCACTATTGAACAAAACTTCATCACTATCGAAATAGACTTCTGCGATTAGATGCTTTTGGAGATAATCATAATTCTCATAGTCTTCTTTGAATTTCTCCATATCAACATCCATATCATGCACATAGATATTGCACTGCCTATCTGCGTGTTTCTTTTTGAATTCAGAAATGAAGTTTTTCACTTCAACTTCTGATGATGGCATGAACTTCAGCTTAACAAAGAAGTTGTCAACCACTGGCATGCTTTTGCATTTATAGTCATAAAGGCTATCATCCAAAGATGAACAGACTTTGTTCTCATCAACTAAACAATGCTCATATCCATAAGCATCAACCTTACGACTTAATTGATAGAACTTGACGTTTCTTCCAACAAGAGCATCCTTAATCTTTATTTTGTCCTTTTCTGACATCTGCGAACCAAATATGATACCACACAAAGCGGAAGCTGGAATTTCGTGGCGACCAGAACAATCAGTTACGATTCTTGTTTCTTCCTCGTAACTCCAACTTTGTTCCTTTGTCGCCACCAACTTTACAAGCAGTTTATTGCCTTTCAAGTCATCAGGCGACAAAGTAGGAACAGACTTGGTATATTTCACATTCAGAAGAATTTTATCGTTCTTGCAGATACCATCTGTACATTTCAATAATTTGTCTCTGCGATAGATGATACAGTATCCTTTTCTTTCAGAAGCATACAGTCCCCACATTGAAGGCACATGGGGATTACGGCTCAAAGAAAAGATGCCAGCCGTTTTCACTTTCTCTATAATCCCTTTCAACTGTACCTTGACATTATCAATAGATTGATAACATCTTGGATGCTTCAGTCTTAAAACATCCAACGTATTGACAAGAGCCTTTGAGTTGAACTGAAATTCTTGGTCATCATTCAAATGCTCCACATCAGAAGACCAGAAATAATTGTTTTTCAAAGCTTCTATATCTCTATCGAATACCTCATTGTCAACCCCTCTGTATTTGTATAAAAAGTCATCTTTCATATCCATTCTCCAAAAACTAAAGATTATAATGCATGGAATCAAATTCCTCATTTCCTAGCTCTCTATTCAACTCTTTCTTTTCACTTTCCAAACAATCCTTTGCCCAATCTCTCACTATTGAGGTTGAATGATTAAGCAACTGTCCGAAGCAGAAAATATTACGCTCATGATATGGGATGATGGAGCCAGACAAAGAAAAAGAATGAAGATTTGTATGTATTCCTTCCAATACAGTTTTATCATCTGCGAAATTGTCAAGCAACCACACAAAGATATTTTGCATCAAAGGTTTAAGAACAACATCTTCAAATGCCTTAAAACCTTCTTGAATGGAAGTAAAGCTTTTACCTCCACAATCTATCAAATCACCGCCAAAGGCGATGATGTCTATCTTATGCTTTTGATTGATTTTCACCAAAGCAACCATTAGCTTTTCAGCATTGATTTTATGTAGTCTTAAGATTTTCCCTCCTTGTAGATGGAAATCAGAAAAATGTATTATTCTCATGCCTTTGTCAGTTTATTTTTTCGAAGTCTTAGTGCACCAAAAGCTTCTATTCGATTATCTTCTATTAATGTTTTTACAATGCGTGACACATGTTTTTTCGACATATCTAAGGATTCTGATATATTTGCAGATGTTACTTCATTATGTTTGGCAATAAAGGCAAACACTTGCTCTGTATTATTGGCTATCTGTTCTTGCTTTTTATTATTTTCAATAGCAATATGCTAGTCCTATACTCCACCAACACAGATACCGATGTGATACATAAAGTCCTCTCCTTACATATTTCCATATGGATACTCCAATATACAAACTTACAGAGAAGAAGACAATCCATCCAAATGCCGTTTTATTCAAATCACAAACACACCAAGCATTCAATGTACCCAGGGCACTTGTTAGGCTCAGTGGAAATTTAGTGGGGATAAGCATAAATCTTTGCAAGTCGATACAG
>ERZ1035006.955-NODE-955-length-20928-cov-20.448953_pt1 | contig 20928 bp, 18 predicted proteins | sample MGYA00520694_ERZ1035006 | MGnify/ENA primary metagenome ERZ1035006 (study PRJEB33766, sample SAMN09781746) | gut metagenome | biome: gut microbiome | host: Homo sapiens | place: Madagascar | study: EMG produced TPA metagenomics assembly of the PRJNA485056 data... | reverse complement strand
CAAGGGCAGAGGCGCGAAACGTTCAAGGGCTTCAATAACTTCCTTTATTTTCACGCTTTTCAGCCTTTTAAAAATATAGATAAAATATAATCAATTGCAAAGTTACGTATTTTTAGGGTGATTTAAACACAATACTCAATACAATTAGTATATTTTAACGAGTTTGACTGTTTAAAAAGGCACGATGTTACATAATAAAATTGTATCTTTGCATACATAAGGTCAAGGCTGGCATACTTCTATATAATATTGTAGTTATTATCATGCCAGCCAATTACCTTTTTCCTCATTTCATTTTCCCATTACCCTAACTTACTAAGGTTAGAACACTTAATCTACATAAACTTCATCTTTATACCCAACGACAATCCTAATATGTCGCTCAGTCGGATATATTTCTCCGTGAAATATGTTCGCAGATACAGGTCGCATGTGCTCACCTCGTAGAATAAGGTTATGCTCTTGCGCTTGCGTTGCATCTCATGCGGAATATTCCACGTTATCTGCTGACCTACAAACACGTTTATCCTTACCTTGGTGGATAGGAAGTCGTAGTAGCTCTTGGGATAGCGATCGGGCTGCGACCCCCAAAACTCGTTGCCGAATACCGTGTTGAGATAAATGCCCGTAGTTAGTGGTTCAAAGTATAAGTCTCTATAAGCCTTTAGTTGCCATGGGCGGAATGTCTCCTTAAGCGTCATCGTAAGCTTGCCGGTAGAGGCGTCGTGCTTTGGAATGTAGCCTATTAGCAGATGCGTCTCCCATTGTTCACGCTTGCCGTAGTCCCATCCCAATCCTACCGACACGGCACCCATGTTGCCGGCTGTCTGCAATATGGTTTGCGATGGTATTAGTCTCGACCAGCGCAGATACCTCTTTATCACCTTCTTCTCATAACTTGTGAGCGAGGTGTCGCGGTTTACCGAATCCCTTATCTGTCGTAGCCACTCATGCGGACGTACTTGTGCGTTGGCTCCTAAGCTGAACACAAGCATCAACAGGCTAAAAATCAACGATTTCATAATGGTAGCTGCTTGGAGTTATGGTGAATATTAAATACTTGCGCTTGACAACACTCGGCAAACCGTAATAAATAAGGCCGTCATTAAAGATGTCGTCAATCTTTGTGGAATGGTCGTGACCGTTGATGCAAAACATCGGTTTCAGAAAATTCTGAAGATAATACTCGAATGGCTCCGCTATGTTGTTGTTAAACTGGTCGCTGTACGGACGCGCATGCATCAGCACAATTGTGCGGTCAAACTTGTCCGTGTCTTCCTCGGCCTGCTGCCGTATATAGTTAAGGTCGGGCACAGAAGCCACATGGTCGTACTCTGTGGCGTTGGTGTTAAGAAACACAAACTTCACCCTTCCGGCTATCATGCTTATGTTCTTCGTGCCATACTTCTTTACATAATATTCCTCGCCCGTGCCCAGAAAGTCGTGGTTGCCTATCATGGCAACATAAGGCAACTGCAGATTGCCCATAACCCTGTCGCACCATTCAAACTCCTTGTTGGTGCCCGTGTCTGTCAGGTCGCCACAATGTATCACAAAGTCTATCGAGTCCTTGCGTCGGTTTATGTCGTTCAGGGCGTCGCGCATGTCTGTGTACCATTGGTGCGTGTCGCTTATACAGGCAAAGCGCAAGGTGTCCTTGCCTTGCGTTGCCTGTTCTATCTGCCGAATGTTGCGGCTGTTTATGCTTGTAGCCCCCTTAACATCAACATCGTAAGGATGGATGTCGAAGGCGCCACAGCCCGACAACAGCATGGTTGCCGTCAGGCCAAGTATTGTCTGTTTTATGGTATAAAGTCTCATATCTTTGCAAAGATATACAAAAACCATGGTAAAGACAAATACTGCACCTTTTTTTTTGCATCCAAAGATTATGCCCTACCCCCAAGCTTCCAATTGGGAAGGTTTGGTGGTAGGGCTTTTTGTAGGCTTTTTATTTCTTCTTAGGCATTTTCGTCAGTTTATACGCCACGTGCATCATCACATAGTTAGGTATGGTGTTGCGCCATACTTCTGTGCGTCCTTGGGCATTCACAGTATATGTGGTGTTGGACAATTGGTGGAGGATGTCGAAGCCTTCGGCTGTAAGGGTGAGTTGGCCTTTGCAGAAGGAGCGTGCGAGCGAAGCATTCCACACGAGGTCGTCGGTATTCATAGAGCTGTCGCCATAGCCGCGGCGGGAGTATTGCTTGAGGTCGGTGGCAAGCTGTATGCCGAGCGGCAACTTATAGGAAAGCGTCATGCCGAAGTTGTAGTCGTAGGCATTAAGCGTCTGGAAGTTGTCGCGATTGCTTGTAGAGTTGCGCCATTGTACGTCGGCAACAAGAGCCAGACTCAAATCGCCCTTTTGGAACGACAGCCTAAGGTAGTCGCGCAGTATAGATGTGTAGACACGGCTTAATACAGAGGCAGAGTTGTTGATGTCGACATCGTAGGCTATGTCGAAGTCGGTACTCTTGGTGTAGTCGAGCGAGAGGCGGGTCTCTATAGCGAACAGTCCTTTCTTGTCGAGTTTGCCTGTATAGTCGGCATTGGTGTTGAGGGTCCAGTTGCCCGAATGCACGTTATCGTTCATGTATGTATAAGCCCCCGTTTTTGTATTATATATTGTGCGCGTGCCTATCATGTCCATATACAGCGAACTGTTAAAGCCTACTGACAGTCGACTCTCGTTTTTGAAGTTTAAGCCCGCATATCCGCTAATGTTGTGGGTTATGGATGTCTTCAGATTAGGGTTGTTTATGCGGCGTGCCAGCGGATTGATATCGTTGTCTATAGGCATGAGCGACTCCATGGCAGGCTGACTGCTACTCAGACTATAGTTCAGCGAAATGTCATACTTCTTGTCCCATTTGTTGAAATACAGCGAAGGCTCCACAAGCCATTTGCTACGAACAGCCGTTGTGTCTACCGAGGCGCAGTTGTAGATGATGCGCTCGCGCACAAGACGGTATGGCAATTTCAACGAGAAGTAAGTGTTGTTGTGGTTGTAGGTCAGAGCCGGCTCACCAGTATACTGGCGTGTCAGCAAACTGTATGTCTTGCTATTCTGCATGTCGAGAGCAAGGAGCAGGGAGTCGCGAGTTGATGGCAAGCGGTCGAGCTGCTGCTGGTCGAAACGGTTGTACAAGCCGCCAAGACGCTCAAGACGATAGTTGAGTTGGTTGGTAGAAGTCATGCTCTGATTATATGCCTGGCTCAATCCTACCTGCCAATTATTCAGCTTAACGGAGTAATTGGCTGATGCACCATAGTTGTAGGAATTGTTGTGGCTGTCGGCATAGACACGTCGCAGGTCGTTCTTGTTCTCGCGCAGATATTCGTTGTTAGAAAGGCTGAAACTGTCCTGAGGCTTGTTGGATGTGTAGCTGCCGTTCAGATTGAAGCCAAGCATGTCGCCCCAGGGCAGGACAAATCCAAACATAAGGTTCTCGTTGATTGATGTTGTGCGGAACTTTGTAAGGCTTATTGTCTGCGAGCGGTTGGTGGGGGAATCTGCTGTCATATTGCCTTCCGAATCGAATGTGGCACGCTCAGAAGAGGAATTGTTGGTGCCGTCGCCATAATTGAACGATGTTGACGACTGCAGATAGAACTTGCTCTCATCGGTATACGTTATCTGGTTGTTGGCATACAGGCGAAACTCCTTCTGCACGGAGGTTGAGGCAGCACGGTTGAAGATGTTGCCTGCCGAGGCAAACTGTTCGCTTGAAGAGCGTGTGATGTCGGTAACATCGTTCCATGAAGCTATGGCATCGAATTGCTCGCGCAAGACGCCCGACTTGTTCTGTGTGCTAAGACTTGCGCCCACCTGCTTGGTGACGGTCTGACCTTGCGGACTGTTCGACGGACTCCAGTCGCCCTCTCTTCCCGGACGGCGGTTCTCATTAACGTTGTTCACATTGCCAAAGACGGAGAAACGGGTGCGGTCGTCGTAATACAGTCCGAAGAGACGAGCCATATAGCGGTCGCGTGTACCTCCTGCCGCCTCGGCATTGGCTATGTAGCCACGGTTGTACTCGCGCTTCAGTTCCACGTCCATCACGTAGTCTTTCTTCTCAACCTCTGTGCCTACCAGTCGACTCTTCTCGGTAGACTTGTTGTATACCTTAAGGTCCTGTACCGTGTAGAGAGGCAGATTGTCGAGCATAATCTTGTTGTTGCCCTTGAAGAAGTCCTTGCCGTTGAGCGTGAGGTAGTCTATCTTCTTACCGTTGACATAGATGTCGCCATTGCTCTTTATCTCGGCTCCAGGCAACTGGCGCACAAGGGCATCGAGCATAGAACCGTCGGGCACGTTGAAGGCGCTGGCATTATACACGAGTGTGTCGCCACGATAGGTGAACTTCACTTTGGTGCCCGTAACCACTACTCCATCCAAGTCCACCTCTTTATATATGTCGCTATCGGCGAGTTTCTTCAGGTTAAGGTCGGGCATCTTGAAGCCGCGGTTGCGTGCCACGCGCTTAATCTCGTAATCTTGACAGTTGGTGGCATAGCCCTCACACTCTGCCTTGACAATATATTTCGCAGGCTTAGCCTCCACTTCAAAGCGCGCAAAATAGTTACCCTGCCATCCGTGGCAGGTGATAGTGTCGACCACCGTACTGTCCTGGCGCATCAATGTGACATGAGCCTTAAGCCTCACACCCGTAAACGAGTCCTTGACAATCTGTCCCAGCATTACAGTACGCTTGGGCTTGTCGGTCTTGGCGTTTTGTGCTGCCCCCTCCTATCACATTAAAGAGGAGGAGAAGCAATAACGGTAAAAGAAACTTTGTTTTCATAAGAGAAATTCTTTAACTACTACAACTACTGAACTTGCGAAAGTTCTATTACTGTTTTCTTACGCCCTCGTGCACCATCTTCACATATCCGCCATTGTTCACAATATCCTTGACATCGTGCTGACCTATGCGCAGACGATACTCCAGTATTCCGCCCTTATGATGGAATGGAGCGGTAGAGAGATAACGCCAGTTGTCATCTTGGGCATTCGAGGCAACGTAGTCCACCCATGTTGTGCTGTCGTTCTGCTGGCACATTAATGGGGTATTGCGGCTTTCAGCCCACGACAATCCCTTGAGCGGAATGTTTGAGGCAGAGCCATAACCGTCGAGACGCAATATAGAGAGACACTTGCCCTCGCTCCACACGCTAAGCGTAGCATCAACAACCGAACAGCTCGAAAGACACTCAAGCACATAGTCGCCCTCTTCCTTAGCCTCCTTGCGGCTCATGACAAACTCTATAGGCTGGTTGCTCTTGTCTGACCTGATACGTATAGGATTCTTTTCCATACACAAGGGATCTTCGTCCGACCAGCCATAAATAGTCTCGCCAAAGTTCTTGGCAACATCGATGTTCCAGCCATCCTGCGACAGCATATCCCAGTTGCCGTCGTTCAGGAAGATGCCGTTGTGCGTGTTTTCCAATCTGTAGTGTTCTCGTTTTTTCTGCTGCATCTGCACGGCCAACAATACTATCATGATGAAGCCTAACGTCATGGCCACAATCCATAAGCCCGAGAGCATGGCTACGATTCCGGTTCGCATAGGCTTGGGCTCGGTCTTGAACAGACGGATGACGAAGTACAACGGCAACAGCGTTGCCACGAAGCCACACAGAGCCGACACTATCATGTAGATCTTAAAATATGGCATAGAGGCCAAAACGCTAAGGGTTATCTCGTCGTTGGTGAAGAGTTTGATGAACGGGTCGCCTATCACGGCGTAGGCTATCGAGAAGATGAGGTAGGCCAGGGCCAAGGCTGTAAGCATAGACAAGGACACAAGCGCCGAAATCTTGATGCAGAACTTCAGTATCTCTGCCATTCCCGACAATATGCTGCCGCCCTTGGCGCGCTTTGCGGCGGGTTTAACCTGCTCTTCGGCCTCGGCAATAATGGCCTTGCTTATCGATTCGGGCGTTACCTCCTTGCCCGTCATGCAGAGGCGTTCCTCGGTTGTTCGCGCCAAAGGAGCCACAAGCCATAGGGCTATGTAGACAATTATGGGCACGGAGAATAGCAGACCAAACAATGGACGGAAGAAATAATAGTGGAAGGTCTGGTTAAGGGCAAATGCCGCCATAATGAAGAGTACTGTAGCCACTCGCCACACCACGATGTCGCCCCCGCCACAATAGTGGCACAATCCGGAGATAACTCCTCCGCCTATCTTGTCCTTGCCGTCGCGATAGAAACGATGGGTGCTGACGTGGTGCAACACGCGGTCAATCCATTTGCCTTCGCCATGATTGTTGGCGTCTTCGTCTTTACCGTAGCTGCCGTTGGCTTCGTTCTGGCGGTTGGCTTCGTTGGCTTCGTCTTGACTGTTGACGTTATTTTCCTCGTTCTGGCGGTAGGTTGCGTCGCCAGCTTCTGCGCCTGGAGTCTCTTCGGACTGACAGTCATCGGCCTCTTCTACCCCACTCTCCATCTCGTCAGGATTGCCAATGCTGCTTATAATCTGCTTAACGTTGTTGATGTCGATGGCGGCTTGTCCGCTCTCCTTCAAGCTCCACAGATGTTCGGCCACACGATGCTCTATGTCGTCGTATATCTCGTCGCCTCCGTCGCGCTTGGCAAAATAGCTGCGCATGTTGTCGAGATAGTTCTCAAGAAGTGTGCAGGCGTCCTCGTCGATGGCGTAGAGTGTGCCAAAGAGGTTTATGTTGATGTTTTTCTTCATAACTTTATTCAGTTTTTTGGATTATTCATTCGGTTTAATGTTCTTTAAAATGTTTACGGTATGGGCTATCTCCTGCCAAGCCTTGTCCAGCTCGCTAAGCGTAGCCTCGCCGTCGGGTGTAAGGGAATAGTACTTGCGTGGCGGTCCTTGCGTCGACTCCTGCCATTCGTATCCCAGCAGTCCGTCCTTCTTTAGGCGCGTCAGCAGCGGATAGAGCGTGCCCTCAACCACTATCAGCTCTGCCTCCTTAAGGCTGGCTATTATGTCGCTGGCATAGGCAGCCCGGTGGCGCAGCAGCAGCATTATGCAATATTCAAGCATTCCCTTGCGCATCTGCGATTTGGCGTTGTCTATATTCATAGCTTTAGGGTTTTAAATATATGCGTTTGTGTATGTATACGACTCTCATCTTTTATGATAATGCAAAAGTAGGCATAATTATGGTACTATGCAATACATAGTACTATAAATCTTTCAAGTACCTTATACATTTAACCTTTGTTTACAGTTGGCTGGGCTTCTGCAGGCTGCTATACTGTCATGAACAAAATATTCGTCTGAGATCTTTCGATTATTCGCTTGAGGCCTTTCGATTATTCGCTTGAGACCTTTCGATTATTCGCTTGAGGCTTTTCGATTATTCGACTGAAGCTTTTCGATTATTCGACTGAAGCTTTTCGAAGATTTGCTCTAAGCTTACAAATGTCTCATGTCTTCAAAAAAAACATGTTCTTCTGTTCTTATGTCTTCAAAAAAACATGTTCTTCTGTTGCGAGAGCAACAAGAGCACGCTTTTAAAGCCTTTACCGAGGTTTATGTATCGCCTAATTAGAGGTTTTACTGAGGTTTGATGTAACATTTGGGACATCTATTAACATGCTATGTCGTTGATTATCAGCCCTTAAGAGAGAAGTAGATATAGACTGGCGTTACAGTTACAGTTGTTACAGTTTTATTTTCAAGGGTTACAGCTTCCCCTATTTACATATATAACTATTTGATTATTAATTAGTTATAAAGTCTTTAATAAGAGGTTTGTAACATCATTACCCTTTTTGTAATAACTGTAACTGTAACGCCAAGAGCCTTCAGCCCACCTTATGGAGAACCTTTTTTAAAAACAGAGATTAAGAGATTGATATTAAAACAATTTAACCCATCCGCAACACAAATGAAACAAATATTGAATACTTTTGCACGTGTAAAACACGTTACAATAATTAATGATGAAAAAGATTAAGGTTATTAGTTTCCTCTCCATGGCCTTGCTTGGATGCGGCACAGCCTCGGCTCAGCAATCCAACGCAGCTGCCATAGAGCGCCCCAAGCTTGTTGTGGGCATTGTTGTAGACCAAATGCGATGGGACTATCTCTACCGCTACCAAAAGCGTTATACTGACGGCGGATTCAAGCGATTGCTTGGCGAGGGCTTCTCGTGCGAGAACACCATGATTCCTTACGTGCCATCGGTTACAGCTATTGGCCACACCTGCATCTATACGGGCAGCGTGCCCTCTATACACGGTATTGCTGGCAACAACTTTGTGAAGGATGGCAAGAAGGTGTATTGCACAGACGACGACTCAGTAAAGCCCGTGGGCACAACAAGCGTGGCTGCACTTATGTCGCCACGCAATCTGTGGGTCTCTACCATTGGCGACGAGATGAAGATTGCCTCTAACGGCAGAGCCAAGGTTGTGGGTGTGGCCTTAAAAGATCGTGCCTCTATCCTGCCCGCCGGACATAATCCGAATGGAGCTTTCTGGTTTGACGACCAGACGGGTTGCTTCATCACAAGCTCTTATTATATGGACCGTCTGCCCAAATGGGTTGAGGCGTTCAACGACAAGCGTCTGCCCGAACAGTATCTGTCGCAGAAGTGGAACACGCTCTATCCTAAAAACACATACACGGAGAGCACAACCGACGAGAATGAATACGAAAACGGCATTCGCGAAGGGGTAAAGGCCACTCTGCCGCTTAATCTTCCGGAGCTGTACAAGAAGTATGGCTACGGCATTATAAGGAACACACCCTTTGGCAACTCGCTTACATTGGACATGGCTAAGGCTGCAATAGACGGCGAGCAACTGGGTGCCGACGACGAGACCGACCTCCTGGCCGTAAGCTGCTCGAGTACCGACTATATTGGACATCAGGTGGGCACGCATGCCATAGAGACTGAGGACACGTATCTGCGCCTTGACAAGGCCATTGCCGACTTCCTGACTTATCTCGACTCAAAGGTGGGCAAGGGCAACTATCTTGTGTTCCTTAGCGCCGACCATGGTGCCATGAACAATGCCGCCTTTCTGCAAGACCGCCGCATCCCAGCTGGCAGTTGGGACGCCTCAGCCACAGCCAAGAAGCTAAACCATGTGCTGGCTAAAGAGTATCCAGAAGCTGGCGATATTGTGAAGACCGTGATGAACTATCAGGTGTTCTTCAACCGCGACGAGATTAAAAGCAAGCAGCTGGATTTCGACAATATTAAACAGACGGTTGTAAATGTGCTGAAGGAAGACCCAAGCGTGCTGTATGCTTGCGACATGGCAAAGGCTTCGACAGAGAGTATTCCAGAGGAGGTTAAGTCACGCATAATAAACGGCTACAACCGCGAGCGCAGCGGCGACGTTGTTATTATTCTGAAGCCCAACTTCTACGCTCACGGCATGAAGGGAACCGACCATGGCGCATGGAACTCGTACGACACGCACATTCCGCTTGTGTTTATGGGATGGGGTATCAAGCATGGCGCCACAACAAAGCAGACTTTCATGACGGATATTGCGCCTACAATTGCGGCCATGCTGCATGTTCAGGCTCCTAACGGATGCGTTGGAAAAGCAATATTTGGCAACAACATATGCCAATGATTGCAGGCTTGAAGAAAGGATAATCCTGTAAACCACTGTAGGAGGTACGGTCTCCGAACCGTACCACTCAAGCAGCTCACTATAAATGGTTGGTGGCGCAAAGTTATGTTTTTCTATACTATAGCCATTTGCGTGGTACGGTTCGGAGACCGTACCTCCTACACTTCACTTAACATTTGGATTTTTTCTGTCTTTAACTTCTTTAACGTCGCCACACCCCCACAACTTCCCAAATATTTGTACCTTTGTATAGAGTTAATCAACAGATAACAACAACTTTAAAAACGAGATTGAATATGATTAGACTGAATGTTTTCTTCGAGGTAAAAGATGCTGCGCAGACAGCCGAGATAAAGGCCCTGTGCCAGGAGTTGGTAGAGAAGTCGCTCAAGGACAACGGCAACGTTGCCTACGACTATTTTGTTAGCGGAACACGCGAGGGTGTGATGATGATTTGCGAGACATGGCAGAACGAGGAAGTGCTAAAGGCCCACATGGCTGCCGAACACTTCACAACACTTGTGCCTAAAATTGAGGCGCTTACAAAGAATGGATTGAAGCTGGAGCAGTTTGCATTCTAAACACACACAAATCCCCACCCTATTTTTAGGGCTTACAAGCATACAAAAGAAAACGTCCGACTTTATACGGAGCTTGATTATCCATATAAAGTCGGACGTTTATTATTAAAGTCGGACATTTATTATTAAAGTCGGACATTTATTATTAACGTTGTATTCTGCCTCCCGATGAGGTAAGATTGCTTATCACTTCTTCTTCGCTAACCAAGTTTTGGTCGCCCGGAATTGTGTTTTTTAAGGCACTTGCCGATAGGGCGAAGTTGAGACAATACTGGTTGTCGTCGCCCCACTTCTGATGGGCGTGAATGTAGCCAGCCACAAAAGCGTCGCCCACACCCATTGGGTCGACAACAGGCTGGATGTCGTACATCTTTGTAGTATACAGTTTGCCCTCAACAGCATCGTAGAGCACGCCAGTAAGCACATGGTGGCTGCTTGCCAACTGGTTGCGCAGAGCCATAATCATCTTCTTGCACTTGGGGAACAACTTGTGCATCTTCTGGAAATACTCTTGATAAGCATCCTTGTCGAGCTCACATTTGTCGTCGGTAGCCACAAAGGGGATGTGAGGCACGCCACTTGCTACCTCCCACTCGTTTTGGTCGCCAAAGACAATGTCGCTATACTGCATCATATTGAATATCACATCGTGCGGCTCCATGCCGTATCCCCAAAGATTCTTGCGGTAGTTGATGTCGCATACAATAGTCAAACCATCAGCCGCGGCAAGCTTTATGGCATCCATAGTCGACTCCATTGAGTCGCGGCTAATGGCGCATGTAATGCCTGAGCAATGGAACACGGCAGCATCGGCAAATACCTTCTCCCAGTCTATCATTCCCCTCTTAAGCGAATACATAGCCGAGTTCTTGCGGTCGTAGATAACGTGCGAGTTGCGCATGGCAACAGCCTCCTCGAAATAATAAGTGCCAAGGCGCTCGCCACCACGCACCACATGCGAGACTTTAAGACCAAACTCTCGTAGATGCATCAACGCCGCCTCGCCCATAGCGCCATGCGGCAAACGTGTTACATATTCCACATTGTCGCCCATGCAAGCCAAAGAGATGGCTGTATTGGCCTCGCTGCCACCATAATTGCCCAGCATACGATGACCTTGGAACAAACGTTGATACTCGGGTTTGGAGATTCTGAGCAATATCTCTCCAAAAGTTACGATCTTAGTCTTCATACTCATATTGATTTAAGTAGCATCCTAAAGATGCACATTATTGTTGTTGTCTTTTTACTTGAACAAGCCGTACAGCATGGCGTCTATACGGTCGGTAATTCGACGGAAAGCCTCGGGGTCTGACTCGAACTTCTGGGTGTCGCCGTCTACAATTATCAGGTTGCCCTTATAGTCCTTAATCCAGTTCTCGTAACGGTCGTTAAGCCCCTTGAGATAGTCGATACGGATAGTCTGCTCGCATTCGCGTCCACGCTTGCTAATCTGATTGATAAGGTTGGGCACGGTAGAGCGGATGTAAATCATAAGGTCGGGCAACTTGACGAGCGTCATCATCGTATCGAAGAGGTCGGAATAGTTGTTGAAGTCGCGGTCGGACATGTAGCCCTGTCCATGCTGATTAGGTGCAAATATGCACGCATCCTCAAAAATGGTTCGATCCTGTATGATGTCCTTGTCGCTTTGGCTAATCTCCACCACCTCTTTAAAGCGCTTGTTTAGGAAATAAATCTGCAGATTGAACGACCATCTTGACATGTCGCTATAGAAGTCGTCGAGATAAGGGTTGTGTTCTACAGGTTCGAAACGTGGCGACCAGTTGTATCTTTTTGCCAACATCTTGGTCAGGGTGGTCTTGCCGCTGCCAATGTTACCGGCTATAGCTATATGCATTGTTATTTCTGTTTTGTAGATTGGTTGGGATTGACGGGGAATATAGAGTCTATCTTATCGGTAATGAACTTGAAGTCTTCGGGGCGCGTCTTGTAGTCGAGTTGGTCTACATCGATAACCAGAACCTTTCCCTTGTACTTGTCACGTATAAAGTCGTCGTATCTATCGTTCAGGCCCTGCAGATACTCTATAGGTATCTTCTGTTCGCAAACGCGTCCTCTCTTCTGGATGTTCTCCACAAGATGTGGCACCGAAGCCTTAAGATAAATCATGAGATCGGGCAACTTTACCTTGTCCATCATAATCTCGTAGAGCTCCATATAAGTCTCAAAATCGCGGTCACTCATATTGCCCTGCGAGTAGTTGTTTGCCGTAAACACGAACACTCCCTCATGAAGGGTGCGGTCTTGAATAATCATGTTCTCCGAATTTGAGAACTCGAGCACATCCTTAAAGCGTTCCTTGAGGAAGAACACCTCCATTGCAAACGACCATCGCTGCAGATCCTTGTAGTAGTCGTCCATATACGGATTGTCCACTACAGCCTCATACCGCGGTTCCCATTGGTAATGCTCGGCAAGCATCTCTGTGAGCGTGGTCTTGCCGCAACCAATATTTCCTGCTATTCCTATATACACTTGTTAATATCTGTATTTTAGTAAATTTAAATGATTATGCAAAATTAATCAAAATAAATTTATTAACAGACAGGAACGTACAAAATTATTGATTAATGCCGGCACTCGTGCCAATAAATCTATCAGCAGTTTGGGTTTGTGGCAGGCATATTCTCGGCTATAAATGCATCAAGCTTTACAATGCCTTCGGCTGTGCACACGCCACGCAGGAAGAGGAAGAGGATGTTGTGCAATAGATGCTTCATGTCGTACTCCTTGTACATCTCTGTACGCATGGCATATTCCATCGACTTTTGACATATGCGTAAAACGATGTCAAAATCGACATCACTACGGAAAAATCCCTCCCTTACACCACGCATGAAGAAGCTTTTGGCGTCGCGGTTGCGCACGGCACGCTTCCTCTCATAAAAGTCTACAACGCTTTGATACTTGTTGATGTCCTGGAAGAATGCAGGCGAGACATTAGACACGCCCTCTATCTGATGCTTGTAAAATTCGATGAAAATGTCGATAACACTATGGTTGGGCATATTGCTGTACTCAAACATGTGGCGGTCGTTATCTTCCTCCTGCAAACGCACACACTCAAGCAGAAGCTCCTCCTTGTTTGAATAAATCTCATACAACGTGCGCTTGGAAATACCAAGATGATTGGCAATGTCGTCCATCTTCACCGACTTAACTCCTCGATGAAGAAACTCGCGCATTGCTGTTTTAAGGATTTTGCCAGGCAGTTCTGTTCTGTAATTTGTCAGTTGAATATCTTTATGCATCGTATGAATGTGTGATAGTTTTGCTTTTGTCTTATCATATATACCTTATTATATATGTATACAACATATGCCATTATATGTGCATTTAACACATTTTCGAATGCAAAGTTACAAAAAACTATTAATGCTGTAATAGTTTTATACAGTTTTTTTACCCCATCAAGTACAAAGAATATATTTTAATGTCAAAAATAATGTTATATAGTTGGTTGTATGCTCGTTTTTAAGTAACTTTGCCATACAAATAGACCAATAACAAACGATATAAATAAACAACTTAAACATGGTGAAAATAACAAAAGAAAGTGCCTTGGAATATCACTTAGGCAATCGCCCTGGAAAGATTGAGGTAAAGCCTACAAAGCCTTACCATACACAAACCGACCTTAGTCTCGCCTACTCGCCAGGCGTTGCGTTTCCTTGTTTGGAAATTCAGCAGAACCCTAACGATGTGTACAAATATACCGACAAAGGCAACCTTGTAGCTGTTATCTCTAACGGTACAGCTGTGCTCGGTTTGGGCGACATAGGCGCTATGAGTGGCAAGCCTGTGATGGAAGGCAAGGGACTTCTGTTCAAGATATATGGCGGCATCGACGTATTCGACATCGAGGTTGCCGAGAAAGATCCTGAGAAGTTCTGCGAAGCTGTAGAGAAAATTGCTCCTACATTTGGCGGTATAAACCTTGAGGACATCAAGGCGCCTGAATGTTTCTATATCGAGGAACGCCTTAAGAAAACACTCGACATACCAGTTATGCACGACGACCAGCACGGTACAGCCATCATATCGGCTGCAGGTCTGAAGAACGCTCTTGAGGTTGCAGGCAAGGATATTGCCAAGGTAAAGATTGTAGTAAATGGTGCTGGTGCAGCCGCCATTAGCTGTACAAAGCTTTACGTGGCTTTGGGCGCTAAGGTAGAGAACATCGTGATGCTCGACTCAAAGGGAGTTATCACAGCCGACCGTCCTAACCTTACTCCGCAGAAGAAGCTGTTTGCTACAACACGTACAGACGTACACACCCTGGAAGAGGCTGTAAAGGGTGCCGACGTATTTGTTGGTCTGTCAAAGGGCAACGTACTCTCGCAGGACATGATACGCTCTATGGCCGACCAGCCTATAGTGTTTGCCCTTGCCAATCCTGTACCTGAGATTAGCTACGAGGACGCTATGGCAAGCCGCCCAGACGTGCTTATGTCTACCGGACGAAGCGACTATCCTAACCAGATTAACAACGTTATTGGTTTCCCTTACATCTTCCGTGGCGCCCTCGACGTTCATGCCAAGGCTATTAACGAGGAGATGAAGATGGCTGCCGTACATGCCATCGCCGACCTTGCCAAGCAGCCTGTGCCTGATATCGTTAATGAGGTTTACCATGTCAACGACCTCTCATTCGGTCCTAAATACTTCATACCGAAACCAGTAGACCCACGTCTTATCACAGAAGTGAGCGCGGCTGTTGCCAAGGCTGCTATCGAAAGCGGAGTAGCACGCAAGACCATTACCGACTGGGACGCTTACAAGAAGAACCTTATGGAGTTGCTCGGTCAGGAAACCAAGCTTACACGCAACCTGCACGATACTGCACGCATGCACCCACAGCGCATAGTGTTTGCCGAAGGCGCACATCCATCAATGATGAAGGCTGCTGTACAGGCTAAGACAGAGGGCATCTGCTACCCTATCCTTTTGGGCAACCCCGACCGTTTGCGCCGTGTGGCCGAGCGCTTGAAGCTTAACCTTGATGGTATTGAGCTTATAGACATGCGTGCCGACCAGGAGCAGGGCCGTCGTGCAACCTATGCTAAGCATCTTGCCAAGAAGCGTGCGCGCCAGGGCTACACATTTGAGGAGGCTTACGACAAGATGTACGAGCGCAACTACTTTGGTATGATGATGGTAGAGACTGGCGACGCCGACGCGTTTATCACCGGTCTGTACACCAAGTACTCTAACACCATCAAGGTTGCCAAGGAGGTTATCGGCATACGCAAAGAGTATAACACCTTTGCCACTATGCATATTCTCAACACCAAGAAGGGCGTATTCTTCATTGCCGATACTCTTATCAACCGCCACCCCGACCAGAATGTGCTGGTGGATATCGCCAAACTCTCGGCCAATACCGTTAGATTCTTCAATGAAGAGCCACACATGGCTATGATTAGCTACTCTAACTTCGGTACCGACGAGATTGGCAGCCCGGTTTCTGTACACAATGCTGTGGAAGAGTTGCAGAAGCAATTCCCCGACCTTGCCGTTGACGGCGAGATGCAGGTTAACTTTGCTCTGAACAAGGATCTACGCGACGACAAGTACCCATTCACACGCCTTAAGGGGCTTGATGTCAACACTCTCGTATTCCCGAATATGAGCAGCGCCCAGGGCAGCTACAAGCTTCTGCAGGCTATCGACCAGGATGCCGAGATTATTGGCCCCATCCAGATGGGCCTGAACAAGGCTATCCACTTTACCGACTTCGAGAGTTCGGTGCGCGACATCGTAAACATCACAGCTGTTGCAGCTATCGATGCTTACGTTGACAAGATTAAGAACAAATAATAAACAACAGTAAATCATTGAGGCTGTGACATTCCGGACCAACAAAGTAGAGAATGTCGCAGCCTCTTTTTATCTTAGTGAGATATGATAGAGTTTCCTTGCGCCAAAATTAATCTCGGACTGAACATTACAGAGAAGCGTGCCGACGGCTACCACAACCTTGAGACTGTGTTCTTCCCTATCCCAATATGCGATGCCCTGGAGATAAAGACAATGGACGAGCGTTTCCCGTCGGACATGGCTTGCGACCTAAAGGTTACGGGCAACAACGTGTGCTGCGACGAGAAAGACAACCTTATTGTCAGAGCATATAATATGATTGCAGCCGACTTCGACATTCCACGTGTACACGCACATCTATACAAAAACATTCCATCGGAAGCTGGATTGGGAGGCGGCTCGAGCGATGCTGCCTACATGATAAGACTGCTCGACCAGCGATTCCGCATAAATATAGGTAATGCCGAAATGGAGAAGTATGCAGCCCGACTGGGTGCCGACTGCCCCTTCTTTATTACTGCCGAACCGGCTTATGCCGAAGGCATTGGCGAGATATTGGCGGCTGTAAACATAACAGACAACAATCTGCAGGGCTATTGCCTGGTAGTGGTCAAGCCTCAGATTGCGGTTTCTACTAAAGAGGCTTTCAGCAATATCACACCACGCAAGCCTAAGATGTGCTGCCGCGACATTGTGGCTCAGCCTATTGACACATGGAAGGATGCTCTGTGCAACGACTTCGAGGAGAGTGTCTTCGGCATTTATCCTAAGCTGAAGGACATCAAGAACCGTCTTTATACCTTAGGTGCATCGTATGCGCAGATGAGCGGAAGCGGAAGCTCATTGTTCGGTATATTCAAGAACAACATGGACGAACAGTCGATAAAAGACGAGTTTGCCGACTGCCGTACATTTGTAATGCAACTATAAAAGCATGCGCTATGAATAAGGACAATAAGAACGAGCTGTTTCCTTGGGTAGACAACGAAGGCAACGTGATAGGACACATATTGCGTGGCGAGGCTCACAACGGGTCGAAAAAGCTGCATCCCGTGGTGCATCTGCATGTGTTCAACAGCCAAGGCGAACTGTATCTGCAGAAACGTCCGCAATGGAAGGATATACAGCCAGGCAAATGGGATACGGCTTGTGGCGGACATATCGACTATGGCGAGAATGTTGAGCAAGCCTTAAAACGCGAGGTAGGCGAAGAATTAGGCATACACAACTTTGTGCCCGAAAAGATAACAAGCTACATCTTCGAGAGCAACATAGAAAGAGAGTATGTAAACGTATTTGCCACCGTTTACAATGGCGATGTTAACCCAAGCAAGGACGAACTTGAGGGTGGACGTTTTTGGACATTAGAGGATATTGAGAACAATATTGGGCAGAACGTTTTTACGCCAAACTTTGAAAGAGAATATCGCAACGTTGTTGTGCCATATCTTCAGAAGCAAAACACCCATCTCAAGCAACAATAAAACTCGTACGCAAACACGTACACCACTATGAGTGGCGACACAAAACCTATGCCGCGCAATACAGCAGAAAAGATACTGTCTACCGACTTGAACCTGCCGATAATGCAGCCATAGGTTATTGCCACTATGCCTAAAGATACGGCTACAAGCGGAACAAGACAAGCCGAAAAGCTGCTTGGCATCAACGTGCCAAGGGCACTTAAGAGCGCAGCATGCGGCACAAAGGCAAGAAGGGCTATTACGACGATTATGACAAGAAGCTCCCACAATGCCACAAAAAGAGCCATACGCTCGTAGCCAGTAGCTTCTTTATAGGCAACAATAGAGCGTGGCAGACCACTCTCAACAAGCGGTCCTGCACACATACCTACAACAAGCATCCACACAAGGAAGCTGGAGGCGATATTGCTGACAAATGTACCAAACAACCAGCGCAAGCCTTCGCTTCCAAGTATGGAGCGTATCTGTATGTCGGGATTGACAGCCGTGAGCACCCATGACACAACAATAAGCACCAGCTGCAACAACAATATCACAAGTGATGTGTATGCGGCAACGCACGAAACCTTTAACCTCTTTGTCATAATCGCAACGTTTGTTTAGTCTTCGTCGGCACTAAGATTCTCAAGACTTAATATCTGCAACTCGAAAGCCTTGACCACAAGGCGTGTAGCATTAATGCCCACACCTCCGTTTCCGTTTGGAAACAGTTTCTGTATTAGTTCGTTTTGACGTTTCTCAAGACTCTTTACGCCAAAAGGCATTCCTCGCAAGTTAGATATCTGCTCCTTGGTGTATCCCAATGCAAGATGACGCAAGAAACGCTCGTCGTATTCGTCTATCTCGTAGCGTATAAGCGCCTCCCTATTCTGTATCTCATTCTTTACAGAACGTATAAAGCTTTCCACTATCTTTGCAAGTATAGGCTGATTGAACACAAGACGCTTGCCATTCATAACACTTGCAACATCGTCACGAGTAAGCAATTCGCCCGTCTTAAGTATAATGCCGTCGCACTTGGCATCAAGGGCGTCTACCCACAGATGCTCATTAAGTATCTCGCCCGTAAAAATCAATACCTTTACATCAGGATGCTCGCTCTTAAGGCGACTACAAATGTCTATACCTACAGTTGTGCTTCCACCTAATCCCAAGTCGAGCAGCACCAAGTCGGGTTTTGACTTGGCGAATGCTTGCCAGAACGACTCTTCCGAGTCGGCTGTTGCTATTATCTCGGCCTCGGGCACCTCGTTACGCAAGATGCCTTCTGTACCTTTTAGTTCGAGAAGTACGTCCTCTACTATTATTACTTTGAAATTGTCCATAGTATGGCAAAGTTAATTATAAAGGATGAAAAACAAGCAACAAACGACAGAAATATACAATTTGTAAACGAAAATTATGAGTACTATTCACAGATCAGTAACCATTTTATATCTTAAAGTTATCGCATTCAAGAATAATGGTAAAAGTTATGCATTTTTTCAAACGTAGTAAAAATGGCTACGGATATTTTTGGCGCACTCTCATAAATAGTATAATTTTGCATTTTTATATGTAAGACAATGAAACAAAATATTATAGACCGTATCAATCATTTGGCTAACGAAAAGGAGCCTTTCCTTTTTGTCGTCAACTATGCAGGTTCGGAAGCATACATACGGAAGCTGTCTGAAATAGCCACCAACGAATGCCTTTATGACTTTGAGGGTATAACCAATGTAAAACGGCAGCCACTCTCTTCGGTTACCAAACATCCGACGTGGAAAGTGTTTGAGCCAAATTTTGAAGATTACACGAAAAGTTTTGAAACCGTCAAAAGCAACATCCTGCGTGGAAACAGTTATCTTGCCAACCTTACTTGTGAGGTGGCTGTGGACTGCAACCTTACGTTGGAGGACATCTTCCTACGTGCTAAAGGCAAGTATAAGATTCTACTAATAGACAATAATAGCAATAGACGGTTCGTGTGCTTCTCGCCGGAAACATTCGTGAAGATAAAGAACGGAATGATATATTCTTATCCGATGAAGGGCACGATTGACGCGTCCTTACCCGAAGCTGAGCAAGTGTTGATGGGCGATAAAAAAGAAGCTGCCGAACATGCTACCATTGTGGACCTGATTCGCAATGACCTTAGCCGTGTGGCAGAGCATGTAAGTGTGGATAAATACCGTTATATTGATGTGCTCCATACCAATAAGGGGGATATTCTCCAGACCAGTTCCGAAATAAGCGGTAAGTTGCCAACCGGTTATCAAAAGCACATCGGAAATATATTGGATGCAATGTTGCCCGCAGGTTCCATAACTGGTGCGCCAAAGGACAAGACTATGGAAATAATCCATGAGGCGGAAGGCTATGACCGTGGATTCTATACAGGAGTCATGGGTATATATAATAATGGTGAACTCAACTCGGCTGTAATGATACGCTTTCTTGAAAATGACGGTATAGGAACGTATTTCAAGGCAGGAGGAGGCATTACTTCGAAGAGTGATTGCAGAAAAGAATACGAGGAAGTGTTACAAAAAGTGTATCTTCCTTTTGAATAGAACTGATTTTAATATGACACAGCAATTCGTAGAGACAATAAAGATTGTGAATGGAAAGACACAAGCTCTTGCATACCATCAGGAAAGAATGGAAAGAACGATCTGTAAGTTCTTTCCTTCATTATGCAATGCGTCCATGCCTTCATTGGAAAAACTGATAAATCCAACAGAAAGTATGGATTTTTACAAGGCGAGAGTGGTGTATGGCGAACAAGGCGTTGAAGCAGTAGAATATGCTCCGTATTTTATTCGAAACATAAACTCCCTTCAAGTGGTCGCAGACGACACGATAACGTATGGCTACAAAAGTACCGACCGCAGTCGTCTCAATGCCTTGGTCGCACAGAAAGGAAACTGTGACGACATCATCATCGTCAAACATGGACTTTTAACGGATACCTCATTCACGAACCTTGCCATATTTGATGGCAAACATTGGGTGACTCCCAGACATCCCCTATTGCCAGGCACAAAAAGAGCCGCACTATTGGACAAGGGAATGATACAAAAAGCAGATATTACATTGGAAGATTTGCGAAATGCCAACAAGGTAAGTCTTTTTAATGCGATGATTGAGTTTGGTGAAATAGAAATAGCAATAGAAAATGTCCACATCCTATGATGTCTGCACCCCTGTGCGCCATTCAGTTGGTGTATTGCCGGTCTTCTCTTTGAAGATCATATAGAGATAGGTGCGAGAGGAGATAAGATAACGAGGAATAATTACCAAAAAGTGGCGATAGACCATTTTATCCACCCAATGGTGTATATTGCAAAAGAGGGTCTATACACACTTTTGTCGAGGTGTATAGACCCTTGTCGTTTTCCCGATTCCTAAGACATAGCCAAATTTTTGAGCAACTTTTTGTGTTAATAAA
>ERZ1035006.952-NODE-952-length-20981-cov-13.166922_pt1 | contig 20981 bp, 19 predicted proteins | sample MGYA00520694_ERZ1035006 | MGnify/ENA primary metagenome ERZ1035006 (study PRJEB33766, sample SAMN09781746) | gut metagenome | biome: gut microbiome | host: Homo sapiens | place: Madagascar | study: EMG produced TPA metagenomics assembly of the PRJNA485056 data... | reverse complement strand
GAAAGGAGCGTGACTCCATGGCCCTGAACAAAAACAGCTACCGGGTCCTGATCGTAGGGGCCAATGACAAGACCTTTGCCCTGCTGAGTCAGCTCCTGCAATCCGGCAGCTACGAAATGCCCCTGCGGTCCGGCACCGCCGGGGAGGCCCGGCGGATGCTGCTGGAAACCAGCGCGGACATCGTCATCATCAACGCCCCCCTCCGGGACGAATTCGGCACCCAGCTGGCCCAGAATCTGGCAGACGACAATCTGGCGGTGATCCTGCTGGTGCCTGGGGAAAGCTACGACCAGGTCTGCTACAAGGTAGAAGACGACGGGGTCCTGACCCTGGGAAAGCCCCTGTCCGGCCAGGCCCTGCAAACCGCCATCCGTCTGGCCACGGCCCTGCGGGCCAAGCTCCAGAAGCTGGACAAGAAAAACCAGGCCCTTCAGGAGAAGATGCAGGACATCCGCACCGTCAACCGGGCCAAGTGGCTCCTGATGGAGCAGCTGCGGATGACGGAAAACGAGGCCCACTATTATATTGAAAAGCAAGCCATGGATATGCGTCTGTCAAGACGGGAAGTGGCGGAGAATATCATAAGATCTTACGACACCTAGGAAAAACCCTCTCCCGGGAGAGGGTGGCAGGGCGAAGCCCTGACGGGTGTGGGGCGGCATACGCAGCCGACTTGGTACCGCCCCTCATCCGCCGCCGCGGCGGCACCTTCCCCCAGGGGAAGGCCGGGGATATATGGAGGTAGAATCAATATGAAGCAAACCAAATACATTTTCGTCACCGGCGGTGTGGTCTCCGGTCTGGGCAAGGGCATTACGGCGGCATCCTTGGGCCGTCTGCTGAAGGCCCGGGGGCTGAAGGTGGCCGCCCAGAAGCTGGACCCCTATATCAATGTGGATCCGGGCACCATGAGCCCCTATCAGCACGGGGAGGTCTACGTCACCGAGGACGGTGCCGAAACGGACCTGGACCTGGGCCACTACGAGCGGTTCATTGACGAGGACCTGAATAAATATTCCAACCTGACCACCGGCAAGGTGTATTGGAACGTGCTGAACAAGGAGCGCCAGGGTGAGTACCTGGGCTCCACCGTCCAGGTCATCCCCCACATCACCAACGAGATCAAGGAATTTGTCTACCGGGTGGGCAAGCAGACCGATGCCGACGTGGTCATCACCGAAATCGGCGGCACCATCGGTGACATCGAGTCCCAGCCCTTTGTGGAGGCCGTGCGGCAGATCTCCCTGGAGGTGGGACCCACCAACAGCCTGTTCATCCACGTGACCCTGGTGCCCTTCCTCCGGGGCTCCGACGAGCATAAGAGTAAGCCCACCCAGCACTCCGTCAAGGAGCTCCAGGGCCTGGGGGTCAAGCCCGACATCATCGTGCTGCGCTGCGACGAGCCCCTGGAGGACAGCATCTTCCGCAAGATCGCCATGTTCTGCAATGTGAAGCCGGACTGCGTCATCGAGAACATCACCCTGCCCAGCCTGTACGAGGCCCCCATTATGCTGGAGAAGCAGAACTTCTCCTCCATTGTCTGCCGGGAGCTCCGGCTGGATGCCCCCAGCATTGACCTGTCCGACTGGAACGCCATGCTCCACCGGATCGAGACCCGGGACAAAACCGTGACCATCGGTCTCGTGGGCAAGTATGTCCAGCTTCACGACGCTTACCTATCCGTTGCCGAGGCTCTGCGCCACGCGGGCTACCAGCTGGGAGCGGATGTAAACATCCGGTGGATCGACTCCGAGACCATCACCAGGGAAAACGTGGCTGAGGTCCTGAAGGACTGCGCCGGTATCATCGTCCCCGGCGGCTTCGGCTCCCGGGGCATCGAGGGCATGATCGCCGCCGCCGACTACTGCCGGGAGTACCACGTGCCCTACTTCGGCATCTGCCTGGGTATGCAGATCAGCGTCATCGCCTTTGCCCGGAGCGTGGCCGGTATGGCCGACGCCAACTCCGGCGAATTTGACGACAAGAGCACCCACAAGGTCATCGACTTCCTGCCGGACCAGAATGATTCCGTAGCCAAGGGCGGCACATTGCGCTTAGGTGCCTATCCCTGCGCCATTGTCCCCGGCACCCAGATGGAGAAGGCCTACGGCGCTTCCCACATCTACGAGCGCCACCGCCACCGCTACGAGTTCAACAACGACTTCCGCCAGGCCCTCCAGGAGGCGGGGCTGGTCATCAGCGGCACCTCCCCGGACGGCTACATCGTGGAGACCGTAGAGCTCAGCGCCGCCCCCTTCTACCTGGGGGTCCAGTTCCACCCGGAGTTCAAGAGCCGCCCCAACAAGCCCCATCCCCTGTTTGTGGCCTTCGTAAAGGCCAGCCTGGAGAAATGAAATTTCAGCGGCCCCTGCCGGTTCCGGCAGGGGCCCCGGTGTTCTGTCAACTTCATAGGAACTTAATAACTATCCCCTTGGAATCTTAATAATCATGGGGTATACTGTAGATACAAGTTCAGAAAGCAGAAACTTGTATCTTTTTCATTTTTCTCCTCCAACACATAAGCAGCCGCCGCGGTTTCCTGCCGCGGCGGCTGTTTTGTGTTTCATTCCGTAACCTGTACTGGGGTACAGGTCCCCCGGTAGGTCCTGCGCAGGAGCTGCTCTCCCCCTTTTCCGTAAACCGTCAGAGTCAGCTGGCCGGAGGTCTCCCCCGCCCCTTCCGTCAGCCGATCCCCCTGGGCATCCAGAAGCTTCTGGGTCACGGGATCCATGTCGTAGTCCGGAGCGATCTCCACAGCAGCTGTGAAGTCCTCCACACTGAGCAGGGCCAGGGTGGACCACAGGTCCTCGGTTTTTTGGAGATGGTCCGCCTGATAGGCATAGTAGGCCTCATAATCCGCCGCCCAGTCCCCACTGTCCCGGTGGTCCGGCAGGTCATGGGCCGCCGTCAGATATTCTCCCAGAGCCCCGGTGATCTTTTTTGCCCCCAGGGGATTGGTGTGGCCGCCGTCATCGTACCAATCGGTGTCGTCGTCTATGAGGTCACTGTGCTGCAAGTCGATGGTCTCCGCCCCCAGAGACTGGGCCAGACGGATGGCGGCGTTGGAGTAGCGCTGCTCCTCGGCATCCCCGGCCCCCCGGTAGGGAAGGTAGGTGATCACCGGCGCAATGCCCTCCTGCTGGCACAAACGAATAAATTTTTCCAGATACCGAAGGCCCTCGGTCCACTCATCGGCAACATCGGAGGCATCCACCACCAGAGGCTCCTCCAGAGGGTACACCCGGATGCGGCTTTCGCCTCCCTTTTCCGGGGAGACCTCGGTTTCCCCAAAGCCCCGCTTCAGCATTTCCGTATCCAGGTCCTTCCACCGGTTGTGGAACACATCCAGGGGGAACAGGAGCTCCGCCCGGTCCTTTGGGCTGTCGTAGATGTCCCAGATGGCCCGCAGCTTGGTCATGCTCAGGGGGAAGGGATCCATGGCGGCGTGAGCCATGGGAAGGTCCGTCTGCATATAGTTGGATTTGGTGAGAAGCACATCCATGACGGCCACCTTGGGCTTCTGGTAGTCCAGAGCCGTTTCCAGCATCCAGTAGCTGCTGGCAATGGAGCCTCCGTGGATAGCCAGATTGTAGGAGGTGATCCCGTAGTCACGCCACAGCTGCATGGGGAACACGCTGTTCACCACATGGCTGGTGCCGAAAAACAGCACATCGTACTGCCGGTCCTCCCGGATAAAGGGCGTATTTTTGTAGTAGCCGTCGTTCATCCGCAGAGCATTGGACCAGAAGGCCACCCCGGACAAAACCAGGGCCAGCAGCAGCGCCACGCTGACAACGCGCTTAAAACTGAAAATAGATAAAGCTGGACGCATGGAAGCCGTTCCCCCAAATTCCCAAAATGATGATCAGCAGCATGAAGCCGGACAGCAGCAGCTCCCGAAGGAGAAAGTTCTGCTCCCCAAACCAGCCCCGCAGGTCTGCCCCCCGGTACCGGGCAATGTCCGCCCCGGTCAGCAGGGCCGTGGACAGCAGCAGCACCCACAGGTCCGGAACATCCAGGCCCATGGTCCCCTGCTTGAGGGCATCCAGCAGCTCCAGGGGCCGCAGATCGGTGCCAATGTGCCGGAGCATACCCAGCGCCGTGCCCAGGCCCTCCGCCCGGAAGAAGAGCCAGGCGAAGTCCACCAGCAGGAAGGTCACCGCCATGCGCAGCACCTTCCAGGACCCGGCCTCGGTGCGGATGCCAAGGCCCCGGACAGCAGCCTCCCGGAGCCCCTTCGTCTGCTTGCCAAGGATCTGATAGACCCCGTGGAGGAGGCCCCACAGGGCAAAGGACCAGCTGGCCCCGTGCCACAGGCCGCTGAGGAGAAAGACAATGAGGATATTGCGGTAAGTTTTCCACCGGGGGCAGCGGCTGCCCCCCAATGGGAAGTAGACATAATCCCGGAACCAGGTGCTCAAGGAGATGTGCCACCGCCGCCAGAACTCCTGAACGGACTGGGCAAAATAGGGAGTCCGGAAGTTGACGGGCAGACGGATGCCCAGCATCTGCCCGGCCCCAATGGCCATGGCAGAGTATCCGGCAAAATCGCAATAGATTTGCAGAGCGTAGACCACCGTGGCAAACACCAGGCAAATGCCCGGAAAGCTGGCGTAAGCGCCGTAGACGCTGTCCACCAGCATCGCCGCCCGGTCCGCAATGACCAGCTTCAGAAAATAGCCCCAGGTCATGGTACATAGCCCATTTCTCAGGTCCTGAAAGCCGGGCTTTTTCGGCTCCCGGTACTGGGGGAGCAATTCCCCGCCCCGGCCAATGGGGCCGGAGAGCAGCTGGGGGAAGAAGCTGACAAAAAGGGCGAAGTTCACAAAATTGGTCTCTGCCTTGTATTTGCCCTGATAGACATCCACGAGATAGCCCGCCGCCTGGAAGGTGAAGAAGGAAATGCCCACGGGCAGCACCCAGCTGAGCCTGGGCAGAGGCCGGGAAACCAGCTTCTCCAGGGTATACAGAAGGAAGTCCGTATACTTGAACACCGCCAGAATTCCCAGCACGGTAACAAGGCCTGCCCAAAAGGTCCATTTTCTCTTTTCCAGCAGCCGGCCTGCAACGTATGCCACCGCCGTGCAGCCCAGAAGCAGCAGGCAATACCGGCGGCTCCAGCAGCTATAGAAGAAGTAGCTGGCCAGAAGCAGCAGGGGGTTTCGCCACTTCACCGGCAGCACCCCCACCAGGATCAGCACCAGGGGGAAGAAGAAAAGAAAGGAATAGGAACTGAATAACATGAAGTCCTCCTTAAAATTGGGTGGGCCCCTCATCCGTCACGGCTGCGCCGTGCCACCTTCCCCCAGGGGAAGGCTTTTTAGATGAACGCGTACTGTTCCATCCGGCGGAAGGCCTCTTCTACCCTTGCCTTGGGCAGGGCCAGGTTGATGCGGATGGCGTTTGCCCCGTGGAAGGGCCGGCCGTCCTGCACCGCCACGCCTACGCTCCAGCAGCGCTCCAGAATTTCGTCCAGGGTAACGCCGTGAGCCTGGCACCAGTCGGTGCAGTCGATGAAGAGCATATAGGTGCCCTGGGGCTTCTGGACGGTGACGCCGGGGAAGTGACCGGCGATAAAGGCGCAGGCGTAGTCCACATTCTCCGTGAGCACCTGCCGCAGCTCCTCCAGCCATTCATAGCCCTCAGGCTGATAGGCCCCCAGAAGGGCATACATACTCATCAGGTTCATTTCGTTGAAGTGGGACAGGGACTGCTCCTTCTCGAACCGGTCCCGGAGCCAGGGGTTATAGATAATGGTATAGCTGCCCACCAGTCCTGCCAGATTGAAGGTCTTGCTGGGGGCGTACATAGCGGCAGTGCGCATCTTCGCGTCCTCGGAGACGGACTGGGTGGGAATGTGCTTGTAGCCTGACAGGGTCAGATCGGACCAGATCTCATCGGAGATGACGTACACATTGTATTTCTTGAAGAGCTCCATGGCCTTCTCCAGCTCCCAGCGCTCCCAGACCCGGCCGCAGGGGTTGTGGGGGGAGCAGAGGATGGCACAGTGGATGTGCTGCTCCCGGAGCTTTTTCTCCATGTCGGCATAGTCCATCCGCCAGATCCCCGCCTCATCCTTTTGCAGGTAGGTATGTACCAGCTCGTAGCCGTTGTTCACCAGGGCATGGGTGAAGCCCACGTAGGTAGGGGCATGGACCAGGATCTTGTCTCCCTTGGAGCAGAGGACATTGGCCATGGACACCACGCCGCCCAGGACCCCGTTGACATAGCCGATGTTCTCCGGCTTCAGCCCCTCTACCCCGTTGCGGCGGCTCTGCCAGGAAATGATGCTGTCAAAGTATTCCTGCCGGGGGCTGAAATAGCCGAACAGCGGGTGCTTCAGCCGCTGGGCCATGCGCTCCATCACCGTAGGCACCGTGGAAAAATTCATGTCCGCCACCCACATGGGGATCAGGTCGAAGCCCTCACGGGTAGGGTGCCGGGGCCCCAGGTCAGAGTCCCCGAAGTCCACCGCCAGAGCGTCCATACCGTGGCGGTCAATGATCGATGTGAAATCGTATTTCATGTTGTTTCTCCTCTTTTCTTATTTATGACCCTCTCCTGGGAGAGGGTGGCAGGGCGAAGCCCTGACGGGTGTGGGGCGGTACAACGTCCAGCCTTGCGCCGCCCCTCTTCCGCCGCCTGCGGGCGGCACCTTCCCCCAGGGGAAGGTCGGGGCCTCCCGGCGGGGGCTTTATACCCTCTCCTGGGAGAGGGTGGCAGGGCCGAAGGCCCTGACGGGTGTGGGGCGGTGCGGAGTCCGACTTGGTATCGCCCCTCTTCCGCCGCTGCGGCGGCACCTTCCCCCAGGGGAAGGTAAGGCTTTTTTATCCGACGTCTTTTGTTAATTTTTCCAGAGACAGTATCCGGAAGGTATCCTTATAAAAGTCCAGGATGCCCTCCTCCTTCATCCGGCCGATCTCCCGGGACAGGGCGCTGCGGTTGGCCCCCAGGTAATCCGCCAGGTCCTCCCGGGTTCCCCCCAGGGAGAAGGTCAGGCTGCCGTTTTTCTGGTACTCGTCGTAGAGCCGCATGGCAATGCGCTGGCGCAGGGACTTGGCACACAGATACAGGGTCCTGCGCCGCTGGGCCCAGAACTTCATGGCGATCTCGGACACCAGATTCTCCCGGAGCTTCGTATGCCAGGCGCAGCAGTTCTCGCAGCCGGACATGATCTTGTGGAAGGGCAGAAACAGAAGCTCCGTGTCCTCCGACGCCACCACATACACAGGGCTTTTGCTCCCCGGGGTGGCCATGAGCACATCCCCCACCAGGGCCCCGGGCCGGTGGGTCGCCATCAGCAGGTGCTCTCCCGCGGCGTTGACGGACTCCGCCCGCAAGGAGCCGGAGAGGACCAGGGCGCAGGCGTGGACGGTGTCGCCCATGTTCCACACTACGGTGTTCTTTTCGTAGTGCTCCTGCCGGGCATTCAGGCAGCCCAGCATCCCGTCGATCTGCTCCGGCTCTATGCCGGCAAACAGCCCCGCCCCGTGGACCACGGAACGCTGCCTCTGGTTCATTCTCTCACCTCGTTTTGTTGCTGACGCAACAGGTCTCACGGGGACAGTATAGTATGTCCCAGGGGGAAAGTCAATATTTTTCGAGGGCTTCTGTCAAAGAATCTTCGGGGCAAGGTTTGACTTTGGGCCCCAAATAGAGTAGAATAGGCCCAACAAAGCCATTAAAGGACGGGAAACTATGAATTTACGAACCCTATCCCCGGAACCCAGGGAAAAGCTCTGCTTTTATCTTGCCATGCTCTGCTCCTTCTGCACGGACCTCCACCTGATGGTGGGCATGAATGTATACAGCCGGATCCTCCCCGTGACCTCCGGCATTCAGATCGCGGCCACTGCCGCCTTTCTGGCCCTGGCCTTCCGCCGCCCCCTCTCCGGCACCGCCAAGTGGCACCTGGTCTACGGCATCGGCCTGATCTGCTGGGTCATGGTCACCAAGCACTTCCACGCCCTCTTTGGGGAGCCTAAGGAATATGTGGGCTTCCTGCTCAGCCGCTATCTGGTGCTGCTGCCCTACGCCGCTCTGTGCCGGGACGAGGAACGCTGCGCCGGACTGAAGGGTGCCGGGATCCTGACTCTTCTGGTCTGCGGGTGGATGTGCCTCTGGTCCCTTCTTCTGCTGCTGGACCTGGTCCCGGCGGGAATGCAGCCTTATGTAAACTGGTCCGGTGCCCGGATGAACACCCTGTGGAACCCCATTATCTTCGCCGTGATCCTCTTTATGGGGCTCGCCCTCAGCATCGCCGGATGCTTCCTGGCAAAGAAACCCTGGCAGAAGGGGGCTCTGCTGCTTTTCGCCCTGGTGCAGTTCCTCTTCATCAGCCTGACCCACTCCCGGACCGTTCTTTTGATGATCTGCGCCTTTGCGGTGGGGGTGTTCTTCCTGACCCTGGGCCAGGGCAGCGTGAAAAAGCGCATATTCTGGGGCCTGATGGGGGTTTTGGCGGCAATCGTCCTGCTTTTCGCCTCCGATGCCCTGTATGAAGCCAACAACCGGCGGCTGATCCGACAGATGGAGTCCCAGGGCGTAGAATTCCGGCTCAACGACCAGGGGGTCATCACCGACGGTGTCACCAATCAGGGCTCTCTGAAGGAGGACGCCGGATCCCTGAACGGCCGGACGGAAACCTGGAAAAAGATCCTGTCCGCCTTCCGCCAAAGCCGGGAGCTGCAGATCTTCGGCACCAGCCAGTTCCGGAAAAACATCCGCAAGGACATTTCCCACGCCCACAACTCCTGGCTGGATATGCTGGTGGCCTTGGGCATTCCGGGGCTTGTGCTGTCCCTGGTGCTGACGGCGGAAATTCTCATTGCCCTGGCCCGGACTTTCCTGTTCTGCAAGAATAAGGCCAAACTGGTTGTGGCCCTGTGGGTGCTGTGTATGCTCCCCATCGGCTTTATGGAGCCGTTTTTGTTCCACACCAACCACCTTGGGGACCTCTTTATCCTGGCCTCCGGCTATCTGTGGAGCTGGGGGAGAAAACAGTAATCCCCTGCCCTCTCCTGCTTGGAGAGGGTGCCGCCGCAGCGGCGGGTGTGGAGGGGACACCGACCGAATAAAACCGGGCTTGGTTGAATGGGAGAGCCTGTTTTCCCTCATCCGTCACGCCTTACGGCGTGCCACCTTCCCCGTAGGGGAAGGCTGCCTCCGGCGGGGGAGACCTTACGGGCGAGATTGGCCGGTTCGAACGTACCGTTTCTGTCGTCGAACCTTCCGGGCCGATGTGGGCATCGGCCCCTACGCGGACGGGAGGTTCTTGCCACTCAACCTGGCCCGGCCTATGCTTTCAGGGGTCCCCTCCACACCCGTCCCGGGCTGCGCCCGGTCCACCCTCGGAAAGCACAGAGGGCTGTCAGCTGCCCGGAAAATTTCTGTACACCTCCCCGGGCTTCAGGTTTCTTCCTCCGGCCAGCTGGGAGGCGGTACAGAACCGGAAGCCTTTGGCGGTAAGGGCATCGATGATGGCCAGGGCCGCGGAAACCGAGCTGTCGGACATATCGTGCAGGAGGATCACGTCCCCGTCCTTGGCCTCCTGGACCACCCGGCTTTTCACCACCGCCGCGTCATGCACTGCCCAGTCCTTTGGGTCTACGGACCAGCAGAGGATGGGCATTTGCTTTGCCCGGGCCACCTGACTGACGGCGGCGCCGGAGCAGCCGCCGGGGGGACGGAGAAACCGGACTCTGGTTCCCTCCGGAAGCAGGGCCAGGGTGGCGGAAATTTCCTCTGCGATGTCCCGGCGGCTCATGGTCTCCATGGAGTCGTGGCTGAACCCATGGCAGCCGATCTCGTGGCCCGCCTCCACCATCCGGGCCGCCAAATCCGGATACTGCCTGACCCGGTAGCCACAGAGGAAAAAGGTGGCCTTTATGTTCCGCGCCTCCAGGCCATCCAGCAGCCGCCGGGTGAACCGGCCGGAGGGACCGTCATCAAAGGTCAGGGCCAGGGAGGGCTGCTGGGCGGAAACCGGGAGAACCAGGGCTGATAGCAGCAAAAGCAAGGAAAGTAGTTTTTTCATGGCATTGACTCCCAACCGAAAATAGGGTATGATATCAAACTGAAAAGGAGAGACGGCTTATGGATTTGCTTTGCCCGGTCTGCGGGGCACCCTTGGCAAAAGGGGAACGGGCCCTGGTCTGCCCCGGTCACCACAGCTTTGACATTGCCCGGCAGGGGTATGTGAATCTGCTGCCTGTCCAGCAGAAGCACTCCCAGGACCCGGGGGACACCCGGGAGCAGGTCCTGTCCCGGCGGGCCTTTCTGGACACCGGCACCTATGCCCCCATACTGGAGGCCCTCATTGAGGCGGCCAGGGAATACGGGGCCTCCGGGGAGCTTCTGGACGTAGGCTGCGGGGAAGGGTACTACTGCGCCGGTCTCTCCCAGGCTCTGGGCCTGCCCCTGACGGGAGTAGATATCTCCAAGGAGGCGGTCCGGGCAGCGGCGGCCAGGTATAAGGGGCCCAACTGGCTCTGCGCCACGGCGGCCCATCTGCCGGTAGGGGACGAAAGCGTGGGGCTGCTCACCAGCCTGTTTGCCCTGACCCTGCCTGAGGAATTTCTCCGGGTCCTGAGTCCCGGAGGGCTCTACATCCAGGTGGTGGCCGCGGAGGACCATCTGCTGGGGCTGAAACGCATCATCTACGACCGGCTGACCCACAAGGAAAAGCACACCACCCAGGAGCTGCCCGGATTGACCCGCCTCCATTCCCAACACATATCCTTTGATTTCACCCTGACCAAGGAGCAGATCCCCTGGCTTTTTGCCATGACCCCTCACCTGTTCCGCATCGGGAAGGCAGGAGCGGCCCGTCTGGCCCAGACCCAGACCCTTGAGGACCGGGCCAGCTGCGTGCTCAATGTGTACCGGAAATAAGATACCCGGTTTTTTGAAAAATATGACGAAGGAGAACTTGCATGCTGGAAAAGCTGAACGCGGTGGCAAGCCGCTACGAAGAGCTCTGCGCCAAGTCGGAGCAGCCGGATTTTTACAGCGATCCCCAGAAGGCCTCCAAACTTCTGCGGGAAAAAACCGAATTAGAGCCCATCGTGGATGCCTACCGTGCCTATCGTCGGGCGGTCCAGGAAATGGAAGAGGCCCAGGAGCTCATGTCGGACCCCGAAATGAAGGAGCTGTGCCAGCAGACCTTCGCAAGCGCCAAGGAGGAAAAGGAAGCGCTTTACAGGCAGCTCCAGATCCTGCTGCTGCCCAAGGACCCCAATGACGAAAAAAGCGTCATTGTGGAGATCCGGGGCGGTGTAGGCGGAGAGGAAAGCGCCCTGTTCGCCCACAGCCTCTTCCGGATGTACTCCATGTATGCCGCGGCCAAGGGCTGGAGCGTTGAGCTCATGAACTACAGCGAAACGGAGCTGGGAGGCGTCAAGGAGGCGGACTTCGTCATCAACGGCCGGGGGGCCTACTCCCGGATGAAGTATGAGTCCGGCGTCCATCGGGTCCAGCGGGTGCCGGAAACGGAATCCGGCGGCCGGGTCCACACCTCCACCGCCACCGTGGCGGTGCTGCCGGAAATGGAGGAGGTAGACGTTCAGCTGAACCCGGCGGACATCGAGATGCAGGTCTACCGGGCCTCCGGTGCCGGCGGCCAGCACGTCAACAAGACCAGCTCCGCCGTCCGGCTGATCCACAAGCCCTCCGGCATTGTGGTGGCCTGCCAGGAGGAGCGAAGCCAGGTCCAGAACCGGGAAAAATGCATGCGGATGCTGGCTTCCAAGCTCTATGAGCAGGAGCAGGCCCGCCTGGACAGCCAGGTCACGGGAATGCGCCGCAGCCAGGTAGGCACCGGCATGCGCAACGAGCGCATCCGCACCTACAACTTTCCCCAGGGCCGGGTCACCGACCACCGGATCGGGCTGACCCTCTATAAAATCGACGCCGTCATGGACGGAGGCCTGGACGAGATCATCGATGCCCTTGCCACCGCCGACCAGGCGGAGAAGCTGAAAATGGCGAAGTAAAAAAGCCGCTCCTCGCGTAGGGGCCGATGCCCACATCGGCCCGCAAGGTTCGACAAGGAAGCGGTCAGATGGTTCCTATAGACCTTCCCGTCTCGCACAGAAGGTCTCGGGGCGATGTGGGCATCGCCCCCTACGCGTGCGGCAGGGAGATTATTTTATGGAATTCATTACCAATTCCCCGGAAGAAACCGAAAAAATCGGGGAAAAACTGGCTCAGAAATTGGCCCCCGGCACGGTCCTCGCCTATCGGGGGGACCTGGGTGCCGGAAAGACCGCCTTCACCCGTGGGCTGGCCCGGGGCCTGGGCTACCGGGAGCCTGTGACCAGTCCTACCTACACCATCGTCAACGAGTATCTGGGAGGCCGTCTTCCCCTGTTCCACTTCGATATGTACCGGCTTCAAAGCGACGATGACCTGTGGGACATCGGCTGGGAGGACTATCTGGACCGGGGCGGGGTCTGTGCCGTGGAGTGGAGCGAAAATGTGCCGGAGGCCATGGCCGGGGCCCTGACCGTGACCATTGAGAAGCTGGGGGATACCTCCCGGCGCGTTACCATAGAAGGAGGGCAGGAATATGAAGATCTTAGCCTTTGAGACCTCCGCCAAGGCGGCCTCCGTGGCGCTGCTGGAGGAGGGAAAGCTCCTGGGCTCCGTCTACCAGAACACAGGACTCACCCACAGCCAGACCCTGATGGTCATGGCTCAGGACCTGCTGAGCCAACTGTCCCTGACACCGGCGGATGTGGATATCCTGGCCGTGGCCGCGGGCCCCGGCTCCTTTACAGGGGTCCGCATCGGCGTGGCTGCCGCCAAGGGCTTTGCCTGGGGCCGGGAGATCCGGTGCTGCGCCGTCAGCACTCTGGCCGCTATGGCGGCGGGGCTGGGGGTCTGGCAGGGCTATGTGTGCCCGGTGATGGACGCCCGGCGCAGCCAGGTCTACAACGCCCTGTTCCACGTCTCCCAGGGAAATTGCCGCAGGATCCGGGAGGACCGGGCCATTTCCCTGGCGGATCTGGGCCAGGAGCTAAAAAATCTGGAAGAACCGATTTTTTTAGTTGGAGATGGCAGCATTCTGTGCTATAATACGTTGTTGGAAACCCTGCCGGGTCTGGTTCTTCCCCCGGAGCACCGGATGCACCAGCGCGCCGAAGGCGTAGCCCTGGAGGGCTGGCGCATGGCAAAGGAGGGGGACACCGTCTCGGGAGTCGAGCTGGTGCCCAACTACCTGCGCCTGAGTCAGGCGGAACGGGAGCGGCTGGAACGGCAAACACAGGCTCAGTGAGCCGAAGATAGAAAAAGGAGTCGAATGGTTATGGCAGAAGTACACGTATTGGATCATCCCCTTATTCAGCACAAGCTGGCGATCCTGCGCAGCAAGGACACCCCCGTCAAGGAATTCCGGGAGCTGGTCGGCGAGATCGCGGGCCTCATGTGCTATGAGGCTACCCGGAAGCTGCCCCTGAAAGAAGTAGAAGTGCAGACCCCTGTCGCCACCGCCAAGTGCCGGATGCTCTCCGGCAAGAAGCTGGCCATTGTTCCCGTGCTGCGGGCAGGCCTGGGCATGGTGGACCAGATGGTCGCCCTGATCCCCTCCGCGAAGATCGGCCACATCGGCCTGTACCGGGACCCTGAGACCCACAAGCCTGTGGAATATTACTGCAAGCTGCCGGAGGACATCGCCAACCGTCAGGTTTTCGTGGTGGACCCCATGCTGGCCACCGGCGGCAGCGCCGTGGCTGCCATTGACTTCCTGAAGAAGCACGGCTGCAAGAACATCATCATGATGAACATCATCGGCGCTCCCGAAGGCGTGGCCGCCGTCCAGCAGGCCCATCCCGACGTAGAGATCTACCTGGCCGCCCTGGACGAGAAGCTCAACGAGCACGCCTACATCGTCCCCGGCCTGGGCGATGCCGGCGACCGGATCTTTGGCACGAAGTAATTTTTTAGCATGGGGGCACCGGCCAAGCCGGTGCCCCCATGTCATATCTTCCAAAACCAAATGCTCAAGAAATTCACAAAACATCGCTTGATAAAGTGAAAATTCTATGGTAGCATACAAGTACCGGGGGTGATGACTATGTCCGAAACAGAAGCACAAAGAAGAGAACGACGGCACCAGGAGGACCTGGAGCGTCTGCGAAGATTCCGCCCTATAGACGATACTTTTATGCGGGGCCTTTTCAAAAACAATCTGCCTTTGGCAGAGCTGGTCCTTCGGATCATCACCGGGAAGCAGGACCTGGTTCTCATTTCCTGTGAGACCCAGGCGGATATGAAGCGGGTGACCGGGGCAAGATCTATCTGTCTGGATGCCTATGCCACGGACAGCGCCGGAAAGAAATACGACATTGAGGTCCAGCGGTCGGATACCGGAGCAGACCCCCATCGGGCCCGATACCATTCCAGCGTGATGGATGTGGAAAATCTGGACGAAAAGCAGGATTACAGAGCTCTTCCGGACACCTATGTTATATTCATTACGGAAAATGACTATTATAAAGCAGGAAAGCCGGTATATCAGATTCAGAATATGAATCTGACGCTGAATAAACCCTTTGATGACGGAGCCCATATTCTGTATGTAAACGGAGAATACCGGGGCGACTCGGCTATTGGTAAGCTGATGCACGATTTCAGCTGCACCGATGCCGACGATATGCATTTTGATTTGTTGGCGGACACCACCAGATATCTGAAAGAAAACCCGAAAGGAGTGCGTGAGATGTGTAAGGTCATGGAAGATTTGAGAAACGAAAGTTTTGCAGAAGGCCGCGAAGAAGGCCGCGAAGAAGGCCGGATGGAGCAGGCCCGTTTGACGGCGCAGAATTTGAAGCTGCATGGCCTGACGCTGGAGCAAATCGCCGGGGCGGTGGGCTTCGACATTGAGACCGTGCGGAAGTGGCTCACGCCGAAGGCCGTGTAAGCCTCCCTTCCACTATTTTGAGATACTGTCAGCCCGGGGTCACAGAGGTGATCCCGGGTATGCCTTTTCCCCGAAAAGAAGCCCCTAGAAGTTGTAAACTTTTTTCTGCTTTCATTGAAAAAAGCGGATTCTGTGCTATAATTTTACGGTAAAGAAAAAATGAGACGAGGTGCCGTGAGCCGTGAAATCTACCTTTGGCCGTAGCTTTTCCGTATTCGCCGGGATACTGCTGGTGGCGTTGACCGTATTGGGCGGGTCCTTTCAGGTGATGGTCCAGGACTTCCTGACGGAGACCACCTTTGATTCCCTGGAGCAGGATGCCCAGATCATTGCCGATCTGGCGGCCAGCTATATGGAAGACGACAGTCTTTCCGGCCGGGAATTTCTGATGAATCTGGACATTGCCTCCAAGGTTTCCGGGTCCGACGCTGTGATCTGCAACAGTGACGGAAAGGTCACCATCTGCTCCGACAGCCTTTTCGGCTGCAAGCATATGGGGCTTTATGTCAACGAAGAATACCTCCAGAAGGTCCTTTCCCAGGGGTCAGACCGGGCTACGGGACTCATCAAGGGGCTCTACTCCGAGGAGCGGTTTCTGGTGGCCCTGCCGGTGACCGCGGCAGACGGGGACACGGGCATTATCATCGTCTCCTCTCCCTCGGCCTCCGTCAACCAGGTACTGACCAAAATCTCCAACATCTTTCTGACCACGGCGGTGTGCGTTATCCTGGTGTCCGTTGCCGCGGTGAGCTTCTTCGCCCGGCGGGAGAGCAAGCCCCTGCAGGACATGGCCAAGGCCGCCAATGCCTTCGGCCATGGGGACCTGGAGGCCCGGGTCAAGATCGAGGAGGGCAACAGTGAGGAGATGGAGGAGCTGGCCCTGGCCTTCAACAACATGGCCTGCTCCTTGCAAAAGAGCGAGTATCGCCGCCAGGAGTTTGTGGCCAATGTGTCCCACGAGCTGAAGACCCCCATGACCACCATCTCCGGCTATGTGGACGGCATGCTGGACAAGACCATCCCTGAGGACAAGTGGCCCCACTACCTGCAAATCGTCTCCGACGAGACCAAGCGGCTGAGCCGCCTGGTCCGGAGTATGCTGGATATCTCCCAGCTCCAGAGCGAGGGCGGCATTCCCGACGAGAAGAAGATCCACTTCGACCTGGAGGACTGCTGCGGCTCTGTGCTCATCACCTTCGAAAAGAAGATCGAGGACAAGGGGCTGAATGTGGAGGTGGATATGCCGGAGCACCCGGTATACACCTTCGCCAACGAGGACTATATCACCCAGGTCATTTATAACCTCATTGACAACGCCGTGAAGTTCTGCCCAACAGGGAAAACCCTGGGGCTGAAGATCCGGGAAGGCGGGGCCAAGGTCTATGTGTCCGTATCCAACGAGGGAGACACCATCCCCCCGGAGGAGCTGCCTCTGGTCTTCGACCGGTTCCACAAGCTGGACAAATCCCGGTCCCAGAACCGGGACGGCTGGGGCCTGGGGCTCTACATCGTAAAAACCATTGTTTGCAGCCACGGAGAAAACATCAGCGTGACCAGCCGGGACGGCAAGACGGAGTTCACCTTCACCCTGCCCCTGGTAAACTGACAGGAGGTGTCATAAATGGAAGACAATCGGTTCCCCTTTGACAGCGGCTTCGACGACGGCGTTTATGGCACCGGCTGCACCGAGCCGCCTAAGAGCCATCGGGCCATTGTCGCCCTGCTACTGGTAGCGGTGATCTTCCTGGGAGGGATATCCACCGCCCTCAGCGTGCTGAACATCAAAATGTTCCAGAAGCTCAACGAGCAGGAGGCTACCGCCATTGCCTACGCCTCGGCAGACAGCCGGGCCGTCCAGGCATCGGTCCCCACGGCCCCCCTGCGGGAGGAGCAGACCACAGTGGCCATCCATAAGGCTCCGGAAAAACCGGAGAGCCAGGAGGAGGGCCTGAGCCTCCAGGAAATCTATGAGCAGAACATTCCCAGCGTGGTCTCCATCACCGCCAGCACCCTGGGAACCACGGCTACCGGCACCGGTGTGGTCCTTTCGGGGAAAGGCTATCTGGTGACCAATTATCATGTCATCGAGGATGCCCAGCGCCTCACTGTCCGGCTGACGGACGAGCGGGAGCTGGACGCCGCCGTAGTGGGCACAGACCCGGTTACGGATCTGGCGGTGCTCTATATCCGGGCCGAAAACCTGACCGCGGCACAGTTTGGTGACTCCGATTCCCTGCGGGTAGGGGATACGGTGGTGGCCATCGGAGACCCCCTGGGGGTGGAGCTTCGGGGCACCATGACCAACGGCATCGTCTCCGCCATCAACCGGGACGTGTCCGTCAACGGCCGGACCATGAACCTGATCCAGACCAATGCCGCCCTGAATTCCGGCAACTCCGGCGGGCCCCTGATCAACAGCTACGGCCAGGTGGTGGGGATCAACACCATGAAGATCGGCGCCTTTACCGACAAATCCGGGGTAGAGGGCCTGGGCTTTGCCATTCCCAGCGCCACGGTGATGGAGATCGTCAACCAGCTCATCAGCCAGGGCTATGTGTCCGGCCGTCCCTGGCTGGGGATCAAGGGGGAGAATTTCTCCTCCTTCTACCAGCGGTTCTACCGGGTCCCGGCAGGGCTGTATATCACCGAGGTCCAGCCCGGCAGTCCGGCAGCGGAGGCGGGCATTGTGGCCGGGGATATCCTGACCCGCATAGACGGAGAATCCGTCAGCACCATGGAGGCCCTGAACAATTTGCTCTACGCCCACCAGGTAGGGGACAGCCTGAGCCTGGTGATCTACCGGGCCCAGGGCCAGGCCACCGTCACCGTAACGCTGACGGAAAACAAAGGTTAATAAAAACCCTCTCCCGGGAGAGGGTCAGAGTTTTTTGAAAATCGAGGAAAATGAACATGGAATCCGTATTTACCCAAACCTATGACATCAAAGACAACATGGTGGACTGCCAGGGCTATCTGAAGCCCTCTCAGATCCTCTTCATCGCCCAGGACATGGGCGGGCGGCACTGCAAGGAGCTGACCCTGAGCTACGACGACATGGCGGCCAGAGGGCTCTTCTGGGCCGTCTCCCGGCACCGGGTCCAGATCACCCGGCTGCCCATGTCCGGGGAGACCATCCGGGTAGAGACCTGGGCCATGCCCGCCACCGCCGCGGCCTACCCCAGAAGCGTGGTGGCCTACGACGAAAAGGGCAAGGAGTGCTTCCGCTCCATCACCCTGTGGGTCATCATGACCCTGGACACCCGGAAGATGCTGTCCCCCAGCAAAAGCGGCATCCAGGTAGCCGGTATTACCCGGGGCCTGGAGCTGTCCTCCCCCAAGGGCCTGGTTCCCAGAAACATGGTCAATTCCAGCCCCCGGCGGGTGTGCTACACGGACATTGACCGGAACGGCCACATGAACAATACCCGCTACATGGAGTGGGTGGACGACCTGTTCCCCAGCGCCTTCCACCGGGAGCACCGCCTGAAAGAGCTGCTGGTGTGCTATCTGGCCGAGAGCCGGGAGGGCCAGACCCTGGACCTGCGCTACGATGTCCAGGAGAATGCCTGTGTCCAGGTAGACGCCTACCGCCAGGACCAGGGGGAAGACCACCGGGTCTTTTCCGCCCGGATGCAGTTTGAATAACGTGTTCTGTCAACGGCTACTTTTCCACAGCCCCCTTCCGGGCTGTGGAGGTTTTTTGCCCAAAAATCGGTTTTTCCTGCAAATGGACCCTTGTTTTTTTTAAACAGGCTGTGGAAAAACCTGTGGACAATGTGGATAACTCCTGTGAAAAACCGGGGGACAGGCTGTGAAAATATAGATTATGTAAATCACTCCACCGGCATTTTCAAAAAGTTCATCCCCTTTGGGTTGTATTTTTCCACAGTTTGTTGTAAAATAGGCGAAAAGTATTGTGAAAAGGAGGATTCCGCCATGGCGTGGCTGGAAATTACCCTGAATACGCCCCAGGGAAGCGTAGACTCCCTGGCGACGGCCCTGACGGGGCTGGGGTTTGCGGATCTGTGCATTGAGGATCAGCAGGAGTTTGAGACCTTCCTGGAGGAGAACCGGGAGTATTGGGACTATATCGACGAGGACCTGGAAAAGAAGCTCCAGGGCCTCAGCCGGGTGAAGCTCTACCTGGAGGACAGCCAGGAGGACCGGCTGGCGGTGCTGAAAGCCTTCGCCCAGGAAAAGCATCTGCCCATCACCGTCGCTCCCCTGCCGGAGACCGACTGGGAGGAGAGCTGGAAGGACAACTATCCCCCTCAGGAGGTAGGGAAAACGCTGGTGGTCCTCCCCTACTGGCTGGCGGACAGCTATGAAACGGACCGGAAAAAGGTAATCCTGGACCCGGGCCTGACCTTCGGCACCGGGGCCCACCCCTCTACCCAGATGGTCATGGAGGCCATGGAGGAGCACCTGACCCCCGGCGCCCGGTGCCTGGACCTGGGCAGCGGCAGCGGCATCCTCTCCATCACCGCTCTGCGCCTAGGAGCGGCGGAGGCCACCGGGGTGGACATCGACCCCAAGGCCGAGGACATCGCCCGGGAAAACGCCGCCTACAACGGTTTCCGGGCCCCCGGCTTCACCGCCCTCACCGGCAACGTCACCGAGGACAGGGCCCTGATGGAACAGCTCTCCGAGAAGACCTACGATGTTGTCCTTGTAAACATTGTAGCCGACGTGATCATAGGTCTAGCCCCCATTCTGCCGGACTTTCTGGGGGATGACACCCTTCTGATCCTCTCCGGCATTCTGGACAGCCGGTTGGGAGACGTTCTTGCCGCTTTGGAGGCGGCGGGCCTCACCGTGACCTCCATCCGGGAGAAGGAGGAATGGCGGTGCGTCACCGCCCGGAGGAACAGCAAATGAAAATGACCTTTCGCACCAAGCGCCGTCTGCGGTTTTTCGGCACCTTCTTCCTGACGGTGCTGGCCGTGACTCTGGTGGCCTGGTTCTGCTGCGTGGTGTGGCTGGAGCGCTACATCGTCTACAGCTCCGATGGGGCGAGGCTGGAAATGGGCTCGGACCCGGCAGGCTTTGCCGGGGTAGAGGCCGTGAAGCCCGCGGCCCAGGGCGGCGTATCCATCTTCTACAACGAAGGCCTGGATGCCGTGGAGATCAGCAAGGACCTGACGGCCATCAACGGCTACTACTTAGACTACGCCGCCATGGTCAAGGACATGGCGGGAGCCATGGACAACCTGTCGGTGGTACCGGCGGGCACCCCCATCCTGGTGGATATGAAGGGGGGCTACGGCACCTTCTTCTACTCCACCTCCATTTCCGGCGCCGTGAAGTCCGCTTCCGCCCCCATCCAGCAGGTGGATGAATTCGTCCAGAAGCTCAAGAGCAAGGGCTACTATATGATCGCCCGGGTCTCCGCCTTCCAGGACTATATGTACGGCAACGCCAACGTGACCAGCGGCATCTACATGACCAGCCGGGCAGGCCTTTGGCTGGACGGCGAGGGCTGCTTCTGGCTGGACCCGGCCTCTGCCGGTGTCCAGAGCTGGATCACCTCCGCCGTGCTGGAACTGAAGAACATGGGCTTCCACGAGGTGGTCCTCAGCAACTTCCAGTTCCCCAACACGGATAAGATCGTCTACGACAAGGACCGGACAGAGGCCCTGCAAAACGCCATGACGAACCTTCTGACCAGCACCGCTTCCGACAAGGGCACCTTCACCCTGTCCTTCGGCACCTCGGACCCCACATTGACTCTGCCGGAGGGGGCCCGGTCCCGGATCTACCTGCAAAACATCGACGCCTCCAATGTAGACACCGCCGTAGAGCAGACCACCGTGCCGGACAAGGCGGCCCAGGTCGTATTCCTGGCCACCACCAATGACACCCGGTTCGACAAATACAGCGTCCTGCGGCCCCTCAGCGCCGCCAAGACCCTGGAAGCCATGAAGGCCGCCAACGCCGCGGCAGAGGAAGACCAGGGCTGAAAAATGGGGATGTCTCAAAAAGACAAAGTGCCCAAACAGAGGAAAAGTCATTGCGAACCAGTCCGCAGACTGGTGTGGCAATCCCCCCGATTTTCGAACAA
>ERZ1035006.948-NODE-948-length-21003-cov-57.502482_pt1 | contig 21003 bp, 23 predicted proteins | sample MGYA00520694_ERZ1035006 | MGnify/ENA primary metagenome ERZ1035006 (study PRJEB33766, sample SAMN09781746) | gut metagenome | biome: gut microbiome | host: Homo sapiens | place: Madagascar | study: EMG produced TPA metagenomics assembly of the PRJNA485056 data... | reverse complement strand
GAAAGAATTGGGCTAATAAGTTTTCTGAACAGAATTATCATATTCTTAAGGAAACACAAGATGATGTTATTAGTAAGATCCGTTCTGATGCTCAAAATGCTTGGTCTCAAAATGCTTTGCTTGAGCGTCAGACTGATTTGACTTATACTCAAAATCAAATTTCACAAGTTCAGCTTGCTATTCAACGTTGTAATCTTGATTGGTTACCTCGAGAAAAACAAGCTAATCTTGCTGCTGTTCTCCAGAACACTTTGACCTCTGCTTCTCAAATGCGAATGAATGATGCTGCTGCCCGTAATTATGTTGCAATGACTGCTCTTAATTGGGCTCAAGCAAATGGTGTTTCTCTTGATAATGATCTGAAAGATTCTGTTTTTGATTTGTCTGTAGGTTTGGTTGAGAATAATTATCTTAAAGGTTATGCCGAGCAAGATCAATTCCGCCATGGCTTTAATCTTACTCCAACTATGTTTGCTGCTGCTTATGGTTCTCGTGCACTTGGTCAACCTGCCACCCCTCACGCTCCTCGTAGTGGAAAAATTTCTCATAAGTATACTAAAGGTCAATAATTCTCGTTATTTATATATGGATTTATTATTGCAATCGTGCGGATATTCTTCCGTTTTTAGTTTTTTGATTATCGCTTTGTTTGCGATTATTTTTGTGCTTATCTGTTCACTCCTCGTAGCGATTATTCGCTATTTATGGATTCATTAAGTTACGGGTGCGCGCGCGTTTTACGTGTGTGCGCCCGTTTTTATGTGCGAGTATTCGGAATGACCGAATACGATAACCCAGCTGCATTAACTCAATGCGCTAGCCCTCTTATACCTATGAAAAACACTAGCTTTTGTTTCTTTGGGCAATGCCAAAGAAAAGCCCGTCCGGCTTGAGGACAATAATCTCTTTTGACGAAAACGTAGTTTTCGATGCCGTCCGCTACGGACCGCCCGTCCGGCGTGAGGACAGTCGATAGTTATTTTTGATACCCTTGGGAGAGCGGATTAGGCGCGCTGTGACCGAGGCGGTTAAAAAATTCTGCGCAGCAAATTTTCAGCCGAGCGTCATCGACGCGCCCCGCTCGGGCATTTATCCAAATTAAACACAAACACTCCGAGAATTAACGTAAGTTAGCATAAGCGAGTCTATTTTCCTCGCTTACTGTTTCCCCTTGTTTATATATAGTAAAAGTGACACCACTCATCTCGTGGTGGTAGTTTATGCACTTTTATGCTATGTTTCACGTGAAAACCTGTTAATATAAGATAAAATTTGTTATCATAATGTCGGTTATAACGCATTTTACGAGATAACGATAAGTACCTAAATAGTTCTCAATAAGTACCTCCAAAAAATGCGTATTTTAGCTTACAACTTATTTAATGCTGATTGGGCAGGTTTGTTTTACCTGCCCAATCATTTAAATTACAGTAATCCAGATACAAGAAATAAAAAAGGGGCTGGACATTCAGAAATGAGTGCCCAGCCCTTTTTTATGTCATAAAGTTTGGTGGTTTTATGTCAAAAAGTTTGGTGGTATCAGAAAAATGACGTACCTTTGCATCTATATACATTATTATAATTAAGAAAATATGAACATCATCGAGAAATATTTCACGGAGCTCACCGACAAGCAGAAGCAGCAGATAGAGCAGCTCGACGCCCTCTACCGCGACTGGAACGCCAAGATCAACGTCATCAGCCGCAAGGACATCGACAATCTCTATGAGCATCACGTGCTCCACTCCATGGCCATCGCCAAGGCCATCAACTTCCGCCCAGGCACCGAAATCCTAGACTTCGGATGCGGCGGCGGATTCCCAGGCGTGCCCCTCGCCATCCTCTTCCCTGACTGCAAATTCAAGCTCATCGACGGCACGGGCAAGAAAATCAAGGTGGCTACCGAGGTGGCGAATGCCATCGGACTCGAAAACCTGAAGGCTGAGCACCTCAGGGGCGAGGACGAAAAAGGCAAGTATGACTTCGTGGTGAGCCGCGCCGTGATGCAACTCACTGATCTCATGAAGATTATCAAGAAGAACTTTAAGAAGACCAACCAAAATGCCCTCCCCAACGGACTGCTCTGTCTGAAAGGCGGCAACCTGGAAGAGGAGCTCAAACAATATCGCAACGTGGCGGAAATCACGCCCCTCAGCACCTTCTTCGACGAGGAATGGTTTGCACAGGACAAGCAGTTGGTCTACGTCCCAGCATAAAAAAATAAAAACATTATGATGCACATAGAGAGATTTCAATGCAACATGTTGCAGGAAAACTGCTACGTGGTGAGCGATGACACCAAGGAATGCGTGATCATCGACTGCGGCGCCTTCTACCCAGAGGAGCGCAAGGCTATCACTGAATATATCAAGAAGGAAGGCTTGAAGCCAAAGCATCTGCTCGTGACCCACGGCCACCTGGACCATAACTTCGGCAACAACACCATCCATGAGGAGTTTGGGCTGAAACCCGAGGTTTCGCAGGGCGACGAGAAGCTGATGAAGAACCTCAAAAATCAGGCGCAAACCTTCTACCAGATGGAGCTGGACTATGACTTCCCTGCCATCGGCCACTTCTTCGAGGAGGACGAGATCATCCGCTTCGGCACCCACGAGTTCTCCATCATCGAGACCCCAGGCCACAGCAACGGCAGCGTAACCTTCTACTGCGAGCAGGAGCACGTGGCATTCACGGGCGACACCCTCTTCCACGCTTCCATCGGCAGAACCGACTTTCCTGGCGGCAGCATGTTTCGCATCATCAATAGCCTGAGACATCTCGGACAATTGCCCGATGAAACCGTGGTTTTACCTGGTCATGGCGAACAAACCAGCATCGGCGAAGAGTTGGCCCACAATCCCTATATGGACCGATAGAATCAGCTGAAAGTTAATAGTTTATAGTTAATAGATTTCGATGAAACCGGAGAAAATCATCCTGGGCATAGACCCTGGCACCAACGTGATGGGCTACGGCGTGATACGCGTGGTGGGCAACAAGGCAGAACTGGTGGTGATGGGCGTCATCGACATGCGCAAGGAGAAGGACCCTTATCTGAGACTGGGCAAGATATTTGAGCGCGTAACGGGCATCATCGACTCCTATCTGCCCGATGAAATGGCGATTGAGGCGCCCTTCTTTGGCAAGAACGTGCAGTCCATGCTGAAGCTGGGCAGGGCGCAGGGCGTGGCGATAGCTGCGGCAATCCACCACGACGTGCCCATCCACGAATACGCTCCGCTCAAGATCAAGATGGCCATCACCGGACAGGGACAAGCCTCCAAGGAGCAGGTGGCGGCGATGCTGCAACGCATGCTGCGCATCAAGCCCGAGGAGATGCCGAAATTCATGGATGCCACCGATGCCCTGGGCGCCGCCTACTGCCACTTCCTGCAGATGAGCCGTCCGCAGGTGGAAGGCAAGCACTACAGCAGCTGGAAGGACTTCGCCCAGAAGAACCAAAGCCGCACCGCAGGCATGGCATCCGCCACCACACCCCAAGCTAAACTCATGGCTGCCCTCAACAGGACAACCCATAAATAAACAGAGTGAATATGCAAAAGATTATCAGTATACAGAATGGCGTAACCCGTATGCCCGAATGGCGAATGGCAGAGCCAGTCAACTTTGAAGCCTGCGAGGGTGAGCACATCGCCATCGTAGGTCCTAACGGAGGTGGCAAGTCCATGTTCGTAGACATGATTGTGGGTCGCCACCCCCTCTTGATGCATGACCCCGACTACGACTTCGCACCAAGCACCAAGCCCCTGGTGAGCGACAACATCAAGTATATCACCTTCCGCGACACCTACGGAGGCGACAACGACCGCACCTACTTCCTGCAGCAGCGATGGAACCAGCTGGAGATAGACGAAAGCACTCCTATCGTGAAGGACAAGCTGGAGGAGGCTTACCAGATGGCGGGTGACGACACCCCTGAGCGCCGTGAGCTGCAGAAGCACATCTACCAGCTATTTCACATGGAGCATCTGATGGACAAGTACGTTATCCTGCTGAGCAGCGGCGAGTTACGCAAATTCAAGCTAGCCTCTACCCTCTTCTCGGAGCCTAGAGTGCTCATCATGGACAATCCATTCATCGGACTCGATGCCGAGACCCGCGACCAGCTCAAGGACCTCCTGAAGAACCTAAGCAGCGAGCGAGCCCTGCAAATCATCCTGGTGCTGAGCAAGAGCGACGACATACCAGAATTTATCACCCACGTGGTGGAAGTGAAGGATATGAAGGTATTGCCTAAGGTGACCAAGCAGCAGTATTTTGACAGCCGCCAGCCCGTGCCAGCCCACGTACTGAGCCCAGCACTGGTGCAGGCCATCCAAGACCTGCCTTACAGCGACCGTGAGTATCACTCAGAGGAGGTGGTAAAGATGAACAAGGTGAGCATCCGCTACGGCGAGCGCACCATCCTGAAGGAGTTGGACTGGACCGTGAACAATGGCGAGCGCTGGGCACTGAGCGGACAGAACGGTGCCGGAAAGAGTACCCTGCTGAGCCTGGTATGTGCCGACAACCCACAGAGTTACGCCTGCGACATCGCCCTCTTTGGCAATCCCCGTGGTTCGGGCGAAAGCATCTGGGACATCAAGAAGCACATCGGCTACGTATCGCCTGAGCTTCATCGCTCCTACCAGCGCGACCTGCCAGCCATCCGCATCGTGGCTAGCGGACTGATGGACTCCGTGGGTCTCTACGTGAAGCCTAAGGAGGAAGACATGGACAAGTGCCGCTTCTGGATGAAGGTGTTCGGACTGGAGGGCTTGGAGGAGCGAGGATTCCTCAAACTGTCGAGCGGCGAGCAGCGCCTGGTATTGCTGGCAAGAGCCTTTGTCAAGGACCCAGAGCTCCTGATTCTCGATGAGCCGCTCCACGGACTGGACAATGTGAACCGCCGACTGGTGAAGGACGTGATCGAGGCTTTCTGCCAGCGCAAGAACAAGACGATGATCATGGTGACCCACTACAAGGAGGAGCTTCCTGCCTGTATCGACCATAGCATCTTCCTGCTCAGACATGCATAAAATAACATTATAAATCATGATAAATATGAAGAAAATATTGACCCTACTCGTGGCATTGAGCCTCTTCTCAGTGAAGAGCAGTGCCCAGGATGTGCTCAACGAGATATTGCGCACATCGGATATCATCATCAATGATACCACCAAGAGTCTGAACACCCGCAAGGTGGCGCTCTTCAAGTTCGACGCCATGACCTATCTGCGCAGCAAGATATTGCCGCCAGTGGTGATGCTCGACAAGAAGGCCAATGCCGATACGCTCAATGCGAAGATACGCTTCCTCAATGAGCAAGCCTACGCCATGAGCGTATACATAAGCGTATACCAAAAGCGCATGAACGAGGCGAAGGAGAAGAACAGATACTTGGTAACCAGCCTCTTCAAGCAGGCCACCTACGACCACAAACTCTTCAATGACACCGACACAGAGTATGTGATGTCTTACTATGACAACAAGGAGTGCCCTATCCAGTTCTGCCTAGACTGCGACTGGGTCAAGACCCTCGCCTTCATTCGCAGCATCGACTGGAGCAAAATCTAAGGGTAATTAAGAATTAATAATTAAGAATTAATAATTAAATGCATAAAAAAAGGTCGCTAACCATTCAGAGAAATCTGAAGTTAGCGACCTTCTTATTTTTTATATTTTCTTCAAATGAATGAAAATCAATATCTTATGTTAGCAAGCTAACACAGACTGATTAGTCCTTGAAGAAGTCCTTAACAGCCTCGTTTGGTACCATCTTCTCATCGAAAACATAAGCACCAGTCTTAGGGCTCTTAACCATCTTGATAACCTTTGTATATGCGCGACCATCCATGTTACCTTCGTGGAGGGTAGCGACCGCTTTCTTTGCCATAGTCTATTAAAATTGATAAATTTGTTTATAAACTTGTAAGCTAGCTTACTTAATCTCCTTGTGAAGAGTCATCTTCTTAAGGATTGGGTTGTACTTCATCAACTCAAGACGCTCAGGAGTGTTCTTACGATTCTTTGTAGTCACGTAACGGCTTGTACCTGGCATACCACTGTTCTTGTGTTCAGTGCACTCGAGGATAACCTGTACTCTATTACCTTTTGCTTTCTTTGCCATGATATTTATTCTCCTATAACTTTAATGTCCTTCCAATCTACGTAGCCCTTCTTTACTGCCTGATTCAAAGCAGCATCGAGACCTACCTTGTTAATAAGACGAAGACCAGCAGCACTGATCTTGAGGCTGATCCAGCAACCCTCTTCTACATAGTAGAATTTCTTGCTGAAGAGGTTAACGTCAAAGCTTCTCTTTGTACGGTGCTTTGAGTGAGACACATTGCAACCTAACTGTGCCTTCTTACCTGTAATTTGACAAATCTTAGACATTTCTATCTTTAATTTTCTAATTCGTTAATTGATACCTATTCCAAACAGTTTGCAAAATTACAAAATATTTTTTGGATAAACAAAACAATCCTCAAAAGAACTGAATCTTTTAAGGATTATTAATAATTCATTGCTTAACAAGCAACTTTTCACCCATTTCTCGCCAATTCATTAAGCTTCCTTCTTCAGCTCCTCGGCATGCTCCTTCAGGAAATCGTGCATTCCCTTGAGGGCTGTGTTGGTAGCTATGGCGAGGTTGATGTCTCGGCCATAGTCCTCGGTGAGTTTCTCCACGCGCACATCGTCCTTGTTGCCATAGCCGATGTAGATGGTGCCCACTGGGATGGCTGGAGTGCCACCGGTAGGACCAGCCACGCCCGTAGCCGAGATGGCGAAGTCTACGCCCAGGGTCTTGATGGCGCCCAGCACCATCTCCCTTGCCACTTCCTCGCACACGGCAGTCTGCTCCTCCAATACCTCATGGCTCACGCCGAGCAGGTTCTCCTTCACCTCGTTGGTGTAAGAGATGATGCCGCCCTTGAAGTAGTTGCTGGCTCCTGGCACAGAGATGATTGCCTCGGCGATGCGACCGCCTGTGCAGCTCTCGGCTGTACCCATTGTCTTGTCACTATTGTAAAGCATCTCCTGGATGCACTTACTCAATATTTTGCTTTCAAATTCCATATTTCTAATAAGTTGTCTTTTTAAAAACTCCTAACTCCAAACTTCTAACTCCTAACTCCTAACTCCCAACTTACTTAAAGGTAACCTTAGAGTATGCAGGCAAATCAATCGTAGCGAAGTCACCGTCACGATACTTGAAGGTGCCCACGCAGCCTATCATCGCCGCATTGTCGGTGGTATAGCTGAACTTAGGGATATAGATGGTCCAGCCAAATCGCTTGGCATGATCGTGGAAGGCATTGCGAAGTCCATTGTTGGCACTCACACCTCCAGCCACAGCCACGTGCTTGATGCCCGTCTGCTTCACTGCCATGCGCAGCTTCTTCATCAGGATATCCACGATGGTATGCTCGATGCTGGCTGCCAAGTCAAACTTGTTCTTCTCCACGAAGTCAGGGTCAGCTGCCACCCACTTGCGCAGGCTATAGAGGAAACTGGTCTTGAATCCCGAGAAACTGTAGTTGAGACCTGGGATGTGTGGCTCGGCAAAGGTATAAGCCTTCGGATTGCCCTGGCGCGCATACTTATCCACGATAGGACCACCTGGGTAGCCCCACTCCAGCACCTTGGCACACTTGTCGATGGCCTCGCCTGCCGCATCGTCGATGGTCTGTCCCAATACCTCCATATCGTTGTAGGCATTCACCTTCACAATCTGTGAGTTGCCGCCACTTACGAGGAGGCAGATGAATGGGAACGGAGGCGCACTCTGGTCGTCATCGCTCTCCTTGATGAAGTGAGCCATCACATGACCCTGCAAGTGGTTTACGTCGATGAGCGGAATGTTGAGCGCACGGGCGAATCCCTTGGCAAAGCTCACGCCTACCAAGAGCGAACCCATCAAGCCCGGACCACGGGTGAAGGCTACTGCCGAGAGGTCTTCCTTCTTGATGCCCGCACGGGCGATGGCTTGGTCAACCACTGGCACCACATTCTGCTGGTGGGCACGAGAGGCAAGCTCAGGCACCACGCCACCATAAGCTCTGTGTACCTCCTGAGAGGCGGTCACATTGCTCAGCAACACTCCATTCTTGAGCACTGCGGCAGAGGTATCGTCGCAGCTGCTCTCTATACCTAATATATATATATCCTTCTTTTCTTCCATTGCTTAGCGCATTTTTATCATTACTTAGAGTACAGAGATTAGTGTGTAAGAATCTCCACACCTGTCTCTGTCATCACGAGGGTGTGCTCCCACTGAGCCGATGGTTTCTCATCGCCAGTGATTACCTCCCATCCGTATGGGTCGTCGGCATCGATGAATACCTGCCAGGTGCCCATGTTGATCATAGGCTCGATGGTGAACACCATGCCCGGCACCAAGAGCATACCTGTGCCCTTATGGCCATAGTGGAGCACCTCTGGCTCCTCGTGGAACTGCAAGCCCACGCCATGGCCGCAAAGGTCGCGTACCACGCCATAGCCATACTTCTTGCAGTGCTTCTCGATGGCATGACCGATGTCGCCCACAAAGCTGTAAGGCTTAGCCACCTCCATACCTATCTCCAGGCATTCCTTAGCCACGCGCACCAGCTGCTCCTTCTCAGGGGTAGTCTTGCCGCCCACGATAAACATGCGGCTGGCATCGGCATAGTAGCCATCCACGATGGTAGTCATGTCCACATTCACGATGTCGCCCTCCTCGAGCACGTCCTCTTCCTTTGGGATACCGTGGCACACCACCTCATTGATGCTGGTGCATACGCTCTTAGGATAGCCCTCGTAGTTGAGACAGGCAGGGATGGCGTTGTGGTCCTTGCAATACTGCATGCAAATATCGTCGATTTCCTGGGTGTTCATGCCCGGACGGATTGCCTCTGCCACTGCATCGAGACAACCCGTGTTCACAACACCACTCTTACGGATACCTTCTATCTGTTCTGGAGTCTTAATCAAGTCGCGGGTAGGCACGAGCTTACCCTTGTTTTCCCAATACATCACCTGCTTGTCTAGCTCTGTGAGAGGCTGACCTGGCAGGCAATGCCATCTTTTCTTTTTTGCCATTTTCTTAATATTTTTATCTATTCCGACTGCAAAAGTACTGCTTTTATCGCAGAGTGCAAAATAATTGGGCGATTATTTCAAATAATTATATATTTTATCGCACCAGTCCTCGCCGTTCTGAGGGCAGTAGGTGTAGATGCCCAGCTCGGATGCAGCGCAGCAGTTGCGAGGACCATCGTCGATGAAGAGGCACTCGTCTGGCAAAGCCTTCTCCTGGGTGAGCACATAGCGGAAGAAATTCTCATCCGGCTTCATGTATTTCACCTCGTAGCTGCGATACATCGCATCGAAGTAATCGCCTATCGGATGACCATCGCCCGAAAACTCCTCGCTGTCGGTGAATGACGACATATAGGGGTTGGTATTACTGAGCAAGACCACTCTGTAGCCCTGCTTCTTGAGGTTGCGGAGGGTCATCAGCTTGCGCGCAGGCACATCCTTCACATAGCCCAACCAGCAGTGTTTCAGCTCCTCGAAGCTTACCTCCCTGCCCAGCATCTGGCTCATCTTGTGGCGATATTCCTCCTCGCTGAGCTTGCCTTCCTCCAAGTCGCCATTGATACCATTCTGCTTGTAAGGATCCATCAACTCGTTGAAGTTCTTCAATCCAAGCTCCACGAAGCGTTTGCCCGCTTCCCCATTGTCAAGAGTGATTACCACACCACCCATGTCAAAAATAATTGTCTTTATCATTTATCCTGTATAACTAGTTGTTACTTTCTTTTCTTATTCCACCTATTTTGATTTGGAGCGATCGACTCTGATTAGGAGTAAATTGCTCCGATTTGGAGCGATCTACCTAGAACAATTCCAGCTTGTTCTTCCTAGCCTCGGTGAGCGATGCTATCTTGGCTTGCTCCTCGTGATAGTTCTTACGCAGCTGCTCGTATCGCTCGTTGAGTTCGGCGATAAACTTAGGGCACTCCGTCTCGTTCAGGAATCGGGCGCAGATACCGGCATTGAGCGAGGCATCCTTGACCCAAATCACTGGTCCGTCATATTCCGGAGCTATCTTCAGCGCCACGTGCAGCTCGCTCGTTGTGGCTCCACCCACCATGATAGGTATGCGCAAGCCTGCCTTCTGCATCTCTCGAGCCACATGCACCATCTCTTCGAGCGAAGGGGTAATCAAGCCGCTCAGACCGATGGCATCCACCTGCTCCTCCACGGCTTTCTTCACGATTTGCTCGGCAGGAACCATCACGCCCAGGTCGATGATATCGTAGTTATTGCACGACATCACCACGCACACGATGTTCTTACCGATGTCATGCACATCGCCCTTCACCGTGGCCATCAATATCTTGCCAGCCGTGGTAGAACCGCCCTGCTTCTCTGCCTCGATGTGAGGCTGGAGAATAGAAACTGCCGATTTCATCGTGCGTGCGGTCTTCACCACCTGCGGCAGGAACATCTTTCCCTCTCCGAAGAGCTGACCCACCAGGTTCATACCATCCATCAATGGACCTTCGATGACATTCACCGCATGTGGATATTTGGTAAGAGCCTCGTCGATGTCGGTTTGCAGGAAGTCGGTGATACCCTTCTGCAGGGCATACTTCAAGCGTTCCTCCACGCTCAGCTTGCGCCATTCCGGGGCGGCAGGCTTTGGTGGAGCCACACCGCCAGCCTTGGCAGCAGCCTTGGCGGCATCTGCCTTCTCCTTGATTTCGGCAGCCAGCTCGATGAGTTCGTCGGCAGCGCCCTTGCGGCGGTTCAGCACCACGTCCTCGATGAGTTCAAGTTGTTCTTTAGGTATTTTATTATAATCCATTCTTGCCTTGGCATTTACGATACCAAAGTCCATGCCCACTTTCTGGGCGTGATGCAAGAATACGCAGTGGATAGCCTCACGGATGTATGCATTGCCACGGAAGGAGAATGAGAGGTTGCTCACACCACCGCTGACGTGCGCTCCAGGCAGATTTTCGTGAATCCATCGGGTGGCACGGATAAACTCCACGGCATAGTTGTCATGCTCCTCCATACCAGTGGCGATGGCAAGCACGTTAGGGTCGAAGATGATGTCGAGCGGATTCATGCCCAGTTTGTCCACCAAGAGATGGTAGGCACGCTCGGCTATCTCGATGCGGCGCTCGTAAGTGGTGGCCTGACCTATCTCGTCAAAGCACATCACCACCACTGCCGCACCATAGCGCATCACGTCGCGAGCATGAGAGAGGAACACCTCCTCACCCTCCTTGAGCGAGATACTGTTCACGATGCACTTGCCCTGACAGCACTGCAAGCCCGCCACGATGACTTCCCACTTGGAGGAGTCTATCATCACAGGTACCTTGGCTATCTCAGGCTCGGCAGCTATCATATTGAGGAAGTTCACCATCTCTGCCTTGGCATCGAGCAAACCATCGTCCATATTCACATCCACGACGGCAGCTCCATCAGCCACCTGCTTACGAGCGATACCGATGGCTTCCTCATAATTCTTTTCATTAATCAAACGCAGGAACTTCCTGCTACCAGCCACGTTACAGCGCTCACCCACGTTGACGAATCGGCTGGCGTCCACTGGCAGATGCACGGAGTCATCCACCTGCAACAGGTCCAGTCCAGAGAGCCACATATACTTCGGCTTCTCCACCACCTGATGCGGTTTCTTGCCCTTCGACAGCTCATAGTAACTAGCGATGAAATCGGGCGTTGTGCCACAGCAGCCACCGATGATGTTAACCAGTCCCTCATCGATGAATTCGGCTATTTTGGGAGCCATGCTCTCTGCCGTCTCGTCATATTCGCCCATTTCGTTAGGCAGTCCGGCATTCGGATGCGCACTAATATAATAAGGTGCCACCTTGCCCATGTGCTGGATGAATGATTTCATCTGCGGAGCACCGAAGGCGCAGTTCATGCCCACTGAGAAGATAGGATATGGCGAGAGACTTGCCAGGAAGGCATCCACCGTCTGTCCGCTGAGGGTTCTGCCCGCTAAGTCGCTCACGGTGAGACTGATCATGATAGGCAGGTCCACCCCATGCTTCTTCATCATGGTGAGGGCAGCGTCTATCATCGCCTTGGCATTGAGCGTATCAAAGATGGTTTCTATCAATATCACGTCGGCTCCACCCTCGATGAGTCCGTCCACCTGTTCGCAACAGTCGTCGAAAAGTTCGGCATAAGTAATCTCGCGGGCGGCAGGGTTGCTGACGTCCGGACTCATGCTACAAGTCTTGTTGGTAGGTCCGATATCGCCCGCCACAAAGCGTGGCTTATCGGGTGTGGAATATTTATCGCACTGAATGCGAGCCAGTCTGGCTCCCTCGTATGCCATCTCTCGGGCGCAATCCTCCAGGTGATAATCAGCCTGCGAGATGCGCTGCGAGGAGAACGTGTTGGCGGAGATGATGTCGGCGCCAGCTTCCAAGTAGCGACGATAGATGTCGGAGATCACGTCGGGGCGAGTGATATTGAGCATATCGTTGTTGCCCTTCATCTGCCCCGGCAGGTCCTGGAATCTATCGCCACGGAAGTCTTCCTCCGTCAAGTTATACTTCTGAATCTCCGTGCCCATCGCACCGTCCAAGATCAGAATCTTCCTGTCACATTGAACTTTGAACTTTGAACTTTGAACTTTATGATTTGTCATATTATCCTAAAAACTTAAATAATAAAGAGTATTTAAACATCGAGAAGAGAACCACCCGAAATGACTAACATCATTAAAAGATGCATTTCATAAAGTTCAAAGTTCAAATCTCAACGTTCAAAGTATTAGAAGTGCTTGATGGCTCTATCCATCTCCCTGCGGTCTTCCTTCTCCTTCAGGGTCTGTCGCTTGTCATACTCCTTCTTACCCTTGCAGAGGGCGATGTCCACCTTAGCCCTGCCCTTGTCGTCGATGAATACGAGGGTTGGCACGATGGTGAAGCCAGGCTGCTTGCTGTCGTTCTCCAGTCGGCGCAACTCGCGCTTGGTGAGGAGCAGCTTGCGGTCGCGGCGAGCCTCGTGGTTGCCAAACGAACCATAGAAATAGGGAGATATGTTCATGCCCTTCACCCAGAGTTCCCCCTGGTAGAAGTCGCAGTAGCAGTCCACGAGCGAAGCCTTGCCCCCTCGGATAGACTTAATCTCGGTGCCCGTGAGCACGATGCCTGCGGTGTAGGTGTCAACGAAGAAGTACTCGAATGAAGCCTTCTTGTTGCGTATCTGTACGGGGCTCTTCTTGCGGAGCTCCTGTTCTTGCTTTTTCATAATATATATTATTATAATAGTATATATACCTTATTTAATAATAGCCGATTTTTTAAAATAATCGCAGCAAATTATTTGATAATTGTGGCGAAGTTGTCGATATGCTCATCGATGTAATAAGCTATCTTGGCTGTCCACTCCTCCTCGTTCTCCACGAAGAGGTCGTCATAGTCGTCAAACTCAGGGAACTTCTCGTAGAGCGCCATAAACTGCTCATCGCTCATCTCGCCTACCTCTATCTCCTCATGGTGCAAGCGATAGAGCGCATGGCTCTTGTTGATGAGACGGTAGAGGTCCTGCAATCCCCAGTTGCGAAACGCCTTGTCAGTAGGATTGAGCCAGATGAAGGGTCCATATCCATTGTGGATGAGCTGTATCATGCCGCCATCCATCATCTCCTCGTGCAGGATGTCCCACGCCAGGAGGGTAATCTGGTCGCTATTGAGCTCGCCCATCGTCTCGGCAGTGAGCTCACCACCGATGGCATCGCGGATAGCCTTCACGAAAGCCCCCACAAATTCGTCCATACCAGCCTCGGCAGCCTGCTGAAGCATAGTGTCATTTATCTTAACTTCGATCATAATCTATTTAAAATTGCAATTTTCAGTTTGCAAAGATACATCAAAATAAGGAAAAACAAAAGAAAAATCATAATAATTAGGTTAAAGAGTTAAAAAGAATACCGATTTTTAGGTATTTCTCCAAGATTTTTTGTACTTTTGTACTCGGAATTGAGGTCGGAAGTTCTCACGATTGAGATGAAAAGGTCTCTAGATTGAGATGGAAAGCCCCATGTTTCAGCAAAAAGGTTATGAAATAAGTACAGAAACATTATACTTATATATTCATTAATATAAAATTTAGCGAATATGATCTATTCTAAAGAAGTAGACAACATGTGCGTTGTCGCTAAGGGTCCTAACCACGGACCAGCTCCAATTCCTGAAGAGGGAAAATGGATTCAGGCAAAAGAGATCAAGGACATCTCTGGTTATACTCACGGTGTGGGTTGGTGTGCTCCTCAGCAGGGTGCTTGTAAGCTTTCTTTGAACATCAAGGAGGGCGTTATCCAGGAAGCTCTTGTTGAGACCATCGGTTGTACTGGTATGACTCACTCAGCTGCTATGGCTTCTGAGATTCTCCCAGGCAAGACTATCCTTGAGGCTTTGAACACTGACCTCGTTTGCGATGCTATCAACACAGCTATGCGCGAGCTCTTCCTCCAGATTGTTTACGGTCGTAGCCAGAGCGCTTTCTCTGAGGGCGGTCTCGTTATCGGTGCAGGTCTTGAGGACTTGGGTAAGGGTCTTCGTTCACAGACAGGTACTCTCTATGGTACTGTAGCTAAGGGTACACGTTACCTCGAGTTGACAGAGGGTTACATCACAAAGCAGTTCCTCGACAAGGACAGCCAGGTTTGTGGTTATGAGTATGTTCACCTCGGCAAGATGATGGAAGCTATCAAGAACGGTATGGACGCTAACGAGGCTGTCAAGAAGTTCACAGGTAGCTACGGTCGTACAACTGCTGAGCAGGGTGTTGTTAAAGCAATTGATCCACGTAAAGAATAATAAGGAGATACAGATATGATTAGAAAAGTAAGTTACGAAAGTCAGGAACGTCGCGAGAAGCAGGTTCTTGCTGCTCTTAATGCTAACGGTATTCAGAGCTTGGAAGAGGCTAATCAAATCTGCGAGGACGCAGGTGTTGACCCTTATCAGATGTGTGAAGATACTCAGCGTATCTGCTTCGAGAACGCTAAGTGGGCGTATGTAGCTGGTGCTGCTATCGCTATCAAGAAAGGTGTTAAGACTGCTGCTGATGCAGCTGAGGCTATCGGTATCGGTTTGCAGGCTTTCTGCATCCCTGGTTCTGTAGCTGACGACCGTAAGGTTGGTCTTGGTCACGGTAACTTGGCTGCTCGTTTGCTCCGTGAGGAGACTCAGTGCTTCGCTTTCTTGGCTGGTCACGAGTCTTTCGCTGCTGCTGAGGGTGCTATCAAGATTGCTGAGATGGCTAACAAGGTTCGCAAGAACCCATTGCGCGTTATCTTGAACGGTCTTGGTAAGGATGCTGCTCAGATCATCAGCCGCATCAACGGTTTCACATACGTTCAGACAAAGTTTGATTACTACACAGGTGAGTTGAAGGTTGTTAACCGCATCGCTTACAGCGACGGTCCACGTGCTAAGGTTAACTGCTACGGCGCTGACGACGTTCGCGAGGGTGTTGCTATCAACTGGAGCGAGGATGTAGATGTATCTATCACTGGTAACTCTACCAACCCTACACGTTTCCAGCACCCAGTAGCTGGTACATACAAGAAGGAGCGTATTGCTGCTGGTAAGCCATACTTCTCAGTAGCTTCTGGTGGTGGTACAGGTCGTACATTGCACCCAGATAACATGGCTGCTGGTCCTGCTTCTTACGGTATGACTGATACTATGGGTCGTATGCACTCAGACGCTCAGTTCGCAGGTTCTTCTTCAGTTCCTGCTCACGTAGAGATGATGGGCTTCCTCGGTATGGGTAACAACCCTATGGTAGGTGCTACTGTTGCTATCGCCGTAGCTATCGACCTCGCTATCAACAAGAAGTAATTTCTTTGAGATAACAGAAAATAAATGTTTAGGGTGTGTCATGAATAATGACACACCCTTCTTTTTGTCTATGTGTGTCGGGTCTGAACTAACCTAACTGGTTCAATTCCTGTCGCAGGTATTTACTCACCAAACTCCTTCTTCACATCGAAGCAAGGGCAATCCTTGGCAGCGAACTCATTGTGACCGTGAACCGTCGCCTCGGGATATTCCTCCTTCAGCTGCTCAATGAGCGCTTTTAGCGCAGCCTTCTGCTTGGGGGTTCGGGTGTCCTTCGGCTTGCCAGCCTGTGATAAGCCGCCAATGTAGCATATTCCTATGCTCACGGTGTTGTGACCCTTACAGTGGGCGCCCACCTCTTCTACTGATCTGCCCACGTGGATGCTTCCGTCACGATAAATCACGAAATGATAGCCGATGCAGAAAAAGCCACGCTCACGGTGCCAGCGGTCGATGTCGGCTACGGTGCAGTTGCGACCTTCTCGGGTCGCACTACAATGAATAATGATTTCCTTAATCTTACGCATGATATAATAATGTATAATTTATAATGTACAATGTATAATGTACAATGTATAATGTACAATGTATAATTTATAATGTATAATTATTTGAGATTGTTATTTGCAGGAGTATTATTCGCAGAAGTATTAGTTGGAAGAACAATCATATATTCTTTAGGAATATAATCTTTTCCCCAGTCCTTGATAACCAGCGTAACTTTCTCCTTTTTCTGCAAAGCCTTGTCAATCATCTTGCAAAACTCCTGGAACTTCTCCTCGTTGTAAGCCACAAGTCCAGTTTTCAACGACTTGCCCATCACGATGCTTCCATACTTCAGGGTAAACGGACCAAAGCCTGGCTTAAGATAAGGCTTGCGAAGCACAGACGTCTTTGAAACTCGGCCTTTCACTGGGAGAATCGTAGGCATGGTTCTAAACTCCTCTTTTCCCTGTTGGAATCTGATAGGTACAAGTGCAATCTTGTAATGACCTGCTGGCAGGAATTCATTAGGATGTTCTACGGTGCCGGAGAAATATACTCCGTTAATAACCAATGTGCCATCCACACCCCAAGGAGTGAAGCGACGGCGGAATATAGTAATATGCATGATAATTTATAATTTATAATTAACATAGAATTCGGGGGGCATGTTCGGGTCATTGAGGATTCCAGGTATTGGGAAATAAAAATGACCCGAAATGACCTTGACCCAAAATGACCCCCTTTTGTTGTTGCACGATAGGCAAAACTTTTATAGGGTAGCTGAAACTTTCTGATAACGTCTGTCGGGCAACACACGTATCAAGCCCTGTCGTTTCCAGTTCTTCAACATCTGCTTCACCGCCTCGTGAGTAGTATTTGCCCCCTTAGCAGAAATACTCTGCTGCTGAGCTTGGTCGAAGGAGAAGGTTACGTCAAGACGTTCAAAAATAGAATCATTTCTACCCCTATGTGAACGGTCGTATGGCGACTGTCCGCAATAGTCCTTCGAAGAGAAAGCATCCTCAATGCGGGAGCGGAAGAAGTAGAGCGCATTGTCCAACTGATAATCAGCCAGCACATTGAACACGCCCATCATAGTAGGCGTCTGCATCTTCACTATCAACTCTTTCCACACCAGCGGATTCTGCTTCAACAGCTTCTCCGCCCCCTGGAACCCGTGCTTCTGAATCAGCGATTCAGCCACCTTGCAGAGCAGGATGCAGGTCATCATTCTCATCGTGGTAGGACAGATACGGAAACGCTGGCGGGCTTTCACCTTGTCATCATTTTTCATCGTTTCCAGTCGTATCTGTTCCAGCCATTCCCTACCCTTGGCTTCCAGTTTCGGCAGTTCTACCTCGCCTTCCATCAGGGGCAAGAGATGGGCTACCTGGATGATGCGGTCGCTCTGGCGTTCGGTGAGCACATACAGATTATCCGTCAACGGAGTAAACGTATTGTCCGGGGTTCTTGCCACGGTAATACGGCTCTGGAATCCATCCGTATAATTGTTCACTACTCTATAGAGAGCATCGGGCGTTCCGCACATCACCACGTTCCATAACAGTCTGTCTATATGAACATTCACCGCATCTGCACTTCTAGCCTCACGCTCGTAGCTCGTGCCGTCGTAAGCCTGTCGGAGCATTACGGAAAAGTCGCTCATCGCCGATTTCCATTTCTGCGCCACGGTGTCGGCTTCCGGGGTAAACGAGAAGGCGTGCTTGCCCTCGGTATTAGCCAGACGTTCAGCAAGATTCGCCACGGTGTTGTTCAGCGTCAGACATCTTACGGGCAGTTTCGGCTCTTCCGGCTGCTCCTTCTTGTTCTTCGCCGCACGCTTCTTGGCTCTCCATTCATCCTCCTTCTGCTGATACATTTTGTCCATATCCTTCACTTCCGAAGTCCATGCATCAACCACGGGGTCGATGCTACCCTTTCCAGAGGCGAAATCACCGGCGATGTAGGAGATGAGGTTCAGCGAGTTCATCTTGCCGTGAACGGCTACCTTTACACCCGTAGCCAGCATTCCTATGGCGGGGCAGATAGCGGTAATTACGGGCAGAGCCAGGGCAGGTCCCACAGCATCCAGCGAATCCTTCACACCCAGAGGCATTTTGGGCAGGGCGTTGTAATAAAACAGATCGTCCTGTGCATTAGCTTCATCCAGCGCATTAATCAGCGCCTCATTGTCTTCCAGATTTCCGCCCCTTGCCGCCCCCTGCTTCAGCTTTTCCTGTCGGATGGCGGCAAGCACATCTTTCAGTCGCTTATGCATTTGGGTGATTTTCTCGTTCAGCGCCGAGTTGATGCAAGCCATCTTCTCCTGTTCGGGAAATCCATCGTAACAAGGGATGATCTGAGCCATGAGATTGCGGTCGAAGCCACAGATGTGGCGCAGGTTCACGGCAAGCTCGAAGGTCAAAGTGTTGCGGTTGGAACGCACAGGCTCATGCCCATCATTATACATCTGCCACCACTTCTGGATGATTTCGGAATACGGGATTCCGAGGTAATCATTGCTGGATTGTGATGAAGAAGTAGGAGTCGAAGCAGAGGATGGTGAAGCAGAAGCAGGCTGAGCCTGATTCTGAGAAGAATTCTGAGAATTCAAAGCCTTCTCTTCAACATTCTCCAACCAAGGCTTGTAATGCTTGTTCGCCTTGTGCGCTCCTTCCGGAAGCTCCTCCCGTCCGAACCTTTCTCTCTCCTCCAAAACCTTGGCTTCAGCAGCCACAGACGCCTCGTCATAAGCATCCTGAAAGAGTCGTGGAGAAAGGAAGAGCAGGTCTTCTCCATCCGATGAAGTAGTGAAATAGACACGATTAATATCATGCGCCGAAGTATCCATTTCGCACTCCAGCATCGTAGCGATGCGTACCTGGTTCTCCAGGATGGTCTTGCCCATTTCTCTCTTGAACACCGCATGACCGCCCTGTCTTGCACTCCTCTCCAGCATCAGCAGTCCAAACTTCTCCGGTTCCTTCAGCAGCAACTTGGCAGCCTTGGCGAAAGCCTCCGGCTCGTCCATATCGAATCCGAAAGCCGTACTTGGCAGCTTCGTTCCCTTCACCACCCCTTGCGGATAATGTCCAGAATAATTGAACTGCACCAGTCTACGTTTCGCAGCATCGTTTCCGGCACGAGCAAGTCGCAGATTCGCCTTCTGCTCGTTGCTTCCACGCAACTGCTTGTACTCCTCTTCCGAGGTGATGGAGCGGGCAACCTTGTGTCCGTTCTCCACCTTAATTAAATAACAACTCATCTATCTGTTTCTACTTATCGTTTTTAAGTTGAATACAAAAATCCTAATGTTTCAGTTGGTAATCCAATACCGCCTCAGCCCCTTCTTCTGCCTCACCAGCCAGCGTTTGGGCGATGTTGATTCCCTCATGGCAAAACACCTTCAAGGTGAGCTGAATAGCCCCATCCTTGGTCTTGCTCACACGACCGTGCGCCAGTTTCTTAATCAGTTCCGACTGAGTTCTGAGGCGGTGCTGAACCACGAAATCAAACGTTCCGTCAGGCATTTGCTGAGCCACGCCCATCGAACGGAATCGAGGAACCTTATTCACCCCCGATTCCTGAGGACTGAAGAGGAAATACTGCTTAGCATCATAGTAAGCCATTCCACCCAACTGCACATGCTGGCAGTCATTATTATTCACCTGCTGGTTCTGAACATTATTCTGAGCATTGTTCTGAACCTTGTTTACTTTCTTAACCATAATCTGAATTGAATTTTAGGAGAAGAAACATCCGGATTGTTGCGCGCTTTACCATGGAAAATCCTCCTCTGTTTCAACTCAGTTTTACTTTTTACCCTTTATGGTAACGTGGTTGCAAAGGGTTAAGGTTCTTTTTACCTTTTTACTTTTTTACCCTTTTACCTTTTCTATGTCCGTAACCAGAATATCCTGATAAACCTGACCATTGTGCTCATGGGTAGTGAACCGGAGCGTTACCGCCACCAGCTCGCCCGGAGCATACTTACATTGCGCCATATTGCCCAACATTGCCGCAGCGTACTGGTTCTCATACTTGCCGCCCATCTCCTGCAAGATGATGTTGCATTTCATCATCTGTCCGTTCTCACTCTTCTGGCTTTGCACGGCAAAAGCCTCGCCCTGCTTCACCACTCTCATAATCTGAGCATTCATAATTATAAAGTAGTCGGAAGATGTTTCAAGATCACCAAACCATTTCGGCGTTGTCTTGTTTCTTCGACGCTGCAAAAGTACTGCGAAAACCAAGGCAAAATAATCCCTTTCCCACACCTTCCCCGAAAAACCCACGATTTTGGGAAAAATCGGGTATTTCTTGGGAAAATAAAAAGCCTACACGCTCAGTAAGGAAAAACAAGAAAAAATCGTATAATATTAACAAAAAGGCAAGAAAATACCCTTATTTTCCTGCAAGCCTCCCCCCACACTTTTCCCGAAAATCTGCTGCTTTTGGGAAAAATCAGGGGTTTCTTGGGAAAAACAAGGCATTATTGGGAAAAATCCCATGTTTCTTGGGAAAATGGTAATTTAGTAAAAAACATAGTCCATGCCCCACATGCCCTGAAGGGGCAGAAGCTCCTAGCCCAGGGCACTCGCCCTGGGTAAACCAGCAATCA
>ERZ1035006.945-NODE-945-length-21041-cov-11.131469_pt1 | contig 21041 bp, 14 predicted proteins | sample MGYA00520694_ERZ1035006 | MGnify/ENA primary metagenome ERZ1035006 (study PRJEB33766, sample SAMN09781746) | gut metagenome | biome: gut microbiome | host: Homo sapiens | place: Madagascar | study: EMG produced TPA metagenomics assembly of the PRJNA485056 data... | reverse complement strand
GAAAAAAAGGAAAGAGAAAAAAACAGCTTCGGAGAAAATACCTGATTCGCAGGCTTCTCATCACAGGAAGCTTTCTCGCAGTTGCAGCACTTATCATTTTTGCAGCCATCACTTTGATAAACAGAGCCAGAGATGCCGCAAATACGGTATCTATGATCCAAGCCTCCGAATCTCCTGTGGAGGATTCCGGCATTGATATGGAAACCACCAGTTCACTGGCAGAAGTGAAGGCAGCTATGGCAAGGCCCACAGAGTTTCACCCAGCCTGTACGGATTCTACCAAGCCAGAGCAATACATTTCATCTACGGAGATCAATGTAGACGGACAGACCCTGTCGGACACTTCCTCTTATCAAAGTGAATCCGCACATACCTTTGACGCAGGGATCAGCTATACCGACGTAGACGGAATTGTCACCTTCCGCGGAAACAATTTCAGGGATACTGCCTCCTATGGCTACACCCAGATGAAGGATTTCACCATCAAGGATCTGTGGACAGCCACAACCGGCGCCCTCACCTACGGAAATGCCACCTGGACCGGAAGCGGATGGACTGGTCAGCCTCTTATGGAGAAATGGCCAAAGGAAGTGAAGCAGTCCATGAATATGTACGACTGGGCCAAAGAAAAGGATGACCTTGTGGAAGTCATCTATGCCTGTATGGACGGCTACGTTTATTTTCTCGATCTGGAAACCGGAGAGCCCACCAGAGAATCCCTTTATCTTGGCTACACCTTCAAAGGTGCCGGAGCCCTGGACCCCAGAGGCTATCCCATTATGTATGTAGGCGCCGGCTATGACAGCAGCCAGGGAACAGCCAGGGTATTTGTGGTAAACCTTCTCGACTGCAGTGTTATGTACACTTTTGGAAACAATGACCCCTTTTCCCTCCGTGGGAATCTGAGCTATTTCGATTCCTCCGCACTGGTAGATGCAAAGACAGATACCTTAATCTATCCTGGGGAGAACGGCATCCTTTATCTGATCAAATTAAATACCCAGTACGATCCTAAGGCAGGTACGCTATCCATTAACCCGGACAACATTGTCAAATGGCATTATTATGGCGTGCGTACCAGCGTAAGCTCCTACTGGCTTGGTATGGAAGACAGCGCCGCTGTTTATGATGGGTACCTCTTTGTGGCAGACAACGGCGGAAACCTGATGTGCCTGGATTTAAACACCTTACAGCTTGTATGGGTACAGGATATTCTGGATGACTCCAACTCCTCCCCTGTTCTTTCTGTGGAGGACGGACACCTTTACCTATACGTAAGTACCTCCTTCCGTCTGGGCTGGAGAAGCAATTCTTCTGCAGAGGTGCCGGTATGGAAGATTGATGCGGAGAACGGAACCATCATCTGGAAGACCTCCTATGAATGCTATTCCGAGGACGGCGTATCCGGCGGTGTACAGTCTACCATTGCCACAGGCAAAGAAAGTCTGGCCGATTATATCTATGTAACGGTTGCACGTACAGGTGGTCAGGGAGAGGGAGTTCTGGCCTGCCTGAATAAAAAAAACGGAGAAAAAGAGTGGGAGCATACTTCCGCTTATGCCTGGTCCTCTCCTGTCTGCCTCTACAATCCAGATGGCAGCGGCAGAGTTCTCTACTGCAACAGTACCGGACATATTTATCTTCTGGATGGAAAAACAGGAGACGTTCTCGACACCCATCGGATCAGTGAAGGCGTTATTGAAGCTTCCCCTGCCGTCTATAATAGTTATATGGTGGTGGGAACAAGAGATTGTAAAATATGGGGCATGGAGCTTCAATAATTCCTGCAGTCTGCACACTCCGGTTTACGGAAGCTTTTTCCGGAATCCGGCTGCTGCAGCCCACTTGCCCCCAAAGCATTCTGTAAGATGTCTGTCACAGTTTGTGAAAATCCCTTTTTAACACATTTGCACAACATAAAAGGCACAAAAAAGTTCCTGTAAATACAGGTTTTCTTTTGTGCCTTATCTTTTCTTAGAGCGTGCCCCCAAAATCATTCCAGCAATCTGCACGCCCCACTTTGCGGTATATTTCATCCGAATTCGGTTGCCGTAGTTAGGCCTTTACAGCCCAGCGCATTTTCGTAGAACGGGCACGGCCGTTTTTCACACATTCTTCTGCTGATGGGCGGATTACATCTTTGGAATAATCAGAATAGATCCCGGCTCTGTAGCCTTCTTTCATAGCTTTCTTCACCAACTTGTCTTCCCCGGAATGGAAGGTAAGGATTGCAGCCCTTCCTCCTGGCTTCAAAGCCCCGGGAAGCTTTTCCATGAACTCATACAGAACCTCAAATTCCTGATTAACATCAATCCGGAGAGCCTGAAAGGTTCTCTGACAGGTTTTCTTAATTGTCTCCTTTTTTTCCTTTTCCGGAAGAAAATCCAGAGTTTTCTCAATGATCTGACGAAGCTTAGTGGTGGTATCAATGTGATTTCCCCTACGGATCTCATCTGTAATTGCTTTGGCCAGTTCCTCACAATAGGGCTCATCGGAATTCTCATAGAGCATTCCTGCCAGCTCGTCTCTTGTGATCGTCTCAAGACGCTGTGCTGCACTGATTCCTGCCTCCTGGTTCAGCCTCAGATCAAGAGGTCCGTCTACCTTAAAGGAAAAGCCGCGTTTGGGATTGTCAATCTGCATGGAAGAAACTCCAAGGTCTGCCAGCAGAAAGTCAAAGCCTCCCACTTCCCTGGCAATCTCATCGATCGTACAGAAGTTCTGAAGCTTAATGGTGAGAATCTCCTCTCCAAATCCAAGCTCCTCCAGACGCTTCTTTGTCTTGGCTGCTTCCTCACGATCCACATCTGTCGCATAGATGTGTCCCTCTCCATTTAACTGCTCCAGCATTGCCTTCGTATGCCCTCCATAGCCTAAGGTGGCATCAAAACCAGTCTGTCCGGGCTTTATTTCCAGAAAATCAATAATCTCCTTTACCATAATGGAAATATGCATCCCTGCAGGTGTATTTCCTTTATCCATTACGTGCTGAATCGTATCTTTATATTTCTCCGGCTGAAGCTCCTTGTATTTTTCCTCGAATTTTTTGGGATACTTTCCCTTATATCGCACACGCCTCTTATGGGGCTGCTGTAATTCCTGTGTCATACATTTCTCCTTTTTTCCAGCTCCATGCGGATCTTGGAAACAAACAGATCAAAAGCCACATCATTTTTCCCGCTGTTGATCACCACATCTGCCTTAGAGCGGGTAGGCTCCACATATAGGTAATGCATGGGCTTCACGGTATTCAGATACTGCTTAATGATTCCATTCAGATCTCTTCCACGCTCCTCCACATCACGGGAAATCCTGCGCAGGATCCTTTCATCCGCATCCGCTTCCACATATACTTTAATATCCAGAAGCTCACGTACCCTTGGATCTGCCAGAAGAAGAATGCCCTCAACCAGGATCACCAGGCTTGGTTCTATGTAAAGAAGCTTATCGGAACGATTGTGCTGGGAATAATCATATACCGGACACTCAATAGATTTTCCCTGCTTCAGAAGCTTCAGATGCTCTACCAGAAGCTCTGTTTCCAGAGAATCCGGATGATCGTAATTCACAGTCACCCTCTGCTCAAAGGGAATCCCGTCCTGTCTGCGGTAATAATTGTCGTGGTAGAGAACCACCACATCATCCCCAAAATACTGCTTTATTCTGTTTGTAAACGTAGATTTTCCTGAGCCGGATCCGCCGGCAATTCCTATGATCAGACTTTCCATATTCTCTGCACCTATCTGTCAAGGCCGAATTCTTCCGGCATAAATCTTGGACAAATATTCTCTGACGTACAGATAACGGTAGAAGAAAGGCGAGTTCCGATCCCGCAGGCTTCTCTTAAGGTTTTGCCATAGGTAAGTCCTGCGCACACACCTGCAAAGAAGGCATCCCCTGCTCCTGTAGTATCAACTACATCCACTTTCATTGCCGGATAAACACCATAGTTTCCTTCCTGGTCTGCATAGGCAGCTCCCTCATTTCCCATTGTCACCACCATCTGTGGAATATGGGCAGAGCGGATCTTACCAGCCAGGCACTTCGCCATCTCTTCTGCTGACAGATGACTGTAATCCTCAGAAAACAGAATACCTGCTTCCTGCTGATTGCATACAAAGCAGGCAGTCCTTCTCAGAAAATCACGGCGCTCAATGGCAATGGTCATATTGGAGACAAGGGCATATACCTTTTTCCCATATTTCTCTGCATAGGAAAAGACTTTTTTCACAATTTCCTTGTCAATGTCAATCTCGATGGCAATTCCATCTGCATCCTGGAAAATCTCATCTCCATTCTCATCCAGAATGCTCTCTATGGGGCTGTGGTTCGGACGCTTGGAAATAGATGCCACCACATCTCCGTCCTGGTCAAAGATTGCCAGCCAGGTTCCCATTCCGTTTGGCACCCTGCGCATAAATCTGGTATCCACTTTATGACGCTCCAGCTTGCGGATTACCTCCTCGCCCATTGCATCATCGTCTACAAGACTGACAAAAGTAGGCTTCAGCTCAATATTTGCAATATCCTCCACAACATTTCGCCCTACACCGCCATGGATCTGCTGGATCACACCTGCATTTCTTCCGCCTGGAATAAAGGGCGCTGTAGAATATCCCTTCACATCAATAAATACATCACCAATTACAACGATTCCCATATGTCTTCTTTTCTCCTTTGTTACATTTCCACTTTACAGATGCCACGACAAACTGCCGTGGCATCCTCTTTTTGTTATCCTAACATCTCATAAGAAAAAATACAAGACGAAGAATGATTTACATAGCAAACCTTATTTAAAATGTAGTTTTTTTCCGGCTGCTTTTTGACAGGTTCCGGCTGTTCCTACATCCCGCAAATTACCTCTGTTACCAGTTTTTTAAAGTCCTTCGCCACACGGTCGGCAGTTTCCTGGACTTCCTTGTGGTTCAGCTCTTCCTTGGAAATTCCTGCTGCCATATTTGTGATGCAGGAGATTCCGCAAACTTCCAGTCCCATGTGACGGGCAGCCATAGCTTCGCAGGCAGTACTCATTCCTACAGCATCTCCGCCCCAGATTCCGGCCATTCTTACTTCTGCCGGAGTCTCATAGTTTGGTCCTGTAAACTGGACATATACCCCTTCCTGAATGGTAATCCCACATTTCTTTGCACTGGTCCGGATGACCTCCTGCAAACGTCTGCTATACACCTCACTCATATCCGGAAATCTGCTTCCCAACTCATCCAGATTCGGTCCGATGAGAGGACTTGGGATTCCAGTGGCAATGTGATCTGTGATCATCATAAAGTCCCCGGGCTTAAATCCAGGATTTATTCCCCCAGCCGCATTGGTAAGAAGCAGCTTCTTTGCTCCCATCATTCCCATCAGCCTTGTAGGAAGTACCACGTCTGTCATAGGATATCCCTCATAGTAATGAACACGCCCCTGCATGATCACTACCGGAACCTTTTCCACATAGCCAAACACAAATCTTCCTTTATGTCCGGCCACCGTGGAGGTTGGAAATCCCTCAATGTCTGTATAGTCAAGGGTTTCCTCAATCCTTATCTCATCTGCATAATCTCCAAGTCCGGAACCGAGAATCACAGCAGTTTCTGGCTGAAATGCTGTTTTTCTACGCACACTTTCCAGACAGGTTTCCAACTTCTTATAGATTGCGCTCATGTACACAACCTCCTTTTTTTCTTTTCTTGTGCCTGTATGTCAGGCTGTTAAAAAAATTCTTCTGATACGATCAGCATCTTCCGATCTTCTCGTTTATACTCTGGCGCAGGCCCTCATACTGCTCTCTATTTATCATAATCTGATTTCCCTTTTTGCAGATCAGCTGTTCTGCCTGGAATTTCTTAATGGATCTGGTGATGCTTTTCAGACAGAGCCCGGTTTCATCTGCCATATTCTGACGGCTTTCATTCACACACAAAACTTCATTTTTGCTGTATTTTTCATACCAGTCCACAAAAAGGACAGCCAGCCTGTCAGCTCCCTCCAGAAAAAGATACAGCCTGTTTTTCCGCTCTTCCTCCAAAAGAGAAGCACAGGTAAGCCTGACCTCCAGACGAAAGGCTTCCATATCAGTGGAAAGCCATTTTTCATACTGCGCCCGGGGCAGCTTTGCAACAATACAGGTCGTCTCTGTCTGCAGTGTGGTCTGGTATTCCGGCAGCCCAAGAATCACTTCCATTCCCCCAAGTGCAATGAGATTGATCGGCTTCATAAAATCATAAGCAATCCCGGAAACTCTGTAATCTGTTGCTTTCACCCTTCCCTCTGCCACGAAAAAAATCGTATCTGCCGGTTCGTTTTCCCGGATAAAAGTGGTTCCGGCTTCCAGCACCTCACTTTGAAACAGCTCCATGAGCCAAAGAGGAGCTGTGCGGAAATAGGCTTCAAACTGCTTTTGTCTTTCCTTATCCAGTTCTTTTAAAAATGGCAATACATCGTACAAATATGTATGTTTCATATCATATCCTCATCTGTTCACAAAAGCCTGTCCAAAATAGAATGTCCAATTGCTCCTTCCGGCATTTTTACATCGAAATTCTCTGCTATGGAAGCGCCGATCACTGCAAAGGTGTCCTGATCTTCCAGGGCTTTTCCCTCTGTCATGGAAGGGGAATAAGCCAGGAAAGGCACATACTCTCTTGTATGGTCAGTTCCTGTGTAGGTGGGATCATTTCCATGGTCTGCTGTGAGGATCAAAAGGTCACTTTCTTTCAGTTCCCTGAGCAGAATTCCCAGGTTTTTATCAAATTTTTCGATTTCTTTTCCATAGCCATCCACATTTCTTCTGTGCCCCCACAAAGCATCGAAATCTACCAGATTTACAAAACACAATCCCTTAAACTCCTTTTGGGAAATCTCAATGGTCTGCTCCATTCCGTGAACAGAGCTGTTGGAATGATAGGCTTCGGTAATTCCCTCTCCACAGAAAATATCGTTGATCTTGCCAACGCCGATCACATCCAGTCCATTGTCCTTCAAGACATTTAAAGTGGTAAGTCCGGTAGGCTTTAAGGCATAGTCGTGACGGTTGCTTGTCCGTTTGAATTCCCCTTTTCTTTTGCCCACATAAGGTCTGGCAATGACACGGCCTACCCGCCATTCATCCTTCATGGTGATCTCTCTTGCGATTTCACAGCAGCGGTACAGATTCTGAAGATCAAAGGTTTCCTCATTTCCACAGATCTGAAGAACAGAGTCCGCAGAGGTATACACGATCATAGCTCCTGTATTGATTTCCTCTTCCCCCAGCTCCTCAATGATTTCTGTTCCGCTGGCGCTTTTATTTCCAATTACTCTCTTCCCGCACCGTTCTTCCAGTTCCTTGATCAGTTCCGGAGGAAAACCGGTGTCTGTAAAGGTAATAAAGGGCTTCTCGGTTTTAATCCCCATCATCTCCCAGTGTCCTGTCATAGTGTCTTTTCCCTTGCTAGCCTCACTCATCCGCATATAGCGGCCTATTGGCTTATCGATCCCTGTCATGTTTCCTGCAGGATGAAGGTTTAACATTCCCAGCTTCTGTAAATTAGGAATCTCCAGAGAGCCCATTTTTTCCAGGATATGTCCGAAGGTATCTACTCCCACATCTCCAAACTTCTCTGAATCTGGCATTGCTCCGATTCCCAGAGAATCCAGAACGATCACAAACACCCTTTCATATTTTTTCAAAGCTAACGCCCCCATTTCCCATATAATCTTTCTCTTATCTCATCTCCTGCAAACACCGTTTCTGCAGCATTTTTCATCAAAAGAAGAATTTCCTCATCTGTAATTCCATAGGTTTTCTGGATAAACTGCAGCTCCTTTGTCAGTGTGGTATTACTCACAGTGCGATTGTCCGTATTTACAGACACCCTTACCCCGGCATTTAAAAATTCCCGGATGGGGTATTCTTCGGGGCTTTGCACTGCCTTTGTCTGCAGATTACTGATGGGACACATTTCAATTCCAATCCTCTTATCTGCCAGCTCTCTTTGCAGATGATAATGGCCTTTCATGGCAATTCCATGGCCGATCCTGCCTGCACCTGCTGCCACTGCATCTATAATATTCTGAACACTTCCGCACTCTCCTGCATGGATGGTAAACGGCATTTCCAGCTTCCTTGCATTTCTAAACAGCTCCATGAATTCACTCATAGGATAAGAGGCTTCTGCGCCTGCAAGATCTGCTGCACACACTCCATAGCCAAGGTACTCCCTGGCTGTTTTCAGCATACGGAAATTCTCCTCCTGGCTGTGATGGCGCATGGCACAGGTAATCACCCCGAAATCTATGCAAAACTCTTTTTTGCCTCGTTCCAGCCCCTTTAACAATGCTTCAATTACCTTCCTGCAGCTCATATCTGCGGTTTCTGACAAAAGAGGTGCAAACCGGATCTCTGCATAGAGTACATTTTCCTTACTCATACCTTTTAACACATCATATCCGGCGTCCTCTAGTCCTGTTTCATCCATCAGACACAGACCTGGCAGGGAAAATTTTTCCAGATATTCTGCAAGGCTGGTACAGCTCTCTTCTACCTGGAGTTCTTTTTGACTTACCGTCCTTCCCAGTCTTGCTTCCACAAATTCCCTGCTTAAGGAGCCATCCAGATGACAGTGTAATTCTACTTTTGGCAATAAGGTTAATTCTTCCAGTGTCATAATTTCTCTCCTGGTTATTGTCTGTATGATCTTCTTGCAGCTGATGCCATTCTTATTCCAGATTTGACGGGCCAAATCCCAGAGGCAGCAGTTCCTTTAACGTATAAACATCATAATGTTCACTGTCTACTGCCAAAATGATTTGAAAGGTCTCCGGGTCACAAAATTCCATCATCACCTGCCTGCACACACCGCAGGGTGCTGTATATTCTGTAAGGATTCCTTCTTTTCCACCCACTATGCAGATGGCACGAAACTCTCTGATTCCTTCACTGACTGCCTTGAAAAAAGCGGTTCTCTCTGCACAGCTGGTTGCGGTATAGCCTGCATTTTCAATGTTGCAGCCTGTATAGATTTCCCCGTTTTTCCCAAGAAGGGCTGCCCCAACCTTGAAATGGGAATAAGGTGTGTAGGAAAATGCAAGCTGCTGTATGGCGGTATGGATCAGCTTTTGAATCGTCTCTTTTTCCATCTTAATATCCGGTTGCCTCTTCCTTTTTCACAATTTTGATAATACGGCTGGTTCCAAGTCTGTCAGCACCCAGTGCAAGGAATTTCTCTGCATCCTCAAGGGAGGAGATTCCACCTGCAGCTTTCATTTTTACATTTGGTCCGATGTGTTTGGAAAACAGCTCAATGTCTGCGAAGGTTGCTCCTGCTCCGCCGAATCCGGTGGAAGTCTTGATGTAGTCAGCACCTGCTGCTGTTACGATCTCGCACATCTTAATCTTTTCTTCGTCTGTAAGGAAACAGGTTTCAATGATGACCTTTAAGATTTTCTCCCCGCAGGCCTCCTTTAAGGTGCGGATTTCCTTCTCGATCAAGTCGTATTTCTTATCCTTCAGCCATCCCAAATTGATTACCATGTCGATTTCAGAAGCTCCGTTTGCAATGGCATCCTTTGTCTCAAATTCTTTCACCGCTGTTGTGGAATATCCGTTGGGAAAACCGATTACTGTGCAGACAGCCATCTTACCATCCATATACTCTGCTGCTTCTTTTACATAGCTTGGTGGAATGCACACAGATGCAGTTCCGTATTTCATTGCATCGTCACAAATCTGTTTGATTTCTTCCCAGGTAGACGGCTGAAGAAGAAGGGTATGATCTACGTGTTTTAAGATTTCTTTCATTTCCATTGTTAATTCCTCTTTTCTTATAATTGTTGATTTTTTATCGGGTAACCTTTTTGAGCCTGTCCTTTGTCAAGAATTTCAATTATTTTTCCTTATCCTCATGGATCAGCTTGCGTACTGCTTCTATAGCCACACGAATAGCCATATCGGTATCGTGGACCACCGGATTGTCAAGACCCAGCTTTTCCCTTTCCTGATTTGCAAGCACAAGGAAGCAGGAACCGGCTCTCACACGAAGTTTACCTGCCACAATAAAAAGTGCGGCGGATTCCATCTCGGAAGCAAGGCAGCCCATCCTTTTCCAGGCCTCCCATTTGTTGATCAGCTCATAGCCAACCGGCATTGCCTCCGGCTCATGCTGTCCGTAAAAAGCGTCTTTACACTGCACTACGCCGGTATGACAGGAAAGTCCTTTTTCCTTCGCTGCTGCGACCAGGGCATTCGTTACATCCAGGTTTGCCACTGCCGGGTATTCAATGGGAGCATATTCCCGGCTTGTCCCTTCCATGCGGATGGCGCCAGTGGCAATGACCACATCCCCACTTTTCACTTCTGGCTGCATTCCACCGCAGGTACCGATTCTTACAAAGGTATCTGCTCCGCAGCGGTACAGCTCTTCCATTGCGATAGCGGCGGAAGGACCGCCGATACCAGTGGAAGTGACGCTCACCTTCACCCCGTCCAGGGTTCCTGTATAGGTGATATATTCTCTGTTGTCCGCAATCAGAACCGGATTGTCAAAATACTGTGCAATTTTCACACATCTTTTGGGATCCCCAGGCAGGATCACATAGCGGCCAACCTCCCCCTGTGCCACCTGAATATGATACTGCCTGCTGGCATCCTCTGAATAGTTTTTCATAAAGTTCACCTTCTCCTAATTTTTCATTTTCTATACGGTCCAGTATTCCTCATTTCACAGCGCTGTATAAAAATCCTGTGGGGCAGGACTTCACCGCAGGCCAAAGGGCCGAAAACACGATTTTTATCTCTGGCCTTTATCGTAAGGAATGCCTTCCGCTTTTGGTGCTCTGGAGTTCTTGGAAACAAATACAAGAACGACCAGGGAGATCATGTACGGGAACATATTGTATAACGTACTTGGAAGCTTCAGGGCAACCAAAGCGTCAAATCCTGTGTAGACATTAGAAAGGGCACGGAACAGACCGAACAGAAGGGCTGCCAGTCCGATATTTACCGGTTTCCACTGTCCAAAGATCATAACGGCAAGGGCAAGGAATCCAAATCCTGCCACACCATTTTCAAATTTCCACTCACTGACACCAGCAGTAATGTAAACCAGTCCGCCAAGTCCGCCAAGGGCACCGGAAATCAGAACACCTGCATAGCGCATTTTGTAAACATTGATTCCCACAGAATCGGCTGCCTGAGGATGCTCACCGCAGGCCATAAGACGAAGGCCGAATCTGGTTTTATACAGTACGACGTAGGAAGCAATCAGAATCAGCAGGGCAAACAGCATAAACCAGCTAAATTCAAATTTTCCGATTTTTACCAGAAAAGCCCTTTTTGCAGCCTTATATGCCACAGTAGAGGAAACGTTATCCGGATTCTCTGCCATATTGATCGCTCTTACGATAACAACCGCCGCTGCCGGTCCAAGAAGGTTCAGGGCAGTTCCTACCAGCGTCTGGTCTGCGTTAAAGTTAATAGCTGCAACGCCAAGAAGAAGGGAAAAAATCATCCCCAGCAGCACGCTGGAAAGTACAACCAGAAGGAGGATCACTGCTGCTGGCATGGATTCCGGAAGATATTTCATTGTCAGGGCTCCGCCAAGAGCGCCCATAACCATGATTCCCTCAAGACCGATGTTGATCACACCACTGTGCTCGGAAAAGCAGCCGCCAAGTGCTACAAGAATTAATACAGAAGCAAATATTAATGTATACTGGATCAATAATAACATTAGTTCATTCCTCCTTTACGCTCTTTTGCAGCTCTCTTTTCCTCTCTCTTGTCAAGATAGCGGTTCAGCCACATTTTGAAGAAGAATACAAATCCGCAAAGGTAAATGATAAAGGCAGAAATCAGGTCAGAAATCTGTGCACAGTACATCTTCTTATCTACATAGCTTCCACCACTTGTAATGTGCTGGATGAAATAAGAGGAGAAAATCGTTCCAATCGGATTCAGGCCGCCAAGGAATGCAGCTGCAATGCCGTTAAAGCCCATTCCCGGCACAGTTGTCTGCTGTACCATCCAGGTTTCGATTCCGCTGAGATAGAAAACAGCTGCTCCAAGCCCGGCAAGACCACCGGCGATCATCATGGTTACAATGATATTTCTCTTTTCTTTCATACCGCAGTATTTCGCTGCGTTTTTGTTCATACCGGTTGCCCTCAGTTCAAAACCGAATTTTGTCATTTCAAGGACTACCCATACCAGAACAGCCATTACCACTGAAATAATAAGACCTATACCCACAAATTTATTTCCGGAAAAAAGTCTGTCCAGACCGCAGTTGGGAAGAAGGGCTGACTTATTTCCACTGGAAAGATCCACTGTATAAGGGGTTGTCTCTGACTTCACCTGTGTAAGGAGCATATTTACTACATACAGGGAAATCCAGTTCAGCATGATACAGGAAATAACCTCATTTACATTGAAGTATGCCTTCAACGCACCGGAAATCCCTCCTGCCAGGGCAGCGAGGATCACTGCTGCCAGAAGACATACATACCAGGGCATGCCAAATTTCAGTGCAAAGTATAAGGAAGTGCCAGCGCCTACTACATACTGGCCGGCTGCGCCGATGTTAAATAAGCCAACCTTATAGGCAAACAGCACGGAAAGGGAGCACATAAGAAGTGCGGATGCCTTTACCAGTGTAGTCCCCATGTATTTCAGCATTGCTGCCTGGCTTGGATAATAGAAATAATTTTTCAGGATTGCTGTGATAGCACCTGTTGCTCCCTCAGGATTGATAATAAGAAGCACCACGTATCCAATGAGAAGTCCGATGACAATACAGAGCAGAGAGGCAACGATAGTCTGAACCGCATTATTTCTCAGAATACTCGTTTTCTTTTTTGATTCCTTATTCATTGCTCCTTGTCTCCTTTCTCTTTGAGCCAGCCATATAAAGTCCAAGTTCTTCCACCGTTACTTTCTTCGGATCAAACTCTCCTACGATCTCCCCTTCGTACATAACAAGAATCCGGTCAGACACATTCATAACCTCATCCAGCTCCAGACTGATAAGAAGAACGCCCTTTCCTGTGTCTCTTGCCTTTACCAGCTGTTTGTGTACGTGCTCAATAGCACCTACATCCAGGCCTCTTGTAGGCTGCACGGCAATAAGGAGTTCCGGATTTTTGTCAATTTCACGGGCAATGATGGCCTTCTGCTGATTTCCGCCGGACATGGCTCTGGCCTTTGTCACAGGACCCTGACCGGAACGGATATCGAACTGGTCAATAAGACGATTTGCATATTTGCGAATCTCTTTTCTTTTCAGAAAGCCGAAGCTGTTGGTAAACTGAGGCTCAAAATATCTCTGAAGAACGATGTTGTCTTCCAAGGAGTAATCCAGTACCAGGCCATATTTGTGACGGTCTTCCGGAATATGGCTCATGCCAGAGGTCAGTCTCTCACGGATAGGCATATTGGTAATGTCTTTTCCATTCATGGTAATGTGACCGCTTTTTAATGGCTCCAGGCCGGAAAGACCATATACGAATTCCGTCTGTCCATTTCCGTCAATCCCTGCGATACATACGATCTCACCTCTGTGTACCTGAAGAGAAACACCATTTACCGCATTGTTCTTGTGGCGCTTGGAGGCAACTACCATATCTTTGATATCCAGAACTACTTCTCCTGGCTTCGCCTCTTTTTTTTCCACAACAAAATTTACGTCCCGTCCTACCATCATGGCAGAAAGCTTTTCTGGATTCGTATCCTTTATATCTACGGTTCCGATACATTTTCCTTTTCTTAAAACGGTACAGCGGTCTGCTACCTGCATGATCTCACCAAGCTTGTGCGTGATGAACAAAATGCTCTTTCCCTCTGTTGCCAGATTTTTCATGATCTGCATCAGTTCCTGGATCTCCTGTGGAGTAAGCACTGCGGTAGGCTCGTCGAAGATCAGGATCTCATTGTCACGGTAAAGCATTTTCAGAATCTCGGTTCTCTGCTGCATACCAACTGTCGTATCCTCGATAATGGCATCTGGGTCTACAGAAAGTCCATATTTCTCAGACAGCTCCAGCACCTTTTTCCTTGCGCCCTCCTTTTGGAGGAAACCGCCCTTTGTTGTCTCTACCCCCAGAATGATGTTATCCAGAACGCTGAAGCATTCTACCAGCTTAAAATGCTGATGCACCATTCCGATTCCAAGGTCGTTGGCATCATTGGGGTCTTTGATCTCTACCTTTTTTCCATCTTTTCGGATTTCTCCCTCTTCTGGCTGGTACAGACCAAACAAAACGCTCATAAGTGTGGATTTTCCGGCTCCGTTTTCTCCAAGCAGAGCATGGATCTCACCTTTTTTTAGCTGAAGTGTGATGTTGTCATTTGCGATGATTCCCGGAAAACGTTTGGTGATTCCCAACATCTCAATAGCATATTCGCTCATCTTCCTCTTATCTCCCTTTCACAAAAGAGAGGGGAGTGGCAATATCCCCAATTGCACGCTCCCCTCTCTGTTACCTGCATTTTCTCCGTGGAGTAGTTACCTTACTATTTGATGCTGCCGTAGTCTTCTACTTTGATCTCTGTTTCAGGTAACGCTGTAATATCGCTGCTTACTTCGATTTCACCCTCATATAATTTCTTTACAAGCTCTTTGTAGTCATCTACAGTAAAGTTATCATCCCACTGTGTAGTTTCCATCGGGAGCTGTACATAATTTTCTTCCGGATTCTCAGATACGAGGCCAAGGTTGTCAATCTTTCCGGCATAATCAGACCATTTGTCATCTTTGATTGCCTGGAGTGCATCCTTTACAGTCGGAGCAAGACCTTTCATAGCAGATGTTACCGTAAGATCTTCGCCGATGATTCCGGACTGGTCAGAGTCAACACCAATTACCTTGCCGTCAGCTTTTGCTGCTGCTTCTGCTGCAGATGTGTAGATTCCACCGCCACAGGCAAATACAACTTCAACGCCCTTGCTTCCATACCAGGTATCCATGTAGGCTGTGATATCTGCATCACCATAGAACTGTCCGCCACATACGTACTCAAGCTCAACTTCGTCTGTGATTCCCAGCTCTTTTGCTGCTTCGTCAACGCCCTGAACATAGCCATATCCGAAACGGGTAACTGCCGGTACGGACATTCCGCCCAGGAATCCAAGATGTTTGTAGCCAAGTTTCACTGCTGCGTAGCCTGCCATATATCCGGAAATTTCCTCCTGATAAGTACAGCAGTATACATTATCTGCATTGTAATAATCCGTTACTTCATAATCGTCCGGGTTGTAAGTGTATCCTTCTCCAACACCCTTCTCGCAAATGTCACCTGCACTTACATCTGGTGCAATAAATTTCACATCCGGGTACATCTGGGACTGCTCAACGATAGTCGCAGCAAACATATATCCCGGCAATACGATAACATTTGCTCCATCTGCAACTGCCTGATCCACACTTGCATTACGTGCCTCATCGGAGTCGCTCTCTGGTTTGTAGTAATTGAACTCAGCATCATTGTCCGCTGACCATTCTTTACAAGCTTCATAAGTAGTCTGATTGAAGCTCTGATCTGTAATGTCTCCGGAGTCTGTTACCATTGCGATCTTCAAGTTATCTTCTGCCTTAACCTCGGTTACTCCGCATGCCGGTGCAAGGGAGAGTGCCATTGCGCCTGCCAGAACTGCAGCAGCTATTCTTTTTTTCATGATCTTGTTTCCTCCTTTGATAAGTTGAATTGGTTGCGTTGTACTCGATAGTTATACAATGACATATGTCTCGCTTTGAAGATAGGACTCATGTCCCTTTTTTCATTATTATTTTATTTTTTGTATAAAACAGCTAGATTTTTTTGGATTTTTTCATACATTATTTTCAAATTTCATTTTTGAAAAAGACAACTGTCTCTTTTTTCGTTCCTAAGCAAAAAGGACCGCCGCCCGGCAGCCCCCTTTCTTATAACGTTGTTTATCATTTTTCGCTTTCTTTTTTTGCCACCAGGTGAAATTATAGCTACGATCGTAAGGATATATCAGAAAGCCTCCTGCATTCTTTTCATCCGTAGATAAATAATACAATTCTGACAAAATTCCCTTCCTTATTGATTTTTTTTACTTACGAATAATAAAGTATACTATGACTGATTTGCTTTATTTCCGATATAGCACCAGTCTTTCATTTTGCAGGTCATTGCACAATTCCCAGGAAGCTTTGCTCATATCATATACATGGGCAATTCCCTTTATATCCGGATCTTCTGTAAAAGAGTCTACAATATCTGGAAAATCTGCCAGCTTTTCCGGTGCAAACCGAAGGGTCTTATTGTTTGAGAAAACTGCTGTATACAGAATTTCAGCCTCAACCAGATCCTGAAAAATATGACTTCCGTATGAAAGTTCCGGATTATATCCTGCTTTTTTCTCCTCCACCTCACAAATAGCTTCAAACTCGCTGATATCTGCAAAGGTTGTTGGAACCCCAAGCTCTGGAGAGGATGTTCCGATACGTCCCGGAACAATTAGCAGCATATGCTTATTTTTCCCTTTATTTTTCCAGTTTACGGCACCAATCAGCTTCGCCACTTTTACTTTTTTTGCATAGGGCATATTATAATAAGCTACAGGATCGATCCAGACAGTAAGGTCAATCGGTACCTTTCTGGATAATCCCATAGAGGAGTGGACATTTTCCAGAAGGATGTTCTCATCTGGAATTCCCTCTGGGATTTCCACATTTCCCGTGTCCTTAAACACCTGCAGTGGCCGGCATTGCAGCAGATTTATAGAGTATTCCCCTGTTTCGGATAAATTTACAGTGAACTCAATGTCAACCGGATAATCATATTCTTTCTGGATCAGCTGCATGAGCATCTGTATCTGCTCCATCAGGATTTCTTTTTTCACAAGCCCGCCGCAGGAAATAAAGCGGACCTCTCTGTATATGCCTCTCTCCCTTAAGGAATACTCCACATCATAATCTTGTTCCAGTAGAATCTTTCCAAGATATCCCGGAATAAATTTTTCAATCTGATCCAGCTCCAGCTGCCGCAGACAATGCCTGGTTGTATCCACGACCTCTATTTTCCGCTGCGAAAACTGGTGCTTCTGGGCGATTGTCGTGCAGCTTGTTGCCTGGGGCATATCAAGGCTGACCAGTCTTGGATAAGAACCTTCTGTCCGGTCTACTGCTGAGGTCCCCAGTCCCATGACCAGCCTGAGCATTCCCGCCCTGGGGTCAATTTTTTCCAAAAACTTGTATGGGCTGTAGGAATATCCAACTCCGGCTGCACATGGCATATAATAAGAGCCATAGTAAGAGCCCGATACACGCTGTACAAGAAGTGCCATCTGTTCATCACGTTTATCAAGGCCTCTTCTCTTTCTGTAATCCAGTGCTGACAGGCTCATAGAGCTTGCATATACGGTCTTTATGGCATTTTCAAATTCCAGAAGGCGTTCTTCCAGGCTTCCACGATTTGCGCAGAAAACAGATTCATATTTTCCGGCAAATGCGTTTCCAAAGCCATCCTCCAGAATGCTGCTGGAACGTACAATGAAAGGATCCTGTCCATAATATTCCAGAATATGTAAAAATTGATTTTCCATTTCTTCTGAAAATACCCCGTTTTTCAGACGCTGGGCAAATTCTTCTGCCAGAGAAAAGTATTCCTTTTCCTCTCTTTGGCGGACACGGATGTCCCAGAATCCGTTATCGACTATATAAGTATAATAAACGTCCGACCCTATAAAAAAAGAATCATGCGGTTCCAGTACCTCGTTGATATCCGGAGCCAGATTGCGCACAATTGCCCTGGAAAGCAGCATTCCACAGGCTTTTCCGCCTATCATGCCGGTTCCGATCATATGATTCCGCACACTGAAATAGTCCTCTGGTGTAAAATGCTTTTTTACCATAAGGCGCATTTTGGGATCTCTGGTCATCATAATATCGCACATGGTATTACAGGCCTCGTCTGTGTTCATGTGATTGTCATAAAGCATTTTGGCAGTATTAAAAAAACGATCCCAGGAGTCCGTAAACTGTTCTTCTCCTGGCCTTTGAAATTTGCCGAGGATCTGATAAAAACGACTGGACTGTACGCCGTCTCGGATAGGGCGAAAGGTTCCCATTTCTTTCTTGTAAATGTGTGGCAAAAACATGGTTTCGGAATCTCGGTTCCACACTTTTGCAGGGCGTACATATATATTTTTGGGATCGGAATATACGTCCAGAAGTAATTGTGTTGTGTTTAATATCTTTTTCACTGCATGGAAGGAGTGCTTTCCTCTGATAATCGGAAAGAATGCAACGGTATCCAACGAAAAAAGAAAGGGACAGGTTACACGGAAAAAATTACCCATCATCAGATCGGTTGCCCAGGCTGTCTGAAGCTCTGACAGACAATCAAAAACGTAAAAGGCATCAAAGCCTTCCCTTTCAATGACTTTGTGTATTTCTACTGTAAAATTTTCAAATTGATGAGATAGCGGAATCTCTATTCTTTTTACCTCAGAGCATTCTTTTACCAGTGGTTCGTGGCTTGCAAACCGAAAATATATAATATTTCGCCGATCCTTAATTGCCTGTTCCACATAAGGTTCACAAAAATATCGAAATTCCTGTAGGTGGGAAACTCTCCACACCACGTTATCCCCCAGCCTGATATTGTCAAGTGCCTGATCCATCTCCGGAATTCCGGAAAGAATTCTGTCAAAAGCTGCCATATCATACCTCCTCTCCACGAAACAAAAGAGGCACACAGACTTTTTCATCTGTGTGCCACATCGCACGAATTCTCATATTTTGTTTGAAATTATTATAGAAAGAAAGTGCAGGAAAGTCAAGAATATTTCTACCATGAGGCATTTGTCATGGGACACACCGCCACATTCTCAAAAGGGGCAAATCCCGTAGCCTGCCAAACATAAAATAATACCCACATTATTCAGATTCTCATGAAAAACTAAATAAAATTTGTTTTTTATTGAAGTGCGAAAAATCGCATAAAATCAAGGCTTTCGCTCTATTTCGTGCAACAAAAAAGACCTTGCGGATCTGTATTTCTACAGACCTACAAGGTCAATTTTTACGCTTGGACACTAATTTTGTTGGTTGGGAAATTTGCCTTTTATGAGACTATTTTACATTTCCCTTTAACAACGATTATTTATTTGCTCTTCTGAGCGATAGCTGCCTGTGCTGCTGCAAGACGAGCTACCGGTACACGGAATGGTGAGCAGGATACATAATCAAGACCGATCTTGTTGCAGAACTCTACAGAAGACGGATCTCCACCGTGCTCTCCACAGATTCCGATGTGAAGGTTCGGGTTAACCGGTTTTCCAAGTTTGATAGCCATTTCCATAAGCTTACCAACACCAACCTGATCCAGTTTTGCAAATGGATCATTCTCGAAGATCTTAGCATCATAGTAAGCGTTAAGGAATTTACCAGCATCATCACGGGAGAAGCCGTATGTCATCTGAGTTAAGTCGTTGGTACCGAAGCAGAAGAAGTCAGCCTCAGAAGCGATCTGGTCAGCTGTAAGAGCTGCACGTGGGATCTCGATCATGGTACCTACTTCATATTTCAGATCTACGCCTGCTGCTGCAATCTCAGCGTCAGCTGTCTCAACAACAAATTTCTTAACATATTTAAGCTCTTTGATATCGCCAACTAACGGAATCATGATCTCTGGGCAGATGTTCCAGTCAGCGTGAGCCTTCTTTACATTGATAGCTGCACGGATAACTGCTGTTGTCTGCATCTTAGCGATCTCTGGATAAGTAACTGCCAGACGGCATCCACGATGTCCCATCATTGGGTTGAACTCATGAAGAGAAGCGATGATTGTCTTAATCTCTTCTACAGTCTTGCCCTGAGCGTCAGCAAGTTTCTTGATATCTTCCTCTTCTGTAGGAACGAACTCATGAAGCGGCGGATCCAGGAAACGGATTGTTACAGGGTTGCCCTCGAGAGCCTCGAACAGACCTTCGAAGTCTTCCTGCTGATATGGAAGAACCTTAGCAAGTGCTGCTTCTCTCTCCTCAGCTGTTGTGGAGCAGATCATCTCACGGAATGCATCGATACGTCCCTCACCGAAGAACATATGCTCTGTACGGCAAAGACCGATACCTTCAGCGCCAAGCTCAACTGCCTTCTTAGCGTCAGCAGGAGTATCAGCGTTTGTACGAACTTTCATTGTTCTATATTTGTCAGCCCAGGACATGATGCGTCCGAACTCACCAGCGATTGTAGCATCTACAGTTGGGATGATTCCGTCATAGATGTTACCTGTTGTACCATCGATGGAGATGAAGTCTCCCTCATGGAACTCTTTTCCGCCAAGTGTAAATTTCTTATTCTCTTCGTCCATAGCGATGTCACCGCATCCGGAAACGCAGCACTCACCCATACCACGAGCAACTACTGCTGCGTGAGATGTCATACCACCACGAACTGTCAGGATACCCTGAGCAGATTTCATACCTGTGATATCTTCCGGAGATGTCTCAAGACGTACAAGTACGACTTTCTCTCCTCTTTCAGCCCATTCTACAGCGTCATCAGCTGTGAATACGATCTTACCGCAAGCAGCTCCTGGAGAAGCTCCAAGACCTTTGCCCATTGGTGTAGCAGCTTTCAGAGCCTTAGAGTCGAACTGCGGATGAAGAAGTGTATCAAGGTTACGAGGATCGATCATAGCAACTGCTTCTTCCTCTGTTCTCATTCCCTCATCAACAAGGTCACAAGCGATCTTCAGAGCAGCCTGAGCGGTTCTCTTACCATTACGTGTCTGAAGCATGTATAACTGGCCATGCTCAACAGTGAACTCCATATCCTGCATATCTCTGTAGTGTGTCTCCAGAGTATGGCAAACTTCTGTAAATTTCTTAAATGCTTCTGGGAACTTCTGCTCCATCTCAGCAATGTGCATAGGTGTACGAACACCAGCAACAACGTCCTCGCCCTGTGCATTGGTAAGGAACTCACCGAACAGACCTTTGTTTCCTGTAGCTGGGTCTCTTGTAAATGCAACACCAGTACCACAGTCATCACCCATGTTACCAAATGCCATCATCTGTACGTTAACAGCTG
>ERZ1035006.943-NODE-943-length-21046-cov-4.596208_pt1 | contig 21046 bp, 14 predicted proteins | sample MGYA00520694_ERZ1035006 | MGnify/ENA primary metagenome ERZ1035006 (study PRJEB33766, sample SAMN09781746) | gut metagenome | biome: gut microbiome | host: Homo sapiens | place: Madagascar | study: EMG produced TPA metagenomics assembly of the PRJNA485056 data set... | reverse complement strand
GATTTTATAATATTCTGAAATTCCGGACAGCCTGCAAAGGAACGAAGGATCACATTTCGATTTTCTCCCGCATTCAACCGTCCTACCCAGTAATTCAGGCCGGCCTTATCGGCTTCCCGTCCCATAAATGTCCGGTACAATACCTTAACATACTCCGTATTGGATGTCTTCTTATTCAGAAATTCCGGTGTCCGGAAGAATTCTTCCGCTGCACCGACTACACTCTTCTGACCACTCTGGATCTGTCCGCACCAGTAATTCAGGCCGTCTGCTTCTCCGGTACGATTCATAACCTTTGAGTACAACCGATTGACATATTTCGTCAGCTCTGGCTTCTGATCTCTTGCCTGTGTCAGAGTATAAGTACCTCTGTTGATTCCATAATTCTGACAGATCTTTGTATATTCATCCGACTGAGCAACCTTCTGGAATACATACTGTCTTGACATGCCCTGATCCAGCATTTCGCCCCAGTATTCCCGTCCGCCGGCATCGGATGCCCGATCTAAAAATACCTGATACAGCATTTCAATGTATTCTGCATTGCTTGTCTTCTTATTAATATATTCCGGACTGAATACAAATCCGAGTCCTGCTTCGATTCCGCTCTTTTCCCCGTTTGCCAGTGCTTCTGTCCAGTAATCCAGACCCGCTGTCTCCGGATTTCTTCCGAGACATACCTGATACAAGCGTTTGCAGAATGCTCTCACCTTCGTCTTATCGATCGGAGTCGGCTTCGGTGTTCCCTCCGGATACCGTGTTGTAACATACGTGCCGCTCTGCCGGATCTCATCCAGACTGATCTGTCGTCCCCAATGAATGGAACTGTTAAAGTTTCCTTCCGCCACTACAACGTATGTATCATAAACCTCCAATGCCACGACAGAATGTGCATCATAATTCATCCGGATAATATCACCGACACGAATATCATCAAAATTTGTATGGGTTCTGGACGGGAGATCTCCGAATGCAGCATCACTTAATATATATGCGAATGCAACACATCCATATCCACCGTAATACTGTCCGCCACCCTTCCATGCATAGAAATCATCATTTGTCCAGCGCATTCCCTCCGGATAGCTTGCCTTCATGGCAATCATTGACTGGTAGACCTGTGATGGTGTCGGTACGGCTGTAGATGCAACTTCGACCTCTGCTGCCTCCAGGGTATCTGCGGCTCCCTCCTCTGTATCCGTTGCTTCCTCTGCAGATGGAACGGCTACTCCTGTAACAGTCGGCTCCCCTGCATCCGTTATCTGTGCTGCCTGTGCCTGTGACGGCTGACCGATTGATAACACTACCGTTGCTGCCATCGCAGTTAACAGTACTGCTGATTTTATCCTTCTCATTTCCTTCTTCCTCCTTCGTTATTTATTGTCAAATAACTGTGTTTATTGTAGCATACGTTATTCTGCTACGTCAAAGGAAGTATTTAGGAGAATCATCATTCGCATACCGCTGCCGTCCCGTGATTCAGGCAGCTATACAGGGCGATGCCCATTCTCCGTCCCGCGATACAGGTAGCTATACAGGGCGCTGTTCGTTCATCGTCCCGCGATACAGGCAGCAGTGCAGGACGCGCTCTCGCTCAAATCGGAACATAGCGGTACATAAGATGCCAAAGGACGGCATCTAAGTACCGATGTTCCTACATGGTCCTGTCACTTGCTCCTGTATCTTGGGACTAATAAAGGGATGCACATTTTTCATCACTCCGGATTCTGTTACCTGATTGTGGCATAGTGCTATATGCCGGCTATTCGGGCACCAGCTTTCGAAACGGATGATGATTCTATGAAGGGACGTTTGCACCCGCCGGTACTTAATGAGTGCACTGCACGAATTTAGTATCCGCTGCGCGGGGCAAATTAGTGGGAACGGTCCCGGAATAGAACCATCGCAGTGGAGAATACGTCAATGATATGGAACAAATTAGCAAAACATAGCGGCACATGCGCAGAATTTTGTAGACATTTGAGATGACAGATATTATACTGAAATTAATTATATTTACTATTAAAGTGGGGAAGGAGGCGTTTTTATGGCAACTATGAACATTTATAACTTTTATCATATGGCTGCTCCAAAGGTGGCGAATACAAAGTTCGATACTCATAAGAAGGAAGAACTGCAGGCTATTTATCAGCGTATGATCCGTTATAATCAGAAACAGCCGTTTTATAAGCTCTCTCTTTCCTCCGAAACTCAGGATTATATCATCGGTATTAAGGAGGCTTCTCTGGAGTTAAAGACCAGTGCAGCATTTCTGGAAGAAGATACCGACAGTACGAGCCGTCCTATGACAGTGTTTACGGATCAGCCATCCAGCCTGTCCGTGCAGCTGCTTGATTCCGCTTCCTCCACTGCAGACATTGCAGTTCAGGTAGAGCAGATTGCTACCCGGCAGGAAAATACCGGTACCATGGTTGCTTCTTCCGGAACTGACATTGCTCCCGGCAAGCATTTTCTGACGATTGAGCGAAATGGTACAGAGTATCAGTTTGAGATCAATACCAAAGCCGGCGAGACGAATCTGAGTATTCAGCAGCGCCTGGCTACTTCCATCAATCATAGCAACATCGGGGTTCAGGCTACCGTTCTGGAGTCCGGCACTTCCAGTGCCCTGAATCTGACCTCTGCTGTTTCAGGAACAGGCTCTGCCGAGAATGGGTTACAGTTCCTGGTCAAAGGCATCAGTGCAGCTTCCCTGTCCGATTATTTTGGTTTGAATCATGTCACCACCATGCCTTCCGATGCAGTGTTTACCTTAAATGGTTCCAGACAGCAGGCAGCGTCCAATCAGATTTCCATTAATAATACAATTGGGATCGAACTGTTGCGTCCTACGAATCAGACCGCAATGGTGCATGTGACTCCCGATTCTTCCAGCCTGCTGAATGATGTGGATGATTTTGTAGATTCCTATAATCATCTTTTGGATCTTGCGAACCAGACACAGGGCAATCCAAACGGTTCCAAAAAACTGTTGCGTGAACTATCTGCTGTTACCAGACGATTCCGGAACGAGCTGGAGGCAACCGGACTTACTCTGGATGACCGGGGATATCTGAAAAAGGATGAGGCGCTTCTGACCCAGAGTACAGAAAACGGACAGTTTCAGGAATTATTCCATCATCTGTCCGCATTCAAACACGCCATTGACTCCGCCGCTTCCAAAGTCACAAGCAATCCTATGGAGTATGTAGATAAAACGATTATCTCCTATCCAAACACCAAGCGCAATTTTCCAAATCCGTATATGCCGTCTATTTATAGCGGTATGCTCTACAATCGCTATTTATAATTATATTAAATCAGCTGAAGCTGCTGGAGCAGACCGTCAAACTGTACAATATCAATCGGCTTCGCTGTATATGCCACGCATCCAAGCTCAAATGCCTTGCTGACATTGGTACTGGCATCCATTCCGGATGTCATGATCACCTTTACCTCCTGCTTCGGAGTAAAGCCCTGTTCCCGTTCAAAGGCACGAATTGCCGCAACAGTCTCATAACCGTCCATCTTAGGCATCACAATATCCATGCACACCAGATCAAACGGCTTATTATCAAGTACCGCACATTTATATTTTTCAATTGCCTGCTCACCATCTTCTGCTGTCTGGCAGTTTCCGTATTTGGAAAGAAATTTTGTCATGAATTTTCGGCTTACAAAATCATCTTCCACAATCAGTATATTCATTCAAAAACCCCCTAGCAATAACTGCTTTTATTTTACCATACCATCAACCAAAAGTCTATGCTAACCACTATGCCCGCCTAAATGTTATTTCGTTTTTATTAACTTTTGGAAATAATCTTGTGGATTCTGTATTTTTCCTCTATAATGTCCCATATAATGTATTATGATCATGCAGATATGGTGACTGAATGATAACTGAATGTTGCCACTGATCTGTGCTATCGGGAGTTTGTTATGAAAATCCATCGGAATATGCTGTCTGTAGTTATGCCGGCATACAATGAAGAAAACTGCATATATCAGAACCTGTTAACAACCAGCCAGAGCATCCGGCAATTTCACCCGGATTATGAGATCATTGTTGTCAATGACGGAAGCTCTGATCACACTCTGGAGGAGGCCCTGCGTGCCAGAGCCGAGGATTCCCATATTAAGGTTGCCACCTATCACATTAACCGTGGTAAGGGCGGTGCTATCTGTGAAGGAATTTCCAGAGCCTCCGGTGAATATATTGCCTTTCTGGACGCCGATCTGGATCTGGCACCGGAGCATCTGCATGCCTTTTTGGACGCTATGCTGGATGAGGATGCCCACATTGTAATCGGTTCCAAGCTTCACCCGGACTCTCAGCTGAATTATCCGCTCAAGCGTAAGATCATGAGCTATGGTTATTATATGATTCTCCGGCTCCTGTTCCATCTGGATATCAAGGATACCCAGACCGGTGTTAAACTGTTTCGTGCAGAGGTCATCAAGCCGATCGCACAGAATCTGACAACGACAGGCTATGCATTTGATATTGAGATTCTGGCACGGGCAAGCCGTATGGGCTGCCGTATTGTAGAGATGCCGGTTACCGTAGACTATAAGCGCGGTCTGGAGAACGGCACAGCGCGCATTCGATTAAAAGATATTTTTGTAATGTTTTTCGACACATTAAAAATCTTCCGGGACATCAGGTTTCGCTCCTGAACCCGGAAGTTTCCTATCTACTGGCAAAGCTTTGCAACCACCTGATTGATCACTTTACCATCGGCTTTTCCCTTTAATTCCGGCATAACCGTCTTCATGATCTGGCCCTTATTCTTTGTCGCCAGAACCTCTGCAAACTTCTCTGTCAAATATGCTTCTACCTCTTCTGCAGACATCATGGCCGGTGCATATGCCTGGTATAACTCATACCGCTTCCGGTACTGCTCCAGCAGATCCGTTCTGTCGGCAGGGCAGGTATCAATCTGCTCCTTAACGCTCTTTAATTCCTTCAGAATTGCCTGATTTACCATATCCTCCGGAATGTCCTCTCTGCAGCCTGCATCAATGCCTGCTTTTTTAACCGCTGACACCAGAGTTGCAATACTGTCTTTCTTTTCCTTGTCCTTTGCCTTCATTGCGGCAATCATATCTTTCTGTAATGTTTCCAGCTTCATCCTGTTACCTTCCCTTCTGCTTTATCTTTATATATTGCATTGCTGCCTGTGCTGCTATTGTACCATCGGCTGCTGCCGTTGTCAGCTGTCTTACCTTCTTGGTCCTGCAATCACCGGCGGCAAAAATTCCCGGTGCTTCTGTTTTACAATCCTCACCTGCCATTACGTATCCCTGTGGATCCAGCTGAACCACCGAACGGAATGCCTTATTGGCCGGCTCCTGTCCGATTGCCACAAACAGTCCGTCTACCTGCAGCTCCCAGTCTTCTCCGGTTACTGCATTCTGCAGCTTCAATGTTTCCAGTCGCTCGTCACCTTCCAGACCGGTAAGCAATGTATTGACCCGCAGCTCTACCTTTGCGTTCGCCTTCAGGCGTCTCTCGGTATCATGATCTCCCCGGAACACGCGGCTTCTGTGGATCACATATACCTTCTTACAGAGCTGTGACAAATATTCGGCATCTGCCAGTGCTGTATTTCCACCACCGATGACAGCCACCGTCCGATCCTTATAAAAAGCTCCGTCACAGGTCGCACAATAGGAAATTCCCTTTCCCTGAAAACGCTCTTCTTCCGGTAGCTCCAGCTTCCGCTTCTTTGCTCCGGTTGCCAGAATCACGGTTCTGGCTCTATAATTTCCGGCTGTAGTCTTTACATCCCAGCCCTCATTCATCTCTTCCTCAATATCAGAATAGATCGGATCAAACTGGATGGACCGGGTAACTCCGTCCCCAAACTGAATCTGCTTTACCGGCGGCATCATTTTCTCTGCCGTAATCCGGACAAGCCCTGTTACAGTTGCAGTCACAAGCTCTGCTCCCGCTGCAACGGCCTGTTCATACAGATTAGTTGCAAACTGATATCCGGATATTTTCATAATGCCCGGATAATTCTCTACAGACTGTGCATTTACAATCTGTCCGCCATAAATTCCTTCCTCGATCATCAGCACCCGGAATCCGGCCCGGCTACTGTAAATCGCCGCCGTTAATCCTGCGGTACCTGCTCCAACAATTACTACATCATAAATCTCTGCCATGTTCTACCTCACAATCCCTCTCTCTTATCCGCCTCGTATCTTCTGCTCTGTTCCTTCTTTATAAATCAGCCTTCAATAAACTGCCGGATCGCCGTCTTTGGGAGTGCTCCCACCTGTCTTTTGACCTCTTTCCCGGCATCAAACACCAGCAGTGTCGGAATGGATTCTACCCTGTATTTTCTGGCCAGCTCCAGCTCATCATCCACGTTTACCTTTGCAAACTTTATCTCCGGCATTTCCTCTGAAAGCTGCTCGATCAGCGGTCCGACCATCTGACACGGTCCGCACCAGCTCGCCCAGAAATCCACAACAACCGGCTGCTCTGCCTGTAAAACTTCTGCTTCAAAATTATCGGTTCCTATTTGTTTTACTGCCATAGTATTCTCCTTCCTTTTCCTTAGTATCTGACTTTATTTATGATTCTATTCCATTTTCTTCATTTTGGCTACCTAGATGTTCTCTTGCCACCGCCAGCATGAGTTTTATCCGGTTTTCCTGATTTACCTTTGTCGCTCCCGGATCATACTCGATATCTACCGCATTAATTGCCGGATTGACCCGCCGCACCTTATTTAACATGCCTTTTACCGAAACATGACATGGCAGGCACCCGAACGGCTGGACGCATACGATATTTTCATAGCCATGATCCGCCAGCTCCAGCATCTCTGCTGCCAGATACCAGCCCTCGCCCATACTGTTTCCGATATCTGCAACACCTTTCGCCCGTTCCTTTAGGGTGTTCACCCGCTCCGGTGCTGTAAAGCAGTCAAATGCCTCTATGTTCCGGATTAGCAGATCTTCTACCTTGAACAGGAACTTCATGACAACCGTCATGATCAGCTTCTTAAATGGTTTGCCGCCATATGCCCGCAGATCCTCCATCGCACCATTGGTCTTATACACACCAAAGCCCAGCATACTCGGCATAAATACCTCACAATCCTGCTCTGCGAGAAACTCCTCCAGATGATTATTACCCGGCACGGAATATTTTAAGAACAGCTCTCCTACAATTGCCACCTTTACCTTCGGCACCTTCCGGATCGGAATTCCGGCGAAGTCCGCCCCGATCCCCTGCAGATTTTTCTCAATCTTCGACGGCATAAAGCCCCGTCCCTTCTGAAATCCTGCAGTCAGCTTCTCTATCCAGAAATCCACCATACGATCGGTTGCTCCCGGTTCAATTTCATACGGCCGTGTCTGATTGCTGACGATCATCAGCATATCTCCGTAAATCATACCCGCAAGTGCCATCAACAGAGTTCTCGGTGTCAGATTGATTCCGCTGTTCAGCTCCAGTCCCCAGATATTAGCCGATATAAACGGCACATTGGGATACCCTGCCTTCTCAAATGCTTTCCGCATCAGATGAATGTAATTAGAATCCCGGCAGCCGCCACCGGACTGCGTGATCACCATTGCAACCTTATCCGGATCATATTCTCCGCTTTCCATAGCCGTCAGCATCTGTCCTGTGATCAGAAGTGCCGGATAGCAGATATCATTATGTACATATTTCAGACCCTTCTGTAAAACATCCGGACCCTCTGCTCCCATCAATGCAATATGGAAGCCCTGTCTGGAAAGGATCGGTTCGATCAGTCGAAAATGAAGCGGTGCCATTTCCGGAATCAGGATCGTATAATCCTTTTTCATTTTCAGAGTAAATTTAACTCTTCCCTTGTAATGCGTATCCTTCTGCTTCATACTGCTTTTGTCCCTTCCTGTTCCTGCTTCGTCTGTTCAATTGCGGCCATCAGACTTCTCAACCGAATTTTTACCGCACCCAGATTCGTTACTTCATCGATCTTGATCTGTGTATATAGCTTTCCGGCCTCTTCCAGGATACTTCTCGCCTCATCCGTTGTTACCGCATCCAGACCGCAGCCAAAGGAAACCAGCTGGATCAGATACATATCCGGCTGTTCCGCCGCATAACGGGCGGCTGCAAATAATCTTGCATGATAGGTCCACTGATTCAGCAGATTCGGCCGTCCGGATCTCGCAAGCGGTGCAACCGCATCCTCTGACAGCACCGCAAATCCAAGTCCCGCAACCAGCTTGTGGATGCCATGATTGATCTCCGGATCAATATGATATGGTCGTCCGGCCAGGATAATGATTTCTTTCCCCTGCTTTCTCGCCTGCTCTGTGATCCAGATCCCCCGCTCCAGAACCTTATTCCGATATCCGTCATATTCCGCATAGGCCGCCTGACAAGCCTGCTTGATCTCCGCCTTTGTAAATGTGCCAAGCTTCTTCTCCAGAATTTTTCCGATTCGTTTCGGAAACTCCTTCCGCTCATGCGGGCCCACATAGTCGTTTATAAATGAAATCTTTCCAAAATTGATCGTATTCGCCTCGATCACCTCCGGATATCCGGAAATAACCGCACAGTTATAATTATTGGCACCCTTTTCCCGGTCGATATTAAAGGTCATACACGGATAGAAGATCGTATCCACGCCCATCTCGATCAGACGCTGGATATGCCCGTGCATCAGCTTCGCCGGAAAACATACCGTATCCGACGGGATCGTGCCCTGCCCCTTCAGATACATCTCCCGGTTAGAAAACTCCGTCCGCACCACCCGGTATCCAAGGCTTGTAAAAAATGCATGCCAGAACGGATACATCTCATACATATTCAGTCCCATCGGTATTCCGATCGTACCGCGTGTGCCTTCTCCCGGCTGATATTCCGCCAGCAGCTTCAGTTTATACTCGTAAATATTTAACGTATCATCCTGTGCATGGTTTGTCACCGGCTTCTCACACCGGTTACCGCCGATAAAGCGTCTACCGTTGCCGAAATGATTAACCGTCAGCTGGCAATGATTGTTACATCCGTTACACAGCACACTCTGGATGGAATAGGTGAATTTCTCCAGCTCCTCCCGGCTCAGGATTCCCGTTGCCGCCTGCTGTGATTTTGCCTGTTTTTCCAGCTGGGCTTCCGCCTGTTTTTCATGTCTGGCATAAAGTGCTGCACCATATGCCCCCATCATACCTGCAATGTCCGGTCGGATTACTTCCACACCCAGCTCCTGCTCGAACGCCCGCAGTACAGCGTCATTTAAGAATGTACCTCCCTGTACCACGATCTTCTTACCAAGCTCGTCTGCAGAATGTACACGAATTACCTTATACAGTGCATTCTTCACTACACTGATCGACAATCCCGCCGAAATATCCTCTACCGAAACCCCTTCCTTCTGCGCCTGTTTGACAGAAGAGTTCATAAATACCGTACACCGGGACCCCAGGTCTACCGGATGCCTTCCCTTTAAACCAAGTCGTGCAAATTCATCAATCGGATATCCGAGTGAGCTCGCAAAGGTCTGCAGAAAGGAACCACAGCCGGAGGAGCAGGCTTCATTTAAGAAAATGCTGTCGATTGCTCCACCGCGGATCTTAAAGCATTTCATATCCTGCCCGCCGATATCTATGATAAATTCCACATCCGGCATAAAGTACTTCGCCGCCGTAAAATGTGCAACCGTCTCTACTACACCGTAATCCATATTCAGGGCATTCCGGATCATATCCTCTCCGTATCCGGTAACTGCACTCGCCCGGATCTTCACATCCGGATATGCTGCATACATCTCAAGCAATGCCTCCCGAACCACCTCGATCGGCTTTCCCTGATTGGACTGATATTTGGAAAACAGAATCGACCCCTTCTCATCGGTCAGGATTACCTTCAGGGTCGTAGATCCGGAATCCACGCCAAGATATGCATCTCCCTGATACGGTTCTCCTTCCCGTCTTGGTACACAGTGTTTGGCGTGTCTTTCCCGGAATGCTTCGTATTCTTCCTCATTCTGGAATAACGGATGCAGAGATACCGCATTGCCGAAATCCTGTTTTTCACCTATGATCTTCAACGCCCGATTCAGATCCACCTTATCCTCTGCATAATACGCAGCACCAAGTGCTACAAAATACAGGGAATCCTCCGGGCAGATGCCTTTACAGTGCAGCGTGTCATCAAAGCTTGCCCGTAATTCCGACATAAAGGTCAGCGGGCCTCCCAGATAGACAATATTTCCTTCGATCGGCCGTCCCTGTGCCAGTCCGGTAATCGTCTGATTCACGATCGCGTACAGGATACTGGCGGAAATATCCTCCTTCCGTGCTCCCTGATTCAACAATGGCTGAATATCTGTCTTTGCAAACACACCGCATCTGGATGCGATCGAATAAATCTTATCATGCTTCTTTGCCAGCTCATTCATTTCATCTACGGATATCTGCATCAGGCTCGCCATCTGATCTGCAAACGCACCGGTTCCGCCGGCGCAGGTACCATTCATCCGTACCTCCAGATTGCCATCCAGAAACAGGATCTTAGCATCCTCGCCGCCCAGCTCAATAACTACATCCGCCTCCGGCAGTCGATGTCCCATTGCCACCTTGGTCGCATATACTTCCTGCACAAACGGAATGCCCGCACGCTCTGCAAGTCCCATCCCGGCAGAACCCGATATCGCACATACCACCGGCTCCGTAATCTGAAATTTCTCGATCAGTCCACCCAGAACCTCCTGTGTTTTCTCTGTGATCATGGCATAATGCCGTTCGTAGCTTTTATGTAAAATTACACCTGCATCGTCCAATACTACACATTTAATGGTCGTAGACCCTATATCAATTCCTATTCTCATTTTTTATCCTTCCTGTATGATCCCTTACAGTGTCTTTATATAATTCAGGTATTTCAGACTGATCTTAGACCATTTAAATCCAAGCTTTTCCAGTTCATCCACCGTAAACTGATTACTGATCGGAACATTTTTTGACGAGGTTGCAATGGTATTATAAAAGGACAGCACTGCAATCTCTTTATCATGAATCCGTTCCTTCAGGCTCTTCTCAAATACATCCTTCGGAACCCGCTTTACCCGGAGGAGCATCTTCCGACACAGATTCTCCAGATAAAACACGTTCGGATTATAAAGGTTATAAATATTATTGATCCGATTATGAAGTGCCAGCCTTACAAATGCATCCGCGCACTCATCAACCGCAGTAAAATCAATCGGATATTCTGCCAGCTCACTGCTGTACATTCCCATCTTAAACAGTCCCCGGCAGCGGTCCAGAAATCCATTATCCTGCGCGTTTTTCTGGAATTTTCCATCCTTCATCCGCCAGGTCAGGTTGCCGATCCGGAAAATGTTCGCCTTCAGGCCCTTTGCCCTTGCCAGAAGTACCCGCTCCTCTGCCTTAAACTTCGAATGAATATATACATTCTGCGTATAATTCTGTCCGATATCCAGATGAAACTCATCAAAGCAGGCATCCGGATTACTCTGGCTCACGGTCCCGGCACCATTGACACTTGCTGTTGATGTGTATTGAAGCGGTGCATGTGCATCCATGCAGAAATCAATCACATTCTGGGTACCGGTTACATTTGTCCGCTCGAAATCCGCATAATGTCCGGCATGATGTACATTTGCTGCCGTATGGATCACCATGTCTACCCGGTGCGCCAGTGTCTCATACTCTGCAACTGTCAGCCCGAATCTCGGCTGTTCAATATCTCCCTTTACCACCTTATATGTAAAATACTCATATTCCTTCGGAAAATAGTTTTTCAGCGTCGGTCGGAGCCGTTCTTCATTCCGTACTAAGCATACTACCTTAAGCTTCCTGCGCAACAGTTCTCTCAGAATATGCGCCCCCAGGAAGCCGGTCGCTCCGGTCAGCAGAATATACTTCGGACGATTTTTATATAAGATATTGCAATCTGTCTGTATCAGTGCATTGACATCGATGGTCTCTTCCGTTGCAGCCTGCTGCTCCAGAAGGATTGCCTGTTCCAGAAGCTCTACGGTCGGATACTCATAAATATCCTGTCCCTGCACACCCAGAAGTGCTGCCAGCTCCAGGGCCGACAGACTGTCACCGCCCAGTGCGAAGAAATCATCCCGGATTCCGACACCCCGTTTTCCAAGTACCTGTTCAAATGCCTGCGCGATCCGTTTCTGCTCCACGGTCTCCGGTGCCACATATGCCACCGCTTTCTTTCCCCGTTGTTCCCGGATCCAGTGCATAACCTCATTTCGTTTAATTTTCAATGTTGTCGTTTTCGGAAACTCCTGTGCCCGGAAATCCAGCGCCACAATCCGTTTATAGGTCGGAAGCTTTTCATTCAGCTTTCGGATTCCCTGCTTAATCTCCTTCTGCTCGGATACATTGCCCGGATGCTCCGGCAGGACAAGGGCACTTAATTTCCCTTCATCATCATATACCATCGCATCCCGGATTCCCGGAACCATGATCAGATAATTCTCCAGTTCCTCCGGATATATATTCTTACCGTTATCAAGTATGATCAGATTTTTAGAACGCCCGGTTATATAAAGGTATCCATCGTCATCCAGATATCCAAGATCTCCGGTATGGAACCATCCGTCTTCCATAACCTCAACGGTCGCCTCAGGATTCTTATAATACCCCTTCATGACTCCGTCACCTTTTACCAGAATCTCCTGATTCTCGATCTTCAACTGCAGATACGATACCGGCTTTCCGACAGAACCGAACCGGTTGCTCCCCGGATAATTGGCAGCCACCAGCGGAGCACATTCCGTCAGACCATAGCCCTGATACAGATTAATTCCAAACTCATCAAAAGCTTCCGCCACTTCCTTCCGCAAAGCCGCACCGCCCACTACAACATTCGTCAACTGTCCGCCGAATTTATCCAACACCGGCTTATATAGTTTCCGTCTGGCATCAATGCCGACTCTGTTCAACATATGATTGCAGGCTCTGGCTGCCTTCACTTTACCTTTTACATTGCCCGCCGCAATACCTTCCTGCAGTTTTCTGTAAAAAATCTCCGCAATTGCCGGAACGATCAATATCACTGCCGGCCGAAACCGTTTCATGTTCTCCACAATATTTTCCAGTTTATCATTAATACATACTGTAGCTCCACAATACAGAACTCCCAGATTATCAATCGTCAGTTCAAATGTATGATGAATCGGCAGCACCGAGAGTACCACCGGCTCGCATTTCAGGTTTTTTGTAAAGTCCATACGGGCCACATCATTAATATTACTCACTATATTTTTCTGACTGAGTGCAACGCCCTTACTGGTACCGGTTGTACCTGAGGTAAACAGGATCTCTGCCAAAGCTTCCCGGTCTGTCTCCGGAAGAGTACCCGGCATCGTCCGCAGAATTTCCCGGAACTCCGTTCCGGAGAAACTGATCACCTCCGTGACCCGGTTCTCTCCCTGCCTGATTTCTTTCATGAACGGTTCGAATTCTTCGGATAAAAAGACTGCATCCACATCTCCCATAATAAGCAGATTTAACAGCTCCTCTTCCGGCAGCATTTTATCCAGCGGAATCACAATATTTCCACTGTTAATCGTCCCCAGAAATGTAACGATCCACGCATAGCTGGAGCCTCCGAGAATTGCAACATGCTTTCCCTTCCAATGCTTCTCTGTCATCCAGGTTGCAATTGCATTTACATCCCGCTGCAATTCCAGATAGGTCTTATCCACAACTGCCGCGCCTTCCAAATATTGATAAGCAGTCCTTTCACCATATAATCGTGCTATTTCTGTCACAAACTCCTGTAGGTCACTTAAATTTTTATTCATTCCTATATCTCCCGTTATTTCCGTTCCTGTATCACCCGGCATATTTCCATATTGCATACATAGTAATTATACTCTTTCAATCTGTGGATTTCAATTAGCTACACTCTATTCCATATAGAAAAAGAGACCATACCTGTCGGTACAGTCTCTTGTCTCGTTTTAATTTATATTCAAATCAATCGGATAATTATTCAATCACCTTGATCCAGCCCTTTGGAGCCTCGATGTGACCCATCTGGATACCTGTCAGAGTCTCATATAACTTCTTCGTGGTTGGTCCCATTTCTTCCATACCGCTTGGCAGGCAGATCTCTTCACCATGATCAACGATCTTTCCAACCGGTGAGATAACAGCTGCTGTACCACACAGACCACACTCTGCGAAGTCCTTCAGCTCATCCTTATAAACCTCACGCTCTTCTACTTCAAGTCCTAAATATTCCTTAGCAACGATCAACAGAGAACGTCTGGTGATGGATGGAAGAATACTGTTAGACTTCGGTGTTACAACCTTATTATCCTTTGTAATAAAGATAATGTTGGCACCACCGGTCTCCTCAACCTTGGTTCTGGTTGCCGGATCTAAGTACATATTCTCATCATAACCTTCCTTATGTGCAGTTACGATTGCATGAAGGCTCATTGCATAGTTCAGACCAGCCTTGATGTTACCGGTTCCATGCGGTGCTGCACGGTCGAAATCACTGATCCGGATTGTGATAGGCTTTGCGCCACCCTTGAAGTATGGTCCTACAGGGGTTGTAAAGATACGGAACTGATATTCATCAGCCGGCTTTACACCAATAACCGGATTAATACCGAACATATATGGTCTGATATATAAGGTTGCTCCTGAACCATATGGTGGAACATAACCTGCATTTGCCTTTACTGTCTGAACAACTGCATCTACAAATCTATCTTCCGGGAATACCGGCATCTCCAGTCTTGCTGCAGACTGTGCAAGACGCTCTGCATTTAAGTCCGGACGGAAGCATACGATATGTCCATCCTCGGTCGTATATGCCTTTAATCCCTCAAATACTGTCTGTGCATACTGTAATACACCGGCACACTCACTCATTGTAATCATATCGTCTTCAATCAGCTGTCCCTGATCCCATGCACCATCCTTGAAGGTTGATACATATCTCTTATCTGTCTTTACATAGCCAAATCCCAGATTTGACCAATCGATGTTTTTCTTTTCCATTTTTCTCCACACCTTTCTCTAACTTCGTGAAACCGCTGGTCGCGAACATGACGATTTCATTGCATTTATTGTAGTCCCTGATTTCCTGACTGTCAATAAGCTATTCTGCGATAATGGTATATTCCGTTTCAAAAATCTTGCCCGGCCGCAGCTCATTTCCATATTCCCGGTCTGCCAGCATACCGACAAAGCTCTCGCGGTCGCATCGGCCGTACCATGGTTCTATACATACAAACGGTGCCTGCTTCTTCGCCGGCGACCAGAGTCCAAACAGCGGTGCATCGAATTTCACCGTCAGATACGGCTTCTTATCCTGGCCTGCCAATGCCACCTGATGTGCCTGTCCTCCCTCGATTACTAATGCATCCTCGTCAAACAGATGCTCTGCGATCGGCATACATCCACCGCAGGTGTCCAGTGTATGCCCCTCTGTATCCAGAAGACCATTGGTACTGAGCTTTCCATAAGAAAGCGGCTCCTTATTATCAAAGATCAGATAGTAATCCGTCTGTTTTCCCTCTCCGTCAATCGGACACATAAATGCCGGATGTCCGCCGATGGAGAAAAACATGGTCTTCTTATCCTCATTTGCCACCCGCCACATAACTGTGATCTTTCGTCCTTCCAGCCGATATCCGATCTCCAGCCGGAACCGGAACGGATATACCTTTAATGACTCCTCGTCTGCCTTCAGTTCAAACCAGATTGTGTCTACATTGTGCTCCGTCATCTGAAATTCCCGGTCTCTGGCAAATCCATGCTGTGACATCGGATATTCTCTGCCCGCATATTTATAGGCCTTATTCTTTAATCCACCCACGATCGGAAACAATACCGGTGACCGTCTTCCCCAATAAGCGCTGTCCCCATGCCAGAGATAGTTTCTCCCGGTCAGAATATCCTCAATCTGTACAATCTCTGCACCTGCATCCGAAATCATCACCCGCAGGGCACCGCTCTGTAATGTATGTAATGCCATCTTCGTTCCTCCAATTCTTAGAATGTATTCCAATTTCTGATATCAGTATATAATATCTTTTATCAAATGGGAAGATACTATTGTCATCCCCCGTTGCCATAACAAAAGCAGACATAATAAAAGAAGAGGAAGTGCATCGTTTCGAATTACACTTCCTCTATTGCTCGCTATTCATTTTTTAATGATCTCCCTTGAGATTTTTTTGAGAAACTTTCCTTGATAATTAATTTTCCACACCTGCCATTATAGGTTCAACTTTCCAATTCATCCATAGTCTCCGATTCCGTTCTGACTGCTCCTACTCGAATAATATCCGTTATTCTTTCACCCAACAGCTCCCGGTAATCTTATTATGATTGATTCCTTATGCCGTTTCTGAATGTGTCATCCAACACATCCACCCGGTATAATGATTCTCACATAATAATCGATTCTATCTGTATCACGTATACACTGAATGGATCCGTTCATTCATCAATTGTATGCTTTACATTCTAACTATCGAGCGTCCTGCTTCTTCTATCGTACGAAAGGTACGTTCCATATGGACTGTTTTAAGGCTTTATCTTAAAGGCTTTCTGTGTGGACCTTTCTGTAAAACAGTTTGCAATTGATAAATGGTTATGTCTGTATGTCCAACGGAATCTCCTCCCTTCTTTTCTTATTCAGCCCCAGCTTGTATGGCTGCTTTTCTTTTTGTTTTCTATAATCTGATTATATATGACCTCTTTTATTTTGTCAATACATTTTTGAAATTATTTTTATTTTATTTGATATTTGTTTTCGCAACTTGTATTATTTCATTATATTTGTTTTAATTATTCAAATTGTATATTCAATTTAACCTCTTGTTTCCATGCAATAGCTGTTTTACTTTATAACAGCAGCTATTGCATAGTACATAATACAAAAAACGCCAGTGCCCTGTCCGGTATATCAACCTTTCAGAACACTGACGGTTTTCGATTCTACTGCTCGTTTGCCTGTACTGCCTTTACATAATCCTCGATCATGTCTGCCGTTGCCTTAATACCCAGACGACTGCAGTTAATGGTCATGTCATAGTTTCTGGCATCGCCCCACTTGGTCTGGCAATAATAATTATGATATGACTTACGCTTCTTATCATGTCTGCGGATGATCATTTCAGCTTCTTCTGCAGACACTCCACGGGATTCCTGTACCCGCTTCAGCTTCGCTTCTTCATCTGCAATAATGAAAAAGCTCATCAGACCATCATATGCCTTTAACACATCTTCAGAGCATCGTCCGACAACAACGAATGATTCTCCGCTCTCTGCTTTTTCCTTCAAAAAATCAAACTGCATTCTTGCCGTAATTTCTTCCGGAGAGTTACTGTAACCACGTACACTTCTTGATAAGAGAAGGTTTCTCGGTGCCTCATCATACTTCTTCAGTCCCGTACCTGTCAAATCCTTTTCTGCTGCCACTGCATCTAACAGATTTCGATCATAGATTGGAAGTCCGAGTCTGGTTGCAAGTTCCTGTGCGACTTTATGTCCGCCGCTGCCGTATTCACGGCTGATAGAAATAATCAACTGTTTTGCCATTCCGAATCCTCCTTATAAATACCGTACAAAAATCCATACTGTGCAGATGATCAGTACCAGAATGGTTGCCGGTGCTACCTTTGCACAATACTCGCCCCATCCAACCGGATGGCCTTCCTTTGCTGCTACCGAAGTACCAACTACATTCGCAGACGCTCCGATTGGAGTTGCGCTACCGCCGATATCGGTACCCATTGACAGGCTCCATGCCAGTGTATGAAGGTCTACACCTGCTGTTGCTCCGGCCAGATCACTGATGATTGGAACCATAGTTGCCGCAAACGGAATATTATCAATAAACGCACTTGCGATTGCTGAACCCCAGATAATGATTGCTACCATTACCATTGCATTGCCTCCGCTGACCTTACCGATAAAGTTTGCTACAATCTGCAGGATACCGGTCTGCTCCAGGCCGCCAACTACAATAAACAATCCGATAAAGAATAATAATGTCTTGTAATCAACCTTCTTAATGACAGATCCGATTGCCTTACCGGATGTGATGAGGGTCAGCACTGCGATCAGCACACCGATGAATGCAACTGTCAGACCGGTCTGTGCATGGGTTACAAGAAGCACAACTGCAAGCAGGAAAATAATACAGCTAAATACGAATCCACGCTTATCTGTAATCGCTTCCTTCGGATCCGGAAGATCTTCTGCTTTCACCGGCTCACCGGTCGTCTGCTTCAGCTGCTTATGATATACAATGTAGAAATAAATAATAGTCACTACCAGGCAGATCAAAGCCATAACACCTGTATTCTTCAGGAAGTCGAAAAATGACAGTCCAAGGGATGTTCCGATAATAATGTTCGGTGGATCTCCACATACAGTTGCCGAACCACCCAGATTCGCACAGAATATCTCTGACAGAATCATCGGCACCGGATTAAACTTTAACAGATGCGCCAATTCCACCGTAACGGCTGCCAGGAACAGAATAACCGTGATACTGTCGATAAACATTGCCAGTACAAAAGACATTGCCATAAATGTAATGAAAATCGGAATAGTCTTATAGTGAACCATCTTTGCGATCAGCATACATAACCAGCGGAAGAACCCAACTCTTGCCATTCCTTCCACCATTACCATCATACCTGCAATAAAGATGATTGTTGCCCAGTTAATACCGGCGGTTGATTCTGCGGCTGCCTCCGCTCCGAACCCCCAGAATTCCGGAGTAAAAATTGTTTTGTAATTCAGTGTTTCAACAATGGCATTTACATCATGCATGCAGATTCCGAATACCAGAACCAGTGTCAGAAGTCCACAGCCCAATGTAATATATTGCCGTTCGATTTTATCAATTACGATCAAAACAAACATGGCAATAAAAATAGCCAATGCCAGAATTTGTGCTGCCATTTTTCATCCTCCTTATAGTTTTTTCACACAAATGGTGTTTTTACACACCGTATTCATTATAGGTGAATCCGTTCAAAAGTCAATATGATTTCTGCTTTTGTTTGCAGACGTACAAATCCCCGGCTGTCCAGTTTCAGACAGCCAGGGACCTGTGCGTATATAAGTTTATTAAAAGAGGGATTACTCTACATCCTGTAATGCAGCGACATCTTCTTCACCGGTTCTTACTTTTACAACACGGTTTACTGCATATACGAAAATCTTACCATCACCAATATGGCCGGTATAAAGCGCCTTCTTCGCTGCTTCGATCACCTTTTCAACCGGGATCTTGCTGACTACAACTTCAACCTTTACCTTTGGAAGAAGTGTTGCATCCATTTCAACACCACGATATTTCTCGCCGGCACCCTTCTGGATACCACAGCCCATAACCTGTGTAACTGTCATACCGGTTACACCAAGGTCGTTCATAGCCTTCTTTAACTGCTCGTAACGAGCCAGCTTTGCAATGATAACAACCTTATTGATATCACTCTCAACCGGAGCGGTTGTAACTACCTTAACAGCAGCATTCTTCTGTGCATCAGAAGCCTTTACGTACTCATCCTCACCAAGATCGGTGTTCTCATTTACTTCTGTCATGTTAGCATTTGCATCCATGATAGCAAAGCCTGCATATGCAGATGGAAGACCATGCTCCTTGATATCCAGACCTTCGATTTCTTCCTCTTCAGTAACACGAAGTCCGATGGTTGCCTTAATGATCAGGAATGTAATTGTCATTGTAACTGCAGTCCATGCCAGAATTGCTGCAATACCTAACAGCTGAATGCCTAACAGCTTAAATCCACCGCCATAGAAGAGACCGGTGTATGCGGATTCCGGTGCATCCGGAGTTGCGAATAAGCCAACTGCGATCGTACCCCAAAGACCGTTGCAGAAATGAACTGCTACTGCACCAACCGGATCGTCTACGTGTATTACGTTATCTAAGAACCAGACACCAAATACAACCAGCAGACCGGATACGATACCAATGATTGCTGAACCTGCACAGTCTGTAATATCACAAGGTGCTGTGATTGCTACCAGACCTGCCAGAGAAGCATTCAGACACATGGAAACATCAGGTTTGCCATATTTGATCCAGGTAAACAGCATACATACAACAGTTGCAACTGCCGGAGCAATTGTTGTTGTTAAGAAAATACTTGCCAGCTGATCTGTTGTGGTTGCAGCTGCACCATTAAATCCATACCAGCCAAACCAAAGGATAAATACACCTAAAGCTCCGATTACCAGGTTATGACCAGGGAACGCATTAACCTTTGTTACCTTGCCATCCTTCTTCACAAACTTACCGATACGAGGTCCAAGTAAAGCGGCACCGATCAATGCGGTAAGACCACCTACCATATGGATAACGGAAGAACCGGCGAAATCATGATAGCCCATCTGAGCTAACCAGCCACCGCCCCATACCCAGTGGGTTTCAATCGGATAAACAACTGCTGAAATAACTGCGGAATAAATACAGTAAGAAACGAACTTCGTTCTTTCTGCCATGGCACCGGACACGATGGTTGCTGCTGTTGCACAGAATACCAGGTTAAATACAAATCCAGGCCAATCAAAGTTTGCATAATCAGAAAAAATATTCAAGGTTGGCTTTCCGATAAAACCACCGACATCTTCTCCACACAGTAAACTGTAACCGATGAAAATAAATACGACTGTACCGATACAGAAGTCCATCAGGTTTTTCATGATAATGTTTCCGGCATTCTTTGCTCTGGTGAAACCAGCCTCCACCATGGCAAATCCTGCCTGCATCCAGAATACCAGTGCAGCACCCATCAGAAACCAGACGCTTGTCAGAATGTTTCCGGTTGCGCTGTCTACTATGGTACTCATAATCTCTTCGCTAAGTTCCATACGCACTCACTCCTTACTCAAAATACTTTTTTATTTCCCCGGCATGCTCCTCTAATTGTTATACCGGTGATTGATGTGGTGAGTTTAGCAATTTTTTATAATTATTTCTTGAAAAAATTGGACATATGGCTTTTACATTTTTTCAAAAAAAGGATTGACT
>ERZ1035006.941-NODE-941-length-21063-cov-5.289414_pt1 | contig 21063 bp, 17 predicted proteins | sample MGYA00520694_ERZ1035006 | MGnify/ENA primary metagenome ERZ1035006 (study PRJEB33766, sample SAMN09781746) | gut metagenome | biome: gut microbiome | host: Homo sapiens | place: Madagascar | study: EMG produced TPA metagenomics assembly of the PRJNA485056 data set... | reverse complement strand
ATTTTTTTACCTCTCGTGTTTTACTCCCCTCACTTCTTTTATCGAAGGTGAGGGGATTCTTTTTGCCATCTTTTACAATTTTCTTTTTTATTCTTGTGCATTTCGACAAAAATCCTTGTACTATCTTGACTTTCCACTCAAGTGATATTATCATGTACTTGTCAGACAAGTACATGATAATATCACTCTTTTGCTAGATATGCTCTTCCTTTTTCTCCTTTTCTGCCTTATAATAAAAATAAAATACCACTGTTTCCTCTCAGGATTAGGGTAAAAGGAGAATTTTAATGTTAGGAAGAATCCAGAAATCCAGTGTGCAGGATCTTGTTTTCGATACTTTAAAAACCGCCATTTTGGATGGAACCTTTAAGTGCGGTGATAAGCTTCCCAGTGAAAATGAACTTTGCGAACAGCTTGGTGTCAGCAGACCCTCTGTGAAGTCTGCCATTCAGCGGCTTTGCACCCTCAGTGTCGTTGAAACCCGCCCCGGTGATGGAAGCTATGTCACCGCCTTTAATCCTGCGGCCTTTTTTGGGCAGGTCTCTGACTTTTTAGTGGGTAAATCCAATATCAATGAAGCTGCCGAATATCGCTGCCGGATGCAAATTATGTATGCGGAGCTTGCAATGGAGCGCATCACCCCACAAGAAAAAGCCACCCTTGAAAACATCTTGGACGGAATGGACGCCGCGGTCGCCGCAAGAGACCTGGACCGCATGGGCCAGCTGGATTATCGTTTCCACACCGAAATTGTCCGTGCTACGCACAATGAATTTATCCTGAAAATGTATGAAATGATGCAGGATGTTGACCTGCAGTATATATATTTGGAAAACCGGAACTTTTTCCGAGAGCTGGATGAGGGTCTTCCCGGCGACCATGGGGATGTGCATCGTGCCATTTATGAATCGATCATCGCGAAAGATTTAGCACGGTGCCGGGCAATTTATGAGAAAAAATACGCGCCGATCCCTGAATATTACGCCGAATGACCGCGCTCTGATATTGTACGGAAAGAGGCATGGCTTCCAAAAGTCATGCCTCTTTTATTTTATCTCACTCAAATATCAAAGGAGGTTTCCAATGAAAATCACAAGTGTTGACGTAATGGCGCTGCCTGGCGTAAAGCGTATGGCGCTGCGTCCGATTTGTTGCCGCATCAATACCGACGAGGGCATCAGCGGCTATGGTGAAGCCGGCATTGCCATTGTTACCGGTGCCCGCGGAGCTTTTGAGCTTATCAAGGATTATTCTGAAATGATCCTTGGCATGAATCCGCTGCACAATGATGTCATTTGGGAAACTCTCTACAAAGAGTCTTTTTGGGCGCAGGGAAATGGAGCTGTCATGATGGCCGCCATCAGTGCAATTGATACCGCGTTGTGGGACATTAAAGGAAAATATTATAACGCTCCCGTTCATGAGCTTCTTGGCGGAAAGCACCGTGATAAGCTCCGCTCCTATATCAGCCAGCTGCAATTTGGGTACCAGCATAAAACGTTCAGCAATCCCGGCTCGATTGAAGCGTACCGTGCGTCTTATGAGCGCGCTATGGGAGAGGGCTACGACTGCATCAAAGTGAATTTCTTTGAAAAAGATGGAAACAACCATGAGATGGATCATACCCGCACGACGGGAAGTTTCTCCAAAGAAGATCTGAAACGAATTGAAGAGCGCATTCGTGTTGCCCGGGAAGTCTGCGGCGACGACGTAGACATTATCGTTGAAAACCATGCCATGACCGATTATTTTACCGCATTGCAGATTGCCCGGATTGCTGAGCCGTATAACATCCTCTTTATGGAAGAGCCGATGACCCCGTTAAATGCGGACATATGGCAAAAGCTTGCTGAAAATACAAGCATCCCGCTTGCTACCGGTGAGCGGATGTTTACCCGCTGGGGCTTTTTGCCCATGCTGAAGAACGGTAGCCTGACGGTCGCTCAACCAGATGTCGGAAACTGCGGCGGTATTACAGAATGCCGCAAAATTGCGGATATGTGCCATGTTTATGATGTCAACGTTCAGACACATGTCTGCTCCAGCCCGATTAGTGTAGCGGTTGGTATGCAGCTGGAAGCGGCCATTCCGAATTTTATCATTCATGAACATCACGTTGCCAATACCATGGAGGAGATCAAGCGCCTGGGCAAATATGACTATCAGCCTAAAAATGGTTATCTTGAGGTTCCGGATCTGCCCGGAATTGGCCAGGAGCTCTCTGACTGGGCTCTTGAGAACGCTGAAATCACAACGATAAAATAAAGGAGAAAAGCCATGGAAGAAAAGAAAGGTCTAGGCCTTGGCAGGCTGGTTTCCATCGCAACGGGCACGGTGATCGGTGCAGGCATCGTCTCTCTTCTGGGTGTGGCCATGTTGTTTACAGGTGCCTCCGGATGGCTCGCCTATTCGGCAGCTGTTATCGTTGGCCTGATCGTCATTAGCCCGTATATTATCTTGTGCAGCACAATGCGTATCAATGGCGGAAACTACAGTTATGTTTCTGCTGTTCTCGGTGATTTCTGGGGTGGCATCTACGGCCTCTGCTTTACCATGGTCGGTTTGGCTATGGGATTGTTCGGTATGTCCCTCGGTACCTATGTCAAACTTATTTTCCCAAGCATTGATGTACGTATTTTTGCTATGTGCATTGTGACATTTTTCTTTGTTTTGAACCTCTTTGGTGTCAACCTGATGGCCAAGGTAGAAAATGTTTTGTTCTATCTTCTGATGATCGGTCTTCTGAGCTACATCGTCATGGGCTTTGCTAAGATGACCCCGGAAACCATTACCGTCGGGCAGCCAGACTTCTTCGCTGGGGGCGCAAAAGGTTTCCTCTCCGCTGTTGTTCTTCTGATGTTTTCTACCACCGGACAGAGCTATGTCGTTGCGTTCAGCCGTGAAGCCAGAAATCCGAAGCGGGATATTCCTCTTGCTATTTTGATTACAACAGGCGTTATTCTTGTGCTTTACACTTTGGTTGGATTTGTTACATGCAATATTCTTCCCGCCTCTGAAGTTGCCGGCCAGAATCTGGCTGTTGTTGCCAGAGAGATCATGCCCGGCTGGATGTACTATCTTTTCCTGATCGGAGGCCCGATCGCCGCTATTTTCACGACCATGAATTCCTCGTTTGTCATTTTCTCCCGGCCGCTTGAGACAATGGTCAAGGACGGCTTTTTCCCGGCGACTCTCGGCAAAACCAACAAGTGGGGTGTTCCATACTTCCTGATTATGTTCATTTATATTATTGGTATGCTTCCGCTTATCTTCAATTTCTCTATGGGGGCTATTGTTGATGACAGCATTCTGATTGAGTCGATTGCTGAAGTCCTGGCCATCGTTGCAGTTCTTCGCTTCCCTGAAAAAATCGAAGGCGCATGGGAAAACCGCTACTTCAAGTTCTCCAAGGGGTTCTTCCGTTTTGTGGTTATCCTTGCGCTCCTTACCCGTATTGCCCTGATCATCAACACCTGCACAACATTGACCCCGGCTATCATCGTTGTTACCGTTGTCAGTGTTTTGGTTTTCGCATTGTACAATTACTTCCGTATCAAGGGCAACCATGTTCATGTAAATAAGAGCTATGAGCTCCAGTAATCCGTCTGTCTTTAAAGTTTAATCGCTGAAAAACGGCCTCGACTCTGTAAAATGCAGAATCGGGGCCGTTTTTATAAGGTCGGAATTTTCTCAGACGTTCGCCGCGCCCCGATCGAGAATTTTATCGAACCGGGACAGGAACGTGAACGCCGTGATACTGGCCGCCGTGATGTCGCTGACGGGCTCCGCGAGGAAGACCGCGAACACCGGGTCCGGCAGGAGGTGCGGCAGGAGGAAGATGAGCGGGATGAGGAGGATGAGCTTGCGCAGGCAGGCCAGCAGCAGGCTGACCTTGGCCTGCCCCAGCGCCATAAAGCTCTGCTGGCAGGCGATCTGAACGCCTATGGCAAAGAAACCGGTCATGTAGATGCGCATGGCCCAGGTGGTATACTGGATGAGGGTGGCATCGGAGGTGAAGATGCCGGCCACCAGCCCGGGCACCAGCATCATCCCCAGCCAGAACAGGGTGGTGTACCCGAAGCAGAGGGTGAACTGGAAACGGAACGCCTCTTTCACACGGGCCTGATTGCCCGCGCCAAAGTTGAAGCTCATGACCGGCTGGCCGCCCTGGCAGATGCCCTGGATGGGCAGGGTACAGAGCTGGGACACGCTGGTGATGACGGTCATGGCACCCACGGCCACATCACCGCCGTACCGCGCCAGGCTGGAGCTGAAGCTGATGGAGAGCAGGCTCTCGGTGGAAAGCATCACAAAGGTGGAGATGCCCAGCCCCATCACGGGCAGGATGACCCGGCCCTCGGGCCGCAGATGCTCTTTGCGGAGCCGGAGGATGGTCTTGCTCCCGGTGAGGAAGCGCAGGATCCAGAAGGCACCCACGGCCTGGCTGAGCACCGTGGCAATGGCGGCACCCCGCACGCCCATGTCCAGCACAAAGATGAGGATGGGGTCCAGGATGATGTTGATGCCCGCGCCGATGACGGTGGTCAGCATACTGATCTTGGCAAAGCCCTGGGTGGTGATAAAGGGGTTCATGCCCATGACGAGGAGGACACAGACCGAGCCCAGGATATAGATGCGGCTGTAGGCCAGCGCATAGGGCAGGGTGGCCTCGCTGGCACCAAAGAGCCGCAGCAGGAAGGGAGCCCCGGCATAGAACCCGATGGTAAGCACCACGGCAAAAAACAGCAGCATGGTAAAGCTGTTGCCGATGATCTTTTCGGCTTCGTCTTTGTTGCCCTGCCCCAGCGCGATGGCCGTGCGGGGCGCGCCGCCCGCGCCGATGAGCATGGCAAACGCGTTGAGCAGCATCAGGATGGGGGCAAACAGGCCCACACCCGTCAGCGCCGCCGCGCCAATGCCCTCAATATGGCCGATATAAATACGGTCCACGATGTTGTACAGCAGGTTGACCACCTGAGCCACAACGGCGGGGATCATGAGCTGGAGCAGCAGTTTTTTGACATTGCCGCTCCCCATATCCTGTCTGGTCTGCGCCATGAAATCTCTCCTTTGAGTTGAAATTTTTCAATAAAGTGCAATTCGTAAAGCAAAGCGCGGCAAAAATCGACCGGCTTTGACAAAAAACACGAAAAACGCCTGAGACCATTGTAACACGGCGGCGGGGGGAACACAAGAACGCCTGCGGGGCCGGGTATGGCAACATACTGTTCCGGTGCATTGAATTTGCCGATGGCTTGTGTTACACTGGATTCGTTCGTTTTGAAATTTGAGATAGGAGAAAAACATGGAATCTCAACACAAAAAGCGGAGCGCGTTCTCCGGCAAGATCGGCTTTGTGCTGTCGGCCGCAGGCGCGTCCGTTGGCCTTGGCAATATCTGGCGTTTCCCGTATCTGGCGGCCAAGTATGGCGGCGGCATCTTTCTGCTCATCTACATTCTGCTGGCGTTCACGTTCGGCTATACCATGATCGTGGCGGAGACGGCTCTGGGCCGGATGACCAAGAAGAGCCCGGTGGGCGCTTTCGCGGCCTTTGGCAAAAAGGGCGGGTTCTCGTTCGGCGGCTGGATCAACGCCATCATCCCCATCCTCATCGTGCCCTATTACTCGGTCATTGGCGGCTGGGTCATCCGGTACCTGGCGGATTACATTGGCGGGCACGGCAAGGAGCTGGCCACGGACGGCTATTTCTCGTCGTTCATCTCCAATGGTGCTTCGGCGGAGATCTGCTTTGTCATCTTCACCATCTTCACGCTGGCGATCATCTTTGCGGGCGTCCGCAACGGCGTGGAACGGGTCTCCAAAGTCATGATGCCCATTCTGGTGGTGCTTTCCGTCATCATTGCGGGTTACTCCGTCACCCGGCCCGGGGCGCTGGCGGGTGTGAAGTATTTCCTCGTGCCCAATGTCGCCCATTTCTCCTGGATGACCGTCGTCACGGCCATGGGGCAGATGTTCTATTCCCTGTCCATCGCCATGGGCATTCTGGTCACGTTCGGCTCCTATATGAAAAAGGACGTCTCGATTGAGGAGTCCACCGAGAACGTCGAAATTTTTGACACGGCCATTGCCATCATGGCGGGCCTGATGATCATTCCGGCGGTCTTCTCGTTCTCCGGCGGCGACCCCGATACCCTGCAGGCTGGCCCGGCCCTGATGTTTATTACCATCCCCAAGGTGTTCGAAAGCATGGGCCTTGGCACCGTGGTGGGCATCCTGTTTTTCACGCTGGTGCTGTTTGCGGCGGTCACCAGCTCCATTGCCCTGACCGAAAGCGCCGTCTCCACCTTTGAGGACGAGCTGGGTTGGGACCGTCATCAGGCCACCGTCCTCATCGGCGTCATCATGCTGGTGCTGGGCAGCCTCTCGGCCCTGGGCTACGGCCCGCTGGCAGGCGTGACCGTGTTCGGGATGCAGTTTTTGGATTTCTTTGATTTCCTCACCAACTCCGTCATGATGCCCATTGCGGCCATCACCATCTGCCTGCTGGTCTCCCGCGTCATCGGTGTAAAAAAGATCGAGGAAGAGGTCACTTTGAGCGGCAAACCGTTCCGCCGCAAGGTCGTCTTCAACTTTATGATCCAGTATCTCTGCCCCATTTTCGCGGCCATCATTCTGGTCAGCTCGGTGGCAAATGCACTGGGCTGGATCGCCATGTAAAAGAAAATACAGCAAGTTACAGCAAAACCCCGGCGGGATCGTTCGACTCCGCCGGGGTTTTATGTTACGGATTCAAAAAATGCAGATCAGCCCTTGCAGCCCTGCTCTTCCCAATCGCCGAAGTCGGAAGCATCCGCGATCTTGGTGGGGTCGAACTTGCCGTTCTCATCTTTGGGAGCAACAGCGGGGCCGACCTCCACGGGGTTCGGGTTGGGGGCCTCCGCTTTGGCTTCGCTCTCCGCTTTGGTTTCGCCCTCCGCTTTGGCTTCGCCCTCCACTTTGGTTTCGCCCTCGGCGTAAGCCTGTGCGGTCTTGGCGGCCTCCTCGGCGTCATTTTCGGCGTCCTCGGGGAACTCGATTTCTTCCACATGGAGCGGGGCCTTGTCGTTGAGGATCTTATCCAGCACAACGATGGCAGCGCCGGTGACAGCAACGGCAGCCGCCGTGCCCAGGATACGGAACAAAGCTTTCATAGCAACCTCCTAAAGCCAACTGGCTATAGACCGGCCCTTGCCTCTCTGTTTGGGAGAGGCGTCCGCAAAGCAGACGGGCGAATTTAAGAGAACGTCACAACGTCGTTCAGGGGCTTCTCAGCGGGCTCCACGGAGAGGGCGGTCAGCACCGGGCCCTTGCCGCGGTAGATATTGTGGAACTTGTAGTTGACCTTGGCGGTCACGCGCACCCAGGCACGCTGCTCCAGGGCTTTGTAGCCGTCGTAAACGCAGGGGAAGCCGACAAACTGGATGTCCTGCACGCAGCAGGTCATGGCAAAGCGGCCGGGCACAAAGCTGTTTTTGCCGGCCCGGTTGGTCTGGCAGACCTGCGCCAGGAAGCGGACCGTTTTGCCCGTGTACTTCTCGGGCTCGTCCTGGCAGTCCATATACCAGATGCCAAAGTCTTCATCGCCGATCTCCACCACCGGGGCGTTCAGGTCGAACGGCAGCGGGTCGGGGATATCATCGTAAGCCACGCTGCCGTCGGCAAACTCGTAGGCGATATCGCACTTGCGGGAAGCCTGACGCACCAGCTTGTGCAGTTCCTGCCGGGCGGCGTCGTTGTTGACGGCCTCGGCCCGGTTGAAGACGATGAGCTCGCTGCGGGCGATCTTGTCCAGCATCAGGCTGCGCATGGAGTTGTCGCGGGCGTAGGTCAGGGCCGTGGTGCCATCCGCCGTGGCGATGCACTGGTACACGATCCAGTTCTCCGGCAGATTGTTGGCCAGATCCTGCAGCAGCCACATGCCGTTGTACTCGATCACCACGCGGCCTGCATCGGCCTCCTTGGCCAGCTTGGCCAGGTTCTGGGGGTTGAGCTCGGCCTTGTCCTCCAGATTGTAGAGGGTCACGCCGGGGAACGCGAATTTCTTCTGGTTGTATTCTTCCTCGCCCTCCTCGCAGACCAGCAGCAGGGTCTTGTCGCCGGAGTCGAAATTGGGGTCTTCAAATGTTTCCTGAATGAACTTGGTCTTGCCGCTTTCGAGGAAGCCAACAAACAGGTAAACAGGAATTTCGTTTGCCATGGGATTCTCCTTTTATACTTTCGTCTTGGCTTGAGAGGGCATCAGCAGCCAAACAGCGTGGCGATGGCGTGCTCATCCAGCTTGGAGCCGATGACCACCAGCTTGCCGCCCACATCGGCACCGCGCTGACGGACTTCCCACTCGCCGGGAACGTAATCGAACTCCAGCCAGCCGTCGGCACCGCCGTCCACGATGCCCTTGGAGCGGAGGATCATGCCGTAATTGCCGGTGTCCAGCTCGGTGAGGGCGTGCTCAATGTCAGCCTTGGAGAACTTCTTGGCCGTCTCGACGCCCCAGCTGGTAAAGACCTCGTCGGCGTCGTGGTCATGGTGGTGGTGATGATGGCAGCAGTGGCCGTCGTGATGATGCTCATGCTCGTCATGGTCATCGTCGTCTTCGTCGTGGTGGTGATGGCCGCAGCAGCAATGATCGTGGTCGTCCTCATGGTCGTGATGATGCTCATGCTCGTCGTGATCATCGTCATCCTCGTCGTCATCGTGGTCATGATGATGGTGGCCGCAGCAGCAATGATCGTGGTCATCCTCATGATCGTGATGGTGCTCGTGCTCCTCTTCCTCATCCTCGTGGGCGTGCTCCTCGTTGGCCTTGGCAGCCATGGCGATCAGCTCGGCCTTGAAATCGTCCTTGGTGGACATGGCCTTGAGGATCTGCTCACCGGTCAGGGAGTCCCAGGCGGTGGTCACGATGGTGGCGGTGGGGTTCTTCTCCCGCAGCATGGCCACGGCAGCAGCGATCTTCTCCTCGGTGGCGTTCTGGGTACGGCTCAGGATGATGCAGCTTGCATGGCTGATCTGGTCGTCGTAGAACTCACCGAAGTTCTTCATATACATCTTGACCTTGTTCACGTCGGCCACGGTGACAAAGCTGTTGAGCTGGACATCCAGGTGCTCGGCCACGCCCTCCACGGCGCGGGTCACGTCACTCAGCTTGCCCACGCCGGAGGGCTCGATCACGATGCGGTCCGGGTGGTACTGCTCCACCACCTGCTGCAGGGCGGCGCGGAAATCGCCCACCAGAGAGCAGCAGATGCAGCCGGCGTTCAGTTCGTTGATCTGGATGCCGGACTCCTTCAGGAAGCCGCCGTCAATGCCAATCTCGCCGAACTCGTTCTCGATCAGCACCACTTTCTGGCCTGCAAAGGACTCCTTGATGAGTTTTTTGATCAGGGTGGTTTTGCCGGCACCCAGGAAACCGGAGAAGATATCAATTTTGGTCATGATTCAAATGCCTCTTTCTTTTTAGCACACAGAGCCGCAGAGTGCTGGCTCAAACATCTTACTCCTCTATTATAACAAAGCTGTCAATGGTAAAACGCCGTTTTTGAAGAAAAAATTGTAACATTTTTTGCAAATTGGTTGCGTTTTGGGGCAAATGACAAAAAGAAAGGGCTGCGGGAGCCAAAATTCGGCTCCCGCGGCCCTTTGCATCAGGGGTGAACGGTGGATTGCAGTGCCTGTGCAATGGCGGCGGTGTGGTCCTCGGAATCTCCGGTGAACCAATACACCTGCCCGCCTGCCTCCACCCGGAGAAAACATTTTTGGGTGGGGTCGAGGCAGAACCGGGCGTTCCCCTCCCCGATCACATAGAAATCCCCCTGCAAATAGTGGTCCATCCCGGTGCCCCAGGTGCGGGCGGCATCCGGCAGGGTGTCCCGGAGCTGGACATCGGTGATGGCGTCGGTGTCCAAGCGGTATTTTTCGCTCTGGCCATGGGAGGCCACGAGGCAGACCGGAGCGCTGCCGGAGAGCTCCAGCCGGACGGGGATGCTGTCCACAATGCCGAAGATGGGGCCGATGGCAAGGCAGGCCACCAGCACAAGGCCGACAAAGGCATAGTAGAGTTTGCCCGCCCAGGTGCCGAGGTTGACGGTGGAGCCAAGGCCGATCCGCTTGGCGACCAGAAAACGCTTGTCCGTGGGGTTATAGTAGAAGATGCCGCCCAGCCAGGCGTCATCCTCATCGGCCACGATGGGAGCCGTCTCCGTCAGCGCCGCCTGCGCCCGGCGGACGGAGAGCTCCATCCAGAGCGTCGCCGCCACCAGCAGGACGGTAAAGCCCAGCGTCCCGCCCAAAATGGCGGCCTCCGAGCGGAAGCCCAGAATCAGAAAGAGGTTGAGCAGGGCCATGGCCCAGAGGTTCAGCCGCCAGAAGCGGTCCCAGTAGAGCCGCCGCACCCGGAGCAGGGTCTGGTTGCGGGCGGAGTCCTCGGTGACCATATCCTCCCGGCGGCGGAACGTCCACCGCCCCAGCCCCCAGAGCAGGAGGACGCAGGCGGCGTCAATGCCGCAGACCAGCATCAGGCCCCGGGGCAGACCGGGCAGCGCCATGGGCAGCAGGCAGAGCACCAGCGGCGGCAGCAGCGTCCACAGGCCCATGGGCTTTGGCAGTGTAAAGGCCGAAGCGGCAGTGTCCACCACACGAGTGGGCGCATTCTGCCCGGCTGCGGCTTTTTTCAGTGCCTTGAGCTTTGCGTTGGCCCGCAGCAGGGGCAGGTAAGGCAGGGCCAGCCCGGCAAAAAAGAAGAGCATCCAGAGTGTCAGCGCGATGGCGGTCTCCTGCACAAAGGCCAGCGGCACACTGAGCGCGGCGCAGACCAGACAGAGGGTGCCCAGCCGCGTTCGATATTGTTTTACAATGGCCTGCACCTCGGGCAGGGCGTCTGCCTCCGGGGGCAGGGTGACGCCCAGGAGCAGGCCCTTCTGGCGCTTGCTCATATTGCGCAGCATGATGTAATTGACGCCCGCGCAGAGCCAGAAGGTCAACAGCATAAATCCACTCATGGTCTCCATCGTTCAGTCCTCCGTTTCGCCAAAGGCGGCTTTGCACGCCGCCACAAAATCGTCCAGGGTCAGCCCGGCCAGCCGCGCCTCGCCCGCCAGCAGTTTCAGCCGGGCGGTCTGGTCGGCAGACAGGCCCGCTGCCTTGCCCCGCGGGGCGCGGACGACGGCCCCGGCCCGACGGTCGGTGACGAGATATCCCTCGGCCTTGAGCAGCTGGTAGGCCTTGCTCACGGTCATTACATTGATGCCCGCGTCCTCCGCCAGTGCCCGGGTGGTGGGCAGCCGCTCGCCGGGGGTCAGCTCCCCCTGCGCCACGGCCAGCACCACCTGATCCCGGATCTGGCGGTAGATGGGCACCGCGCTCTGAAAATCCAACCGGAACAGCATTTTCATTCCTCCTGTTTGTATTATTGAGTATAATACAACAAATACAAACTGTCAAGAGGGGATGCGGATTGCATTCTCCGCGCGGGGATGTTACAATAAGAAGCAGCAAACCAACGCCGCCGGACGTTCTTCCGGCAACTGTAAAAGTGTAAGATTTGGAAAGAAGGCTTTACCCAATGAGCATGAATCCTGTTCCTGAGCGTCTGGCCGCCCTGCGCGCCGCCATGAAAGCAAACGGTGTGGATGTTTACCTGATCCCCGTGGGCGACCCCCACGCCAGCGAGTATCTGCCGGAGCACTACACCTCCCTGACCTATTTCTCCGGGTTCCACGGCGAGAACTCCAACTTTGTCGTCACCATGACCGAGAGTGCTGTCTGGGCCGATGGCCGCTATTTTGTGCAGGCCGAGAAAGAGATCGCCGGCACCGAGATCCAGCTCCAGAAGATGGGCGAGCCGGGCGTGCCCACCGTGGAAGAATATTGCGCCAAGGTCCTGCCCGAGGGCGGCAAGCTGGGCCTGTGTGGCCTGACGGCCTCCTGCGGGCTGGTGCGCGGGCTGGAGAAGGCTCTGGAAGCAAAGCACGGCAGGATTAAAACGCTGGATCTGGAGGACGAGCTCTGGACCGAGGGCCGCCCGGCCCTGCCCGCCACCCCGGCTTGGGTCCTGCCCAAAGAGTACGCAGGCTTCTCCCCCGCCGAGAAGCTGGGCCAGCTGCGGGCAAAGCTCAAGGAGCTGGGCTGCACCGCCCAGCTGGTGGGCAAGCTGGACAACCTGGCCTGGCTGCTCAACCTCCGTGCCATGGATATCCAGTGCACCCCCTACGCCATGGCCTACTGCTATGTCACCGAAAACCGCGCGGTCCTCTTCCTCAACACCGCCCGCCTCAAGCCGGAAGCGGCAGCCGAGCTCAAAGAGAACGGCGTGACCATTGCCGAGTACGACGACGTGCTCCATTTCCTGGCGGCCGAGACCGAGCCCCAGACCGTGCTGGCCGACCCGGCTTCCGTCAACTTTGCCGTGTATGAGACCCTGAAAGAGAACAAGGCGCTCACCGTGAAAGACGAGGCCGACCCCCTGCTGCCCATGAAAGGCATCAAGAACGAAGTGGAGCTGGCCCACACCAAGGAAGCCCACATCCGGGACGCCGTGGCCATGGTCCGGTTCCAGAAAGAGCTGGAAGAGCGTCTGGCTGCCGGTGAGGAGCTGACCGAGCTGACCGTGGACGAGATCCTGCACAAGTACCGCAGCGCACAGGACAAGTTCATTGTGGAGAGCTTTGGCACCATCGCCGCCTACGGTGGAAACGCTGCCATGATGCATTACCACGCCACCGAGGAAGACCACGCCAAGCTGGAGCGGAAAGGCTTCCTGCTGGTGGACTGCGGCGGTACCTATCTGGACGGCACCACCGATATCACCCGCACCTACCCGTTGGGCGAGCTGACCGAGGACGAGCGGCTGTTCTACACCTGGACGCTGCAGTGCCACATCGACATTGCAAAGGCCGTCTGGCTGAACTACTGCGACGGCCACATGCTGGATACCATCGCCCGGGAGCCGCTCTGGCGTCACCTCATCAACTACCGCTGCGGCACCGGCCACAGCGTCAGCTTTGTGGGCAACGTCCATGAGGGCCCCCATGCCCTGAACGGCCGGAACACCGTCGTGTTTCAGCCGGGCATGATCGTCACCGACGAGCCGGGCGTTTACGAGGGCGGCCAGGTCGGCATCCGCATTGAGAACGAGCTGATGTGCGTCCACAAGGCCGACAACCAGTACGGCACGTTCCTGGGCTTTGAGCCGATCACGTTCGTGCCCATTGCCACCTCCCCCGTCGTGCCCGGCGTCCTCACCCGGGACGAGCTGGACTGGCTGAACGCTTACCACCGCGAGGTCTTCACCAAGCTGGCTCCCCACCTGACCGAGGAAGAGCGCGACTGGCTGGCCAAGAAGTGCGCCGCCATCGGGGCTTGACCCCTCAGGCCGCGCTTTCGCGTGTCCAGCTCCCCTGTCAGGGGCGCTGAATAGCAGAAAAAAGGCGGGTGACCGCAAGGTCACTCGCCTTTTGTGTTACTGTTTGTGGGCGCGCCAGTACGCCTTTGCCTCGTCGATGGCCTTTTTGAACGGCCCGGAGGGGTAGGTGCTCTCGGCAATGTCCACGAGGAACTTGTACAGCTGGGGCCGTACCTCCTCGTACATCCCGAGCCGGGTGTAAAGATCTTTGTAATAGCGGAACATCTGTAATTTGTTCTGCACGATGGTGGCCGGGTTGATCTGGGTGTGGCAGATGCTCTGAGGGTTCTGCACATAGTAGTACCCCGGCGTGCCGATGGCGACAAACACTTCCGCGTACTGGATATACTGCATGTTGAAGACAAGGTCTTCCGCCCAGCGCACCTCGCTGGTAAAACAGATGTCGTTGCCGGTGAGCAGGACGCGGCGGTAGAGTTTGTTCCAGAGCACGCTGTAAAAATAGGAGGCAGGCTTGTCCATCAGCCGGAGCGCGAAGTGGTCTTTGTCATACACGCCCGCGGGCAGGAAGCCATATTCCCGCACTTCCGGGGGCCGGGCCACGGTCATCACGCCCAGTTCGTCCTCCAGCTTTTCCAATACCTGTTCGGGTTTGGAAGCACCTGCCGGGATGACCATTTTGTAGGGCGCGATGACCAGGTCAGCGTGGTGCTCCTCGGCAGCGGCCACCAGATGCCCGGTGTAATCCGGGTCAATGTAGTCGTCACTGTCCACAAACTGGATGTATTCGCCGGTGGCCAGTTTCAGGCCCAGGTTCCGGGTGTCCGAGACGCCGGAGTTGGCCTTGTCCACCAGAATGATGCGGGAATCCTTTTTGCGGAACTCTTCGCACACGGGCAGGCTCTGGTCTTTGGAGCCATCGTTGAGGACGATGATCTCAAGGTTCTGGTAAGTCTGGGCGCAAATGCTGCTCAGGCACCGGGCCAGATGGCTCTGGGCGTTGTAAACGGGCAGGATGATGCTGACAAGCGGCTGTTTCATGGCGGCGTCTCCTTTTTGTTGTAGTCTGGTGTTTTTCTGTTATGATACTCTCGCTGCCCGCAAAATGCAAGCGGTGCGGCACACAGCCCGGAAAGGGGGCTTTTGGAAACCATGATCTTTCACATTGCAGTGTGCAGCCCGGACCCGGTGCTGCGCGGCCGGGTGGAGCGGCAGTGTCTGGAATATTATGCCCGCCGGGCGGATGCCTGCATCGTGGAGCAGCTGCCCGGGGTGGACGCCCTGCTGGCCCGGGACGCCGAGGGTACCCGGTACGAGCTCTACCTTGTGGAGCTGACGGCGGGCAACGCCCCGGCGGGCCTGAAAGCCGCCGATACCCTGCGGCGGCACGGCGCGCGGGCCCCGCTGGCCTTTTTTGCCCACACGCCCGCCCACGCCTACAATGCCTACCGGGTGGACGCCATGCAGTACCTGCTGCTGCCGTTCCGCCCGGAGCAGTTCACCGCCCTGCTGGACCGTGCCACTGAGCCGGAGTACGGCCCGGTCATCGCGGTGTCCACGGCGGCGGGCCTGCGGGCGCTGCCCTTTGCGGACATCGAGTATCTGGAGTGTACCCACCATGTGGTGCATTTCCATCTTGTCACCGGGGAGGACGTGCCCTCCCTCTCCCTCCGGGTGCCCTTTGCGGAGGTGGCAAAGCCCCTGCTGGCGGACGACCGCTTTTTGCAGCCCCACCGCTCCTATGTGGTCAACCTGGCGGCGGCAGAGCAGCTGGCGGCAGGCGAGTTCCGGATGCGGAGCGGGGCCCGGGTGCCCATCCCCCGCGGCAAGGAAGCCGCCGTCCGAGCCCGGTTTAAAGCCTGGATGGAACAAAATCCGTAACGCCAACAAAGAAATTGGAGAGGGAAGCAAAAAACTTCCCTCTTTTTTGTTGCAAAAACAGAGAGAATTTTCCCGGAAAGTATGCTATAATTTGAAAAAACTGGAACCGACCAGAGGGAGGCGAGGACCATGGCCTGGAATCGACCTGTCAATCACTCTGTCAATGCCCCGGTGCGGGCACTGGTGCTGGCAGGCGGCGGTGCCCGCGGCAGCTATCAGGTGGGCGTATGGCGTGCCCTGACGGAGCTGGGCTGGCGGCCCGGGATTATCACGGGCACCAGTGTGGGCAGCCTGAACGGGGCCATGTTTGCGCTGGACCTCTATGAGACGGCACGGGATATGTGGCTGACCATCCGCAGCCAGGATGTGATGGAGCTGCCGGAGCAGAACGCCGACCTCTCAGAACTCCACGCCTTTTTGCGGGACGTGGTGCGGCAGGGCGGCATGGATGTCTCCCCGCTGGAAGAGATCGTGGAGCGGGTGCTGGACGAGGACGCCCTCCGTGCTTCCCCCATCCGGCTGGGTCTGGTCACGGTGGAGCAGCGGGGCCTCAAGGCCCGGGAGCTGGCGCTGGACGACATCCCCCACGGCAAAGTCAAGGACTACCTGCTGGCCTCCGCCGCCTGCTTCCCCGCCCTGCGGGCCCACATCATTGACGGCGTCTCTTACCTGGATGGCGGCTACCGGGACAACATGCCCACAGCGCTGGCCCAGAAGATGGGGGCCGACGAGCTGGTCTGCGTGGACCTGGAGGGCGTGGGCATCACCCGCCCCAACCGCACGGGCCTGCCCACCACCCTCATCAGGAGCTATTGGGAGCTGGGCGATATCCTCCACTTTGACCCCGACACGGCCCGGCGGAACATGGAGCTGGGCTACTACGATACCCGCCGGGCCATGGGCTACCTGCGGGGCTGCGCCTACGCCGTCTCCTGTGACGCGCGGAGCTGCCAGGACGCGGCGGCCTTTGCGTGGCAGTTCGGCCAGCAGCAGAAGTCCGTGCGGGAAAAATACCCCGTTACCCTGACGGCAGACCTCGCCCTGCGGCTGGCCAACCTCAAGGACGCGGAGCTGGCCCCGCTGGAAGCCGCCGCCGAGGATGTGGGCGTGGACCCCACACAGTTCTATACCACGGAGACCCTGGGCAAGGCGTTTCTGGAAAAATGCGAAAAAGACCGCATTGAGAGCTTTGCCCCGCTGTTTGAGGGCAGCGGCCGCGCGGCGGATGCCGCCCGGGCCGCGTTATTGCCCAACACGTTTTTACAGGCACTGGTGTATCGTGTGCTGACGGGCCCGGTGCTGCCGGAGGTGATCGAGAAATGAAAATTTACAAGGGAGCTTCTGCCTCGCCCGGGCTGGTGCTGGGCCAGGTGAGCCGTCTGGAGCGCCATGTGGAAACGTTCAGCGATGGGCCGTTCAACCCGGAGCGGGAGCAGCGGATGCTGGACGAGGCTATCCACACGGCCCAGACCGAGCTGGATTCCATGGCCGAGCGCTCGGCACCCACCGAGCAGGCCATCTTCCTGTTTCAGAGCATGATGCTGGAAGACGAGGGCATGATGAATGAAGTCCGTTTTCAGATCAAGGCGGGCGTGGGAGCCGCCGAGGCGATGGACCGGGTGGGCCGCCGCTATGCCGAGCGGCTGGCCAATATGAAAGACAACGCCTACCTGCAGCTGCGGAGCGTGGATATCCTGGACGCCACCAGCCGCGTGGTCAATATTCTGGGCAACCGTCCCCGGGTCTGGATGGCGCTGGATCACCCGGTGATCCTGGCGGCAGATGTCCTCATGCCCACCGACCTGTTCAGTGTGCCCTCCGGCATGATCCTGGGACTCATCACCTCCGAGGGCAGCGGCCAGAGCCATGCCGCCATCATTGCCCGGGCCATGAACATCCCCGGCATCGTGCAGGTGGGCAAGGGTTTTCTGGACGACTGTGATGGCCGTGCCGTGATCCTGGACGCCACCAAGGGGGAGTGCATCCTGGACCCGGATGCCGCCGCCCGCCAGCAGGCGGTGACCCGCATCTGTGAGCTGCAGCGGGAGAACGAGGAGCTGAGCGCGCTCCGCGCCCTGCCCAACCGCACCCGGGATGGTGCCGCCTTTGAGCTGCTGGCCAACTGCTTCGGCCCGGAGGACATCGACACGGCCATGCAGTCTGGTGCCTGCGGCGTAGGTCTGCTGCGCAGCAGCTACATGATGCTGCCCGGCCGCATTCTGGACGAGCAGGAGCAGTATTTCTTCTACACTTCCTGCCTCGCCGCAGCCAATGGCTGCCCGGTGACGGTGCGCACCTTTGATTTTGGTGCCGACCGCACCATGGCGGACGCCTACCAGGGCCTGCAGTCCTCCAAGCTGGGCCTGCGCGGCATCCGCAACAGCCTGCGCAACCCCCGCCAGTTTGAAACGCAGATCTGCGCCCTCATGCGGGCGGCGGCCCGGGGCCCGCTGCGGGTCATGTTCCCCATGGTGACGGACGTGGAAGACTGGGACGCCGCCATGGAGGTGGTGGAGCGGTGCCGCCAGCGCCTGCGGGAGCGGGGCGTCTCGTTCAATGAGGATACCTCGTTCGGCGTCATGCTCAGTGTGCCCTCGGCCTGCCTGACGGCGGAAGAATTTGTGGCCCATGGCTGCGGCTTCTTCGTCATCGGCACCAACGACCTGACCCAGTATACCCACGCGGTGGACCGGGAGCTGGCTCCGGCGGAGCACTACTACCGCCCGGCCAGCAAAGCCATGAAAAAGCTCATCCGGATGGTGATGGACGCCGCCAAACAGGGCAATGTCCCGGTGACGATCTGCGGCCTTGCCGTGGGCAACCCGGCCAACGCCACCCAGTACCTGCAGCTGGGCCTGCGGAGCTTTTCCATGAGCCCCCAGAACCTGCTGGAGGCCAAAAAAGCCCTGCTGGAGGCCGACGCCCTCCCGGAGGAGGAAGAATTGGAATAACAAAAAGAAACCGCCCGGTCGAGCAAAATTACTCGGCTGGGCGGTTTTGCGTCTGATGGCTTACTCCAGGTTCCCCGTCAGGGTCATCACGGCGGAGAGCACCGCCAGGGGGGCGGTCTCGCAGCGAAGGATGCGGGGGCCGAGGCCGACGGTCTTGGCCCCGGCCTTGGCGGCCATTTCGGCTTCTTCGGCGGCAAAGCCGCCCTCGGCACCGGTGATGATGGCGATTTTCAGCTTTTTGCCGTCAGCGGGCTTGGCCTCCGCCAGCAGCTGGCGGAGAGGCTCGCCGCCGCACTCATAGCAGAAGAGCACGAGGTCGTACCCGGCAAGGCTGCGGCAGACCGCCCCGAAATTGGGCAGGGGCAGAGCCACATCCGGCAGCACGCCCCGGCCGCACTGCTTGGCGGCCTCAAAGGCGATGCGGTTGTAGCGCTCGTTTTTCTGCTCCTCTTTTTTGGGGGCGGCCACGCAGTAGCGGCTGAAGAACGGGATAAAGTGGGTGCAGCCCAGCTCCACGCCGTGTTTGATGATCTGTTCCAGTTTGTCCTGCTTGGGGTAGCCCGCCAGCAGGGTGACTTCCACACTGGGTTCGGCGGCGCTGGGGTAGCCCGATTCCACGCGGAACTCCACGCACTCGTCCCCGAACCCGGTGATGGTGGCGGTGTACTCCACAGCGTTGCCGTCACATAAAATGACGGTATCGCCCTGCTTTGCCCGCATCACCCGGGCCAGGTGGTGGGCGTCGGAGCCGCGCAGCACAGCTGCGCCGTCGGCGATCTCGGTGGTAAAGTAACGATGAGGCATTTTATAAACTCCCGTTGATTTGTTTTGCAGCCATTCGCAGTCAGCAGAGCTGACCCGTTATGCCAAGGGCTCCCCTGATTGGAAAGACTCCCCCGGCCGGGGGAGGTGGCACGGAAGTGCCGAAAGGGGAGCGCCTGAGAGGTTTTACTTCTTACAAATAATGCACTCCCAGCCGCGCTTCTCTTTTACTTCCTGCACGGCGAGGCCGGCGGCTTTCAGGGCGGCCAGCACCTCGTCTTTGCGGCTGTCAATGATGCCGCTGGCAATGAAGACGCCGTTGTCGGCCATCAGGCCGGGCACGGCGGGGGCCAGGGACATGATGGCGTTTGCCACGATGTTGGCGGTGATGATGTCATATTTGCCGCTGGCCTTGTCGGAGAGGTCGCCCACCAGAACGGTGAGCTTGTCGGCCACGCCGTTGAGGGCGGCGTTCTCCCCGGCGGTACGGACGGCGACCGGGTCGATGTCCACGCCCTCGGCGCTGGCAGCGCCCAGTTTAAGGGCGGCAATGGCAAGGATGCCGCTGCCGGTGCCGATATCCAGCACCCGCTCGCCGCCCTTGACCCGCTCGTCCAGCGCTTCCAGGCAGAGGCTGGTGGTCTCGTGGCCGCCGGTGCCAAAGGCCAGGCCGGGATCCAGGATGAGCTTGACACGGTCGGTGTCATATTCCTGCCAGGAGGGCACGATGGCCAGGTGCTGGCCGATGTCCATGGGGTGGTAATATTTGCGCCAGCCGTTCTGCCAGTCCTCCTGCTCCACGCCCTCGGTCTCGGCGGTGTAGGGGATGCCTGCCGCCTCCATCCGGGCGGCGATGAGGGCCAGCGTTTCCACAGGGGAAGCGCCCGGCTCCAGATACATGTGGATGATGACCTGGTCGCGGGGCTTATCCAGCAGCTCCTGCTCAATGAGATCCACATGGGCGATCTCAGCCACCTGCTGCTCAATGTCACTGTAGTCTTCAATATAAATGCCGCCCTCGGCGATCATGGTGGCCACGGCCTCGGCGTTGTCGGCATCGGCTTTGGCCACGGTCAGGCGAATATCAGTCCATTCCATTGCGGAAAATCCTCCTGTTTTGAAAAGTGTTGTACTTATATAGGATTGTACCCGATTCTGCCCGGGGATGCAAGGTGTTTGCCGGAGAAGCCGCGAAAAGAAAAGATTTTTCAACCGTGAGGAAAGATGAATTGGATTTTTGCGCAAAAAATCCAAAAACTTTTGACTCCTAAACTGTCAAATAGGGACTTTTGGAGCAAAAACATGAAAATTTGATGGGAACGACTTTCTTTTTTGCTGAAAATATGTTAAGATGATGTTACGAAATTATGGACGGCTTTCAACCAGGAGCCGCCATAACACAACCATTCTTTAAGGAGGAATGTGTCTTATGATGAAGTATCTCCAGAAATTGGGCAAGGCACTGATGCTTCCCGTCGCTGTGCTGCCGATCTGCGGCATCCTGATGGGTCTTGGTTATGCCTTTGCTCCGGGCGTTATGGGCGTTCCCGGTGCAGCAACTTCCGGCGCGGCTTACACCGTCGGCTTCCTGCTGGTCAAGGCAGGCGGCGCACTGATCGATAACATGGCTTGGCTGTTCGCCATCGGCGCGGCCGTCGGCCTGGCGGATGACCACGATGGTACCGCTGGTCTGGCCGGTCTGGTCAGCTACCTGATGATGCAGCAGCTGCTGAACCCCGGTGTGGTCAGCATGGTGCGCAGCCTCGAAGAGGGCACCGCTACCTACATCGCTTTCCAGAAAGTGGCCGGCAACTCTTTCATCGGCATTCTGGCCGCTGTGGTGGGCGCAACCTGCTACAACAAGTTCAAGAGCACCCAGATGCCTGACTGGCTGGCATTCTTCTCCGGCAAGCGCTTCGTCGCCATCGCCACCGGCCTGATCTCCATCGTTGTCTCTGTCGTTCTGCTGTTCGTCTGGCCCGTCATCTTCGACGCTCTGGTTGCCATCGGCACCGGCATCGCTGGCATGGGCGGCATCGGCGCCGGCATCTACGCTTTCCTGAACCGTCTGCTCATCCCCACCGGCCTGCACCACGCTCTGAACAACGTGT
>ERZ1035006.939-NODE-939-length-21083-cov-5.704014_pt1 | contig 21083 bp, 12 predicted proteins | sample MGYA00520694_ERZ1035006 | MGnify/ENA primary metagenome ERZ1035006 (study PRJEB33766, sample SAMN09781746) | gut metagenome | biome: gut microbiome | host: Homo sapiens | place: Madagascar | study: EMG produced TPA metagenomics assembly of the PRJNA485056 data set... | reverse complement strand
CCAAGACCGTCAAGGCCGCAAAGAACATGAAGATTGTATTGGATCCAGACAACCACGCTCTTGACGAGGTTATGGTTGTTGCCTATGGTACTCAGAAGAAGAGTGCTTTTACTGGTTCTGCTGCTATTGTAGACGCAAAAGAGATTGGTAAGGTTCAGGTAACCAATGCTGTAGATGCCTTGAAGGGTAAGGCTGCAGGTGTGCAGATTTACACTGGCAGCGGTCAGCCTGGTGCTACTCCTACCATCCGTATTCGTGGTTTCAACTCTAAGAGTGCGGGTAACGACCCTTTGATTGTGCTTGATGGTTCTCCATTCAGCGGTTCTCTTAACGACATCAACCCTGCTGACGTAGAGAGCATGACGGTATTGAAGGATGCTTCTTCTACAGCTCTTTATGGTGCCCGTGGTGGTAACGGTGTTATCTTGATTACAACCAAGAGCGGACAGAAAGGCACAAAGGGCACTCTTACCGTAGATGCTAAGTGGGGTTCCAACTCAAAGGCTGTGCCTGAGTACGAAACAATGAAGAGTCCTGCAAAGTACTATGAGATGTGGTACAAAGCACTGAACAACTATGCTCAAAATGTGAACCACATGGATGCCACACAGGCATGGAAGTGGGCTAACGACAATATGATTACCAATACCTCTTATGGTTTGGGTTACAATGTGTATACTATCCCAGAGGGACAGCAACTCATTGGTACCAACGGCAAGCTTAATCCTAACGCTACCCTTGGTTCTTACTCTACAATGAATGGAACAACCTATTATCTGACTCCAGATGACTGGATAGACGAAATCTACAACAACAGCCTTCGTCAAGAATATACTGTTACAGCAACAGGTGCTTCAGACAGAGGCACATTTTATGGCTCTGCCAACTATTTGAGCAATGACGGTATTACCGCAGCTTCTAACTATCGTCGTTTCACTTCTCGTTTGAAGGCAGACTATCAGGTAAACAAATGGTTGAAGGTGGGTGCCAACATGAGTTATGGTCACTTCAACAGCAATTCTCTTAGCGAGAGTGGTGACAATGGTAGTATTTTCGCAACTGTTAACATTGCGCCTATCTATCCTATGTATATGCGTGATGCCAATGGCAACATCATTTACGACCAGAATTCACGCATGATAGCTTATGACTATGGTAGTGGTAAGGTAGCTCCATTTCGTCCTTTCATGGGTGGTGGCAACCCTATCTCTGATGCTAAACTGAATACAGACAATACAGAAGGAAACACATTTAACGGAACTGGCTTTGCTGAAATTCAGTTGCCTTATGGTTTCAAGTTTACTTCTATCAACAATGTATATCTCAACGAAAGCCGTTCTACAAGCACTTCCAACCCATACTTCGGTCAGTATGCTGCAAGTAATGGTGTGGTGAACAAGGAGCACGACCGTACATGGTCTTACAACTATCAGCAGCGTATCAACTGGCATCAGGTTTATGGCAAGCACGATATTGAGGTGATGCTCGGTCATGAGTATTATCGTGTTTATGGTTATGGTCTGTATGCCAGCAAGCACAATCAGTTCTCTGTAGACAACAAGGAGTTGGCTGGTGCTGTTGTGTTGGACAGGGGTACTTCTTCTATGAGCGAGTACAACACAGAGTCTTGGCTCAGCCGTGCCATGTATAACTACGATTCTCGTTACTTTGGTAGTGTTTCTGTTATGCGTCAGGCTTCTTCTCGTTTTGCTAAGGACAACTGGTGGGGTACCTTCTGGTCATTTGGTGCAGGTTGGAATATGCATAAGGAATCTTGGTTCAAGGTTAACTGGATTGACGAATTGAAGTTGAAGGCTTCTTATGGTGAGAATGGTAATGACGCTATTGGTAGCTATATGTATACCAAGTGTTTCGCGATTTCCAACTCCAACAATGAAGTGTCTTTGACACCTTCTTCTTTAGGCAACCCAAAGATTTCTTGGGAGAAGAACGGTAAGTTCAATATTGGTGTAGATTTCTCTTTGTTGAAGAACCGCATCTGGGGTAGCATCGAGTACTACAACAACACGACCTCAGATATGCTTTCTACGGTTTATCTCCCTGTATCTTACGGATGGAGCGGATATTTCGACAATATCGGTAATATGGTGAACCGTGGTGTCGAGATTGACCTTCATGCTGATGCTATCCGTACTAAGGATTTCACTTGGAATGTATATGTCAACATGACAACCAACCACAATGAGATAACAAAACTTTCAGACTCTTACAAGCAGAGTTGGTATGATGGTATTGGATTGGGTAGCCCGAGCAGTTCGTACTTCTATCAGGAGGGCAAGTCACTCTTCACATACTATACCAAGAAGTATGCAGGTGTAGATCCTGAGACAGGTCTTTCTCTTTTCTATAAGAACGTATATGAGAAGGATGAGAACAATAAGGACGTTTACTACAACAATGCTGGCGAAAAGGTTGATGACAGCTATACAGGCATCAAGCATCGTAAAGTGGTAGGCCAGGAAACTACTTCCACCTACAATGACGGTAGCGACTACCTTTGCGGTGATGTCCTGCCAGATGTATATGGTGGTTTCGGTACCAGTGTGGCCTGGAAGGGCCTTGATTTCTCTATGGATTTCCAGTATCAGATAGGTGGTCTGGTTTACGATGGTGCATACGCAAGCTTGATGAACTGCTCTGCAGGTCAGGCAATCCACGTAGATATGGAGAAAGCATGGACACCAGAGAATACCAACACCAGCGTGCCACGCTGGCAGTTTAACGACTCATATATGAATGCACATACAGACCGCTTCTTGACCAATGCTTCTTATCTTACATTGTCCAACATTACTTTGGGTTACACCTTGCCTACCCAGTGGATGCAGACTGTAGGTTTGCAGAAGGTACGTGTTTATATGGTAGCCGACAACATCTGGACATGGTCTAAGCGCCAGGGTCTTGACCCACGTCAGAGCATTACTGGTGGCAGCTCTAATTCAGTTTACCGTCCTATCCGTACCATCTCAGGAGGTATTACTGTTACATTCTAAACGTTTCAACTATAAAGAAAGAATAAAATGAACAAGAAAACAATATATCGTTCGATGGCTGGACTTGTGATTGCAGGATTCTCTCTGACTTCACTTACTGGCTGTATGGAGGTGACAGAACCTGCATCAGATATTGCCACCGAGGGGCAGATACAGAACTCCCCATCATCATCGGAATCGTTCCTGATGGCGATGCCTGCATATTTCAATAAGGTAAGTACCTCTTTGGTAAAGGATGAATGGCACTTCCCATTTGGTTATGGTGCCATCATGTATATACGTGACCTGATGACTGGCGACCTTTTGCAGTCTACCAAGAACTATGCTCACCACTTTTACTTTTGGGCACAGAACAAGTGTCAGGGTGACGGCTATTTGTTCGGACAGTACATCAGTACCTATTATTATAACTTTATCCTGACCATCAACAACATGGTGGGAGCTGTCAATCCCGAGAATGCCACCGACCAGCAGTTGGGCTATCTGGGTGCAGGTCTGGCTTTCCGTGCTATGTGTTATATCGACCTCGCCCGTATGTACGAGTTCCTGCCTAACGACAGAACCAGCAATATCAATGCTGAAGGTAATGACGTAAGCGGACTTACAGTGCCTATCGTTACTGCCGAGATGAATCAGGCAGACGCCCTCAACAACCCTCGTGCAACTCACGAGAAGATGAAGGAGTTTATCGAGAGCGACCTCAACAAGGCAGAGGAGTATATCAAGCACTTGACAAAAACAGCTGGTGGCGTGCTTCCTGATTTGTCTTGTGTTTATGGTCTGAAGGCTCGTCTGTATATGTGGGATGGCGACTACGAGAATGCTGCCAAGTATGCGCGTCTTGCCATCAACAATGCCAAGGTTCAGCCTATGAGCGAAGAGGCTTGCACTAACTATAAGACTGGTTTCAACGACATTACAAAGTGGATGTGGGGTGCTACCCAGACATCTGAGGATTACTCTGTTATTACAGGTATCGTCAACTGGACTTCATGGCTCAGCAACCAGACTACATTTGGTTATAGTGGTTATGGCCAAGAGAATATGCCTTTCAATGAGATTGATAAGAGAATGTACGAGCGTATCAGCGATACTGACTTCCGCAAGACGGAATTCAAGGCTCCTGAAGGTTCAGAATTGGCTGATAAGGTGATTCAGATACCAGCAGTAAAGAGTTTGGCAGACAAGCGTATGCCAGCATATGCATCTGTAAAGTTCCGTCCTAACGAGGGTAATACTGACGATCCTAACATCGGTGCCGCTTCTTCTTATCCTATTATGCGTGTTGAAGAAATGTACTTTATCGAGGCAGAGGCTGTAGCTCACACCAATGCTGCCAAGGGTAAGGAACTGTTGGAAACCTTTATGAAGACCTATCGTGATCCTAAGTACACTTGCAAGGTGTCATCAACAGATGACGTGGTAGAGGAAATCGTATTCCAGAAGCGTGTAGAACTTTGGGGTGAGGGTCAGACCTTCTTTGATATCAAGCGTTTGAACTACTCAGTAACCCGTGGTTATCCTGGTACCAACTGGTACGACCTGACTCGTCTCAACACCAATGGCCGTCCTGCATGGATGAACCTCGTGTTCGTAGCTTACGAGGGTGACCGCAATCAGGGAGTAAGAGGTATGAACAATCCTGACCCATCAGATCTCTACACTCCATGGACTGAGCAATAGTAGTTTTTTATGAACGAATAGATAAACATAACAATTATGAAAAAAGCATTCAAATTTTCATATATGGTACTCCTGAGCTTGGTGGCATTTGCCATCAGCTCATGTACCAGTGACTACGACTACACGGGTGCACCTAAGGTTGCCAATGAAGTGTACTTCAGCAATGCCCAGCAGTCGAAGATAGAGTTGAGCAAGAGCAACTCCAGCTTTGTTATTACACTTCATCGTGTAAAAACAGAGGGAGAACAGACAGTTCTTTTGAACTATACTCCAGATGAGGGAAGTATTTTCAGCGTGCCTAACCATGTGACATTTGCTGATGGTAAGGCTGAGGCTCCTATCACTATCACTTACAATCCTGAGAATTTGCAGTATGGTACTTATAATGGTGGTACCATCAGCGTTGCCAGTGAAGACTGTGACACCACATATGGTATTGGTTCATTTACCTTTAAGGCTGGTGCTACAGAATGGATGGACATCAATACCAATAAGTCAACAGGTGCTTTCCGTGATGATGCAATTTCTTCTCTCTTAGGAATAGATCCTCCTACTTTTGATGTGAAAATTCAGAAGAGTGTTGTTGAAGAAGGAAAATACCGTATTCTTAATCCTTATAAGGCATGGGCTGACGAATATGCTGAGAAAAATGAAGCAACCTATGATGGTGCTGACCATTATTGGATTATCAATGCTACTGATCCTGACTATGTATATGTGGAGCCATGTGAGACTGGTGTTGACCTTGGATTAGGTGCTGTTACTGCAACAAGTTTTGTTGCTAACTATTTAAGTCAGGGTGTTACGCTTGACAAAATCAAAACTGCTAAACCTGAATTATTTGGTAAACTGGAGAAGGGTGTAATCACCATGCCTGCAAAATCGTTGCTGTTGATTATGGGTGACAAAATGTATTATGGAGGTATCAACGGTTTGTTCTCTGTAGCTTTACCAGGAAACGTTATCGCTAATTACAGTGTCGAGGCTGCCTATAAGGGTCGTTTCACCGATGCCAATGACAATGATTTCGCACAGGTAACCATGACTTTAAGCAATGATGTTGCCAAGGTGAAGTACGCTCTTGTTCCTGCAAGCAGTGACTTGAATGCTACCGTAAGCGGTATCGTTGACGGCAGTGTGGCTTCTCAGGAAGTATCAGCTTCAGGTGACGTTCAGGTTCCTTTCGACGAGACAGGCAAGTATGTTCTCGTAATGGTAATGTATAATGCAAACGACGAGGCTGTAGGTTCAGATGTACTGAATCTCTCACTCAAGTCAAGCAAGGATGCTGCCGAGGTTTGGAATGATGTTGCTGCTGGTACAGTAACCATTGGTGTCAAGAGTTACGGTTCTATCCTCTTCCAAAAGGATCCTGGTGTGCTCATGGGTAAGCCAGTTGTTACAGAAGGTGTACTCTCACAGAGTGGTAGCGATCCTACCAAGTTCCGCATTACTCCTTTTGCTGTTGAGAAAGCTCCATTGGAGTTTACTGTTGCAGAGGATGGTTCAATCACTGTAGAAACACAGGAGACAGGTCTTGCTACCCAGGATGGTACAGCCATCTTGGTAACTGATATTGTGACTTACCTTGGTGCTGATACTGATACTGGTAAGCTCTTTGCAAGTAAGGGATTCATTTCCAAGTATGACAACAGCAAGAAGCTCTATACCTTCTTCAATGTCTATACAGATGCCTCAGACAATGCATTTGCATTCGAGTCTGATACCTTCGAGGTAACAGATGAGGGTAATGCTAAGATTCATGCTGCTTTTGCCAAGGCAAAGAAGGCAGCAGCACATCACTCTGCTGTAGTTTCTGCCAAGGCACATAAGATGTATGTGGCTAAGCGTGGAGCTTGGGCTAAGTAATACAGGCGTTTTTCCATAAACAAAAACACGATATGAGTTGAGGCTCCAGATAACTTGAATGGTTTTCTGGAGCCTTGTTTTTTCTAAACAGCTTTTAGAACAAAAGAAATATGATGATGAAAAGAAATATGAAACTACTGATGCTTGCTTCCCTGCTGGGCTTTGTGGCTCTTTCTGCTCAAGCGGTACCTGCCAAAAAGGGTGTATGGCGTATGGTGACATTGGCTGATGGAACTCAGAAAAGGGTGGAACTTCGTGGTGATGAATTCTGCAGCTACTGGGTGGATGCTGAAGGCGTTAGCTATAATCTGGATAGCGAAAGCAAGCGATATGTAAGAGTTGATGCCAATGCTCTGCAACTACGTGCGAGTCAGTTGCGTGCCAAAGCCAATCAAGACCGTATTGAGCGTATGGCGAAGGCTCGTCGTATGGCAGCGAAAAAGAGTTTGGGGCAAACTAATGGTTCTTATTTTGGCAAGAAGAAAGGTCTTATTATTCTGGTGCAGTACAAGGATAAGAAATTCAAGTTTGGCCACAACCAGAAGATGTACAACAGAATAGCTAATGAGACTGGTTATGCAAATTCGCTCGGCTTTGTAGGCAGTGTGAAAGATTATTTTTTAGCACAGAGTAATGGACAGTTTGAACTGGACTTTGATGTAGTGGGACCTTATACACTCAATCATGAATATGCTTACTATGGCGCACCTTCAGGAAACTCAAATGATGTCCGTCCTCATGACATGGTGTATGATGCTTGTCGTTTGGCAGACCCTGACGTCAACTTTACTGACTATGATTGGGATGGCGATGGCTATGTGGAGCAAGTGTATGTTCTCTTCGCAGGACTCGGACAGGCTGCAGGTGGTGACGAAAATACTATTTGGCCTCATGAATCCAAGTTGCAATATGGAAACAACGGTTCGTATGTAAGCAAGGACAATAATGTGGTGGTAAATACATACGCTTGTGGACCGGAACTTACCTTACAATATACTCCTGTTGCTTACAGGGAACGTGTGGATGGTATCGGTACTCTCTGTCATGAGTTCTCCCATTGTTTAGGTTATCCAGACTTGTATGATACCAATTATGGTGGAAATTTCGGAATGGGTTCATTCGACCTGATGGATGCTGGAAGCTATAATGGTGAGAGCTTCTGTCCTCCTAACTATTCCGCCTATGAAAAATGGTTTGCAGGCTGGATAACTCCCACTGTACTGGATAAACCAGCATCTGTAAAAGGTATGCAGGCACAGGATGTGAAGTATGGACAGGCATTTGTTGTCTATAATGACAACAACAAGAACGAGTATTATCTCATTGAGAACAGACAGAATGTAGGTATCTGGGACAAACAGTTGCCAGCCAGTGGTATGATGATTACTCATGTGGACTATGACAAGAATATCTGGGAGTGGAACAATGTCAACACCTTTGTCAATTATAGCAACCAGAATGGCCCAGAATATGCTTATCTTGACAACGATCATCAGCGCCTTACGATTTTTCATGCTGACAACGAAGAGGGTTCTTCTGCAGACTCGCAGGCTGGTGACCTGTATCCCTTTAATGGTAACAACAGTCTTACCGACACCTCTTCGCCTGCTGCTACCATCTATCAGGGCGGATCGACCATGGGCAAGTCTATCACGAATATTACCCAAAATGAGGATGGAAGCATCGACTTCGACTTCATGGGGGGCAGTAACGACAACATCATCTCGGGTATTCACTTCATAGAGAATGATGAGACACCTTCATTCGGCCAGGGTGTTTACTCTTTGGACGGTCGTTGTATGGGCACTTCAGTCAACAGTCTTGACAAAGGCATATATATCGTGAACGGTAAGAAGATTGTCAAATAATGTATGAAACAGAGAAATCTTATATTGCTTTTCTGTGCAGTCCTGTTGGTGACAGGCTGTACGGAAAAGAAACAAAATCACATGAAGTCGCCCGACTTTGAGGCGAATCAAGTACTTAAGGACTCCATGCCGGAGCCTGTTAAGTTGGATAGCGACCTGCTCTCTGATGCAGGTACCGTCGTTCCTTACTTCCCAGGAGGTCTGAAAGCCATGCGTGCTTTCATTGCCAAACATGTGCGTTATCCTGAGGCTGCCCGCACGTTGAAAAAGGAAGGCAGGGTTATCATTTCTGCTCAGGTAGACACCAAGGGCAATCTCTCTCAATACAAGGTGATGATGAGCGACGACCCTCTTTTCGACAAGGAGGCTTTGAGAGTGGTAAAGCTGATGCCTCGCTTTGTGCCTGAGGAGAAAGGCAAGGTCGTTGCCGGCACGGTAAAGATTCCCGTCATGTTCAGATTGAAATAAAGCTGCCGCTTCCTTATCCTATCAAATACATTGCCCACCTTTGGTTACTTACCGTACCAAGGGTGGGTCTTGTTGTTGAATAGGGTATGGAAGTATACTCCCCATAAAAATATGATTTTCCAAAAAAAATTTGGACGTTAAAAAGAAAAATCGTACATTTGCACATAGTATTATACAATTATTATAAGGAGGTTACGACCATGACAGAACTGAGAGACAGATACATACGCTTTGACTGGGCTATCAAGAGACTGCTCCGACAGAAGGCCAACTTTGGTGTTCTGGAAGGTTTCTTGACTGTATTCCTTAACGAGCCTATTAAAATTATAGAGATTCTTGAAAGCGAGGGAAACCAGCAGGCAGCTGATGATAAATTTAATCGTGTCGACATAAAAGCCAAGAACAGTAAGGGCGACATCATCATCGTCGAGATACAGAATACCAGTGAACTTCACTATCTTGAGCGTGTACTCTATGGTGTGGCAAAAGCCATCACAGAGCACATTAACCTCGGCAATAGCTACAAGGAGGTGAAAAAGGTGTACTCTATCAGCATCCTGTACTTCGACCTTGGCAAGGGCTCTGACTATATCTATATCGGACAGAACAATTTTACGGGCCTTCACACGAAAGATCAACTTGTGATAAGCACCAAGGAGAAGAATAATATTGTGAGAAAATCACCATCTGAGATATTCCCCACATATATTCTTGTGCGTGTCAACGAGTTCAACAAAGTGGCTAAATCACCCTTGGAGGAATGGGTAAACTATTTGAAAAATGGTGTTATCTCTCCTGACACCAAAGCTCCTGGTCTACAAGAAGCACGTGAAAAATTGAAATACTATGAGATGTCGAATGCTGAACGTCATGCCTACGACGAGCACATCAATGCCATCATGATTCAGAATGATGTGCTGGGAAATGCAAGAATGGAGGGACATGCTGAAGGAAAAGCAGAAGGAAGAGCTGAAGAAAAAAGCGATATTGCCCGCAAGATGATGAAGTGCGGCATGGACATGGAACAAATTAGCCAGATAACAGGTCTGTCACTTGAACAGATAAAGAAGTTGTAATATAGTTTAATGCCCACCCATGGTTACTTACCGTACCAAGGGTGGGCATTGATGTTATCACAATCTTTTGATGGTTATTTTTAGGTTATTTCTGTCAAAAAGAAATGACTTTTGGCACTTTTTGCTTATCTTTGTGCCCATAAACCATTAATAAGACAGATTTATGTTACGATTATTGTTTAGACAATGGTGGCTTCAGCAACGTCGCTCCTTCACCTGGAAGGATGCCGTTGTGGGTGGTTATCTCATCTTCGTTTATGTGATGGTGGGCTTGGGCTTCTACTTTGGAGCTACCCTCGATGGCGAGGAACTCTTCGAGGACGGAACTCCTGATGCTCTTTGTGCCATTTTGGTGTTGACAATGCTGGTGCCCGATATTATCCTAAAGGTGGTGATGAAGCACGACAGCACGGTCATGGACGATTATCTCAAGTCGCGACCTGTGCCCGAGAAGGTTTGGAACCGTTTCCTGCTGCTCACCAACCTTGCCAATTTCTGGAATTACGTCATGCCTGTGCTCATGCTCCCCATGCTTTTCTGGATGCTCAGCGTGCCTCAGGCCATTGTGGGCTATCTGCTGATGCAGGCTTTCTCTTTCATCAATGGCATTTATGTCACTTGCTATTATAAAACTACCGACTGGATGCTGCGCTGGCCCTTGCTGTTGGGCTGGATAGGTATGGGAGCCATCCTTACTGCCTATCTTGTATGTTTCGCTTGGATGCCGGGATTCTTGATCAACATCGGTATGGCTGTATGGGCTGTGCTCATCATCACCGGCTTGCTTTTCTATCTCTATAACCTGAAGATTTATAATGAGCACAAGCAGAAGACGTCCCGTTTCAGAAGTTTTGGCAAAACAACGCTTTACAAGCTGCAGTACATCGGACTGCTTCGTGCCAAACGTGTGCGCAACATGGTGCTTGTCATGGTGATCATCTTCTTCCTCGATGCCCTGCTGATGGTATTCCTGCCCGATAGTGGTCCTGGCAATCAGGTTTCCTTGATCATGTATGTGGTGGGAGATGTATTGCTGCCTTCGGTAGTCTTGTCGCAGTGGACTTTTGGTATAGAGGCCAACTTCTTTCAGGGATTGATGACAAAACCTGTCAAGGTGGAACAACTCTTGCGCAACTGCTTCTACTTCTATCTGAGTATCAGCGGTGTGATGACGGTTCTCAGTTTGCTCTTCGTCTTCCTTTCTCCCGAAATAACGATATTCACCTTGTTGGGTGCCATGGGTATGGCTGTGTTTGTCAACCTTTCCAATCTGCCTACCTGTCTCTTTTCGTCACGGTTGGAAATCTTCTCCAACTCGATGTTTAACATGCAGGGAGCCAACATGAAGATCAATCTTTATGGTATTGTCTTCTTGATACCTTCAGGTCTTATGGCTGGTGTCTATTATCTGTGGGGAGCTGAGGTGTGGTGCATCGTCAGCGTGATTATGGCTGTCGTGTGCTTGTTGATTCATCGCAAGGTAATAGCACGTGTGGCAGCTATATACGATCGCAGACGCTATGAGCGCATGGAGAAATATATGGAGAATTAAGTTTTATGTTCAACGAATTAAAATGTACAGCAAAATGATTAAGATACAGAATCTCAAGAAAATATATAATGGCACAACTGTGCTGGATATAGAAAGCCTCGATATTGCCCAGGGAGAGTTAGTGGGATTGGTAGGTAACAACGGAGCAGGAAAGACCACCTTGCTGCGTCTTGTCCTCGACCTGATAAAGGCTGACGACGGTTTTGTGGAGAGCGACGGCAAGAAGGTCAACGAGTCGGAAGACTGGAAAACCTATACGGGCAGCTATATTGACGGACGCTTCTTGGTTGACTTCCTTACCCCGGAGGAGTATTTCTCGTTTATAGGTGATGTCTATGGTATTGACGAAGAGACGATGAAGGAACGTCTGGCTCCTTTTGAGACGTTTATGCACGATGAAATCATGGGAACCAAGAAGTATCTGCGTGATTTCTCGCAGGGCAACCGCCAGAAGATAGGTATCATTGGCGCAATGATCATTAACCCAAAGGTTCTCTTGCTCGACGAGCCTTTCAACTATCTCGACCCTTCTTCGCAGATGAACATTGCCCGACTGATTCATCAGGTGTGCAAGGAGCATGGCACTACGGTCATTATCTCCAGCCATAATCTCAACTTCGTGGCAGATATCTCTTCCCGCATCCTCCTGTTAGAGAAGGGTAAGCTCATAAAGGATCTGCAGAATACGGATGGTGCTGCTATCGCCGAACTCAACGAGTATTTCGGTATTCAGGCGGAGTAAATGTTCTGTTTTAAAGTTCGGTTAAGATCATATAAAATCCTCAACTTCCGCATGTATGGAAGTTATAGAACTTCTGAACTTGCGAAAGTTGAGGGTTTTAATTATCTTGTTTTCAACTGTGCCTTTGCTTTGGTGATGAGTTTCTCCTTCTCTGTTCCCTCTTTCATTTTCGGTGCTTTTTGCAGGAAGATTCGAAGGTACAGGCGTGCCTTCAGATCGTCACCATCGGCCATATACATTTGTGCGGCATTGTAGTAGTTGAGTGGGTTGTCGCTATCGTCGTATTCGATACATTGGGCGAAAGCATGTCCCGCATTTCCGAACTTTCCTTTATTGTAGTAAAGTTCTGCCAGTTGCTGGTTGATATAGAGCGCACGTTCTCGTGGGTAGGCAACTTCTATAGAACGGTTCAGGTACTGAATGGCTAACTCCTGATATTCTTCTTTTTTTGCTTCCTGCTCTGACTTGCAGGCGTCAGCCAACTTCTTGTAGTCCATCCCCAAGAAGTATAGGCTGTTCATGGGTGGGTCGTCTTTCAGGTCTACAGCTCTTTTCAGATAAGGTAGTGCCATTTGGAATTTCTCTGTGTTGTAGTAGCAAAGTCCTAATACAAAGTTTGATTCATAATTGTCGAATCCATCGGCTATAAGCTTCTTGTAGTAGGGTATTGCCTGTTCGTATCTGAATTGCAGAAACAGCGAGTAGGCAAGCTCTTTATTGATGAGGATGTTGGTGGAATCCTGTTTCTGTACATACGATAAGGCGAAGGCCGAAACGTTTTCGGGCTCGTTGGAGTTGTTCCAGTGTGAAAGGAGTGTGGTAAACACCTCGCTGTCGTTGGGATACTTTAGTCTGATGCGAAGTCCCCAGTTATCTATTGCGGATTTGTTGCCAAGGTTCAGATTAGTAAAGAAGAGCATTCTCATGTCCTCGTGGTTGAGGCTGTCTTTGGGTATACTGTCCATACAGGCGATGGCTTTCTTGTTGTCGCCGCGCATTCGGTAGCAAGAAGCCAACTTGCGTAATACAGGCAAGTCGCCAGGATGTGTGTTGAGATGTTGTTGATAAAACCCGATGGCATGCTGAGAGTCGTGCTCGGCCATGCAACTGTCGCCCTGGCTCACGAGTGCTGAACGTACAGGATGCTCGTTCTTGCCCTGCATTGTGAGGGCCAGAACGAGAATGTATGTTATTAATAATGTTTTTCTCATATTTTTCTCATATTTTATTTATTAGCATTGGTTAGTGCTTCCTTCAAGGCTTCTATACCTGGGAAGCCTGTGTGCTGGTAGATTTTGTGCCCCTGCTTGTCGATAATTACGTAGGTAGGAATGGCATCAAAATTGTACTGCTTGCCCAACTCGGTGCTCTGGGGATTGCTGATACGAGTGTGAATGCCATGAATGTCGGGTATCATCTCGTTCCACTTGTCGATAGGCGAGGTGGCATCGGCAATGTATATGTAAACTATGTCTTTCATTTCTTCTTTGATAGGCTTGATGGATTTCATGGCAGCACGGCATGGCATGCACCATGTGTTCCAGAAGTCGATGAGGATGGTCTTGCCCTTGTAGGGAGCGATGAGGGTTTCGATAATCTTTCCGGCGGCCATCTTCTCGGGTATGTCGACGATGGAGAATGTGCCCTTGGCGGCAGCTTCTTCCCTCAACTTCTTCGAGGCTTCGGCATCGGCTTTCGCTTTTTGAGCTACTTGTTCATTCTTGGCCAGCAACAATTGTAATACGGGCTGGCAGGTAATCTCGGCTTTGGCGGCCTGGAGTTCTTCCTCGCTGAGCGGTGTGTTGGGGGCTGGCATGAAGGGATTGCTGCTGGTAAGTTTCTTGCCGTACTTGTCGGCCTTGATCAGGTTGTCGCTCAGCTCGTCATTGATAATGTGTATGCCGAGAGGCTTATTGTCCAGTTCGCAGTAATAGGGATAGTAACGCTGATTGACTGAGCGAAGGATGGACATTTTGGACAGTCCCTTAAAATAGGACGCCGAGTCGATGGGTGTTTCTAAGTTCTTTTGGGCTGTGCTGTCTTTGCTTATCATATTGCTCATGCTAAGGTATGTCTTGTAGCTCAAGAGGTGGCCTATGTAGTTGATGTCGAGTTGCACACGGGCATAAGTTTTGCAGGCTTTGCTCACCGCAGCCTTGTCGATGGCCTTCTTGTTGGCTTGATAAGTATCGACGACGAACTGCTTGTATTGCAGGGGTGTCATGCCTCTTATGTCATCGAAAAATGTTCGACCACTCGTCTCCAGATTGTCTTTGACGGTTTGCAACTCGGTGCAGAGGGCGGCATAGTCGCCATCAAATTTCACATTTGTAGAGTCGAGAGTGATGGTCAGCTTTCCTTCTGGAACCATGATGATGGGGATTGCTCGCTTGCCTATCTTCAGGTCTGCCTGGGTAGGCAGCACCAGATTTTCTGTGATGGCGAAGCCCTGTGTGCCATCGGCGTTCTTTCGCAGTTTGGTGTCGTAGGGACCGCCACTAAACGCTCCGTTGTATAAAATTATGCGCACGCGTTCCCTGGATCCAGGAGTGTAGTGGTCGAAGATGACATTTATTTGCGATGGACCGAAGTGGGGTGAAGTCGGTGGCAAAGTAATGGTGTTGTCCTTGGCCTGTGCGGTGAAACCGAATGAAAGAGCCAGGGCCAGAAACAAGAGATGGCGGCAGAAGGTCGCCTTGCAGTAGTTGAATTGTGTCATACGAAATGTTGTTTTATGTAATAATTTGCAGCTACAAAGATAAGTGTAATCTTGCAAACTTGCAAACGAATATTACAACAATGAGTGTTGGTATGTCTTGGTTATCAGGTGCTTAAACGTGATATATAACCATGCAATTCTCTTTTTTTGTAATCGAATTACGCTTCACGGCTTATCACAGCCTCGAAGGAATCTACCTCGCAGTCACTCTTGATGCGCGACTTTCTTACTCTTATATTAGCCATCGAATATTGCATGATTTGCATCACCTCCTCGTCAGTTTTACCCATGTGGTAGAGTATGCAGAAGAGGCAATGTGATGGATTCAGATCGTAGCAGGCAAGCCGTTTGCTGTATTTTTCGTCTATCATCCTGTAGCTGGCAAGTAGCTGCAGGATTCCCTGTTTGCCGATTTGACTGATGTTCTTGTTCTGTACTGCTTGCGAGTAGTATATGAGTCCCTGACTTATATCGGTCAGTTCGCCGATTTGTGTCTTGTACAATTCTATATCCTTGTCACGTCTTTTCAGTTTGCGTACTTGTGTGGTGATGTCATGATTCAGTTGCTCGCATCGTTCTGCAAGTGTTGCGTTCTCTACGTCTTTTAGCTGATGTAGCGAACTTTGTAGAGCGGCAATGGTGCTTTGGGCTTTTCGTATGCGTGAAACAGAAAGGTATGTCATTGTCAGCAATATGGCAAGCACGATGATGATGGCTACAAGAATCCAGTTCTTCGCTTGCGCATATCGGTAGTTGCTGTAACCTCCTTCATACATTAGTTTCACCTTTTGTTCCTTGTCTGCATTGCCTTGTCTTTCAATGAAGGGTTCTGACTGATGTATTAGTTTGACGATGTTGTCGGCAGTCGTTGTGTCACCCAGGTGTAAGTACACAAAGTAAAACGGTATGAGATATTCATACGAACCCAGGTACATGTAATTGGATAATTCCTCTATTTCCGGTTTATGGGCATTGAGAAATTTCTCTCCTTTGGGTGTCTTGCCGTATCTCCATAGAAAACGATACAGATCCACTGCAGTTTTGTGTTTTATACCACCATAGTTATCAGCCAGATTGATGTAATCCATGATGACGGAGTCGGGAGTGTTTCCTTGTTCTATCAGTTTTTGAAAATAATAGTTGTACATAGGCCCTAATGTACTGTCCTTGTTCTCGGGAATGGAGTAAGCGATGTCGAAAGCTTCTTCTGCCAACTGACGGTCTTGATTGTTCACGGCACGGTAGAGCGTCGCCCAGGCACGATGGGATATGTTGTGGCTTTGTCGTGCCTCGTCCTCGAGTTTTACGGTGTAGGAGTTGTCGTGAGTGATGCGGCACATCAGGTCGTAGAGGTCGAGCTTCTCCTTTTGACGCATGATGGAGCTATGTCTGCAGGCTTGCATCAGTATTTGCAGCGTTTGTGTTGTGTCGTGAGTTGTGTTGAAAGTCATGGCGCCCTTATAATATAATGCACGCGCAAGCATAGGCTCATTGTTTTCTTTGGTAAAGATCTGTATGGCGTCCTCAATGTCGGAATCTCGGCGCAAAAAATATACGCCAGTGATTTGGTATCTTATCTTGCAAGCCAGTAGCTTGTAGTACCCTTTGTTGTCGTTGCTGTCGGTTCTTTCCAAATATACCTTGGCTTGGGCGGGATAATAGTCAGCCATATCGTCTATTTCTTCGAACGAAAGACGATAGTGCGATGGAGTACAGCCAACAACGAAGGTCAGCAACAGGGAAAATAGAAATAATATGACCGTTTTCTTCATTCTGCCTGCAAAGGTAAACATTCTTTCTGAAAATCATGTACAGATAGGGAAGAAATTTGTGCTGTGATTATCAGTTATATTCGCCCTCGGATACTTGATCTTGCAATGTAATCGCACGTGACATCAAACGAACCTGTGCATTTTTTGCACAAGTTGACTTTTCGTCTAGTTCTTGACTCTTGTAAATGTTGCGAATGTGTCGTGTAACAGATGTTCTGTCAACAGCAAACAACTCTGCCATTTGGCTTTGTGTAAGCCAAACGGTATCATTCTCTAATTTTACATTCAGTTCTATGTTGCCCTCTGTGGAACGATAGATTTCGACGGGGAAATTTCTCTGCTCTTTTCTGCTTATATCTATAGCCACAAATGAGGAATGCTGTGTCCTGATACTGAACAATATGTTAATCATATATGCTTAATCGGTTAAAACATGACGAAAAGATAGATTTTTGAGGAATAAAAGATAGAAAAAAGTTGGCTTTTCGTCCCGATTTTATTAAATTTGCAGACGATAAGACAGCATATTGCTAAGCTAATAACTAAACACTATAACGTAAATGATGAAGTACAAGAAGATGGTTCTTACAGTGGCAGTTGGAGCCTTGTCGGTAACAATGACGGCACAGACTGCACCACAACTCAATGCCAACAACATTGAGGAAGTAATCAAAGCAATGACTTTGGAAGAGAAAGCACAGCTCTTAGTGGGAGGTGGCAACGATGGATTCGTAGGAAGCGGAGCCATGTTGGGACACCAGAAGAAGTTTGTTCCTGGTGCTGCAGGAACGACAGTGGCTATTCCGCGTTTGGGAATTCCTGCTACGGTGCAGTGTGATGGTCCGGCAGGAGTGCATATAGATGCACATCGCGAGGGCGACAGCCGTAACTATTATGCCACAGGTTTCCCCGTAGGAACCTGTCTGGCCTCTACCTGGAACACCGATTTGGTGCGCAAAGTGGGCGAAGCCATCGGTAATGAGACCTTGGAGTATGGCTGTGATGTGGTTTTAGGACCTGGCATGAACCTGCATCGCAATCCGCTTTGTGGCAGAAACTTTAGTATTACTCAGAAGACCCTGTTGTGACAGGTCTTATGGGAACTGCCTTTGTGCTCGGTGTGCAGAGTCAGGGTGTGGGCGTGAGTGCCAAGCATTTTGCTGTGAACTCACAGGAAAGTGACCGTACCCGTGTGGATGAGCGTCTGAGTCAGCGTGCTTTGCGTGAGCTTTATCTCAAGGGCTTTGAGATGATGGTGCGCAAGAGTAATCCATGGACTATCATGTCGGCATATAATAAGATAAACGGCATCTATGCACAGGGCAACAAAGATCTCTTGACCAACATCCTGCGTAACGACTGGGGATATAAGGGAATCGTTGAGACTGACTGGATTGGTAAGCGTGAAGACCTGCCTGTAGAACAGGAGGTGGCTGCTGGCAACGACCTGATGATGCCGGGCTATCCTGCACAGGTAAAAGATATAGTAAACGCGGTGAAATCGGGCAAATTGGACGTAAATGACGTTGACCGCAACGTGCGCCGTATGTTGGAATACATCGTGAAGACTCCACGTTTCAAGGGGTATAAATATAGTGGCGAGCCCGACCTCAAGGCTCATGCTGCCATTACCCGCCAGAGCAGCACCGAGGGTATGGTGCTCTTGAAGAACAATGCAGCTCTCCCTATCCGTGGCTTGAAGACGGTGGCTCTCTTCGGTGTCAACTCCTACGACTTTATGTCGGGTGGACTTGGTAGTGGAGCTGTCAATGTAGGTTATTCTGTAGATATGGTTACTGGACTGAAGAACATTGGCGTGGCTACTACTCCGCAGCTCACAGAAATCTATCAGAACTATGTGAAATATGCCAAGGCAAAGCTCAAGGCAGACAAGAATCCAATGATGTGGTTCCTGGATCAAGGACAACCAAAGCTCGATGAAATCGATATAACTGAGCGATGTGTGGCCAATGAGGAGCCTAAGGCTGATGCCGCCATCATCACCATCGGACGTCAGGCTGGTGAGGGTATGGACCGTCAGATCAATGGTGAGTTCAACCTCAGTAAGACGGAACAGGATATGATTTTCCGTGTTTCTGATGCCTTCCATGCTAAAGGCAAGAAGGTGATTGTCATCATCAACTCAGGATCTGTTATGGAAACAGCAAGTTGGCGCGACCGTGTGGATGCCATCCTCGTGGCATGGCAACCCGGTATTGAAGGCGGTAACTCTGTGGCCGACATCCTGACAGGAAAGGTGAATCCATCGGGCAAACTGACCATGACTTGGCCTATTGCAGCGACAGATCATCCTTCTACTGCCAACTTCGCCAAGGAGTATGATATGTACACCTATAAGAATATGGAAGGCTGGGGAAAGGGCAATATCCCTGGCGTAGACTTCAGCAATCATGAAGAAGACATCTACGTGGGCTATCGCTACTTCGATACTTTCAAGAAGGATGTGGCTTATCCTTTCGGTTACGGTCTGAGTTATACTACTTTCGAGATGGGCAAGCCTTCTGTCAAGGCTAACGGCAAGAACATAGAGGTAAGTGTAACCGTCAAGAATACTGGCAAGGTTGCTGGCAAGCAGGTGGCACAGGTTTATGTCACCGCTCCTAAGGGTGCTTACGAGAAGCCTGCCAAGGAGTTGAAAACTTTTGGCAAGACCCGTGAGTTGAAGCCAGGCGAAAGCCAGACTTTGAAGATGACTCTCGAGAAGCGCGACTTGGCAAGCTTTGATGAAGTCAACAGTCAGTGGAAGGTTGATGCTGGCAATTATCTGTTCCAGGTGGGAACCGATGTGGAGAGCATCAAGGGAACTGCTACATTAAAAGTGGCTGAATACACCGAGAAAACAAGCAGAGCCTGCGCTCCTAATGTTCAGTTGAATTATCTGAAGCAGAAGTAACTTTAATCGTGTAAGCAGAAGTATCTCTTCTCGTGTAAGAAGTAATACTTCATCACGTACAACTATGTACTCTGCCCATCGCATTGGGCAACTTTGCCCATAACGTTGGGCAGAGTTGTTCAATACGATGGGCAAAAATGCCCATAACGATGGGCAGATACTAATAAAGCCTTTCGCAGACTTTGTTCTCCTCTTCTTTCAGCCCTCCTGCATGATTGTCTTGACAGTTGATAGTTCTCAGTTTCTATAGAAAGGAACAGCTTTTCCGGTTGTTTTTTAGGAAAAGTGTATATTTGCGCCTGTAAAATCATAGGAAAAGTGTAAATATGCTCTATAGAAAGATTGAAAAATATATTGTAAGTCACTTACAATTAGGGTCTGAAAAGATTTTGATTATAGATGGTGCACGCCAAATAGGTTCCTGTGCATGCTCATAAGAGCTACTTGCGACAGAAGAAATGATCCTTTCCGCAGAAATAAGGAGAAATCCTGAGATAGTCCATGGCCTTTGCCGTCAGCAAACAACCGCAGACGGTGAAGGCCACAGCTGTTATTGTGAAGAGGATGACCGTAGGGTCGAAAGTGAACAAAGGCACAAAGAGCTTGGTGATGATGGTGAAAGCCGGCGAGAACAACAGGATGGGGAGGGTGTTCTTTCCGATGACGAACGCTCCTTTCCTGAAGAGCTGGGGCATGAATCTATATACCGTCAGCCAGAATACTGTCATCACGTAGGTGAGCCACAGGCTGCGGACCAGGGCAGGATAAGAACTCTGCCAGGAAGTAATGCCCACGATGGTGACGATGATGGCAAACAATGACGGGCGGAAGACACTCAGGAACGGCACGCGAAGGAGCTTGATGCCCACACCAATGGTGAAGAAGATGCAGCAATGCCAGGAGATGATGTCCAACCAAACCATAAAAATACCGATGAAGGCAACCGTGAGCAGCAGGGCTCCTATCTTGATCTTGTTGCGGTAAAGCCATGAAACGGCATAATAGGCCACATAGCTGATGATGAGGTTGTGGATGTACCAGTATGGCCCCAGTGGCTCCATGGCGAGTTTGCGCAGAAAGACGAGTATGTCGAGCCTGTCGATATGCTCATTGATGGGCAGTATCGAAGCCAGGATGATGTAGAGGCCCTCCATGACGATGTAGGGCACAAGCCACCATTTCACCTTTTGGCAGAATTCGGTAAATGGCTTGTCGACATGAGCCAGGAAACCCGAGATGACAAAGAAGACAGGCGTAGTATAGAGCAGAAAGAACTCCTTGAGCCAGGGGTAGGTCTGTCCCAAATAAACCAAGTGTATCATGATGACGTGCAGGATGAACACACACTTCAGAAAGTCTAATTGTACGATTCTATTCTTCATTGATAAAAAGACATTGTTCTGAAG
>ERZ1035006.937-NODE-937-length-21172-cov-4.494199_pt1 | contig 21172 bp, 15 predicted proteins | sample MGYA00520694_ERZ1035006 | MGnify/ENA primary metagenome ERZ1035006 (study PRJEB33766, sample SAMN09781746) | gut metagenome | biome: gut microbiome | host: Homo sapiens | place: Madagascar | study: EMG produced TPA metagenomics assembly of the PRJNA485056 data set... | reverse complement strand
AGTAACACACCGTTTTTTTATTAAATGTTGGTGTCACATCATTGACTAATGTACACGCTTTCTCATTCGCATTCTCACTCGTTTTTTCCAGCAGGAAATCTTTTCCCTTGCGCCGGCTCCAGAGCATATATCCTACAACCAATACGATCATAACACATGAAACAGCCGCTCCTATCGCCAGTCCGCTCTGCCGGTACACAATTCGTATATCATGCTCGCCCGCCGGTAATTTTACAGAAACCAGGGAGTTCCAAAGCGGCAGTATCTCCTGTTCTTCCCCGTCAACATATACATGCCAGTTTTTTTCATACGGAATGCTGGTAAAGAGAATTCCTTCTTTCTCTGCATTCACGGTTCCCTGTATCTCAGAGTCTGTCGCATCGGTTACCGTCATCTGCTGTCTGCTCAATACATCATATGCCTTCTGCCACTGCTCCTCATTAAAACGACTGATCTGAATCATACCGTTTGTCTGTCCATTCACAAAATCAGAAGCTGATATTTCATAATATACCTGCATTTCCTCTCCGGCCTTCAAATATCCTGCCGATGCAGCATTTCCATCAATCTCAATAAAATATTCTCCGTCCTGATCTGCCTGATAGGTAAATCCGAGATAGGAGTCCGAAAGCGGATCATATCCCTCTGCCGCAAGATTTACGGCACTGCCTTCTCCTTCAAACTGACTCATATCCAGAGTCTCTGTATCGATTGCCTCAGCCGCAATCCAATGATGATCCTTCACAATTGCCTGGCAATTTGCCACCTGCAGATTTTTGATCGGAAGATCTACCTTTTCCATCACACCGGAAATTCCACTGGTTGCCTCTGTCAGAACATTGATATTATCTGCAATTCCTCTGTCCTGTCTGTCACTTTCCGCAATCATTGTTTTCCATGTTTCCTGTGCATCCTTGTTTACCATATACCCCATGGACAACACGGTCGGATTCTCATATAAAACAAACTGATTTTCCGTAGCTGCCACCGGATAATGTCCGTATGGGTCATTCTGCCCGGTGTAAATAATACGATTACCATGTGATGGTATCACATTATTATCACAATAAATATACTGAATATTAAGCATCGACATAACTGCCTGTGTATATCCGGCTGCCTGTATAGAATTATTACTTGTATAAACTCCCACACCCTCCAGGAATGAACCGATATTTCCAATCGAGCTGGCAAAGATAGTAGGTGCATTATAATTCATGATCAGACCGCTGTTCATCTCGCTTAACACATCCCGTTCCGGCAGAATCCGGCTGAATCCATATGCCTGTTCCGTTGCATAAGTATCAAGGAATTCCCGGTTCTCCATAACCTCCTGTGCCACTCTGTCCGCCGAGGTATCAGCCTGTCTGAAAATCACAGAATAGCCAAAACTGCATATAATTTCCACGCAGCCGATCATTGCCAGGACATTTGCTTCCTTTCCCTTCAGATACGGAAGCAGGAGCATTGCTACCATGTAGAACAGGAATAATCCGATACTATACGTGTAAACAAACTGATATCCTATCGCCTGTGCAAATGCAAAGCACAAAACCGTAACAACCGCCCAGCCGATTCCCAATAGCAGTCCACGCGGTACAGTCATCATCCGATAGTCATCCTTCTCCATGGTTGTCCAGGATTCCGATGCCAGGATAATGCAATACAGGGTAAAGAACCATGAAAACCGATTTGGAAACCAGGACGGATAATGAAACATATGCATTATATAGTTCAATCCATTCAGATCAAATGCGATCAGATACACTGCCGTCAATAATAATTTCTTTAATCTGGTCGTTCTTTTTATCTTTGGATTCAGGAAATAGAACGAGGTCAGCATCAGCGGAAGCAGACCATAATACAGGTTTACCTCTCCGTAACTGTCCGATGCACTTCCAATATCTATTGCCTTATTAAACACAAAGAATTCCTGCAGAATATCCCAGAAGGAAGTAAACCATGCGCCTCCTTCATAAGAGCTGATCGAGTATGTCTGCCCCAGCATCTGAATAAATACCGGAACCAGAAGGATGCCGGATACCAGAATCGCTGCTGCGGAGATTAGAATCACCTTCCATGATTTCTGTACGAAATATCGAAAGCTCTCAAATTCCAATGTTAAATAATATAACAGAATAAAAATGCAGAACAAACCTGCAAAATAATAACAACTGAAAAATGCCAGTGCCAGGGAAAAGAAATAAAGCTTCCAGCCCTTATTTGCAACAAATCGCTCAAGTCCGAGCAGGATCAACGGAAAACATACTGCCGTTGCCATAAAGTTCCAGTTAATTACATTGGAAACCACATATGTACACAAGGTAAAAGACAGTGAAAACAGCATATTGGAAATGCGATTCACAGGCAGTGCATGCTTCGGGCGATGGGTCAGGAAATATAACATCGTTCCGTTCAGCAAAAGCAGAGTTACAACAAAGGTAATCGTACTGATCTGTAATACATATTCCGTTGGCACCAGTACGAACACCAATAAAAACGGATTCAGATATAATACAATATTGCTGAAGAAATTAGCTCCGAATGCTGCTCCCCATGTATGAAAAACAGATTCTCCGTTCGCCAGCTTATCCTTTAATTCTGCAGCATACGGCCAGCCCTGCAGGAAAAAGTCTCCGCTCAGTAGCGAAGCCCCCTTTCCGAACGGCCAGAATCCCTTTACCGCAAGAACTGTCGTTACGGCAGCAATAATTATCAGACTTGAAATTACATATACGTAATATCGTTTCCACCAGTTATAAAATCGGTTTCCCGTCTTCTGTGTTTCTTCTACCTGCACTGCTATATCTTTTTCCATGTTTCCACCTCTGCTCTAGCTCCTAACCACTTCTACAACCTGATTCCGTACATCCTGCTCCGACTGCAGCGTCACTCTCTGATACCGCTCCGTATGTCCTACATACCATTGTTTTCCGGCTTCCACTTCTTCCCTGCATCCTTCTGCCAGCCGCTTCTTCTCCGTATCCAGGCATTCCTCTACCAGCACCTGTAACGGCTCACCACGAAAGCTTTCCTCGTATGCCTTCTTCTGTCCGGCTGTCAGCTCCAGCAGCTTATCACTGCGTATTGCTTTGATCTGTTCCGGCACCTGATCCGGCATCTGCTCTGCTCTGGTTCCGCGCCGTCTGGAATATTTAAATATATGCATTTCATACAGATTCAGCTTTTTCAGATTCTCATAGGTTGTCTCAAACTCTTCCTCCGTCTCTCCCGGAAATCCCACAATGACATCGGTGGTCAGTGCCGGACGGTCAAATACCTTCCGAAGCCGCTCACAGCCTTCCATGTATTCCTCGATCGTATATTTCCGATTCATGCGCTTCAATGTCTCATTGCACGCACTCTGAAGGGACAGATGGAAATGCGGACACAGCTTTTCCACTCCTGCCAGCTCTGTCACAAATGTCTCTGTCATGATCCGCGGTTCCAGTGACCCCAGTCGTATCCGACAGATTCCTTCGATCTCATTGATCTTCTGAATCAGCTTCAGTAACGGTTCTCCATTCAGCTTTCCATCCGAAGCAGTTTCTTTCTCCCAGTCCTTTCCATAGGAGCTCAGATGAATCCCGGTCAGCACGACCTCCTTGCAGCCCTGTGCTGCCAGGCGGCGGATCTCCTCCAGAATCTCCTCCGGTTCCCGGCTGCGGATTCTTCCGCGGACATACGGAATAATGCAATACGAACAGAACTGATTGCAGCCATCCTGAATCTTTATATAGGCTCTGGTGTGCTCCGTCATATGTGAGATCGTCAACGGCTCATACTCTGCCCCCTGATTAATATCAAACCAGTGACAGACCTCTCTGGACTGATTCCGCTTTGCAATCGCATCCTCAAGAATCGCTGCAATCTCCTTCTTGCGGTTATTTCCGACAACTATATCTACCGATAAATCATCCAGAACTTCCTTCGGCGTTGTCTGCACATAACAGCCTACCGCAACTACCAGTGCATCTGCATTCTTCTTTCTGGCACGGTGAAGCATCTGTCTGGACTTCCGCTCTGCCATATTGGTAACCGAGCAGGTATTTACCAGATACACATCTGCCTCGTCCTCAAACTCTGTCAGCTCGGCACCGGCCTGCTCAAGCAGCTCCCGCATACTGTCTGTCTCATATTGATTTACCTTACATCCAAGGGTCAGCGTCCCGATCCGGACACCTGCCAGGCCCTGTCTTACCATACACTCATAACCTCTTCTGTCTCTAATGCCTGCTTCATCATATCATCGATCACATCAGCTAACAGCTTTTCGGACTCTTCGATATCCTCCAGCTTCGGCTTTGTTACCGGATGCTTTGCCACGAAGGTGGTACAGCAATCCTCATATGGGAGGATCGATGTCTCATATGTCTTAATCTTTTCTGATATATCCACGATCTCCTGCTTATCCATACCGATACACGGACGGAATACCGGATACGTGCAGACTGCATTCGTTACCTGCAGACTGTAGATTGTCTGGCTCGCTACCTGTCCGATACTCTCGCCGGTGATCAGTGCCTGACAATCATTCTGTTCTGCCAGGATCTGTGCGATCCGCATCATATACCGACGCATGATAATGGTGATCTCATCTTCCGGACATTTGTGATAGATTGCCTCCTGAATATCCGTAAAATGCACAATGTGCAGTCTGACTGCTCCTGCGTACTTAGAAACCAGTCTTGCCAGATCAATGACCTTCTGCTTTGCCTGAATGCTGGTATGCGGCGGTGCATCAAAATAAACTGCCTCCAGATTCACGCCTCGCTTGGATACCATATAGCCTGCCACCGGACTGTCAATACCACCGGAGAGCAATAACATACCCTTACCATTCGTTCCCACCGGCAGACCTCCCGGTCCCGGCAACGTAACGGAATAAATATAAATATTATCCCGCAGCTCTATCTGGATCATTACATCCGGATGATGCACATCGACCCTAAGCTCCGGAAATGCGTCCAAAAGCACTGCACCGGCCTCCCGGCTCACTTCCATGGAATGCATCGGATACTCTTTATTCACACGTCTGCAGTTCACCTTAAATGTAAAATCACAGTCCTCATAATTCTCGCGCACGAACGCAACCACCTGCTCCTTCAGCTCATCCCATGGCTGATTCGGAACTACCAGTACCGGGCAGATACCGACAATACCAAACACATGCTGCAGGGCTTCCACTGCCTCGTCAAAATCGTACTCCTCCAGGCAGTCCACGAAAATTCTGCCGTACTCCTTGCGTACCAGGAATTTTCCCTCGATTCGTTTCATGGCAGAGCGGATATTCTTGCATAAAATATCCTCAAACACATACCGGTTCTTTCCCTTGGTTCCAATCTCTGCATATTTGATCAAAAATGATTTATATTCCATACTCTTATCGCTTTCCTTTTATTTTCCTCTATATCTCTTTCCTTCTAAAACGCCTGACATTTCACGAATGCCGAATGTTTCATAACTGCCTGACATTTCACAAGCACCTAGCGTTTCACAAATTCCCGTCGTTTCGGCAGCTCCTCTGCCAGCACCTGCACTGCATACTCCGCTTCTTCCACTGTTGAGTACACAGAGAAGCTGAACCGCAGGGTCGCATTCAACAGCTCATCTTCTACACCGATGGCTTTTAATGTACCGCTGATGGCCGGATGATTGGATGAACATGCCGAGCCGGAGGAACAGTAAACACCCTTTGCCTCCAGTGCATGAAGCAGCACCTCACTCCGTTCAATCCCCCGGAAGCTCACGCTCGCAATATGTGGAGCCTCTCCGGAATTATCTACAACACCGTCTAACTTTCTCACGCCATCCAGAAATGCATCCTTTACCTGACGGATACCAGCAATTTTCTCTGCATGGTTCGTATAAATGAGCTTCGCTGCCATACCGAGTCCCGCAATGCCCGGTACATTTTCCGTGCCGGAGCGGAAATCCCGCTGCTGTCCACCGCCGTATATGATCGGCTTTAATTTCACTTTATCCCGGACATAAAGAAATCCCGTGCCCTTCGGCCCATGTATCTTATGTCCGCTGACAGATAACAGATCAATCTTACATCGTTTCACTGAGATCTTTAATTTCCCATATGCCTGAATCGCATCTACATGGAATAAAATATCCGGATTCGCCTTTTTTACGATCCTGCCGATTTCTTCGATCGGTTCAATCGCTCCGATCTCATTATTTACCATCATCACAGATACCAGAATTGTCTCCGGGCAGATTGCCTGTTTCAGCTCCTCCAGATCCACATGCCCCTGCCGGTCGACATCCAGAAATGTGATCCGGAAGCCCTGTTCTTCCAGAAACAGCAGCGGATTATATACAGATGCATGTTCAATTCTCGTAGATATGATATGGTTTCCTCTTCTCCGGTTTGCAAAGGCGGCTCCGATCAGTGCCATATTGTTCGACTCTGTACCTCCGGAGGTGAAAATAATCTCCCTTGGCTCTGCCTTCAGCGTACCGGCAATGATTTCCTGTGCCTCTTTTATATACTGACCTGCCTCTGCGCCCTTCCGGTGTCTCGAAGACGGATTACCATAATCCAGATCCATAACCTTTTTTACGATCTCCTGTACCTCGGGTGCCACCCGTGTGGTCGCTGCATTATCAAAATATGCTTCCATTGACCTGCTCCTTCTGTCTGTTATCGGTCGTTTTCATCCATGCTCAGTCCTGTTCCAGCTCAAACATCAGAATCGACAGAACCGCCATCCCGGCAGTCTCCGTCCGCAATATCCGGTGTCCAAGTGTAATGCACTCCGCACCGATCTTCTTTGCTGCTTCTACCTCTGCTTCTTCAAAGCCGCCCTCCGGACCGATAAATATTCCCAGTGTTTTCCTGCCCGGTACCCGTTGAATGACATCCTTTGCATACCGGATTCCCCTGGCATCCTCATAGGGAATCAGATTCATTTCCAGTCCCGCTGCATCCTGCAATGCCTGTGTAAACGTCATGACCGGTTCTACGGTCGGAATCCTGCTGCGCTTCGACTGCTTTGCCGCACTTAATGCGATTGCATTATACCGTTCAATCCGTTTTGCGGCCTTCTTCTCGTCCAGCTTTACAATGGAACGCTTCGTCATGACCGGAACGATCCGGGTTGCTCCAAGCTCTACGGCTTTCTGGATGATCAGCTCCAGCTTATCACCCTTCGGAAATCCCTGATACAGGGTAATCTCTGTCGGCAGCTCTGCCGCACTGTCCAGAATATCCAGTACCCGGAGTCTGGCCTCTTCCTCCAGATATTCCGTGATCTCACATATATACTCCCGGTCACTGCCATCACCGACCGTTACCTGTTCACCGATCTTCAGCCGCAGGACATTCTTCATATGATTCCAGTCTGCACCGCATATACGGATATATTCACCCTTACAGGCAGACTGCTCTGCAAAAAAACGATACATAGTTACTCCTGCTTACTTCTGCTTTGCTGTAAAACTTACCCAGTCCTTCATATGAGTTGTTTCTATAATCTCAAATCCATTGTCCAGCAGTGCCTGTCGGACTGCCTCTTCCTTGGTGTTAATGATTCCGGAAGAGATAAAGATTCCATCCGGCTTCATATACGGTGCAACCGTAGCAGATAACGGTATGATCACATCCGCCAGAATATTCGCCACGACAATGTCATACTGCGGAAGGCTTCCCTTTTCCTGTGCCATCTTTTCCGGAAACTCCGCATCTCCGATCACATCCCCACGCATAAACGCGGCCTGTGTCTCCGGGATATGGTTCACACGACAATTCTCCACACTGGCCTCAACCGCCAGCGGATCAATATCTACGCCAAATACCTGTCCGGCGCCCAGCTTTGCTGCAATAATGGATAAGATTCCGCTTCCGCAGCCGACATCCAGAACAGTCTCCGTCCCTGTCAGATACTTCTCCAGCTGCTCGATACACAGCTTTGTCGTCTCATGGGAGCCGGTACCAAATGCGGTGCCCGGATCGATCTCAATCATAATATCCCCCGGTTTCCGCTCTACCTCTGATTCCGGAATCCAGGTCGGCTTGATCAGAATCTGATTCAGCCAGAACGGATGAAAGAACTCCTTCCAATTATTGATCCAGTCCTTATCCTCTGTCTCATCCAACGTGATCTTACCGGTTCCGATATCCATGTACTGCCGCATATCTTCCAGCGCAGCCTCAATCTCTTTCACCAAAGCATCTACATCCGTCTCCGGATTGTCTATATAACACGAAATGAGGGCAATGCCATCATCCGGTGGAAGCTCCGGAAGGATATCAATATACATTGCCTTCCTGTCTTCCTCTGATAACGGAACCTTGTCCTCAACCTCAATACCCTCGACGCCTAATTCGCCGAGGGTATAGCTTATCATATCTTCTGCTTCAGTGGTTGTTTCTATGGTTATTTTCTTCCATATCATTTCTTTTTACCACCAAATCCTTTTTTCTTATGATCTCCGAAGCTGAATCCACCAGAATCGGTAGATCTTCTTGCCGTAGAACCGGTTGCAGCATCATACTGCTTCAGTATATCTGTCTGCTCCGCAGTTAACTTATCCGGCACCTGAACAACCAGTGTTACATAATGATTACCACGGACATTCTTATTCCGCAGTGTCGGTACACCTTTGCCCTTTAATGTAATTCTTGTATCAGTCTGGGTTCCCGGACTGATGTTGTAGTCCATCGGACCATCTATCGTATTGATCTGAACGGTTCCACCAAGTGCTGCCTGTGTGAATGTAATCGGTTCAGATGAATACAGGTCATATTCCTGTCTCTGGAACTTCGGATGCTTATCTACCAGTACGGATACCAGTAAATCGCCTCGCTCGCCACCATTGATACCAGGCTCGCCCTTACCTCTGATTCGGATACTCTGTCCGTTATCAATACCGGCCGGAACTACTACCTGAATCTTCTTCTTACTCTTTACATAACCGGTTCCCGCACAGTGACTGCACTTATAACGGATTACCTTACCGGTTCCGGAACATTCCGGACAGATGGTTGCACTACGTACCACACCAAACAATGACTGCTGTGTCGTAACTACCTGACCCTTACCGTTACACTTCGGACATGTCTCCGGACTGTGACCAGGCTGTGCACCGGTACCATGACATACTTCACATTCATCCTTTAAAGGAAGCTCAAGCTCTTTCTGTGTTCCAAATACAGCCTCTTCAAACTTCACACGAACGGTTGTCTTGATATTCTGACCTTTCATCGGACCATTGGACTGTCTGCGGCTTGCTCCGCCACCAAACATATCACCGAAGATATCGCCGAAAATATCGCCCATATCATTCATATCAAATCCAAAGCCGCCATCAAAACCGCCCGGACCTCCGCCCTGCTCAAATGCTGCATGACCAAACTGATCATACTTCGCCCGCTTCTCCGGATTACTCAGCACTTCATATGCTTCGGAAGCCTCTTTAAACTTCTCTTCTGCCTCCTTATCGCCTGGATGCATATCCGGATGATACTTCTTTGCCAGAGTACGATAGGCCTTTTTCAGTTCTGCCTCATCGGCTGTCTTGGGTACGCCCAAAACCTCATAATAATCTCTCTTACTATCTGCCATCGTTATCACCTTATCACTTATTTAAATTACGCACAGATGTATAATAGCATACATCTGTGCGTATTCGCAAGTATTAAACTTCAGTGTAATCTCCGTCCACTACATCTCCGTCATCGGATGAGTAATTCGGAGTTCCTGTACCAGTACCTGCATTTGCTCCAGGGCCGTTCTGCTCATATAACTTTGAGAACAGGTTCTGTGCACTGGTCATCAGCTTTTCCTTGCCAGACTTTAATTCATCAATATCGGAATCAGACAGGTTATCTACATCTGTCTTAGCCAGTACATCCTTCAAAGCCTGTAAGTCAGCCTGTACCTGTGACTTATCGGAATCAGACAGCTTATCGCCAACCTCATCCAGTGCCTTCTCTGTTTGGAATACCATAGAGTCTGCATCATTTCTGGCCTCAATGCCTTCCTTACGCTTCTTATCCTGTGCTTCGTATTCAGCAGCTTCCTTTACAGCCTTCTCAATATCATCATCTGACATTGAAGTTCCGGATGTAATGGTAATATGCTGCTCGCTTCCGGTACCCAGATCCTTAGCGGATACATTTACAATACCGTTTGCATCAATATCAAATGTAACTTCAATCTGTGGAACACCACGTCTTGCAGGTGCGATACCATCCAGACGGAACCGTCCAAGACTCTTGTTATCTCTTGCGAACTGACGCTCACCCTGTACAACGTTGATATCTACGGCATCCTGATTATCCTGTGCGGTTGAGAAGATCTGACTCTTCTTTGTAGGAATGGTTGTATTTCTCTCGATCAGGTGTGTTGCAATACCACCCATGGTCTCAATAGACAATGTTAATGGGGTTACATCCAACAGAAGGATTTCACCGGCACCGGCATCACCTGCTAACTTACCACCCTGAATAGAAGCACCGATTGCTACACATTCATCCGGGTTAATACCCTTGAATGGCTCTTTACCGGTTAACTTCTTAACCATATCCTGTACTGCGATGATACGTGTAGAACCACCTACCAGCAATACCTTGTCAAGCTCTGCTGCTGTTAAGCCTGCATCCTTTAATGCGGTCTGTACAGGACCTGATGTTCTGTCTACCAGACTTGCTGTTAACTCATCGAATTTTGCTCTGGTCAGATCCATATCAAAGTGCTTTGGACCATCTGCGGTTGCTGTGATGAATGGCAGGTTGATGTTTGTTGTGGTTGCTGCTGATAATTCCTTCTTAGCCTTCTCTGCAGCTTCCTTTAATCTCTGCATTGCCATCTTATCTGTTGATAAGTCAACGCCTTCCTTTGCCTTGAACTCACTTAACATATAATCTGTAATTACATTATCGAAGTCATCACCACCAAGCTTGTTATCACCGGCTGTTGCAAGTACTTCAATGACACCGTCACCAATTTCAATGATAGATACATCGAATGTACCACCACCTAAATCGTATACCATGATCTTCTGCTCATGCTCATTATCAAGACCGTAGGAAAGAGCTGCTGCTGTAGGCTCGTTGATAATACGCTTTACATCCAGACCTGCAATCTTACCTGCATCCTTGGTTGCCTGACGCTGTGCATCTGAGAAGTAAGCAGGTACTGTAATAACCGCTTCTGTTACCTTCTCGCCTAAGTAAGCTTCTGCATCTGCCTTCAGCTTCTGAAGAACCATTGCTGAAATCTCCTGTGGAGAATACTTCTTGTCATCAATTGTTACTTTGTAATCAGTACCCATATGTCTCTTAATAGAAGAAATGGTCTTATCTGCATTGGTAACAGCCTGACGCTTTGCAGGTTCACCAACGACACGCTCACCGGTCTTTGTAAATGCTACAACAGATGGTGTTGTTCTTGCACCTTCTGCATTGGTGATAACTACCGGCTTACCACCTTCCATAACTGCTACACATGAATTTGTTGTTCCTAAGTCAATACCAATAATCTTTCCCATGTTTATTTACCTCCATATTTTAATTTGCAACTTTTACCATACTGTATCGTAATACAGAATCTTTATACATATAACCCTTCTGCATCTCTTCCGCTACAACATTCTCGCCATATGCATCATCTTCCACATGCATAACCGCATTGTGAAGATCCGGGTTAAATTCTGTGCCTTCTGCGTTCATCGGCGCTACACCGATGCCTTCCAGAATGGTCATCATTTGCTTATATATTTTATCCACACCCTGTTCAAAGGCTCTGTCTTTATCCTCTTCCGGGATGGTCTGGATTGCTCGTTCAAAGTTATCTACCACCGGCAGTAACTTTTCCAGAACTGCTTTTGCACCTACGTCATACATACGGGATGCTTCCTTTGCCTCTCTGGCTCTTGCGTTTTCAAACTCAGCCAGAAGACGTTTATATTTGTCCTGTGCTTCCTCAAGCTGCTCCTGAAGCTTCGCTTCTTTATCAGAAGCTGCCTTGCTCTCCGGTGTTGCTTTCTTAACCGGTTCTTCCTCAGCTTCTGCTGTCTCTGCAGCTTCTGCATCCTGTGGCTTTTCTGCCGCTTTCTCTTCCGTCTTTGCTTCCTCCTTCGGAGCTTTCTGCTGCTTAGCCTCTTCTTTGGCTTCCGGCTTCTTTGCTTCCGCCTTCGGCTCCTGCTGCTTGGCTTCTTCCTTGGCCTCCGGTTTCTTTGCTTCCTTTGGCTCTTCCTTCGCCTTCGGTGTTTCCTCTGCCTCCGGTGTTTCTACGGTTGCAGCCGCTTCTCTTGTGGCCTGTGCAGCAGTGGTTCCTGTTGCAGGCTTCTTATGAGCACCCTTCTTAAATTTCGGACTCTTCTTCGGCATAGACGCCTCTCCGACCGGTTCCCGCTCGTAGATGTTTCCATCCTCTGTCTTCTTCTCTTCGGCTGTCTCCGGCTGTTCCTTTGCAGTCTCTGCCTTTGGCTTCTCTGGTGCTTTTGCCTTTGCATCCTCTGTCTTACCGTTCTTCTTTCCGGTATCCGGATTCTTGGCCTTATTTGCATCCGGCTTCTTGCCTTCCTCTTTTTCCTTTGCTATATTCGCTTTTACACGATCAATGATCTCCTGGGCTTCTACTTCCGCTCTGCGTTCAGCTTCTTCCTTGGCCTTGGCTTCCATTTCTTTCTTCACGGCTTCTTTCTTCCGTTCTGCTTCCATGACCGCCTTCAGTCTTGCTTCTTCTGCTGCCTCTGCTTCTGCCTGTTCTTTTTCCAGTTTCTGAAAATATTCTTTTTGAAGTTCATTCATTCAGTGACTCATCTCCTTGCTTTTACGTTTCTTTCTTATTAAATATCTCGTCCAGCTCAACTGTCAGCTCCTTCAGCGTGCTCACCACTTTCTTATAGTCCATACGCTTCGGTCCGATGATACCGATCGTACCCTTCGCACCTTCCTGTAATTCATAGGTAGCGGTTACCACACTTAAGTCTTTCATATTCTGTACCGGAGTTTCATCTCCGATGTACACCTGAATACCTTTTTCATCATTGCTTAAGGTCTCATCTGCCAGCTTATTTAACATCTTCTTCTCTTCAAAGGCGTCTAACAGTACACTGGTCTTTTCTGCATCTCCGATCTCCGGATACTTCAGAATGTTCGTTGCTCCACTCGTATAGATCTGTCGTTCATCTGCTTCCCGAACAGCTTCTACTACTCCGTTTAATACTCTGTCCAGCACATCGGCATATATTCCTGCCTGAACCTTCATCGTCTGTATCATTTCAATATTAATATCGGAAAGTGAAGCACCCTGCAAGAAGGAATTCATCAGAATACTCAGTTTCAAAATCTCATCATTCCCAAGTGGCTCTTCTACTTCTATCAGCTGATTCTTGATCACATTGCCGTCTACCACAATGACTGCCAGAATGTGCTGGTCATCAACCATTGTCAGCTGCAGGAATTTCACCCGGATCTGCTGATTCTGCGGTGCGGTGATCATGGCTGCATAATTCGTATTATATGCCAGTACCTTCGCTACCTGCTTCAGCATGACTTCCATGCGATCCACCCGCTCCAGAAGTCCTTCCCGTTCCTGCCGCATCTCTGCTACCTCAGTATCCCGCTCCTGCATTAGCTGGTCTACATAGACCCGGTAACCTGCATCCGTCGGAATCCGTCCGGCAGAAGTATGTGGCTGTTCGATGTATCCGCTTTCCTCCAAATCTGCCATCTCATTTCTGATCGTAGCAGAGCTTAGGTTCAAATCCGTATATTTTGAAATTGTACGAGAACCAACCGGTTCGCCTGTTTCCAAGTAGTTAGCAACAATCGCCTGAAGAATCTTCATCTTTCGCTCGCTTAACTGCTCCATGCAATCACCCTTTCCTCGAAAACAATTCTTCGTCAACCTTTCTTGGATTATTAGCACTCATTTATTCCGAGTGCTAACATCTAGGTATAACTTAACACTACCCTTAACCTTTGTCAAGGGCATTTTTAATTTTTTTTACTTATCTATATCATGATTCATCCAGCAGGAAATCCGCCATTACAGAATTGCTTACATCGATTCCGAGTTCCGTAAGCATCAGCCGGTCCCGCTCCGTCTTTAACAATCCCTGCTCCGTATAAGAACGGATCACCAATCCATATACCTGCTCCATCGGCACTCCGAATCGCCGTTCAAACTCCGAAACAGAAACACCCGCCATCAGGCGCAGTCCCAGAAACATATATTCCTCCATCTGATTCTTTTTCGTCACAGCTATGACGCCCTTCCGGTTCTCCGTAATCATCCCCTGCTTACAGTTCGTGATATATTCTCCCATATCCGAAGAATTGGAAAACCGCATTCCATTCCAATAAGAAGCGGCTCCCAGGCCCAGCCCCAGATACGTACCACCGGTCCAGTATACCTGATTGTGCCTGCAGGCATACCCCGCCTTTGCATAATTCGATATTTCATACCGCTCATATCCGGCACTCTGCAGACATTTCTTCGTATAATGATACATGATCCGCTCTGCCTGTTCGGAAGGCAGTGCCTTCTCGATCTCCTCATTCTCCCAGAAATCGGTCCCTTCCTCCAGAATCAGACTGTACGAAGAGATATGCTCCGGCTGCAGCTTCAGAATCCGTTCCAGCGTTCTTCCGTAAGAGATCAATGTCTGCCCCGGCAACGCCGACATAATGTCAATATTAATATTTGTAAATCCGACTTCTCTTGCCAGATAATAGTTTGCCAGAAACTGCTCATAATTATGAATCCGGCCGATGGTTTTTAATTCCTGCTCCACCGTACTCTGCAGCCCAATGCTCAGACGGTTGATCCCAAGTGCATGATAGCACAGAAGCTTCTCCCGGCTTAAGGTTCCCGGATTCGCCTCGATCGTGATCTCCGCATCCGGATCGACCCTCCAGACAGAATAAAGCTCATGGAACAATCGTTCCACAAGCTCTTCCTCCAACAGGGACGGCGTACCGCCTCCCAGAAATATAGTCTTCACCTGATAATCCTCTGCCACTTCCCGATATGCATGAAGCTCCCGGATCATTGCGTCCACATACTCCGCCTGACGGGACAGACTGCATCCCGGAAAGGACAGAAAATCACAGTAGTGACATTTTTTCACGCAAAAAGGAATATGAAAATACAGACTGACCGGTTGTCTCATCCTTCTCCTCCTTTGCTCCCTTCCTGCGTGTTTCTTTTCTATCTTATTCACTGTCCAGCTTTAAGACACTCATAAATGCCTTCTGCGGAATCTCGACGTTTCCTACCTGCCGCATCCGCTTCTTGCCTTCCTTCTGCTTTTCCAGCAGCTTCCGCTTTCTGGAAATATCACCGCCGTAGCACTTGGCAAGAACATCCTTCCGCATTGCCTTTACGGTCTCACGGGCAATGACCTTGCCTCCGATTGCTGCCTGAATCGGAATCTCGAACAGATGTCGCGGAATCTCTTCCTTCAGCTTCTCACACATCTTTCTGCCCCGCTCATATGCACCATCCGCATGTACAATGAAGGACAGCGCATCGACCTCTTCCCGGTTGATCAGGATATCCAGCTTCACCAGCTTCGACTGCTTATATTCCTTCATCTCATAATCAAAGGAAGCATAGCCTCTGGATCTGGATTTTAACACATCAAAGAAATCATAAATAATCTCATTTAACGGCATCTCATACTTTAATAATGCACGCGTTTCTTCCATATACTCCATACTGATATATATACCGCGCCGTTCCTGACACAGCTGCATGATCGGTCCGACGAAGTCCTTCGTCACCATGATCTCTGCCGATACGAATGGTTCTTCCATATAATCGATCTCGGACGGATCCGGCAGATTCGACGGATTGGTCAGCTCGATCATCTCACCGTTGGTCTTATGCACCCTGTAAACAACACCCGGAGCTGTCGTTACCAGATCCAGATTATACTCCCGCTCCAGACGTTCCTGTATGATCTCCAGATGCAGAAGTCCCAGAAATCCACACCGGAATCCGAATCCCAGTGCAATCGAGGTCTCCGGCTCAAACTGCAGGGCCGCATCATTTAACTGAAGCTTCTCCAGTGCATCCCGTAAATCCGGATATTTCGCTCCATCGGCCGGGTAAAGACCACAGTATACCATCGGATTGACCTTCTTATATCCCGGAAGTGGTTCCGCACAAGGCCGGTCTGCCTCCGTTACCGTATCACCCACCTGTGTATCCTTTACATTCTTTAAGCTGGCTGTAATATAGCCTACCATGCCGGCAGACAGCTCCTCGCCCGGAATAAACTGACCGGCACCGAAAATACCGACCTCTACGACCTCTTCCTCTGCTCCGGTTGCCATCATCCGGATCCGGGTGCCCTTCTTCACACAGCCGTTCTTGATCCGGCAGAAAATAATAACGCCCTTATACGGATCATAAATACTGTCAAAGATCAGTGCCTGCAACGGTGCCTCCGGATCTCCGGTCGGAGCCGGGATCTTCTTCACGATCTGCTCCAGCACCTCTTTTACATTTAATCCGGTCTTGGCTGAAATTAACGGTGCATCCTGTGCTTCCAGTCCGATCACGTCCTCGATCTCATCCTTCACCCGCTCCGGCTCGGCACTTGGCAGATCGATCTTATTAATCACCGGCATGACCTCCAGATCATGGTCCAGTGCCAGATAAACATTCGCCAGTGTCTGTGCCTCGATACCCTGTGCAGCATCTACTACCAGCACAGCACCTTCACACGCCGCCAGACTTCTGGATACCTCATAATTAAAATCCACATGTCCCGGCGTATCGATCAGGTTAAAAATATACTCTTCTCCGTCATCTGCTTTATATACAGTCCGGACCGCCTGTGCCTTGATCGTAATACCACGTTCCCGCTCCAGATCCATATTATCCAGCACCTGCGCCTGCATTTCGCGGCTGGTCAGCAGTCCTGTCATCTCGATGATCCGGTCTGCCAGCGTGGACTTTCCATGGTCAATATGCGCTATGATACAAAAATTTCGAATCTTGCTCTGATCTATATGAGACATTCTGTTTCCTCCGTAATGGTTCAATTGCTAGAGGTAGTATAACACGGTTTTTCCATTTTTTCCATCGTATAAATCTATTTCATTTCGTAAATCCTTATATTTAGAAGTCATTCATCTGGAGGAAAATCTTATGGCACTGAACAAAGTGGATTTGTGCGGAAGAAATACTTCCAAGCTTCCATTGCTGAGCAATGAAGAAAAGGAGCAGCTGTTTATACAGATGGAACAGGGTGACCCACATGCCAGAGAGCAGCTGATCGAAGGTAATTTACGTCTGGTCTTAAGCGTGATCCAGCGTTTTTCCGGAAATTCCGAGCATGCGGATGACCTGTTTCAGATCGGCTGTATCGGTCTCATGAAGGCCATTGATAACTTCGACCGCTCCTTAAATGTCCGATTCTCAACCTATGCAGTTCCCATGATCATGGGCGAGTGCAAGCGGTATCTCCGGGATTCCAATTCCATCCGTGTCTCCCGTTCTCTGCGGGATATTGCCTATAAAGCAATCTATGCCAAGGAGCAGTTTCTTCGCATCCATGATAAGGAGCCTACCATTGAAGAGCTATCCGAGGCGATCGGTTATGACAAAGAAACCGTAGTAACCGCTCTGGATGCCATTTCAAGTCCGCTCTCCCTCTATGAACCGGTCTATCAGGAGGGCGGTGATCATCTGTATCTGATGGATCAGGTGCGGGATAAGAAATGTACAGAGGAGGCATGGCTCGAAGAAATATCCCTGAAAGAAGCAGTGAAACGTCTGCCTGAAAGAGAAAAAGATATTATCCGGCTCCGTTTTTTCGAAGGCAGAACCCAGACCGAGGTTGCCGAAGAGATCTCCATTTCCCAGGCACAGGTCAGCCGTCTGGAAAAAGGAGCACTCCGGCACATGAAAAAGTATTTATCAGGAGACCATTTCCCGCTTTAAGCGTTTAATGATCTTCTTCTCCAACCGTGATATGTAGGATTGCGAGATTCCAAGCATATCCGCCACCTCCTTCTGCGTCAGCTCTTCTCCGCTCTCGGAGGTCAGTCCAAACCGGAGTTCAATGATCAGTCGCTCCCGGGGTGTCAGTACGGATAATGCTCTCCGGAGCATTTTCCGGTCCACCTCGTCCTCAATATCACGGTAAATCACATCCTCATCCGTTCCCAGAATATCTGACAGCAGTAGCTCGTTTCCATCCCAGTCCACATTTAAAGGCTCATCGATCGAGACCTCCATCTTGGTCTTATTCGTTCTCCGAAGATGCATCAAAATCTCATTTTCAATGCAGCGGGAGGCATAGGTGGCCAGCTTGATCTTTTTATCCGGCACAAAGGTGTTGATTGCTTTGATCAGGCCAATGGTACCGATCGAGATCAGATCCTCCACCCCAACCCCTGTATTATCAAACTTCTTTGCGATATATACGACCAGGCGCAGATTATGCTCGATCAGAATGCTTTTGGCCTCTCCCTCCTCGGATGTTCCCATCTTTCGCAGGAGCTTCTGCTCCTGTGCCGCATCTAATGGCGGAGGCAGGATCTCCGAACCCCCTATATAATGAATCTCTCCCCTGGGCGGAAAGAAAAGCCCCGCAAACCTTCCGACCATTGTGAATTTAAACTGCTCATTACTGACTACCTGCAACATATTGTTTCCTCCCATTCTAAGATCCTTTCCTGCAGCAGAAGCTGATACCGTTGATCGTCCGAAAGCGGAGTCGGACTGATTCCTACCACTACATTTCTGCGGACACTCTCCTGTCGGTTATGTCTGAGCATCATTGCATTACACACGATTCCCAGCAGCTCCCCTTGTTCATTGCCTACCGAGCAATACGGAATCCATCGGATCCCGGAGAGTCCCTGTTCTGCAATCTGATCATAATCGATCCTGCCGGTTGCCAGATAGGTCTGCACCAGACTCCGATATTCCTCTGATAATAAAGGGCAGATCCACTCGGCTTCCGCCAGCACTACCGGCTGATGACTGACCGGATCGGTCAGAAAGTTTCCGGTATCCAGAAGTCCCCTGCCCTTTATATGATTATCCTTCCAGTATAAAACCACCTGATAATACGGATTCCTCCACTCTTCCCGGATACCTGCCGCCCCGGTTCCCAGGATTCCGAATATAGCACCACCGGCAAGCACCAGAATTGTAAGCCCCCGGATTCCCAGACCGCTTCCGGCACAGAGCCGGTTAATATATGTACCAAGTCCGGTCCCCAGGTATAACCAGTTCATAATCCCTCCCAGCAGGAAGGTTACCACCAGCATACAGAGATAGCTTTTTACCGTCTCCCATACCGAATGCGGTGAGAATGCCAGCCAGCACATGAGCAGTCCCATAACTCCATAGCCCAGAACCGCATAAAGCCAGGCTTTGGGCACCGGAATCCATACAAGAATCGTTACAAGAAAGGCTCCGCTCAGTGCCGCGATCAGCTGCCGCCACCACACCGGATGCTTTCTGCACAATTTACCGGTCAGCCAGAGTATCCATGCATCCATTCCAAAATTGATCAAAAATAAAACATCCAGATAGATTTTATACTTCACTGCCCGCCTCCCATCCTTTTCTGTATTCTACATCCATCCGTCTGCGATTCCTGTCTCATTCTGGCTGGCAATTCCGATGTTTTACGACCATTCCTCCACCGTATATGATTTCCACCACCGCATAGCTTTTCCCTATCGTCACAACGCAAAAAGCTCCGGGACAACTGTTACCAGTTATCCCGGAGCTCTGAATTCTAAACTCTGTCTGCTAATACTCTGAGATCGATCATATCGGAGAGCATTCTGATTATTTTCTCTTTAAGAATGTAGGAATTACAATTCCACCCTCTGCCTTTGGCTTAGCCGGAGCTTTTCTCTCAACCGGCTGTGGCTGAGTCGCGGTCGGCTTCGGTGCCTGAACTGCAGATGTACTTCTGCCATCTAAGAAGGAAGGCTTTGCTGCTGCAGATACCGGCTGTACCGGTGTCGGCTGTACACCACCGGTTGCAAGTGCCTGATTCGCATAGGTCGGGCCACTCTGTACGGTCGTCTTTCTAGGTGTAGCTATACCTGCCATTGTCGGCTTCGGTGCATCAATACCGGTAGCAATAATTGTAATACTTAATTCATCGGTGCTTGCTTCTGCATCAACGGTACCGAAGATAATATTAACATCATCACCGGCAATCTCAGATGCATAGGAAACTGCCTCGCTGGTATCCATGATTCCAACATCTCCGGAGAAGTTGATAATAATATCGGTTGCACCGGATACGGTGGTCTCTAATAATGGGCTGTCCATAGCCTGCTTGATCGCTTCTACAGCCTTGTTCTCACCGGATGCCTTACCAATACCGATGTGTGCGATACCCTTGTCACGCATAACGGTCTGAATATCCGCAAAGTCCAGATTGATCAGACCCGGCTTATTGATCAGGTCGGTTACGCCCTGTACGCCCTGCTGTAATACTTCATCCGCCTTCTTCAACGCTTCCGGAATAGAAGTATTCTTGCTGCAGATCTGTAACAGCTTGTCATTCGGAATTACGATCAGAGTATCTACATTCTGACGTAACTGCTCAATACCTGCCAGTGCGTTGTTCATTCTTGGCTTTCCTTCGAACTTAAACGGCTTCGTTACTACACCAACCGTTAAGATACCAAGGTTCTTGGCCATCTCTGCAATCTTCGGTGCTGCACCGGTTCCGGTTCCGCCACCCATACCACAGGTAACGAATACCATATTGGCCTCTTTGATCATATCTACGATCTCTTCCCGGTTTTCCTCTACTGCCTGAGCGCCTACCTCCGGCTTCGCTCCGGCACCAAGTCCCTTGGTCAGCTTCTCACCGATCTGAACCTTTGTTGTTGCTTTATTCAATGCAAGAGCCTGCTTGTCTGTATTTACAGCAATCAGTTCTACTCCCTCTACATTTTCATCTATCATTCTGTTGACCGCATTATTACCTGCGCCTCCCACACCGATTACAAGAATCTTAGCAGGTGTTTTCTCTTCTTTAGACTCGATTTCGATCACAGTTATGTCCTCCTTAATCTTCATTCATTCCATTGTGCTCCGAACAGGCACATATACCTATCCTTTATAATATAATTTTTTTACCAAAATTTCAACTGAAAGTTATTGATTTTCACGAAAAATCACGTCACCCTTTTCCAGACTGTAGTCTTTCATAT